>JAEEGH010009943.1_pt1 | contig 21979 bp, 21 predicted proteins | sample 9134181 | NCBI WGS metagenome assembly JAEEGH01 (sample SAMN16246544, study PRJNA631951) | gut metagenome | biome: gut microbiome; feature: rumen; material: DP-attached | host: Bos | place: Iran: Karaj | collected 2018-10
AGCGAGAGATTTTCGAGAGATTTTTGTTCTTTTTGATGCGGCAAGGCTGTCGCCTTGCAAAGAAAAAAGGGCAAAAGGCGCCGAAAAGATACGTTCTCGGGCGGCAGAGGTTCGACTCCCTTCGCCTATGCCTTCCCGTCCGTGACGTCGGCGTCAGCCGAGCTTGAAGATCTTTTTGTAAAGGTCCTCGCCGAAGGCCGTGACGAAGGGCTCTCCGGGGACGATGCGGAAGGTCCGCTCGCCGCTTTCCAGCCTCTCGGCCCGCAGGAACACCGCCTCGGGATTGTCCAGCTCGCTCGCGGCGTAGGAATACAGGTGCGTGACGGTGAAAACCTCCACGCCGGCCTCGACCAGCGCCCGTATAACCTGGCGGCATATCTCCGAGCCTTCTCTTTCGTTGGTCGCGGCAAAGGCCTCGTTGAAGATGATGAGGCTGTCGCGGGTGAGCCTGTCGGTTATGCGGTCAAGTCTGGTGAGCTCCTCGTCGAACTTGCCGTGGTTCATGTCCGAGTCCTCTTCCTTGCGGAAGTGGGAGAAGATATTCAGCCGCACGGGAGCGACGAAGCTGTCGCCCGAGGCGAACATGCCGCACTGGGTCATGAGCGTGGCCTGGCCGAAGGAACGAAGGAAGGTGGATTTTCCGCCCTGGTTCGCGCCGGTGATGATATACAGGCGCTTGTCGTGCCCTTCGAGACGGTTGGAGCCGACCTTTTCGTTTTTCAGCAGGGCAAGGGAGATGTCGTACAGCCCGGACCACTCTCTGTGCGAGCTTTCTGCAGGCAGAGGCGTGGGTATGCATACGGGCATGCCGAGCTGGGTAAGAGCGTCGTAAAGATTGAGACAGCCCACGTAGAAGGCAAGCTCGCCGCAGAGCAGCCAGAAGAAGCGCCAGATGCCCTCGGCTGCCCGGGCAAGAGGAGCGGTGCAGTCGTTTGCCGCCCTTTCGCGCCTCTGGCGCAGGTCGTTCCTGGCCGCCTGATCCTGACTGTTGACGGTATACGTGCCGGAATTCGACGGACGGCGGAACAGCTCGGACTTTTTGCGCAGCATCGTATAGTTCACGCCCTGCAGGCCCGAGCCGAGGGAAACGCCCACAAGCATCCCCTCACGGTCCTTGAATTCCCTGAGCCCGGCGGCTACCTCGGAAAAGTATTTGTCGGGCAGCTGCGTTTTGAGCATTTTCGCAAGCTCGGTGAAGCCCTCCGAGGTAAAGCCCGCGGTATTTTTCAAGACCATGTCGCGCGTGAGCTTCAGATGCTCCATCTGTGTCCGCAGTATGGTGAGCGCGTCGGTAAGCGTGTCCTCCATCTGAGGATCGGTGCGCATGCCCTTGACCATTTCTCCCTGAAAGCGCTCCGACTGGGAGACGAGCTCATACAGCTCGCGTACCTGCGCGGGATGCTCCATGCAGTCCTTCAGCACCCGCTGGCGGTAAAGGATGTCCTCAATATCGCACAGGGGATTGAACAGCGCGGAATTGACGGCCTGCTCTATGTTCAGGTCCTTGCCGGCCATGCGTTCGATAATGCGTTTTATTTCGAAATCGGCGCAGAGAGTGTCGCGCCCGAACACCGTGGGAGCAGAAATGCTGAAATCCCTGTCCCGAAACATCAAGCCCGCTCTCAATTTGCCAGCCTCCTTTTGATCTGTTCGTAGGTCAGATGATGCAGCGTCGCTATCTGCATGGCGTGCGCGCGCCCGTCGGGGTCGCGCCGGACTATCTTGAAGCTGCGCTCCTCGCTCACGGTGTCCTTCATGAGCGATACCAGGCTCACGACGCTGTCGCCCCGCGACGCGAGCTCGTCGAGGAAGGTGACGATGATGGCGGGGCAGTCCATCTCTTTGAGAGAGTCCATCATAAGTCCGCTCAGATCGAGAGCGTCGGCGAGCGTGGTGGAGGTGAAAATCTCGTTTATCAGGAAGATGCTTCTGGAGGTGCCGAGGTCCATGATGGCTTTGAGCCGTATGAGGTCGTCCTGAAGCTTGCCGCTGAGATTTACCAGATCCTCTTCCTTTTCAAAGTGAGTAAGTATGCGGTCGAACAGCAGCAGACGCGCCCGGCTGCCCTGCACGCGCAGGCCGAGCGAGGCCAGCCAGTGGACCTGCCCGAAGGAGCGGGTAAAGGTGGTCTTGCCGCCCTGGTTGGGGCCGGTTATGACGAGCATGCGCTCACCCTCCCGCAGCTCAAAATCGTTGGGGACCGTTTTCCCGCCTATCAGGGAGGCGAGGGCGAGGTCGTAAAAATCCAGGTCATACAGCCCGTCGGCCGTCATGCTGAGCTCGGGATAGCAGAAGCTCAGGCCCTCGTCCGCCACCTTGTCCGTATACTCCAGCCACGAAAGATAAAAGCGTACCTCGCGGGCGAACAGCATGACGACGTCGTTTTCAAAGTTCAGATATTTCGTGCAGAACCCGTTCAGCTCGCCGAACAGCTCGGGGAAGAGCTCGGCCACCATGCCGAGAAGCTCCGCCTCCGTGCTGCGCGCGGAGGCCGTTTCGGGGAAATGGCGCTTGTAGGTGGGGAGCCCCTCGCAGATAAAGCGCTCGAAGAGCGGCTCTATCATGTCGGCGAGCCGGTCCTGCCCCTCGTACTTGCGTATTTTGATGGTGTCGCCCTTTATCATCATGCAGTAGCGCACCTTATCGAAGCGTTCTCTCAAAGCGGCGATATCCCTGCGCAGGGCGTTGAATTCCGGCGAGGCGGCGTAGTCGGCAAGATAGGCGAAAAAGCCCTTCATGCCCTCCGAGGACGGGGCGAATTTCCCGCTGACGGCGCTGAAATCGGCGATAAGCGTACAGTAACGCTCCGTAAGCTCCAGCATCTGTCCGCGGGAAAGAAAGTCGTTTTCATAGCTGGTCTTCGCGGTGAGCGTATTCCGCAGCTGCTCGGCGTCCTCCCATAAAAGGACCAGTGCCTCGGAAAACGCGGAAACGGCGGTGCGCAGCTCCTTGTTTTCCAGATCCCGCATCACGCTCTGGCGGAAAAGCACCGTTCCGGTATCCTCCAGGGGCGTGTAAAAGAAGCTGTCGAGCCCCCGGTTGAGCTTGCTGCGCAGCAGCGGATCTATGATCTGATCGAGATTGAGGTCGGCAAAGCAATCGGGCGCTTTCGAGGCCCTCGGTTTTTCGTGCATTTCCCATTCGGGAAACAAGATGGTGGTGAACATCCGGCAATCCTTCCCTATGATCGAAGTTTTTTTATTTTACATTTTGCGGGGAAAAGAGTCAATACCCCGGGCCCACAAAACATCTTTACAAAAGCCGCCGGCACTGCTATAATACTCTGCGTTCGATAATGAGCGTGCGCCCGTAGTGTAATGGATAACACGTTGCCCTCCGGAGGCAAAGAGTGTGGGTTCGACCCCCGCCGGGCGTGCCAGCGTCGGAGCGGACTCCATATCGTTCGCTCCGACCTTTTTTCAAAGGTCAGAGCTCATTCATTCCGTCGCTCCTCCTTTCAAAATGCGACTCGCTCCGCCGGACTCGCATTTTGTTTTTTTGGGGGGAGCGGTAGTTTTGACCGATAGTGCCGGAAAAAACCTGATTTGGCAAACAAATCAGGTTTCTTTCAATGACGTGAGCATCCTGCCGGAGCGGGCGATATCGCGCTGCCCGCGCGCCTATTTGCCCTCCGCCTTTTCAGCGTCCCGGCGGGCGTCGGCTTCCCGCATGAGCTTTATGATGTCCCGGTAGCGGTCCAGCACCGCGCCGTAGTTTTCCCGCCGGTGGGGGAAGGCGCAGTCGGAGCAGTCCTTGAAGCCGTTTTCAAGGTAGCGGAACCTGCCGCCGCAGCCCTTGCCCAGCGCGTAGAGAGGGCAGTAGCAGAAAAGACAGTTGAAGTTCTCTTCTTCCACGCCCCCGTGGCAGGGAAAATGCTCGCAGAGAGTATTCTGATTGAAGGAATAATGCTTATCGCGCCAGTCGTCCATTGTTTATCAGCTCCCGTATCATTTTCGATGGGATCATAATAAAGGCTGCGGCGAGGGAAATCAAGTGTTTCGGACCGGCGGGAGCGTTTTGCGGCGGCCGCCGGCGGACGGACAAACGGAGAAATAAAGGAGAAAAAGATGAAAACCATATGCGGAGCGAACTGTGACAAATGCTCGTTCAAAGCGTCCTGCAAAGGCTGTGAGGAGACCTGCGGCAGACCCTTCGGGGGCAGCTGCGCCGCGGCGGAGTACATCAGGGCTCACGGCCGGGAAGAGTACGAAGAATTCAAGAAGACCCTGCTCGGCGAGGTGAACGGGCTGCTCGGCGAATTCGGAGCGCCGGCGGCGGAAGCGCTGCATGAGCTGCCGGGATCGTACGTGAACCTCGCCTATCCGCTGCCCGGCGGGGAAAAGGCGAGCTTCCTGGACGGCAAAAAGGTTTATCTCGCCGCTCAGGTCGAGCTCGGCGAAGGGGACCGGTGCTGCGGAGCGGTCGCCGACACGGAATTCATACTCGTCTGCCGTTACGGCGAGGGCGGCTCGGAGCCCGAGCTGCTCGCCTTCAGATCGCGCCGGTAACGAAGCCGACGCAGCGGGGCCGCCGCAAACAGAGAACGACTGTTTGCGGCGGCCCCTTTTTGCCGTCACGGTCTCAGTGTACCGTCACGTGCAGGCCGTATTCGCTCATCATTGCCTTGAGCCCCTGCATGAATTCCTCCGAGGGCGGCGTCGCCTCAAGGGCGGGAGCGTCGCTTATGCGCGAGTATTTCGCCGCGCCGAGATTGTGGTACGGCAGCAGCTGTACCAGCTGCACAGCCTCGCCCAGAGCAAGGCAGAACTCCGCCGTCGCGCGGATGTTCGCCTCGTCGTCGTTGAAGAGAGGTATCACGGGTATGCGTATCTGCATTTTCGCTCCGGCCGCGGCAAGACGGCGGGCGTTGTCGAGGATGAGCTCGTTGGGCACGCCCGTGGCTGATTTATGCCTTGCGCTGTCCATGTGCTTAAGATCGTACAGATACAGGTCGGTAAGAGGGAGAGTACGCTCCACCGTTTCCCACGGCGCGAAGCCCGTGGTATCGAGAGCGGTATGTATGCCCTCGGCCTTCAGCCGCCTGAGTACGGCGACGGTGAAATCCGCCTGACTGAGCGCCTCGCCGCCCGATACGGTCACGCCGCCGCCCGAGCGCTCGAAAAAGCGCCTGTCGCGCAGCAGCCTTTCCGTAAGCTCGTCCACGGTATAGTCTTTTCCGCAGATATACAAAGCCCCGGGATAGCAGACCTCGGCGCATTTGCCGCAGTTGTCGCACAGCTGCCGGTCTATATGCACCAGCCGCACCTCCCTGTTTTCGGAGGCGTCAAAGCGGGTGCCGCCGAACTCCACGGCGGAGACGGGGCAGGCCTTTATGCAGCGCTCGCGGCACAGCTCAATGCCCTGGCAGCGCATGGCTATCCAGCTAAGCTGGGGATAAAAGGCCTGAGACTCCGGGCTGTGGCACCAGGGACAGCGAAGGGGGCAGCCCTTCAGAAACACTGTGGTGCGTATGCCCGGGCCGTCCTGCACGGAAAAGCCCTGTATGTCGTATATTTTCCCGGTAAGTCTGCTTTCGTCCACGCTTCGTTCACCCTGCCCCGTCACAGGCCCATTTCCGTCCTGCGTATGAGGTCGTCCTGGCAGTCCTTGAACACTTCGACGAAATAGGCCGAGAAGCCCGCCACGCGCACGATGAGGTCCCTGTAATTCTCGGGATGCGCCTGCGCGTCTCTGAGCGTGTCGCTGGAAATGATGTTCAGCTGCAGCTCCATCCCGCCGCCGTCAAAGAAGGTCTGCATCACGTTTTTGAGCTTTTCCGGGCCGTCCTCGCCGCTGAGGGCGGTGGGATGGAATTTCATGTTGCAGAGCGTTCCGTTGGCGTACTTGGTCTGGTCGAAGTCGAGTATGGAATTCATGCAGGCGATAGGGCCGCTCTTGTCCGTGCCCTGTACCGGGGAGATGCCGTCGGACAGCGGCTGGCCGAACTTGCGCCCGTCGGGCGTGGCCCAGGTGAAGAAGCCGAAGATCACGTTGGCGGTGACGGGGTAGCAGCCGGCGCAGAAGCGGTTGCCCCGGGGACCGGTGGCGCTGTTGATGGCGTCGGCGTAAGCGTCGGCGGTGAAGCGGATGTATTTGTCCGCCTCGGGATCGCCGTTGCCGTAGCGCGGCACCCGGCCGTTTATGATCTGGCGCAGCTCCTCGCAGCCCTCCCAGTTATGCATTATCGCGTCGTAGAGCTGACGGGTGGTGGCTATTTTTTCGCGGAAGCAGACGTAGTCTATCACGTTGAGGCTGTCGGCCACGTTGCCGAGACCTATGCAGGAATTGCCGGTGGAATTGTATTTCGCTCCGCCCCACATCACGTCCGCGCCGGACTCCATGCAGCCGTCCATGGTGGCCGAGAGCATGGGCAGAGGGGTATGGAAGGAGCTCATGGACTCCCAGGCGTTCACGCAGCTCGCCTGCCAGCGGCAGAAGAAGTCAAGCTGAGTCTTTACTGCGGCGAGCACCGCGTCCATGTCGGTCATTTCATACAGGTAGCCCGTCGCGGGGCCCGTGCGCTTCGGAGCGCCGCCGGAGGGCAGGGGGTTGACGCCGTTGTTTATCGCCATGAGCAGCGCGTTGGGAAGATTCATGTACGCCTCGGTGCCGGTGCCGCCCGGCTCGGCCCATTCGCCGCCGCATACCGCGGGCTCCACGCAGCCCAGCAGGCAGTAATTGCGCGCGTCCTCGAGGGCCACGCCGCGCTTCATCAGAGCGGGGATTATCACGTCGTCGTTTTCAAAGCTCGGCACGCCGCCGGAAATGCGCGTGGTGGTTATCGCGGCCTCCCACAGCTCCGCGGGAGTGCCGGGGTGTATCCTGAGCGACTGGGGAGGATCGTGCAGCACGAGGCGGCCCGCGGACTGCAGCATCATGTACGTTACGGGATTTGTCGCGTCGCTGCCGTCCCTGTTCACTCCGCCGAGGGTCATCAGCTGTCCGCTGGTGTAGCCCGGGCCGGACTTGGTGGCGCCCTCGGACCATATCTTGTTGCATTCGGCGACCTTGAGATAGAACAGGTCCAGAAGCTCCTGAGCGTATTCCTCGCTTATAGTGCCGTCGGCTATATCCTTTTCGTAATAGCTGCCGAGGTACTGGTCTACGCGCCCGTAGCTTATGCCGTGCTGCTGGCCGTCCATGCACATGGCGAGCTGATACAGATAGATGCACTGAAGCGCGTCATGGAAATTGCGGCAGGGGTTTTCCATGATCCAGTCAAGGCAGTCCGCCATTTCAAGCAGCTCCTTTTTGCGCTCCGGATCGCTCTCCAGCCCGGCGAGACGCGCGCATTCGGCCGCGTAGCGCTTCGACCAGGTTATGATGCCCCGGGCTACTATCGAAACGGCGCGGTAGAAGTTATAGCGGGTGTTGTCCCGGCCGTAAATGCCGTTGTCCTCCATCTCCTTCATCTTCGCCTCGGCCTCGCGCGCTATCGCGCCGAAGCCCTTGCGGGTCGCGGTCCAGAAATTGCCGCAGAAATGGCCGACGGGGGACTGACAGTTGTCCTTGGTGTTGAAGTATATTACTCCGTTGCCGGCTATCTCGCTCAGGCCGACGGGCATATACTCGTCCACGATGGCGCTGACGCTGTTTTTGTCCCAGAAATCGCCCGTTTCAAGCAGGTACTTTTCGTCCTCGGGGTCGATGTCATAGGGGTCCTGCTCGCGCAGAGGGATGGTGCCCGCGCGCAGCTCGCTCATGAACCAGTTGAAGGAGGTCTCGGGGTAGAGCGCGCAGCAGCGGTAGCTCGCGCCCTGCCAGCCGACGATCACCTCGCCCTCGTTTATCAGAACGGGCATTTTCTCGAAAAGAAGGGCGAGGGTCTTCGCCCGCTTGAGTATGCCGGTGAGCTGCGGATTGTCCATATAGAATTCCGTGACCAGCCGGTATCTGCTGATGTCTACCTTCGGGCGGGTGGTGCGGTATTTTTCCCGTATCTTCGCCACCCTCATCGTCATGGGCTTTAACTGAAACATTTTTCATACCTCCGTAATTCGCCGGGCAGGGACGTTCTTTCACTGTCTGAGACCATCGTAACACAGCCTCGGGAAAAGTCAAGAAAAAGGGAGTATCAGCAGCGTCCGGAATGATTTCCGCAGTCGTGTTCGCCGCATTCGTGTCCTCCGCAGTCGTGCCCGTCCCCGTGATGCTCGCCGTGGTGGGAGCATACCGCGTCGGGATCGTAGGCGAGCCGGCCGTCGAGAAGGTCCCTGACGGCGTCGTCGGCGCTGCCGGATACTCCGCCGTAGAGCTTTATCCCCTTTTCCGCCAGCGCGGCCCTGGCTCCGCCGCCTATGCCGCCGCATATCAGCGCGTCGACCCCGGACTCCGCCAGAAGTCCCGCCAGGGCGCTGTGTCCGCTCTCGCCCGCGCCGAGCAGGCCGGTATTTACCGTCTTTCCGTCCTCTGTGCGGTAGAGCTTGAAAAATCTGCAGTGTCCGAAATGCTGGAACACTTCTCCGTTTTCATAGGTTACGGCTATCAACATTGTTTGCTTTCCTCCGTGTGCATTATTATTTTTCGGTGCTTTCCGCAGCCGCCGCAGCCGCAGCTGTCCTCGCTGCCGTCGCAGAGCATGTAGCAGCCGCCGCTTATCGTGAGCGGGCGCGACTCCACGAGCGTTTCGGCCAGCTTGCGCCGGGCGCTGCGGTATATCTCCTGCACCGTCGTCCTCGATATGCGCATATATCTGCCGCATTCCTCCTGAGTGAAGCCCTGATAGTCTATGAGTCTTACGGCCTCATATTCGTCCACGGTCATCACGACCTCCCCGCGGGCGGCCTCTCCGCAGTCCGCGGGACGAAAGCGGCACTCCCGCGGAAGACGGCATACCTTTCGGCCTTTGACGGGCCTGGGCATGGGATCACCTCCGTTCACACCGGTATTTTTATCACAGTTTCCGGCATATGTCAATAACTCGCCGAAAAAAGCCCGGTCCGCCGCGTTTCACGGGGGACCGGGCGGCGCCGGATGACCGGTCTCAGGAGAAGATGACGGCATACAGCCGGGTGAGCATGGCGGCGGCCTGCGCCCTCGTGCAGTCCGCGGCGGGCATGATGAGTCCGCCGTCGCCGCCCGTAAGTATGCCGCAGGCGAGGGCTGTGCCGACGCCGTCGAGAGCGTAGGGGGCGATCGCGGAAGCGTCCGCGGCCGCGACGGGCAGCGGTTTCGCCGAAGGGAGCCTGCGGAGCAGGAAGCGGCAGGCGAGCACGGCGGCGTCCTGGCGGGAAAGTATCTCCTCCGGAGCGAAGCTGCCGTCCGGCCGCCCGAGGGCCACGCCCGCTTCCGCGGCCCAGGCCGCGGCGGCGTCGGAGCAGTCGGTAAAGCCGTGTTCGTCTTCGGCCTCCGGGCTGCCCTCCATGCGGTAGAGCGCGAGGAGAAATTCGCCGCGCGTCATTCCCTCGCGGGGCGAAAAAAGACCGTTTTCGGGCTCCATAAGTCCCTTTTCCGCCGCCTCGCAGGCGCAGGCGCAGAACCAGTCGGAGCCTCTTACGTCGGTCAGTCCGTCCGCCTCGGCGCGGTAATACCGCCACAGCTCCGCGGGCTCTTGGCCCAGGCTCCAGCTTCCGACGCCCGCGAGAGAGTATTTTTTCGCGAGGGACAGCTTGGCGCGTATGCTGCGCTCGTTTTCGTACCACAGGACGTAGCGTCCCGGCGGGAAGGTCCTTTCAAGAGCCTTCGGAAGCCCGTCGCCCGCCTTTACCGTTACCTCGGCCCTTACGCTTTCCTCGCTCCCGTCGTACTCCTCGGAGTACTCGCACGCGCCCAGGAGCTTTTCGACGTCGGCGAGGGCCGCGCCGCGGCCGTCCCCGGCCTTTCCGTCCTTCCAGCAGCGCCCGTAGAAGGGTATGCCGAGAGCCAGCTTTTCGGCGGGTACGCGGTCGAGAGCGTAAAGAACGGACCGCTCGACGAAACCGATGCCGGCGACGGGACCGGGCTCGCCGCCGCTGTAATGCTCGTCGTAGGCCATTATCAGTATGTAATCGGCGTATCCGGCAAGGCCGGCATAGTCGTAGGAGCCCTGCCAGCCGGTTTCCCATCCTCCGGGATTTGCCGCCGCGGCGACTGCCAGCACCTTGCCGCCGCCCAGACCGCGGCGCAGCGCCGCGATAAAGAGCGTGAAAGCGTCCCTGTCCTTTTCGGTGAGATTTTCGATATCGACGTTCACGCCGTCGAGAGAGTATTTTTCGACCGCCTCCGAAAGAGCGGCGGCGAAGCCCTCCGCGTCCGCGAGAGCCTTCCTGCCGAGGGCCCTGTCCCAATGGTTGCTGAGAAACGGCACTACCCTTATTCCGGAGGCGTGCATTTCCTCGACGAACTCTCCGTCCGGCGCGTTCAGACGCAGGCTCCCGTCGGGAGCTATCTCAAACCACGGCGGCGACACCTCGTCGAGCATGCCGCCGGTGCGTCCGACAAGCGCGGAATAGTCGTAATTCCCGTAGAGATAGCTCATCGTGAACGGCTCCCGCGCCGAGGCCGGGCAGAGCGGCAGCGCGGAAAGCAGCAGGACGAGCAGCAGAGCGGTTGTTTTTTTGATACGTATGACGTCCACCTCCCGGATCATTGTAGCGTATCGGGCGCCGCCGGGGCAAAGCACAAATAATGGCAATCCTGTTTTCAAAAGTACCGCCGCGTGATATAATGACCCGGAAGCATGGCAAATACGACATGGGAGGGAACGCCGTGAAAGAGGATGTGTGCGCTCAGACGAGGGCGCTTATGGAGGAGTTTCTTGAAAAGGCCGCCCTGAAGGCGGGGAATATCGTGGTGGTGGGCTGTTCGACCAGCGAGATAACGGGCTGCAGGATAGGCACCAATTCCGATCCCGACGTCGCCGAGGCGGTGTTCGGGGTGATATACGAGTATACGCGGAAAAACGGACTGTACCTCGCGGCCCAGTGCTGCGAGCATCTCAACCGCGCGCTCATAATCGAGCGCGGGGCCCTGCCCGGGGCGGAGCCGGTAAACGTCGTGCCTCAGCCGAAGGCCGGAGGCTCTTTCGCGACGAAGGCTTACGCGCATTTTGACGACCCGATAGCGGTGGAGGAGATAAAAGCGGACGCGGGGATAGACATAGGCTCCACGTTCATAGGCATGCACCTGAAAAAGGTAGCCGTGCCGATAAAGCTCGATACCCGCAGCATAGGCGCCGCGGTGGTCACCGCCGCCAGGACGAGACCGAAATTCATAGGCGGCGCGAGAGCGGTATACGACGAAAAGCTTTTATAAGTATGATGATAAAGACGCTGTCTCAAAACAGCCGGAAGGCCGAAAAGAGACAGCGTCTTTTTGTGCGCGGGGCGTTTTACGCCCTGTTTCGCTTCAGCAGAGCGCCCGTCAGGCAGAAAAGGGCGAAGACCGCCGCGTCCGCGCAGACCACGCTCGCGCCCGTCGGCAGCGCGAGGGCGTAGGACGCCGCGACGCCGACGAAAAAGCAGATCAGCGAGACCGTGCAGGAGCATATCATCACTCCGCGGAAGCTCCTGCACAGGCGCATGGAGGACAGCGCGGGGAATATGATCAGCCCGGAAATGAGCAGCGAGCCCATTATGCGCATGCCCACGGTTATGGTCAGCGCCGTCAGAAGGGCGATGAGTGTGTTGTAAACGCCGGCGCGCACGCCGATGGCGCGGGCGAAGGTCTCGTCGAAAGTAACGGCGAAGATGCGCCCGTAAAACAGTATGAACAGCGCCAGCACGACCGCCGCCGCCGCGGCGCTCAGCCTTACGTCGCCGGGGGTCATGGAAAGTATGCTGCCGAAAAGATAGTTGCTTATCTCGGTATTCATGCCCGTGGAGGCCGATATGACTATCACGCCCACGGCAAGAGAGCCCGTGGAGATCAGGGCTATGGCTCCGTCGCCGTTGACGCGGCTGTCGGAGGTGAGCCTGAGCAGCAGGAAGGCCGCCGCCGCCACGGTGGGTATGGCCACGTAAAGCGGCGCCCAATTCAGCGCCGAGGCTATCGCCAGCGCGCCGAAGCCCACGTGACTGAGCCCGTCGCCTATCATCGAATAGCGTTTCAGCACCAGGGGTACGCCGAGCAGAGCCGAGCACAGCGATACCAGCGCGCCGGAAATGAGAGCGCGGACGAGGAAGGGATATGAAAAAAGCTCGCGCATGAGATCAATCATTTCCGTCCTCCCCCATGAAGCGCCTGCCGGTCTCGCTGTCGGCGTAATCGCAGGCGCTGCCCCAGAAAAGGGGCACGGTCTGCAGGTGCAGTATCTTTTTTGCCCGCTCTATGGCGCAGTCCACGTCGTGCGAGACCATTATGACGGTCACTCCGCCGTCGTTGAGGCGCTGTATCAGCCTGTAAAGCTCGGCGGAGACGAGGGGATCCAGCCCGGTGACGGGCTCGTCGAGCAGCAGCAGCTTCTTCGTGGCGCACAGCGCCCTTGCCAGAAGCACCCGCTGCTGCTGGCCTCCGCTCAGCTCCCGGTAGCAGGCGTTTTTCAGCTCGGTTATGCCAAGAAGCTCCATGTTTTCCGCCGCGGCGCGCTTTTCGGCGCGCGTATGGAACGGAGCGCCGCGGCAGCCCGACAGGACCACCTCGCCCACGCCGGCGGGAAAATCCTTCTGCGCGGGAGTCTGCTGCGGCAGATAGCCGATCTCGTTCTTTTTCAGCCCGTCGGAGTAGATTATCTCGCCGCCGACGGGCTTTTTCAGGCCGAGAAGGGCCTTGATGAGCGTGCTTTTTCCGGAGCCGTTTTCACCGACTATGCAGATATAATCGCCCTTGAGCACGTCGAAGCTCAGAGATGAAACGGCGATCCTGCCCTCGTAGGCAAGGCACAGGTCGCGGCAGCTTATAAGGGCCATTCAGTTCAAAGCCTCCCCGAGCGCTTCGAGATTTTTCTTCATAAGGCTTATATACGTCTCCCCGGCGTCGAAATCGTCGCGCGAGACGGTATGGCAGGAATAGAGCGTGAGCACCTTCGCTCCGGTCTCGGCGGCTATCGTTTCGGCGAGCTTTCCGGCGGAGAGGTCGCATTTGAAAACGACCGGCGCGCCGCTGCGCCGCACCTCGTCGATGAGCCGGGCGACGGTGGCGGGGTTGGCGTCCACGTCGCCGGAACAGCCGGGAAAGGCCGCGAGGTAATCAAAGCCGTACTCGCGCACGAAATACAGGAAGGGGAAGCGGTCGCCGAAAATGAGAGTATGGCGCGCGGCGCCGTCCGCAAGAAGGCGGAAGCTTTCGTCGAGCATGTCCAGCTCGTCGGTGAAGGCCTCCGTGCGGGCGCGGTAGTCCCCGGCATGGGCGGGGTCGATATCGCACAGAGCGGAGCATATCTCCTCCGCTATCGCGGCGGCGTTGGGCGGAGAGGTCCATACGTGCTCGTCGTATTCCTCGTCCCCGGCCTCCGCCGCGGTCATGTGGGGCAGTATCTCCTCGCGCCGCAGCGCGACGCAGTCCATCATCCGGATGTCGCGGCCCCGCCGCTCGTCCATGGAGGAGAGCACGGAGTCTATCCACTCGTCCGACTCTCCGCCGGTGTAAATGAACAGGTCGCTGTTCTGCACGGCGATGATGTCCCGCGGCGAGGGCTCGTAGGAATGAGCCTCGGTCCCGGGCGGCAGGAGCATGACGATATCCGCGTATTCGCCGGCTACGGCCCGGGCAATATCGTAGTGCGGGAAAGCGACCGCGGTTATTTTGACCCTTCCGCCGCCGCTCCCGTTCCTCCCGCAGGCGGACAGAAGCAGCGTCAGGGCGGCGAGGATGAGACATATCCTTTTCATTTTCCGGCCTTCCTCAGACAGTCCGCGCACAGGCCGTATACGGACGTGCGCATGGGATCGGGCAGAAAGCCGTGCTCGGCGCGTATGTGCTCGCACAGCCTGTCGAACTCGCCGCATTCGAGATGGATGAGCTTTCTGCATTCCGAGCAGATGAGATGAAAATGGTTGCGGCACTGCCCGCCGACGTACTGATAGCAGGCGGCCTCGCCGTCGGCGCTGCTTTTTCTGACGAGCCCCTGCTCGATGAGCCTGTCCAGCTGCCTGTATATGGTCGTGACGCCCACGCTGCCGGAAAGCCCGGCGGCTATCTGCGCCACGCTGACGTGTCTGCCGTCGACGGAGCGGAGATAATTCAGCAGGGCCTCGCCCTGCCTTGTCCTGTAATTCATCGCGTGCCTCCGCGAATATGAAAATAAAAATCGTTTTCATATTATAGCCGCGCGGCGCCTTTTTGTCAATATCGCTTGACAAAGCCCGGGGAGATACTGTATTATGCTTGGGAAAGCGCCGGAAAACGGCGCGAAAAAGCAAAATAAACGGTTCCATCAAGAGTGGCGGAGGGAACGGCCCTGTGAAGCCACGGCAACCTGTTTCTAAACAAGGTGCCAAGTCCGACGGTAAGCGAAAGATGGAGCTGAGCAAAAAGCAGCCTGCTGCGCCGTCGGAAGACGGCGTTTTTTGTTTTCGCGGCGCCGTCCGGACCGCGGCAGTTCATACCGAAAGGAGACTCGTATTTGAGCATAGTAAAGGACATGAGCCTGGCCGAAAGCGGGATACGCAAAATAGAATGGGTGCGCTCCTTCATGCCCGCCCTGTCGGGGATAGAGAAGCGTTTCGATGAGGAAAAGCCCTTTAAGGGGCTGCGTATCGCCGTTTCGGTGCATCTTGAGGCCAAGACGGCGAACCTGGCGCTCGTGCTGAAAAAAGGCGGGGCGGAGGTGTTCCTCACCGGCTCCAATCCGCTGTCCACGCAGGACGACGTCGCCGCCGGCATAGCCTCGCTGGGGGTGGAGACCTTCGGCATACACGGGGCGGACGCGGAAGAGTACACCGGCCTGCTCAAGGAAACGCTGAAGTGCCGCCCGCATATCATCATTGACGACGGCGGAGATCTGATTGACCTGCTTTGCGGGGACTGCGCGCAGTACGGCGACCGGCTCATCGGCGGCTGCGAGGAGACCACGACGGGCATACTGCGCCTTAAGGCGAGAGAGCGGGACGGCATGCTGCCCTGCCCGATGGTGGCCGTGAACGACGCCAAGGCGAAGCATTATTACGACAACAAGTACGGCACCGGCCAGTCCGTGTGGGACGGGATAATGCACGCGTCCAACCTGACCGTCGCGGGTAAGACGGCGGTCGTGGCGGGCTACGGCTGGTGCGGCAAGGGCGTGGCAATGCGCGCCGCCGGCATGGGCGCGAACGTGATAGTCACCGAGATAGACCCCTTCAAGGCGCTCGACGCCACGATGAACGGCTTCAGAGTGATGACCATGGAGCAGGCCGCGCCGCTGGGAGATATTTTCATAACGGTCACGGGCTGCAGGGGCGTGATAAGGCGGGAGCATTTCGCGCTGATGAAGGACAACGTGCTTCTGGCCAACGCGGGGCATTTCGACGTGGAGATCGACGCGGCGGGCCTTGCCGGGATCGCCGTTGAGCGGCGCGTGCGCCGCGACGGCATAGAGGGCTTCGTGATGAGCGACGGCAGGACCCTCAATCTGATGGCCGAGGGCAGGCTGGTAAACCTTGCCGCCGGCAACGGACATCCCGCGGAGATCATGGATATGTCCTTCGCCGTGCAGGCGCTGACGGCGGAATGGCTGACCGGGCAAAAGGGGCTTGAAAAGAAGCTGTATAACGTGCCCGAGGAAATAGACAATGAAATAGGCCGCGTAAAGCTCAGAGCGATGGGCATAGAGATAGACTCTCTCAGCCCCGAGCAGCAGAGCTATCTCAACGGATGGAAGGTATAGGTTATAAAGATAAAGGAGAACTGAAAATGGCAAGAAGGTTTTTTACGTCCGAATCGGTGACCGAGGGTCATCCCGACAAGATATGCGATCAGATAAGCGACGCGGTGCTCGACGCGATAATCGCCCGGGACCCGGACGCCCGCGTGGCCTGCGAGACCACTGCGACCACGGGGCTGATATACGTTATGGGCGAGATCAGCACCGACTGCTACGTGGACATACCGAGCATAGTCCGCGGCGTCGTCAGGGACATAGGCTACAACAGCTCCGAGAGCGGCTTTGACTGCGATACCTGCGCGGTGCTCACCAGCATACATGAGCAGTCCGGAGATATAGCCATGGGCGTGGACCGGGCGCTGGAGACCAGGGAGAACGGAGACGACGATACCAACGGCGCGGGGGACCAGGGCATGATGTTCGGATACGCCTGCAGCGAGACGCCCGAGCTGATGCCTCTGCCCATATCGCTGGCGCACAGGCTGGCAAGGCGCCTGACCGAGGTCAGGCGGAAGGGGCTCGTCGGATATCTCCGGCCCGACGGCAAGACCCAGGTCACCGTGGAATACGGCGACGACGGCCGCCCCGTCAGAGTGGATACCGTCGTAGTTTCCACGCAGCATTCCTCCGAGGTCTCGCTCGAAACCATACGCCGCGACATGATAGAGCACGTGATAAAGCCGATAGTCCCCGCGGAGCTGCTCGACGCGCAGACCAGATATTACATAAATCCCACCGGACGCTTCGTCATAGGCGGCCCCGCCGGCGACAGCGGACTGACGGGCAGAAAGATAATCGTGGATACCTACGGCGGCTACGCGCCCCACGGCGGCGGAGCTTTTTCCGGCAAGGACCCCACCAAGGTCGACAGGAGCGCGGCTTACGCGGCAAGATACGTGGCGAAGAACATAGTCGCCGCCGGCCTCGCCTCGAAATGTCAGATACAGCTGGCCTACGCGATAGGCGTGGCAAAGCCCGTGAGCGTCCTGGTGGATACCTTCGGCACCGGCGCCGTCGGGGACGAAAGGCTGGAAGAGGCCGTGCTGAAGGTGTTCGACCTGCGCCCCGCGGCCATAATACGCGAGCTTGACCTGCAAAAGCCCATTTACAGGCAGCTTGCCGCCTACGGACACATGGGCCGCACCGATCTGAAGGTGCGCTGGGAGGATACCGATAAGGTGAAGGCGCTGCTGGAGAGCCTGGGCGTATGAGCGTTTTATTCAAGGATATTTATGTTCTTACGCCGTCGGGCAGGGCGGAAAAGGGCTCCGTTTACGTCAGCGGGGACCGCATAGTATCCGTGGGCGAGCCGCCGGAGGGATCAAAAGCGGACCGGGTGATAGACGGGAAGGACCGTCTGCTCATGCCCGGCCTGGTGAACAGCCACACTCACGTTTACATGACCATGTTCCGAAACTGCGCCGACGACATCCCCTTCAGCGACTGGCTTTTCAAACGCATAATGCCGCTGGAGGACAGGATGACCCCGGACGACTGCTATTGGGCCACGCTGCTGGGATATATCGAAATGCTCTCCACCGGCACGACCGCCTCGCTGGACATGTACGTATTTACCGAAACTGCGGTAAGAGCGGCGGAGGAGGCAAAGGTCAGGGCGGTGCTCTGCCGCGGGCTCACCGGCGGGAAGGACGACGAGGCCGGGGGAAAGCGCAGGCATGACGAGGCCCGGAAGGAGATAGAGCGGTGGCGCGGCAAAAACCCGCTTATCAGCTTCATGCTCGGGCCCCACGCGCCCTATACCTGCGACGAGGGGTATCTGAAAGAAACGGTGGGGCTGGCCGCGGAGCTCGGCCTGCCGATGAACATACACGTTTCCGAAAGCAAAAACGAAATTGAAACGATAAAGGAAAGATACGGCTGCACGCCGGTGGAATTTCTTGACCGCGCGGGCGTGCTGACCGACGCCACCGTGGCGGCGCACTGCGTTTATCTCACCGACGGCGATATCGATATCCTTGCCCGGAGGGGAGTTAACGTCGCTGTCAATCCCGTGAGCAACCTCAAGCTCGGCAACGGGGCGGCGCCCGTGCCGAAGCTGCAGAAGAGGGGCGTGAAGCTGTGCCTCGGCACCGACGGAGCCGCGAGCAACAACGCCCTCAATATGTTCCGGGACATGAGCTGCCTGAGCCTGGTGCAGAAGGGCCTGAACTCAGACGCGGCCGCCGTGAGCGCGGCGGATGTTCTGCGCATGGCGACCGCCGGAGGCGCGAGAGCGCTCGGACTTGAGGACGTCGGCGAGATAAGGCCGGGCATGAAAGCCGATCTCGCGGTGATCGATCTCGACAGACCGTGGCTCAGGCCCTTCAACGATCTCGCGTCCTCGCTGGTATATTCCGCCGCCGGCTCGGAGGTGGAGTCGGTCATGGTGAACGGGGAATTCCTGCTTGACAAAGGCGAGCTTACCACCATAGACAGAGAAAGAGTGTATTACGAAACGGAAAGGACCTGCCGCAGGCTGGGCCTGCTGTGAGTCAATGGGGACGGTTCTCATTGACTCTTTTGAGTCAACGGGGACGGTTCTGACTGACTCTTTTTGGCCGGGCTATGCAGAAAAAAAGAAAGAGGAGAATATGCAATGCCGAGACAAGCACGGCAGTTCAGCGATTCGGGATATCTGCACCTGATCCTCCGCGGGATCGGCAGACAAATTCTGTTCGAAGATCAAAATGATTACAATTACTTTCTCCGGACCCTTGAACGCTTTAGCAAAGAGGCGGATATAACTCTGTGCGCTTACTGTCTTATGGATAATCATGTGCACCTGCTTGTTCGTGATACAAAAGGGAATACTCCGCTTTTTATGAAAAAACTCGGAGTAAGCTACGCGGGCTATTATAACAGGAAATATGATCGGACCGGGCATCTGTTTCAGGATCGTTACCGCAGCGAGGCGATTGATGACGACGGTTATCTGCTGACTGTGTTCCGTTATATTTTGAATAATCCGCAAAAGGCCGGTGTCTGTCCGGCATCGGAATACAAGTGGAGCAGCTTCGCGGCATATGACGGCATATCATCCTCCGTTGACGTCTCGCTTTTCCGGGAGATGATAGGGGACAAGGCTGCTTATTTGGATTTCCTTGCCGCAGACGATGATGAGGGCGGCTGTATGGAATTTGAAGAGATTCACAGGGATGACGATTGGGCAAAAGAAACGATGACAAACATTCTCGGGACGGTCAGCGGAACATCGCTTCAACAGATGGAAAAAACGAAGCGAAACGCTGCCCTCAAGGCTTTGAAGGACGCCGGACTGACGGTGCGTCAGATCGAGCGCCTTACGGGAATCAACCGAAATGTAGTTCAGAGAGTATGAAATGAGTCAAACAGAAGCGTCCCCACTGACTCGGCGATTTTGAAGGGAGCGAACATGGAAGCATTGAAAATACTCGTTATATCCAGCCCGGTCACCGACGTCCTCGACGGCGACGGGAAGGGAGGACTGCTCTGCCGGGAACGCTATCCGGAAATGGATTGGCGTTTCCGTTCCTTTAAGGAATGCACGGAGCGGGACGTGGCGGAAGCCGACGTCATTACCGGCCATCCGAGCCCGCAATGGCTGAAAAACGCTTCGAAGCTCCGCTGGCTGCACCTGCAGTCCGCCGGGGTGAACGGCTACGAAAAGCGGGAGCTCTACGCGCGGGAGGACGTGATCGTGACCCGAGCCGCGGGTGTCCACGCCCCCGCCATGGCGGAGCACGCGCTGGCAATGGCGCTGAGCCTCACGAGAAAGCTGCCGGAGCTTTATAAAAATCAGCTGTCGGGCGCATGGCAGGCAGTACATGCCCGCGGGGAAGTGCACGGCGCGGACGTGCTTATGCTCGGCACGGGTTATCTCGCCTCGGAGATCACTCCTCTTGTGAAGGCCTTCGGCTGCCGCATAACCGGTATTCGCCGCGATACGTCGAAGCCCGTACCGGCGGATTACGACCGCATGCTGCCTCCGGAAAAGCTTCATGAGGCGCTGGCCTGGGCGGACTATATTTTCAGCACCCTTCCTCTTACGGAGAAGACCCGGCACATACTCGACAGGGCGGCCTTCGCCGCAGTAAAGCCCGGAGCGATCCTCGTAAACATCGGCCGGGGCGGCACGATAGACCATGAGGCCCTGCTGGAGGCGCTGAAGGACGGACGGCTTGCCGGGGCGGGGCTGGACGTGACCGAGCCGGAGCCTCTGCCGGAGGGACACCCTCTGTGGAAAGCTCCGAACGTGATAATAACGCCGCACTGCTCGGCGTGGTCGGAAGCCACGGACAGACGGCGTTATGATACCTTCCTGCGCAACCTCGATCTGTTCATCAGGGGAGAGCCCCTGCCGGGAAGGATAGATTTCGACGCGGGCTACTGAACCCCTCGTCGGAGCAAACTGCGCTCGCTCCGTTTCCGGCGCCGGGCTGAACGCCTGCGCCGTGACAAGAGCAGCCACCTTGCCGCAAATGCCGCCGGCGTCCCTGCTTGCGCGACGGGCCGCCAACGGCGCGGCTGCGGTAATTCCGCACCGCCTTTCTCTGCCACCGGCAGCGGCGGCACGGAATTCCTCTCACGATCGGACCCGCTGCGCCGGGCTCACGTTTTGGAAAGGGAGACGGGAAAATGAGTCAGCGAGAACCGTCCCCGTTGACTCACTGTGCTTTCGTGATCTCGCCGATCCTGCGATCAAGCGCTTTTGAGGGAACTGATCCGGCGGCTTTTATCAGTTTTTCCACCTGCTTTTTTGTCAGCTTATCTGATGCCGCTGCTATATCGCCGGTATTTGTCTGAACTGCCATGACTCTCCTGCGGTTCTTTGCAAGAATCATTACGGTGATCAAGGCGGCGAACGTGAACAGAGCCGCAAAATATGCGAAGCGATACGACGGCTCTCCTCCGGAGGTCAAGAAGACTTCCTCGCCCTGAACGATCCTGATCCTGTCTCCGTACCTGTCCGAAAGAGAATCCGTCAAATCGCTCAGCTCATCCGAGGCGTTTTCCATATCAACGCCGACGATAATAAGATTTTCCTTCTCGGAAAGAGCGGTACTCATTACGCCTTTTCCCGGAAAAGCGGTATTGATTTCGTTTTGAGCTCTCAAAAGATCGTTTTTTGAATACTTTCCGTACTCAAAGGAAACGGATGAATCATCGGCGATCAATTCGAGGATCTCCCGTTTTCCCGCTTCGCCCTCTTCGCTGTCCAAAACGGAGACGATGAGAGTTTTGCCGTTGTCTTCGGTCCAAACACCGCACACATAAGCGGGATAGCCGGCTGTCTCCCAATGCTGAAATAATTCTTCGGCATCTGCATATTGATCGGCTGCCGCAAGCGCAGTTGCAAAACATAAACTGAATATCATAATGCCTGCGAGAGCAAGAGCGGATAGTTTCTTTTTCATACGTACTTACCTCCATTTAACAGAAGCTGCAGTTTTTTGATGGATTTTCGATATAGGCGATAAGCGGCAGGCAATGAGATCTTCATGATTTTTGAAATCGATAAAAACGTCAATTCGCCGTAGACGTGCAGTGTGACAACTTCTCTCTCACTGTATGTCAGGTATCCGAACGCGCTGTATATGTCGTGCTTCCGGGCAATTTGTTCAAAAGACGACTCGTCCGAAGAAGGAAGGTATTCTTCCGCTTCCGGGCAGTCTTTTCTTTTTCTTAACGTGTCAATCGACAGATTGCGTACAGTCTGAAACAGCCACGCCCTCGGGTTCGTTACCGCAAAGTCAGCAGGTGACCGAAACAGCTTAAGGAACACTTCCTGAGTCGCGTCCTCTGCGTCCGGCTGTGACTGTAAGATCCGGAATGCGATCGTATAGACCGGCGTCTTTAAGGCGTTGTAAATATGCTCAAATGCCGCCGTATCACCCTCTGCGACTTTTCGGATTTGAGAGCGCAGCTCGGCATTGTCCATGTTTTCCGCCCCCTTTCACTTACTATAACGGATAAGCAAGCCGTATTTTTCGCTTTTTTATTACTTTTTTTTGAAAACGGCGATCCCTCGTCGGAGCAAACTGCGCTCGCTCCGTTTCCGGCGCCGGCCCTTGGCCGTGCCGAAAACTGCGTAACGCTTCGTTGCTCCTCCTCTCACGATCGGACCCGCTGCGCTGGGCTCCGATCGTGTAAAAAGCTGAGAAAAAAGAGCAAACTGCGCTCGCTCCGTTTCCGGCGCCGGGCTGAACGCCTGCGCCGTGACAAGAGCAGCCACCTTGCCGCAAATGCCGCCGGCGTCCCTGCTTGCGCGACGGGCCGCCAACG
>JAEEGH010009950.1_pt1 | contig 21972 bp, 18 predicted proteins | sample 9134181 | NCBI WGS metagenome assembly JAEEGH01 (sample SAMN16246544, study PRJNA631951) | gut metagenome | biome: gut microbiome; feature: rumen; material: DP-attached | host: Bos | place: Iran: Karaj | collected 2018-10
ATGTCCATGTCGATGAAGATCGCCCAGGCCGCATTCGAGAAGAGCATCCCGTGCTTCTGCGCGGACCTGACGGTGTGCCCTGCCATGGTTGAGTGGAACAAGGCCGTTGCCGCGCGGCTTCCGGCTTTCCCGGGAATCGGCGACCTCGGGCTTGTGGAGACAAACGGCCACATGAACTTCCGCAACTGGGAGGCAATGCGCCGCGACCTCGCATATCCCGAGGCGCACTGGACGCGCACTGAGAAGGGCGTGTTCGAGTGCGACGCCGACTACTATGCGAAGTCGGGCGGAATACTTGAGCCGATGCCGCGCTACGAGAAGATGTACGAAGGGCTTAAGACCTAAGCCTTCGGACTTCAGAAGACTTCACGCCGTGAAGTCCGAAGTCCTAAGTCAGAAGTCCTAAAAGAAAGAGAGGAAGACCAGACAATGCAGAGACGGGAGTTCATCAAGGCGAGCGCGGCGGCCTTCGGCGTGCCGCTCGTCTTCGGCGGATGCGGGACGTTCCGCGGCAACTCCAGAATCAACGTCGCAGTCATCGGCTGCGGACGCATCTCCACCGAGTTCGAGGTGCCGTGCGTCCTTGCGAGGCAGGACGTCGCCCGCATCGTCGCCGTCTGCGATCTCGACATGAAGCGTGCGAGCGCTACTGCGGAGCGCGTGGCAAGGGCCTATTCTGACGGCACGACGGTTCGCATCTACAGGGACTACAAGGAGGTCTGCGCGCTCAAGGACGTTGACGCTGTCATGATCTGCCTTCCAGACTTCTGGCATGCGCTTGTCGCGGCGACGGCCATCTGCTCCCGCAAGGCCGTGTGGCTTCAGAAGCCGTTCGCCCAGACGATACGCGAGGGAAGGATTCTCGCAAATCTCGCGAAACGCTACGGCACGGTCTTCCAGGTCGGCTCGCAGCAGCGCAGCTGGAGCCAGTTCCAGGCCGCGGTCAAGGCCGTGAGATCCGGCGCTCTCGGCGGCATAAGGCGCGTGGAAGTCGGCCTCGGCATCGATCCTCCAGGCGGCTCGGCCGTTCCAGAGAAGGCGCCGCCGACCTTCGACTACCAGACCTGGCTCGGGCCGACGGACCATTCCGCGCCTTACTGCGAGTCGCGCTGCCATTCACAGACGGACCAGACGGCGCGGCCTGGATGGATAGAGCTCATGCCGTACGGATGGGGAATGATAACGAACTGGGGCGCGCACCATCTCGACATTGCAAGGTGGGGGCTGGGCGCGGTTGGTCCAGAATCGGTTTCCGGTACATGCACATGGCTCGACACAAACGGCGGAAAGCTGTGGAATGTGCACGAACACTATGATCTGCACTTTTCGTTCAACGGCGGCATGACGGACGTCCATGTATCAGACAAGTTCCAGAACGGCGTCAAGTTCATTGGCGAGAGCGGAGACTGGATATTCTGCACTAGAGGCGCGTTCAAGGTGACGCCGACTGATCCCGATCCTGTGTTGAAGCCCGGCGAGCTTGGTCCGCTTGAGGCGTCGCGTCCCGAAGTCATGCCGAAGATGTGGGCCATGAAGAAGAGTTGTCTTCAGGCACATGTTGACAACTGGCTGGAGGCCATTCTTGCGGATGATCCGACGCGGACAGCGACCAACGCAGAGGAAGGCCATCGCTCGACCGCGCTTTCTTCGCTCGGCATGATGTGCATGGAGCTCGGGCGCGGCAGAAAGGACGGCTTTTCCCTGTCGTGGGACGCGCGGCGCGAGACGACAGGCATCGCGGACCACGACGCGCTCATGAAGCCGTTCGCGTCTGGGAGATTCGACCTCAAGGTGAATCTCGCGGAGTTCGGCCTCGACTGCGACAGCGTTCTGAAAGGGTGAGACAGATGGATCGCTTGCGTGCTACCTCCATCGCCGCTTCGCTTGCCGCCGCGCTGCAGGTCGGCGCGGCGACTTCAGCGGCCACTTCGGAATCTGCGCAGGAGGCGGAGCGGCAGGCTCTCTGGCCGAGCGCTGACGGTCGGGCTTCTTACGTTGAATGGGAACGGACGCCGGATGCGCCGAATGGGTCTTGCCTTATTGTTCTGGCGGAGGATGGCGGCGAGAGCTTCGTCGGCAGGTTCTCGTCGATTGGCTGCAGATGCGTCAGGCTCGTCTGCGGCGCGTCGCGCCCAGAGGACGCCTGGAAGGATGGACAGCGCGCAGTGAGGCTAGTTCGTTCGCAGGCTGCGAAGCGGTGCTTTGATCCGAATCGCATCGGTGTCGTCGCGATGTCCGGCGGCGCGCGTCTCGCCGCGCTGCTTGCAACCAGCTCGCAGACGTCGGCATACGAGCCCGTGGACGAAATCGACAACGGCGTGCCGTGCAACGTCAACTGGGCGGTCGTCGGCGCCTTCGACGGTCCGCCGGACGCCTCGCCCGCTTTCCAGTTCGACGAGAAGACCGCGCCGATGTGCATGATTCATGACGGGACGGACTGCCGCGCTTCCCTGCCGCTGACGCAGACGTACAGACGGCTCAAGCGGATGAAGATCCCGTCCGAGCTTCATCTCTGCGCAGGTTCTCCCGACGGCTCTTGGTTCGACCGCGCCCGTGAGTTCATGACGCAGATGGCGTTTCTCGGTCCGCTTGCGCCTCCTGGCAAGATCACGCTTAGGTACCACGACGACAACGCGCGCGGCGGATACGAGAAGGAACCGATATGGCCGGACGGCAAGATGCCTGACGCGCAGACGAACCAGTGCACTCCATACATCGAATGGCACATGCCCAAGACTCTGAAGACGAAGGCCGTGCAGATCATCTATTCCGGCGGCGCGTACAACAAAAACTCGCCGAACGGCAATGAAGTCGCGCCCTTCCGGCGCTATCTCAACGCAAAGGGCATGGCGGTCGTCACGATGAAATATCGCACTCCGCGTCCGGCTCCGCCGCTGGAGCGTCACGTGACGGCGTGGCAGGACTTGCAGAGGGCCATTCGCATTGTGAAGTCAAAGGCCGGAGCCAAGGGCCTTGATCCGGACCGAATCGGCATCATGGGCTCGTCTGCCGGCGGCCATCTCTCGCTTTTAGGCGCGGCAAGTTCACGTACGCCGGCGTACACGCCGATTGACGAGCTCGATGCGGTTCCGTGCAATGTGCAGTGGGCCATCGTCATCTATCCCGGTTACCTCTTTGCCGGATTCAAGATGAGGCCGGAGGCGCCTGACGGCGGAGAGGTGCCGCTTTCGCCTGATCTGAAGTTCGACTCCGACACTCCGCCGATGATCCTAATGCAGGGCGACAGCGACGTTTGGTCGTCGGTCGGCTGCGTCAAGGTATGGGAGAGGCTTGGTCAGATGGGCGTTCCCTGCGACCTCCACACGCTTGCGCTCCGCCCTCACTGCTTTCAGAACAAGGCCTCGCCTGGCACTGGCAGCTACACATACCTGGACCGGCTCTGGGAGTTCATGGTCCGCATTGGAGCAAACAAATGAACAGACGCGAATTCATCGGAAGCTGCGCGGCCGCGGCGTTTCTGCCGCGCTCATCCGCGGCAGTCGTCTCTCGTCCAGAAAGGGCCGAGTTCCACGCGTTCTCCCGCGTGTTCGAGTTTCTGAAGGACATGCCCAGGGCCGCGGCGTTCCTCAGGTCGTGCGGATACGACGGCGTCGAATGGACTGTGCGGCCGCGCGGCTTCGTCGATCCCGCGAACGCGACGGCGGCGGACCTTAAGCGCGCCAAGGCGGCGGCCGACGCGGCCGGGCTTAGGGCGGACAACATCGTCGTCGGCTTCAGGCGCGGCGACGAGCCTGGCGCGGAAAGACTGATAATGTACGCGGCGGAGGCCGGCTTCAAGAGCTTCCGCGGCGACTATTTCCGCTACGACCGCTCGAAGACCCACCGCGAGAACATGGACGCGTTCAAGTCCGGATTCGACTCTCTTGCCGCGCTTGCGGAGAAGTCCGGCATGAAGGCGTGCTACCAGAACCATTCGACGTACAGCAGGTCGGTCCCTCTCTTCGGCAGTCTCGTGTGGGACCTTGTGTCCGTGCTTCGGAACTACGACCCGAAGGTCGTCGGCGTCCAGTACGACCCGATGCACGTGCGCGCCGAGGGCGGACCTTCCTGGGACCATACGCTCGGCGCTGTCGCCAGGTGGATAGACATGGTGTGCCTGAAGGACTTCCATTTCGCGCTCGACGGCTCCGGCAGGGACTGGAAGCGCGTTCTCGTTCCCGCAGGCGAGGGCATCGTCGACTTCGGCGAGGTGAAGCGGCTGATGGCGATTGAGAGGGTGGCTCCGCGCTTTACCGTGCACTACGACTACGACTTCCCTCAAGACGAGGTCGGGGCTCGCAGATTCGCGACGAACGATCTGCGCCACTATCGTTCGGCGTTCGCCTCGTAACAGGAGGTAAAGGCCATGAGATTTCTTTTCGGAGTTGTGGCCGCCCTGGCTGCCGCGGAAGCGCTTGCCGGGGAGTTCTCGGCGAACGGATGCCGCGTTGCGTGGGATGCGAAGTCCGTGTGCGTCAGCAACCGGCTTTTCGCGAAGATGTACGTTTCCGTGGACGGCGCACTGCGCACGACGTCGTTCAGGCTTTCGTCGGGAAGCGAATGGCAGACCGAGAAGTTCGACGCCGGAGATCCGATTTCTGTCTCTGCCGCAAGCGCGAAGTGGAGCCCTGCCGGAGCTGACGGGGTGCGCGTTGACGTGCGTTCGGGCGGAGCCACAAACACGCTCTACGCATTCCCCGGAATGCCAGGTGTGATTTCCATAGCTCCTTCCGCCGCAAAGGTAGCGCCGCAGCACGACCTGGAGCGCGACATCGAGCGATTCGACGAGTGGCGCGAAGAGCTTAGGGCGTGCGCCTTGCGCGGCGACCGCATTTCATATGGCCGTCGGCACGTGAAGGTGACGAGCTTCGTCTGCGCCGACCAGACGGACATCCGCGACAAGCTTCTTCATGTCGACGAACGGCAGCTTATGGCGTATGACGCGCCGTTCACCGTCGCCGCGACGTCCCTTGACTGCCGCGACGTCGCTACGGGAGAAGGCGTTGTCTTTGTGCGAATGGCGCCGATGCCGGTGTCGCGTCCGAGAAAGGGCGACGACTTCATCGTGGACGGAGGCGAAAGGCTGATTGCGCCGATTGCCTGCGGCTATCCTCTTGCGGAGCTTGCGTACTGCGGCGGCGAGGCTGGCCGGCAGCGTGCAGTCGTCGCGTTTCAGCGCGCGCTTAGGCCGTATCGCCCCGGGCGCGACGGAGTGCTCTTGTCGAACACCTGGGGCGCGGGGAACAGGGACTCCCGCATTTGCCAGGACTTCCTTCTCAAGGAGATTGAGGCGGGCGCGAAGATAGGCGTCGACGTCATACAGATCGACGACGGCTGGCAGCGCGGGCGCACGGCGAACTCGAACAAGAAGGTGCTTGCGGGCGTGAAGAAGGTGTGGAACGGCTATTGGTCCGCAGACCCGCATTTCTGGACGGAAGACCGCGAACGCTTCCCGGACGGACTCGACTTCCTCGTCCGCCGCGCAAAGGAGAAGGGGATGCGGTTCGGACTTTGGTTCGGTCCCGATTCGAGCGACGACGCGGCGAATTGGGAGAAGGACGCGGATTGCCTCCTTGATATGCACAGGCGACTCGGCATCGACTACTTCAAGATGGATTCCATGAAGCTCCGCTCTCCGCTTGCGCTTGGACGTAATCGCGCGATGTTCGACAAGATGCTGCGCGAGTCCGGCGGCGCGATGGTGTTCGACCTCGACTGCACGGCCGAGGTGCGTCCGGGGTTCTTCGGGCTCGTCGACATAGGGCCGCTGTTCGTCGAAAACCGCTATACGCGAAAGCCCGTCTACTGGCCGCACCACACGCTCAAGAACCTCTGGGATCTTTCGCACATGATAGATCCGGTGCGTCTGAGGTTCGAGTTCAACAACCCAGACACAAACCACGAGAACTACGAATGGAGTCCGCTTGGCCACGGAAAGTATCGCCCCGATGCGCTTTTCGCAACCGTGATGGCGGCGTCTCCTCTTGCGTGGATGGAGCTTTCGGACGTGTCGGAGAAGTCGGCTTCTGAAATCGCCGCGCTTGTGAGTGTGTGGAAGCGCGAACGTGACCGCTGGTACGGCGGAGTGATGCATCCCGTCGGCGCGCGGCCCGACGGCTTCGAGTGGACAGGGTTCGTCTCTGAGGCGGCGGACGGAGCAGGCGGCTATGCGCTTCTTTTCCGCGAGCTGAACGGGACGCCCGATTTCTCGCTGGACCTTTCGAAGGTGTTCGGCGAAGGCTTCTCTGGCAGTGCAGAAGTCATTGCCGGGCGTGGGGCGGCGACGACCGTCGGCACAAAGCTGGCCGTCTCGATTCCGGAAAGGCTGGACTATCTTTGGGTGCGACTTTCCACGAAGCCAGACCTTGCCATGTGTTTTGCAGATTGTCACGGCAGGCATCCGGCTTCCGACACAAGGAGAAAAGAATGAAGGCTGTCCATTGCGTTTCCGCGCTTGCCGCGGCAGTCATGCTCGCAGGTTGCTCGCATGCAGCCGGCTCTCTGGAATCGGCCGGTGGCAACGGCAGAAGCGTCAGGGCGTTAAAAGTGCTGATGATAGGCAACTCGTTCTCGGCCAGTGTGCTGCGTGAGACGCCGAAGCTCGCGAAGGCGGAGGGGCTCAGCCTTGACATCGTCCAATGTGGTATTGGCGGATGCCCTCTGGACCGGCATTGGGCGAATGTCGAGAGGTCCGGCGACATGGACTTCAAGCCGTATGGCATCTCAGCAAGCTTTGCATCCGATCCGGGACGGAAGTTCCCCAAAAAGGCCAACGTCGCGGAGATGCTGTCAGCCGAGAAGTGGGACATCGTGACTATCCAGCAGGCGAGTCACAAGAGTGCGTTCTACGATACGTACGAGCCATATGCAGGAAAGCTGATCGCAAAGATACGGGAGCTTGCGCCACAGGCCGAGATAGTCGTCCAGGAGACGTGGAGCTATTCGCCGTATGATACGCGCCTGGCGAAGTGGAAGATGACGCCAGGCGAAATGCACGAGGCGCTTAGGAAGGCATACGCGCAGCTGGCCGCAAAGTACGGCCTTCGGACGATTCCGACCGGCGATGCCGTGCAGCTCTTCAGAGATCGTCTTCCGGTGGCGTACGGCGAATTGCTGACGCGTGATGCCGTCGCCGCAATGAAAAAGCCGGCTGTCATCGACTTTCATGGCGATGTCGTCGGTTCTTCCGAATGGAGGCAGGGCAACAAGGGCGGCCAGGCGGACTGGAAAGAGGTAAAGCTCAGGAACGACTTCCCTCACTTGAACGCAAGGGGGCACTACCTTCAGGCCTGCGTATGGGTCGGTTTCCTGTTCAAAATAGATCCTGTGGCAATTGCATACAAGCCTGGGTCGATTGCTGAGTCCGATGCCAAGTTGATGCGCGAGTGCGCTCGCGACGCCCTCTTGTCGTCCGGGACTTCATTTGAGAGACATTGACCTATGCTCGTCAGTTGAATGACTCGCGCAGAGACGCAGAGAGACAGTGAGCGCAGAGAAAACTCAAAAATCGGAAGAAAAGGAAAGATATGGCAAGAAACGACCAGGGAATCCCTTTCGCCCAATTGGTGAAGACAACTACGACCCATAACCTCTTAAAAACGGCTCTTTGCGTCTCTGCGTGAGATATATCGGAGTGCATAGTAAAGCATGGGGACTTGTCCCCGTCAAGACATTTCGGAGCGTTATGGCTGCATTTCCGCAAGATTCCGCCAGTTATGATGTGGTGGTAGCAGCGGCGCGGAGGTCAATCGCCGACGCGGCAATCCCTTGGCCTTTTAGCCGGTTGCGGTGCGCTTTCAGTTGATAGCGAGCGGAGGGTGGGGATCGCACGAGAGACGCTTCGCGGAACCGACATGATTTTGACGACCCATGGTAACAGGCGAGTGCTATGCACGAGCGTCAAAATCACGTCGGGTAGTATCCGCGAAGTGCGGGTCGGGCGAGCTGTCACCCCCGTAGCGAGATTTCTACGTATGTTTTCGCCGTCCCCGTCATGGCCTTTTGACGCGTTATGACTGCCTTTGCAAGATTTAGGCAGTTATGGCGATGAGGCCAAGGGGGGCTTGTCCCCGCCGGCTTGATTGACTTCTGACTTCGGACTTAAGAAAGTTCTGAAGTCTGAGGTCCGAAGTCTGAAGTCTTATGCTGTTCCCGTCGACTAGATTTGTGCCGATTTGTGAAGATTTGTGGTTCAGGCAATGCGAGGGACGCCGACGCGGGAATGAGACAATGAGACGAAGATGGCAACGGTATCTCCACGGGAGAGCCGTTGCGTCCAGATTTCGAAGTCGGCTGAAAGACCACGGGATGGCTAGGAAAGATTGACGCGATTGGCGGGACAGGCACTGGCCAGAGCCAAGATCTGCGACGGCGGCGGCGCTGTTGATTCCGGACACGGTTTTCGAGTATAATATCACCTTACACAAGGAGAATACGATGATTTTTGCATATGTCGATCCGTCCGTGATGTCCTACACGGTGCAGGCGATCGCCGGTGTGGCGATTGCGCTTGGCGTGGTTTTCGGCGTCGTCTGGCGCAAGATAAAGAGAGGCGCGGGCCGCGCGCTCGGCCGTGACGAGAACGCGGGCAAGGAGATTGAAGAGGAGGTTGTCAGAAAATGACGTCCGCGAAGTGGCCGTCGCTGCCGCAGACGCTGACGGCGCTGGCGTTCGGCGCGTTCCTCGCGCTCGTGCTGCCGCTTCAGACATATCTCGGCAATTCCGGCGCGTACGCGTATTCGCTCGCGCAAATAGCGCTTGAGCAGTCGCTGCTGGCCGTGGGCGTCGCGGCGGTCGCGTACATGGCGCTCTACTGGTCCTGCGAGACTTTGCGGCGGCTCGTCGCGGCGGCGCTTGTCGCGCTCATGGTCGCGGCGTACGTCGAGGCCGGTCCGCTCGCCTCGTCTCTGCCGGAGATAGACGGAGAGCTGCCGAAGTCTCTGGCCAATGCCGCGCGCAGGTGCTGGGACGGGGCGTTCTGGCTTCTGCTTCTCGCGGCGTTTCTCGCGCTGGCGAAGAGGCTGGCCCCGTATATCCACTTCGTCGCGCTCTCGGCGCTTGTGCTCGGGGCCGCGTCGCTCTTCGACGCGAAAAGGGGCGCCGAGGCCGCGCCGGACGAGACGCGGGCCGGAGGATACGAGCTGTCGTCCGACATCATCGACAACGTGGAGTACTCGCCGACGCGCAACGTGATGCTGTTCGTGCTGGACAACGTCGACTCGTACGTCGCGGCGGACGTAATTGAGAAGGACCCCGCCCTTGCCGCCCGGTTCGCGGGCTTCACGGCCTACCGCAACAACATCGGCATGCACGACTCGACGAAGCTCGGGGTGCCGGGGATAATGACGGGCGAGTATTTCGCGCCTGGCCGAGGCGCGCTTGCGGAGTACATAATGTCGGTGTTCGGCAAGGGCTCGTTCATGCAGGGCTTCAAGGACCGCGGCGACGCGATCTACGCGATGTTCTGCACGTCGTCCTACGGATACACGACGGCGGACATTCCGCAGTCCAGGAGCCGCGTGAAGCCGCAGGCGTCGGGGCTGGCGCTCTTCAGGCGCACGGCCGAGGTGCCGTATCTCTCGCTCTTCGACGCGGTCGCGTTCCGCATGCTGCCGTTTGCGTTCAAGCGGCAGTTCCTCTCGACCAAGCTGCGCAACCGCGACACGATACGCAGCGTCAGCGAGACGTACGACCACGAGACCACGGTCTTCCCGCAGCTCGCCTCGCGCCCGGTCTCGGAGAATCCGCGGCAGATGTTCATGAAGATGCACACGCACGGAGGGCATCCGCCGTTCATGTTCGGCGCGACGGACTACCGTTCGGCCGTTTCGAACTCGCTCGACAGGCTTGCCGCGCTCTTCGACGCGCTGCGCGGGAAGGGCGTCTACGACAAGTCGTTCATCGCGGTCGTCGCGGACCACGGCGCTGAGCAGGTTTCGAGGGAGGGCGAGCCCTTCAAGTGCGCGGCGATGCTGTGGATGAAGCCGTTCTCCGACGTCTCGCCGTTCGCAGTCGTCGACGAGCCGACGAGCCACGCGAAGATCGCGGGCGTGATGCGGGCAGCGGGCGAGCGCCAGCTCGCCGCAGCCGAGGTCGCCGCGATGCTCCGCGAGGAAAGCCGCTTCTACCGCATCCGAGACAGAAAGGACAGGCACTCGTGCTTCGACTTCGTCGTCGACGCGTCGCGGAAGGCCGAGCGCAGATGACGTCCATGGCCCATCTTCTCGCGAGCGAGCCGCTTGTGCGCGTGGGCGTGGGCGGCAGCAGGAGGAACTGCTACAGGCTCGGGGAGAGCGGCTACTGCGTGAAGTTCTACAAGCCGCAGGACGAGTGCGCGTCGGGCGGGATGAAGGGGTCCATCGCGAGGGACATCGAGCGGCGCCGCTTCGACAGGAAGCGCAACTCGTCTGCGATGGAGGTGGACTACTACCACTCGCACTGGCTGCGCATGCCGGACGAGGTCGTCTCCAGGCTCCTTCCTCACGTCGAGCTCGTGGAGCATCCTGAATGGGGCTACGGAATACTTGAGACGTACCTCTGCAATCCTGACGGCACGGCGGTCATACCCTATCAGGACGAGATACGCCGGCAGAGGGAGCGGCCGGACGTGAAGCGCGAGATATACCGGCAGGCGCGGGACATCCTGCTCGTGCTCATCCGCGAGGCCGCCTACTTCTACGAGCCGGGCAACTTCCACACGCTCTTCAGGCCGGACGGAGGGATCGAGACGCGCATCGTGGACTTCGAGCCGTGCGCGAAGACGTTCCTCCAGCCCGAGCGCTGGATTCCGCAGTACAGGCGCGCCAAGCTGCGCCGCAAGTCGCGCAGGTACCTCGCGTTCCTCCGCGAGCACTACTCAATCGACGTGGACGTCGAAACGGAGATCGGATGAAGATCAAGGTCGCAGGAAAGACGAGAAAGCTGGGCGCGGAAGACTTCGAGTACGCTCCGGGATATCTCTTCACCTACGATCCCGCCTGCCGCGACTACGACTGGCTCGTCGTGTTCGACGACCTTGTGGACGGAACCGAGACCCTTGCGTGCCCGCGCGAGCGGACGATACTCGCGACCTGGGAGCCCGTCGGCGTGAAGCCGTATTCGCGCGGCTTCACGCGGCAGTTCGGCCACTACCTGACGAACCGTCCCTGGAGCGCCGAGCGGCACCCGCACTACAGGCTCGGGCGCGGCTACTTTCCCTGGTGCCTCGGCAGGACGTACGCCGAGGTCGTCGCGAAGAAGGACTATCCGAAGACCGCCGACCTTTCCGCCGTCTGCTCCAACAAGAGCATGAGGCACACCGCGCACCACGACAGGATGGCGACGCTCAGGCGCCTCAAGGCCGAGATTCCCGGCATGGCGTGGTACGGCATCGGCTTCGACCGCATCGCTGAGAAGCACGACGCGCTCGACGCCTTCAGGTACCATGTCGCGATCGAGAACCACATCGCGCCCAACCACTGGAGCGAAAAGCTGCCGGACGCGATTCTCTGCGAGTGCCTGCCGTTCTACGCGGGCGACCCGCTTCTTGGCGAGACGCTTCCGCCCGAGTCGTTCATCCGCATTCCGCACGACAATCCCGACGAGGCAGTGCGCATCGTCAAGGCGGCCATCGCGAACGACGAGTGGTCCAGGCGCCTTCCCGCGATCCGCAGGGCGAAGGAGCTTCTGCTCTCGAAGTACAACTTCTGGGCGCAGGTCGTCGAGCTGATAGAGTCGGCCAGGGACCAGCCCGTGACGCCTGCGGACCCCGCCCGCCCGATCGTCGTCTACGGGCACCGCGCGTACAGGAACCGCCATCCGCTCGCGGCGGTCGAGGACTTCGTGCGCCGCGCCGCGCTGTATCTTCCGGGGAACGCCTGGCGGTATTCGGAGTCGGCTGAGACGAGGCGGCTTTCGGCGATGTACAAGAAGGCGGACCGCGCCGCGCAGGACGCTCTCGCCTCCGCCGTCGCGTCCGCGCTCGGCGTGAAGTCGGTCTCCCTCAAGCCCGCCGGCGCATGCGTGTGGCCCGTCTACAAGGCCGAGGCGCCCGGCGCCGCCGCGTTCGTGAAGGTCGCGCCGGAGTCCAACGTCGCGCGCACGATGGCGTTTCTCGAGTCCGTCCGCGGATGCCGGCTGATTCCGCGTCCGCTCTGCCCGCCGATCGACCTTGACGGACGCACTGTGCTCGTGACGGAATGGCAGGAAGGGCGGCGCATCGACGCGGAGCGCATGACGGACGCCGAGGCGGACGCTTTCCTCGCCGGGATAATCGAGCTTTCGAAGGCTCTTGCGTCCGCTCCGGACGTGATTCCGGGCGGAGGCCGCGACTCGCCGGACGTCCAGTACGCGGCGATTGCGGAGTACGCGCGCCGGCATCCTGCGGCGTCGCGCAGGCTCGAGCCGCTGCTTTCGATACCGGAGGCCGAGCGCAGCTACGGTTCGCGTCCGCTGTCGGTCATACACGGCGACATGCACTCGAAGAACTACGCGTTCTCCGGCGGACGGCTTGCCGCGGTGTTCGACTTCGACAACCTGATTCGCGGCCTCCCGTGCGAAGACGTCGCGTACGCCTTCACCGAGAGGATGAGGAGGTCCGCAATGCCTGCCGAGTCGAAGGTGCGCCTGCGCGCGCTCTTCGCCCGGCTCGCCGCCGCGTCGCCATGGCCTGCGGCCGAGTGGCGCATAGCGGTGAACCATTCGCGGCTCAGAATCGCGTCGCGCCGAGTGCTCAAGCACATGTCGAGCCCGTTCGTCGCGTTCGACGTCGAGCGCCGCGACAGCGAGCTCAGGCCGCTACTGGAGGAACTGAGGTGACGAAGCTTTTCTGCGTTTACTTCGACGACAGGCCGATCTGGCGCTCCGACGCCGTCGAGCCGATCCAGGCCGGGCGCGCAAGGACCGGCGTGACCCTCGACATGGTCGGCGACGACACCGGCGACAGCATATCCGGCGAGAACCTTCGCTACGGCGAGATGACGGCCTGGTACTGGGTGTGGAAGAACTGGCTGCCGAAGCATCCCGAGGCCGAGCGCGTCGGCTTCTGCCACTACAGGCGCTTTCTCGACCTTCCGGACCTGGCCCGCGGACGCAAGGTGCGGACGAGCTACCGCGCCTTCCGCAGGACTTTCGAGCGGCACTACTGCGAGGCCGAGGTCGACGCGGCCGTGCGCGACTACGACATCGTCATGCGCCGTCCGCAGCACTGCAAGGCGGAGTCGCCGAGGGCCGAGTTCGTCAACGGGCATCCGCTCAACGCGGCGGACTGGGACCGCTTCGAGGCGGCGGTGCGCGCGAGGAACCCCGAGGCGAAGGCAGAGATAGACAGGGCGCTTTCCACGCCGATGCTCGCGCAGGAGCTGCAGTTCGTGATGCGCCGCGACGTCTTCTGCGACTTCATGGACTGGGCGTTCTCGTGCTGCCGCGCCTGCGAGCGTCAGGCGCCATGGGGAGGCGAGAGCGAGGGCCCGCGCGCGCGGACGCCGGCCTTTCTCGTGGAGAGGTTCTTCATGGTCTACCTCGCCATATGCAGGCGCGACCCGGGCTTCAGGGTGCGCGAGCTCGCGCTCGTCAAGCTCTCCGCGAGGCCGTGGTGGTATTCGCTAGTCAGGCCGTTCGTCTCGCTGCTTCCGTACCGCCTCAACAGGCGCGTGTACGACAGGTTCAAATGAGCGCCGAAAGAGATGCCGCGCCCGATGCGGACGACGTCCGCCTTGAAGGCCTCCTTCGCGAAAGGCTCGGCGACTCGAGCCTGGCGCTTGCGCGGCGCAGGGAGGACTGCATCTCGCGCGTGTACCGCGCCACCACGTCCGGCGGGCGCGCGCTTTTCGTGAAGTGGGGCTTTGCGGACGCCGCATGCGCCGCCGAGCTTCTGCGCCGCAACCCGGGCAACCCCCTGCTGCCCGAGCGCGTCGTCTCCGAAGAGATGCGCCTGGACGGAAGGCCCGTCTACGTGTTCGCCTGGAGCGACGCGCGGCACATTCCTGTAGAGGAGATGAGCGACGCGCAGTTCGAGAGCTTCATTGCGGCGTGCGACAGCCTTTCGGGCGTGCTGAACGAGCCGGGGATGGCCGAGTACATGCGGCGCTGGACGGCAGAGGGCGTTCGTCGCGACCCTGACGTGCGCGGCCCTGCGGTCGATCCGCTGGACTGCCTAGAGACCGTGCGCAGCTACGTCGCGCTTCATCCCGCCGCGCGCCCGCTTCTTGCGCCGCTGCTCGCGATGCGGCCGGAAGACCTCCGCCGTCCGGCGGATGCCGAGCTGCGCGTCGTCCATGGAGACCTGCACCCGGGCAACTTCGGCTTTGACGGCGACCGCGTCGCCGCGTTCTTCGACTTCGACAACCTTGCCTTCGCCTATCCGATAGAGGACTTCGCGCGGGTCTTCGCGGAGTCGGCCAAGAAGAGCGGCCTCTTTCTGCATCCGCTTCTCAGGCGGCGGCTCTTCGCGCGCTTCCGCGACATCGCGGCGTCACGCGGAACGCCGGGGCAGTGGCGCTTCGCCGTCTCGCGCCTTCGTCTCTACTATGCGCGCAATTCGCTCAGGCGCAGGATGTCGGGGCTTAGAGTCGCCTTCAACGTCGCCATGCGCGACCGCCGTATAGCTCGGCTGGAGCGCTGGATCCCGGCGTGACGAGCCGGCTCACTTGGCAGCGGAATGCGCGACGTGGTATAATACGGGGAATGGACGAAAAGGTACTCGTCATAAAGCTTAGCGCACTTGGAGACGTCGTTCTCGCGACGGGGGCGTTCCGCACGATCCGCGAGCGCCATCCCGGCGCGCGCATCACGCTGCTCACGCGCGGCGCGTTTGCGGGGCTGTGCTCCGCTACCGGCTTCTTCGACGACGTGGTCGTGGACAACCGCGAGCGCTACGCCGGCTTCTGGAAGATCGGCTACAAGGTCGTCGCGCGCGGCGGCTACGGCGTCGTCTACGATCTCCAGGGGCAGACGCGCACGAAGACGTACAGATGGATCGCCCGCCTCTTCGCGCCTGGCCGCGTCGACTGGCGCACGGGCGTCGAGTCGCCGCATCCGCCGGACCTCTCGTTCTGCCACGGCCCGAGGAAGAACTTCGGCCTGCTGCCCGAGAAGTACGTTCTTCTCGTGCCGGGGTGCTCGCCGGGCCATCCGTACAAGAAGTGGCCCGTAGAGCGCTACCGCGAGCTCTGCGCCAGGTGCGCCGAAAGGGGACTTGAATGCGTAGTCTCGGGCACGTCGTCGGAGGCGGCCGAGATAGAGGCGATATGCAGGGGCAATCCGCACGCCGTCGACTTCATGAACAAGGCGGAGCTCGCCGACCTGCCGGACCTCGCGCGCGGCGCGGCGTTCGTCGTGGGCAACGACACGGGCCCCTCGCACATGGCGCGCATCGCGGGCGCCAGGACCGTGACCGTCTTCTCGTCCGTTACGCGCGGCTCGGCGCGCGAGGCGCCCAACGCCGTGAACCTGATCAAGGACGACATCGCCGACATAACCGTCGACGAGGTGCTGGAGGCGGCGGACTCGCTATGATCGTCGCCGCGATACAGCACTGCGAGGTCTGGGAGGTCTTCACCGCCCGCGTGTTCTGGTGCGCGCTCGGCGGCTGGATCGTCGCCTCGCTCGTCAAGATGGCGATCGCCGCGTGGAAGACGCACGAAGTCGACTTCACGTATCTCGTCGCGACTGGCGGCATGCCGTCGAGCCATTCCGCGACTGTCGCCGGCCTTGCGTTCGGCATCGGCTACACCGAGGGCTTCGACTCGTCCGTCTGCGTGCTCGCCATAGCCTTCGCGATCGTGACGATGTTCGACGCGGCGACCGTCCGGCGCGCGGCAGGGGAGCACGCGAAGATACTCAACGCGATAGTCCGCGACATAAAGGAGCTCAAGTTCCGTCCGCAGCAGCGCTTCAAGGAGCTTCTCGGCCACACGCGCAAGGAGGTCTTCTGGGGCATGGTGACCGGCATCGTCTGGGCGACGCTCGTCTGTGCGGTCTGGTGAGTTGGTATAATATGCGCATGAGTCCTTTTTCGAAGGTGAAGGTGTTCGCTGCAGGCGACCTGATGCTCGACCGCTTCGAGTACGGCAAGGTCGCCCGCATCTCTCCGGAGGCGCCCGTGCCGGTGTTCCGGTTCGTGCGCGAGAAGACCATGCTTGGCGGCGTGGGGAACGTCGCGGCGAACCTCCTCGCGCTCGGGTGCAGAGTCACGCTTTCCGGCGCGGTCGGGAGCGACGGCGCGGGAGAGGAGGTCGTGCGCCTTGCGGACGAGGCGGGCGCCGACGCCGTGTTCGCGAGGCCTAGGGGCTTCCAGACCATCGTGAAGACGCGGCTCATCGCGGGCAACAACCATCTTCTGCGCGTCGACCAGGAGTCCGACTTCTCGGCGGAGGCGCTGCCCGCCGGCGTCGAGGCGCGGTGCGCGAAGGCGATCGCGGCCTCGGACGTCGTGCTGCTCTCCGACTACGCGAAGGGGTTCCTCTCGGGCCCCGTCTGCCGCGGCCTCATCGGTCTCGCCCGCAAGGCGCGCCGCCCCGTCTTCATCGACCCGAAGGGCATGGACTGGGAGCGCTACCGCGGCGCGACGCTCGTCAAGCCCAATCTCAAGGAGCTATCGCTGGTGTGCGGACGCGAGTTCGACCCGTCGTCCCCGTGCTTCCTCGCGGAAGTCGCCGCGTCCGCGCGCGCCCTCTGCTCGCGCTTCGGGCTGAAGGGCGTTCTGGTCACGCTGAGCGAGCACGGCATGCTGCTCGCGTTTCGCTCGAAGCCCTCCTATCTCCATGTTCCGACTGAGGCGAGGGAGGTGTTCGACGTCTCCGGCGCCGGAGACACGGCGCTTGCGGCTTTCGGCGCGGCGGTGGGCGCGGGCAGGTCGCCAGAGGAGGCTCTGCACATCGCCAACGCGGCGAGCGGCATCGTCGTGTCCAAGCTCGGCACCGCGACCGTGAGCTACGGCGAACTGGAAAAGGCGACGAGGCAGCGCGGCGCGTCTTCTCGCCTCTGCGCATCCGCAGGCGTCGCCGAGCCTTCCGCGAAGATCGTCCGCGCGGACGAGATAGGCGGCATCGTCGCGAAGCTACGCGCGGACGGCCGCCGCATCGGCTTCACGAACGGCTGCTTCGACTGCTGCCACCTCGGCCACCTATATTCGCTGTTCGAGGCGAAGAAGCTCTGCGACGTGCTCGTCGTCGGCGTGAACTCCGACGATTCCGTGCGCAGGCACAAGGGCCCGACGCGCCCGATCCAGGACGAGACGACCCGCGCCACGCTGCTCGCGTCGCTTGAGTGCGTGGACTACGTCGTCGTGTTCGACGACGACGTGCCAGTCGAACTTGTGAAGACAGTCCGGCCGGACGTGATAGCCAAGGAGGGCTATCCGCTCTCGAAGTGGCCCGAGGGACGCCTCGTGAAGCGGCTCGGCGGAGAGGCCGTTAGGCTGAAGAGGCTCGAAGGGCATTCCACCACGGAGCTCGTCAAGCGCATGAATGCAGGAGGGAAGCAATGATCGTTGTCACTGGCGGAGCCGGGTTCATAGGCTCCAACATCGTCGCGGCGCTTGAGGAGAAGGGCGTCAGGGACGTCGTCGTCTGCGACTGGCTCGGCACGGACGACAAATGGCGCAACATCGCCAAGCGCGAGCTTGCCGCGATCGTCGAGCCGCCGGACCTCTTCGCCTTCCTCGACGCCCACGCTTCGGAGATCGACGCGATCGTCCACATGGGCGCGATATCCACGACGACCGAGACGGACGCCGACCTCATCGCCCGCACGAACTTCACTCTCACCTGGCGCCTCTGGTGCTGGTGCCGCGACGCCGGCAGGCGGCTTCTCTACGCGTCGAGCGCCGCGACGTACGGCGACGGCTCGCAGGGCTTCTCCGACGACGACAGCCAGTCCTTCCTGAACGCCCTGAGGCCGCTCAACGCCTACGGATGGTCGAAGGCGCTCTTCGACCGCAAGGTCGCGAGGGAGCTGGGCGAGGGACGCGGCGCGCCCGCGCAGCACGCGGGCTTCAAGTTCTTCAACGTGTACGGTCCCAACGAGTACCACAAGGGCGGCCAGAAGAGCGTCATCGCGCACATCTTTCCGGTGGCGAAGCGCGGCGAGGAGGTCAAGCTCTTCAAGTCGTACAATCCGGACTATCCCGACGGCGGCCAGCTGCGCGACTTCGTCTGGGTCGGCGACATCGTGTCGGTGATCATGTGGTTCCTCGACCATCCCGGCGTCTCGGGCCTCTTCAACATCGGCTCGGGCGAGGCGAGAAGCTTCTACGACCTCGCCGCCGCGACCTGGTCCGCGCTCGGCAAGGAGCCGAAGATCGGCTACAAGGACATGCCCGCGGAGCTCCGCGGCAAGTACCAGTACTACACGAAGGCCGACCTCTCGAAGCTGCGCTCCGTCGGCTACGACAGGCCGATGACGAGGCTTGAGGACGGCGTCGCCCAGTACGTGCAGGGCTACCTCGACAGGGAGGATCCGTACCGGTGACGGCGCGGCGGAGGAGAAAGGCCCTCTTCCTCGACCGCGACGGCACGATCAACGTCGACTACGGCTACGTGCACGAGAAGGAGCGGTTCGAGTTCCTGCCCGGCATATTCGACTTCTGCCGCAGGGCCGTCGGCCTCGGCTACTCGATATTCGTGATCACCAACCAGTCCGGCATCGCGCGCGGGATGTTCGGCGAACGCGAGTACGCCTCGCTCACGCGCTGGATGAAGCGGCGCTTCGCGGCGGAGGGCTGTCCGATAACAGCCGTCTACCACTGCCCGCGGCTCGACGGGCCGGACAGAAAGCCGGCGCCGGGGCTCTTCCTCAGGGCGTGCCGGCGGTACGGCATAGACATGGCCGCGTCCGTCTCTGTCGGGGACAAGCCGCGCGACGTGGAGGCCGGCAAGGCCGCCGGCGTCGGGCGCAACTACCTGCTCGGAGAGTCCGGCTTCGACATGCCCCTCTAACTGACGAAAGGCCCAATGACATGAAGCACGCCAAGAAGTTCACCCTGCTGTGCAAGCGCCTCGACCTCGCGAAGAGCGAGGTGCTCTACAAGTTCGACAGGTTCGACCCGAAGGACTGGACCCGCGTCGTCGGCACGCCGAAGTGGAAGGTCGGCGCCCGCAAAATCGTGGGCGGCAGTCCCGACGAGCCCACTCACGGGCAGATCTTCTTCAGGAAGCCCGTCAAAGGCGACGTCGTCCTCGAGTTCGACGCCCGCATCGTGCCTCCGTCATACCACGATCTCGTCTGGTTCTGGAACACCGACTTCGACGGCAAGCCGTGGGGCGCGGGCTACCTTGGCTGCCTGGGCGGATGGTGGTCCGACTGCGCCGGCATCGAGAAGCTTCCCGACTACTTGGTCTCGGCCATTTCCCCGTCGTTCCGCACCGAGCCCGGCCGCAAGTACCGCATCGTCTCCGGCTCCGTCGGCGGCTCCCATTTCATCGCCGTGGACGGCAAGGTCGTCACCTACTTCGCCGACAAGGACTATCCGAAGGGCCGCGCGGGCCATTTCGGCTTCGGCATCTACGAGAGCATGGCGGAATACTCGAACCTCACGGTGTACCGTCCATTCTGGGAACAGCTCCCCGAACCGAAATACACCCCCGCCTCCCATCTCCCTCGCTAGACGAGCTTGAGTTCGGGCGCTTCTGCTCCTCGTCAAATTCAAACGTAGCGTCCTTCAGCCGCACGCACATTCCTTCATTCGCCAGCTTGTCCGCCTCGGCCACGAGAACGCCGCGGATGTTGCGAAGGAACGTGCCGCATTTCAGGCTCTTTGCCCTTGTTGCCAGCTCGCCTTCTGGAATCAAGACCTCAAGGCTGATGCAATTCCCGTAGAACGAGTCTTCAAGTTGCACAATGACGGTCTGCGGCTTGCCCGTAGCTCCGTAGACGTGCGAGAACCTTCCCCTCGAGAACTTGACCGTCTGGCCGTTCACTCTACGCGCCAGCCGAATGAACTGATCTTGCCTGACTTCCCTCCAGCATAGCGAGAGTCGACGGACGATTCGGTCGCCAGTGCGAGTGTCGAGCCCGGTTAGCTTGGCGACGTCCGACTTCCATGTGATGTCGAATTTCGGATGGCCGAGCCTCAAAACAGGGTCCTCACGCCAATGGTTGACGTTTTCATCGTCTATGATCATGCCCTCCAGACCGACGACAAGGTCGCCGGGAATGGGCGTCCTGCGAAACGTTGCGCCGCGTTCAGGCGGAATCTCGAACGCGACGCGAAGCGGCTGGCCTCCATTTGCGTCCGACATCCACGGCGTCATCCGGCAGACTACCGAATACGTGTCGTTCTCCCAGCAGTGACGGCAGGATTCGACGACGCCTGCCGAGAAGGACACTTCACGTCCTGCAAGGCGATGTGAAACCAGGAGGCTGCTGAGCGGCGTGAAATGCGCGCCAAAACGACGGACGAGATCGGCGCCGGAAATGGCTCCGTCGCCTGTCTTGGCCAGATCTTTGACGTCTCCAAAAAGCTCTAAGTCGACATCTTCAAGCTGGAACGCCCAGCCATCGTCCGGGTCGTCGACCTTGGCGAAAGTGCCTGTCACTTTGTTCAGCAGCGAAAAGTGTGCTCCCCTTGAAAGCCTCATGGCGAATCGACGTGCCTTGTCGTCGCCGAAGGAAAGCCTGAATTCGGCGCTCCCGGGCTGATCTCCTTCGCCGACACGTTCCCAATTCGGAACTGCGCCAATCCAGAAGCTGTCGTCCATTCTCCGGCGATCCCCCGATCTGCCGGCAAGACGCAGCCTGCTGAACGTCAGACGGCGGCCGACAAGACGAGACTGGATTTCGGAATACTGCCACTTGTGTATCGGGCGGTTTTGGCTTTTGAGAAATTCGAGCAGTCCGTCGCCGGTGATGGTCGCGGCGTCAAAGTCCGGCAGTGGCTGGCATACGAGAGGGTCCTTTAGCGCAACGGACAGACCCTTGAGGACAATGCCGCCGTACCATGGATTGTTAGTGACGGCAATCCCCTCAAGGCGAGTCACGGCGTCCTCGCGATCAAGGCATCTCGCCGTCTGCGCGGACGCACCATCGAACATGGCTTGTACCGTCATGCAGGGATGCCACCGCCGCCAGACCGGAACACCGTTGGAAGTCTTCTGGCTCAGCGTCACCAAGACGCCGCCGTCGCGGAACCGCTGAACGATGTTTACGACAAGATTGGTGAAAACGAGCGTTCGTTCAACTGACTTCTGCCGCAGGACGCGCGCAACGGCCACGGTGTCTACGTCGTTGGTCCGCGAGGCGATGAAGGTCATCAGCGTGTTTCCGTCGGCGATTTGCGGATCAAAGGGGATCTGCAGTCCGACAAGCCTGTCTATGGCCTTGGCCGCCTCATACTGAAACGCGCAGATGCTGCCGCATATGCACGGATTCTTGCAGAGTCTCCGATACCACTTCAGCGCCTCCTCGATATTGACCGGCATGCCGATGCCGTGCTCGTTATAGTACGCCAGGTCGTACATTGCGTCATAGTCTTCACATTCGGCGGCTTTCCGGCATTGTTCCAACTGTTTCGCCTCTAGGCCCGGAGTCAGTTGCGGCACAAGTTCGGGATGCGCTTCGGTAAAGCACAGAATCGCAGCAGCTGCCGCCAACCATCTTTTCATCTATTCTCCTCTTTGCAAGAATGTTCTGGAAACTCTCATGTAGCCTGATTGTACATGGCCGCCCCGTTGCCCGTATTATAGCATATTTGTGTGTCCTTAAGCTCGTTTCGCAAGTTGAAATAGCCAGAAACGCCTTTTGCGGCACGGAAAGCGCATGCGCGAATCGTAAGCTCAAACGGACAGTCCTCACGCTGGGTATTGAGGAGTTTTCTCCCTTTCCAGTTGTGTTTTGAGCGCTTTCAGCCTGTGTATGCGTCGTTTGCTAACGGTGTACGCGGCGTTTGCTAGGCGTGTACGGGGGAGTTTTGACGTCATTACACCATAGAAGTGACGTCACTTCAATGGTATATTGACGTCACTTCACCACTGAAGTGACGTCAAAACTCCTCCGTAC
>JAEEGH010009951.1_pt1 | contig 21970 bp, 21 predicted proteins | sample 9134181 | NCBI WGS metagenome assembly JAEEGH01 (sample SAMN16246544, study PRJNA631951) | gut metagenome | biome: gut microbiome; feature: rumen; material: DP-attached | host: Bos | place: Iran: Karaj | collected 2018-10
AGCCCCACCGTGTGGTACCCTCCGGCGGAGACGGCCACGATGTCCGTCCAGCCGCTCACATCGCACTGGCCTTTACTGTTATCGCCCACGGTGACCACCTTGCCATTCGACCGCAGTCCCACCGTGTGACTGTACCCGGCGGAGACCGCAACGATGTCCGTCCAGCCGCTGACTCCGCGCTGGCCGTAAAGGTTACTACCCACGGCGAGCACCGTGCCGTCCGCCCGCAGCCCTACCGTGTGATTTGCCCCGGCAGAGACGGCCATCATGTCCGTCCAGCCGCTGACATTGCACTGGCCTTTACTGTTATCTCCCGCAGTAACAACCGTGCCGTCCGCCCGCAGCCCTACCGTGTAAGACAAACCTGCGGAAATCATCTTCCCGGCAGGGGCGTTTCGCTGCCGGATGGGGGCCAAACGCACAACAGCCGCCTTGCGCGCAGCTTCCGCTTTTTCTGCGGCAATCCTTGCTCGCTCCTCGGCCTTTCTGCCCTGTTCATCCAATTCAGCAAACCACTTTTCCAATTCCGGATCGAACTGCCTGGCACGGGCGGCGTAGCGGCTGTCGCGGAGAGAAGACCCCTCTTTCGTATAGGCCGCGGCGTAAACGCTGCGATCCCGAGCCTTCTCCTCCACCATGCCCAGGCCCAGATAGGCAGCGCCGCATTTGGCGTCTATATTCAACACTTGGTCAAAGAACTCCTTTGCCTTGTCCCACTCTCTGTCCTCCAGTGCCATGTTGCCCCGCTGGAGAAGCGCGGTCACATTCGGCCCGCCGCCTTGGATGACCTGCTGGATCACCTGCTGGGCGGGGCCGGGCTCCGCCTGCTTTTTGCCCAGGATCTTCTCCACGCCGTGGACCAGATCCTGCAGCGCGCCCAGCTTTCCCATGTCCAGGGCTGTGATGTTGTTGAAGGCCTCCGGCATATCGTAGGCGTCCATGTCCCGGAACACCGGGATCAGGGTCTTCTTCTCGCCCTTGGCGATCAGCTTCAGATAGCGGCTCCACTCGTTCTTGACCCACACCGCGTCAAAGTGCTCATAGTCCGTGCCCACCACGATCATCACCCGGGCGCTGTTCAGCGCGGCGAAGATATAGGGCTCGTACTCCGTGCCCAGCCGGTTTTCCAGGCTGATACGCGAGAAGAAGACCCGGTAGCCCTCCCTCGTCAGCTCCCGGTAGATGTCCTGGGCGATGACGCTGTCCAGGGTGCGCTGCCCCTCCCCGTCCGTCTCCTTGTAGGAGATGAAGACGTCGTAGGGCTCCTCCCTGCCGGAGACCTGCAGGATCGCCTGGCGCAGCTCCTCGATTGCCCGGGCCTCGTCCCGGTAGACCCGACGTGCGATGGCGTCGGCGTTCTCGCAGGCCTGCTCGAAGTTGGGATCCTTCATCACATTGTCGAAGCTGGAGCGGTGGCAGGTGGGGATCTTCTTCCCCGTGGACGGGTCGTCCACATACTCGATGCCGTATTTGCAGAGCACCAGGCCCCAGTAGGCCTCCGCCTCCTCGGGGAAGTCCGCCACGATGCTCTCAAAGACCCCGGCGGCCTTGTCGAACTCACAGCCGCGCAGCAGCCGCCCGGCCCGGTCGAAGAGCTTGAGCTTTTTCTCGTCGTCCGCCTTGGGGACGGTCTGCCGGGTGCCGCAGTATTCGCACTCGCAGACGCTGGAATCCTCGCTGATCTGCAGGCTCCCGCCGCACATCTTGCACTTGATGATGGCCATGGTCGTTCTCCTTTATGTTTGTTTTCTCTTTCTGTTTTTCATTAAGATCCTTCGACTGCGCCGCTGCGCGGCTCCGCTCAGGATGACCGTGGACCGCCGAGTAAACGCGGGCCGTCGAGGACGCCGGCCCCTACAAATGAGGAGCGGCGCTTCCCCCGTAGGGACAACCATTGGACGTCCGTCTGTCCGCCCCGCAGCGGGCTTCGCGGACAAGCGATGCTTGTCCCTACGCTAATTTTTCATTTTTCACTTCTCAATGTCCCGGTTGACGTTGATGCTGCTCATGCCCTTGGCGGTCAGATGCTCGTGGATGGCGGCGGCGATGGCCACGCTCCGGTGGCGCCCGCCGGTGCAGCCGATGGCGATGGTCAGGTTGACCTTGCCCTCCTCCACATAGTGGGGCATGAGGAAATCCAGCATCTCGGCGATCATCTCCATGAACTTCCGGGTCTGGGGGTAGCCAAACACGAACTCCTTCACCGGCAGATCCAGCCCGGAGAGGGGGCGCAGCGCCTCCACATAGAAGGGGTTCGGCAGAAAGCGCACGTCAAAGACCAGATCCGCGTCCAGGGGGATGCCGTGCTTGTAGCCGAAGGACATGACCGTGACCTGCAGCTCCCGCTTCTTCTGGGTACCGGCGAAGATGCTGAACATCCGGTTCTGCAGCTGCCCCAGGGTGAGCTGGGAGCTGTTGATGATATAATCCGCCTTCTCCTTGATGGGAGCCAGCAGCTCCTCCTCCCGTGCCACCGCCTGCTCCAGGGTGATGCCCGGCCCCGCCAGGGGGTGGGGGCGGCGGGATTCCTTGTAGCGCCGCACCAGGGTGCGCAGATCCGCGTCCATGTAGAGGATGCGCACGGTGCAGTCCATGGCCTTCAGCTCCTCCAGAGTGCCCAGCAGCTCCCCGAAGCCGTCCCGCTCCCGCACGTCGGTGACCAGGGCGACCTTGTCATAGCGGCCGTGGGCGTCCAGGCAGAGCTCGGCAAAGCGAGGCATCAGCGCCACGGGCATGTTGTCCACGCAGTAGTATTCCAGATCCTCCAGCACATCCGCCGCGCGGCTCTTCCCCGCGCCGGAAAGCCCGGTGATGATGAGAAATTCCATATGCTCACCTCATTTGTAAGTGAAACGTGAAGAGTGAACAGTTGCGGTATCCCGCCTTCGGCGGGATGGATTGAAATCCGTCGCCGCAGGCGACACCGCAATTATTCATTATTCATGATTCATTTTTCATTCCTTCGGTTGGGTCCATGACCGTGATCCGGTTGCCGCGAACCTTGGGGCCGTGATCCTCCAGCCTGTAGTCCGGCGGCAGGATGATGACCTCCGGCTCCAGCACCACGCCGCTCCTCTCATAGACCGTCTTGCGCACGTGCATCATCAGGTCGTAGACATCGTGGGAAGTCGCCCCGCCGATGTTCACCACAAAGCCCGCGTGCTTCTGGCTGACCTGGGCGCCGCCCACGGTATAGCCCTTGAGCCCCGCCTGTTCGATCAGCGCCCCGGCGAAGTGCCCCTCCGGGCGCTTGAAGGCGCTGCCGGCGCTGGGCAGCTCCAGGGGCTGCTTTGCCCGGCGCTTCTCGTTCAGCTCCCGCATTTTGGCGGCGATCTCGTCCTTGTCTCCCGGCTGCAGGCGGAACACCGCGCTGAGGATCACGCAGCCGGCGTGGGTGCTGAAATAGCTCTTGCGGTAGGCAAAGGCGCACTTCTCCGCCGGCAGCTCGTAGAGCCCCTGATCCTGCGCGGAGAGGCAAACCACGCTCTCCACCGCGTCCTTCATCTCCCCGCCGTAGGCCCCGGCGTTGATGAAGCAGCCGCCGCCCACGCTGCCCGGGATGCCGGAGGCAAACTCCAGGCCCTTCAGCCCGTTCTGCCAGGCGAAGGAGGCAAGCTTCGACAGGGACACCCCCGCCTCGGCGTAGATGGCGCCGTCCGGCAGCAGAAAGAGCTTCTGCAGCTTCTCGGTGCTGATGATAAAAAGCTCGCTCAGGCCCTCGTCGGGGGGCAGGATATTGGTGCCGTTGCCCAGGATAAAGGGCGCCAGCTCGTGCTCCTTCAGGATGCTGCAGACCTTGGCCAGAGACGTCACCCCGTCCGGCACGGCCAGAGCCCGAACCGGGCCGCCGATGCGGAAGGAGCAGTGGGCCGCCATAGGCTCGTTCTCCAGCAGAGTCATGCCCGGCAGGGCAGTCCGGATCGCGGCGATCGCTTTTTCCAGATTTTCCATTGTCTTCTCCTTATACAGATCCCTTGTCGATGGCCATGTCGTGCTCGGCGGCCAAAGTCTCCGCCGCGTTGTAGCCCATCTTCTTCTGGCGGTTGTTCATGGCGGCCAGCTCCAGGATCACCGCCAGGTTCCGCCCGGGGGTCACCGGGATGGTCACACAGGGCAGCTCCACGCCCAGGATGATCTCCGTCTCGCTGGAAAGGCCCAGCCGGTCGTAGGCCTTGCCGGGAACCCAGTTCTCCATCTTCACCACCAGGTCGATGCCGGTGCTGGGCTTCACGGCGCCCACGCCGTAGATGTGCCGCACGTTGATGACGCCGATGCCCCGCAGCTCCATGTAATACCGGATGATCTCCGGCGCGGTGCCCAGCAGGCGATCCCGGGCGATCTTCTTGATCTCCACCGCGTCGTCCGCCACCAGACGGTGTCCGCGCTTGATGAGCTCCAGGGCCGTCTCGCTCTTGCCGATGCCGCTCTCGCCCATGAGCAGAACGCCCTCGCCGTAAATCTCCACCAGCACGCCGTGGGTGGTGAGCCGGGGCGCCAGGTAGTTGTGCAGGGCGGCAATGACATTGGCCTGGAAATCGGAGGTGTCCTCGTCGGTGACGAAGAGGTTGCGGTCGAAGCGCTCCGCCATCTCCACGCACTCCGGCGAGGGGGTCACCCCGTGGCAGACCACCAGCGCCGCGATGTCGTAGCCCATGAAGCGCTCATAGGCCCGGCGACGCTCCTCCTTGGTGAGCGTGTTCAGGTAGGTGGACTCCACCCGGCCGATGATCTGCAGACGCCGGGGGTCGAAGTAGTTGTAGAAGCCGGTGAGCTGCATGGCGGGCCGGTTCACGTCCGCCGTGGTAAGCACCGCATTTTCATAGTCCTTGGACAGGTGAATGGGCTTGAGCTTATTCTCGGCCACAATGGTCTTGAGCTTGACGGAATACTTGCTTCTCATGGGCGGCCCTCCCGATCACATTGATACAGTATATGAATATTGTACTCATTTTCTTTCCTTTTGGCAAGTCTTTTCCACGCACCCGGGCGTTTATGTCCTCGGGAACCGGCCGGCGCGGGCCCCGATTCCGGCCGTCAAAAAAGAAAAAGGCAAAAAAGAAAAAATAGTTCTTGCATTTGCGGATTCGGTCTGCTATTATGTATAAGCTGCTTTCCGGCGGGAAGCGGCCAAACACAAGCAAGGAGGTGCTTCAACTTATGGCAAAGTGCCAGTTCTGCGACAAGGATGTGGCCTTCGGTATTCAGGTCAGCCATTCTCACAGACGCTCCAACCGTACTTGGAAGCCGAATGTGAAGCGCGTCAAGGCCATCGTGGACGGCTCTCCCAAGCATGTCTACGTCTGCACTCGCTGCCTGCGCAGCGGCAAGGTCACCCGCGCTGTGTAATGACACAATTACCCGAAAACAAGCCTGTCGTGTTATGCGACGGGCTTTTTTCGGGTCTATTTTCCCCGGCGCCGGGGCTTTCGGTTGACAAACAGCCTCGATTGCGTTACAATTACTTCCAGAATTTGAAGAATCTCGGCGTGTAAAAGGAGGGCCTGCCATGGATCTGTTCGAAAAATGCCGGAATTACACCCTGGCCAAGCAATATCGGGAGCTGGGGATCTATCCCTATTTCCACGCGCTGGAGTCTCGCCAGGATGTGGAAGTCATCATGGAGGGCAAACGGCGCATCATGTTGGGCTCCAACAACTACCTGGGCCTGACCACCGAGCCCTCGGTGGTGGAGGCGGGCATCCGCGCCTTCGAGCAGTACGGATCCGGCTGTTCCGGGTCGCGTTTCCTCAACGGCACCCTGCAGATGCATCTGGAGCTGGAGCGGGAGCTGGCCGCCTTCGTCCGCAAGGAGGGCGCGGTCACCTTCTCCACGGGCTTCCAGTCCAATCTGGGCATCATCAGCGCTCTGGTGGGCCGGGGCGACTACGTGATCTGCGACCGGGAGAACCACGCCAGCATTTACGACGGCTGCAAGCTCAGCTACGGCAAAATGCTGCGCTACAAGCACAACGACATGGAGGAGCTGGAAAAGATCCTCTCCCGCCTCCCCGACGAGGCCGGCCGCCTCATTGTCACGGACGGCGTCTTCTCCATGGGCGGCGATATCGCCAGGCTCCCGGAGATCTGCGCGCTGGCGGAGAAGTACGGCGCCCGGGTCATGGTGGACGACGCCCACGGTTTGGGCGTTATCGGCGAGGGCGGCCGCGGCACGGCCAGCTATTTCGGTCTGGAGGACAAGGTGGACGTGATCATGGGCACCTTCTCCAAGTCTCTGGCCAGCCTGGGCGGCTACATGGCCGCCTCCGAGGAGGTCTGCGACTTTGTCCGCCACAACTCCCGCCCCTTTATGTTCTCCGCGTCCATCCCGCCCTCCTCCTGCGCGGTGGCGCTGGCCGCCCTGCGCTTTCTGGAGGCCCACCCGGAGCGGCCCGCCCATCTGCTGGAGCTGGCCGCCTACGCCCGCAGCGGCTTCAAGGCCGCAGGGCTGCAGATCCGGGAATCGGACACGCCCATCGTGCCCATCTATACCTACGAGCCCGTCCGCACCCTGGAGAAGAACCGGGAGCTCTACGAGGCGGGCGTCTACGTCAACCCCGTCCTGCCCCCCGCCTGCGCCCCGGGCGAGTGCCTGCTGCGTACCAGCTACATGGCCACCCACACCAAGGCCCTCATCGACGAGGCGGTGGAGATCGCCGCGCGAGTGCTGCTGCGTGACTGAGTCCGCAGTTTCGTAATTCGCAGAAACAGCGCCCCGGAAGCCTGAAGCTTCCGGGGCGCTGTGTTTTCGTTTTGAAAAAGGGCGGAGGTCAGAACTTGCCGAGGGAGCCGGAATTCTTCTGGTTCGGCATGTATTCGTCCCGCTTGCCGGGGAGGATGGCGTTGAGCAGGATGCCCACGATGGAGGCGACGGCCAGGCCGGAGAGGGCAATGTTCATGTTGCCGATCATGAAGGAGATGGCGCCGGTGGCGGCATTGCCGTCGCTGACCGTGATCTTCGCGCCCAGGGCGCCGGAGAAGTTGATGCCCAGCGCCAGGCCCAGGATGACCGCCGCGACGATGACGTTCCGGGATTTCTGGAAGTCGGTGTGGTTCTCCACCATGTTGCGCACGCCCACCGCGGAGATCATGCCGTAGAGGATGATGGACACGCCGCCCACCGTGGCCGCGGGCATCGCGGAGATCAGGGCCGCGAACTTCGGGCAGAAGGAGAGGAGGACGGCGAAGTAGGCGGCGATGCGCACGACCTTGGGGTCGTAGACCTTGGTCAGCACCAGCACGCCGGTGTTTTCGCCGTAGGTAGTGTTGGCCGGCGCGCCGAAGAGGGCGGCGATGGCGGTGCCCACGCCGTCGCCGATGAGGGTGCGGTGCAGGCCCGGATCCTCGATCAGGTTCTTCTCAATCGTGCCGCTGATGGCGGAAATGTCGCCCACATGCTCCATCATGGTGGCAAAGGCAATGGGGACGATCATGATGATCGCGGAGACGAGCAGGCCGGTGTTGACCTGGCCGGAGAAGAGGCCGAAGACGGTGTTCTCTCCCTGGACGGGCAGGCCGACCCACTTGGCGGCGCCGACCGTCTGGGCCACGTTGGCGCGAACCGCGGGATCGAAGGCAACAGCCGCGAGATAGGACACAAGGACGCCCAGCAGGATCGGGACGATCTTGAGCATCCCCTTGCCCCAGATGTTGCAGACGATGACGACCGCGATGGCGAGCAGGGCGACGAGCCAGTTGGAGGAGCAGTTGTTGATGGCGGAGGGTGCCAGGATCAGACCGATGGCGATGATGATGGGGCCGGTGACCACGGGCGGGAAGAAGCGCATCACGTTCTTCGAGCCGACGATACGGCAGATGAGCGCGAGAACGAGATAGAGCAGGCCGGCGCAGGCAACGCCGACGCAGGCGTAGGGCAGGGCTTCCGCCTGGGCGAGGCCGTACTTTTCTCCCTCGGCGACAACCGCGGCATAGCCGCCCAGGAAGGCGAAGGAGGAGCCGAGGAAGACGGGGACCTTGCGCCCGGTGACCAGATGCATGAAGAGCGTGGCCAGACCGGCGAAGAGCAGCGTGGCGGACACGCTCAGTCCGGTCAGAATGGGGACGAGCACCGTCGCGCCGAACATGGCGAACAGATGCTGCAGGCCCAGTACCAGCATTTTCGGCGTGCCGAGCGTCCTGGCGTCGTAGATCGGCTGGTCGGCAGCGGTCTTCTTTTCTTTACCCATTGTGATTACCTCTCTTTTATCATATTTGTATTGCTCACGCGTTCACTCCGCCAGCATGTCCATCAGGAAGACGCCGGTCTCCCCGTCGAACTCCGGCAGGCGCACCTCCACCAGCTCCGTGCGGGAGGTGGGCAGATTCTTTCCCACATAGTCCGGCCGGATGGGCAGCTCCCGGTGGCCTCTGTCCACCAGCACGGCCAACTGGATGCTGCGGGGCCGGCCGCAGGAAAACACCGCCTCGATGGCGGCCCGGGCAGTGCGCCCGGTGTAGATCACGTCGTCCGTCAGCACCAGATCCCGATCCGTCACATCAAAGGGCAGCTCCGTCCGCCGCAGCTCCGGCATTTCGGCCAGACGGCTCAGATCGTCCCGATAAAAGGCAATGTCGATGCTCCCCACCGGCGGCTCCAGGCCCTCGATGCGGCGGATGTTTTCCGCTATGCGGCGGGCGATGGGGCCGCCCCTGCGGCGCACGCCCACCAGCACCAGGTTTTCCGCGCCCTTGTTGCGCTCCAGGATCTCGTGGGAAATGCGGGTAAGGGCCCGGTTCATTCCCGCCTCGTCCAGAATCTGCGCTTTCTGCTTCATGCCGATCCCCTCCGGGCACAAAAAATGCCCTGCCGTCTCCGGCAAGACACGCAAAGGCGCGGGCGCGCTCCCGCACGCCCTTCCGCTATGAGCGATTTTGCCGGTCTCTCTGTACCAGTGCTTAAAAATCTCTTGTTCAAGCTGCATTATACGGCAGGCGTGCGGAAATTGCAAGCGCGCGGGCGGAACTTTGTGGGCACAGCCGGAAAAGCGTCCGCGCTCCGGGGCATTTTTGGCCAGATGTACCAAAAGCCGGCGCCTCCCTTTTCCGGGCCTCTGTTTCAGATGCACTTCTTCTCCCTGTAGAAATATCGAAAAACAATATGTTTTTGTTGACAAACGATGTCACCGGTGCTATACTCGGTTTCACAAGGAGGGATGGACATGCAGAACTGGATCGACAGCAAGAGTATTCTGCTCTCCAAGATCGGCGTGCTGCTCTTTGCGGTGCTGCTGGCTGTGCTGGACATCGGCGGCTGGTGGATCGTGCAGTGGTTCGGCAATCTGCGGCATCTGCACTGGCAGCGCTGCATAGGGATCCTGGCGGCGCTGTACGCCTGCAGCGTTTTCGGCTGGGTCCTGCTCTGGGCCATGTGGAAGCTGTTGGGCAATCTGCAGCAGGGCCAGGTCTTCACCGAGGAAAACATCCGCCTGCTGGGGCGGGTGAGCCTGTGCTGCGGGGCGGCGGCGGTGATCTGCGCTGTGGGCTTCCTGTTCTACACGCCCTTCCTGATCCCCGTGGCAGCGGCCGCCTTTATGGCTCTGATCGTGCGCATCGTGCGCAACGTGTTCCGGACGGCGCTGGACATGAAGACCGAGCTGGACTATACCGTCTGAGGGCAGGCCTATGGAGATACGCGTCAATCTGGATGTGATGATGGCCCGCCGCAAAATCAGCAGCGCCGAGCTTGCCGAGCGGGTTGGCATCACCCCCGCGAACCTGTCCGTTCTGAAAACCGGGAAGGCCAAGGCTGTGCGCTTCACCACGCTGATGGCCCTCTGCCACGAGCTGGGCTGCCAACCCGGGGACATTCTGGAATTTATCGACGACTAAGAGGAGAATCGCATATGGAAGAAAACAAATTGCCGGAGGGCCTGGCGCCCGCCGGAGAACCTTCTGCGCCCTCGGAGAGCAAAAAATGCTCCCGCTGCGGGACGCCGTTTATGCCGGGCACCCGCTTCTGTTTCGAATGCGGCGCCCGTCTCGGGCAGACGGACGAGGCTCTGCCCGGCCCCGCGCCGGCCCGGCCGCCGGTGACCGCGCCTCCCCCGCGGAAGCCCTTCGAGGCCTCCTGGCGGGAGATCGTCGCCGCCGTCGCCACCTATGTGCTGGCCTGGTGGTATCTCTACCGGAGCGAGCTGTTTCTGTGCGGCGCCTTTTGCGAGGATGGAGTTTCTTGGCTGAGCGTGTCTCCGCTGAGGGTTCGGATCTGGACCCTTGTCTTCGTGCTGGGCTTTGTGGCCCTGGCGGAGCTGATCCATTGGCGGACGAAGCGTCCCGGGGAAAGCTGGATCTGGCTGGGATGCATGGCGGTCATCACCGCGGGGATGCTTCTGGGCCGGAACCGGGTCTGGGAGGACTATCCTTCCTTCTTCCTGCACCTGGCCGCGGTCTATTGGCTGCTCTGCCGCAGCGGTCGGCTCGCGGAGGGCGTCAGCGGCCACCTGCTGCCGGTGGACGGCCTGCGCGCCTTTATCATCTTTCCCTTCAAGCACTTCTATCTGCGCATCAAGACCTTGTTCTGGTCCGCCTCCCGGCTCTTCCGGAACCGCCGGAAGCCCAAGGCGGCCACGCTGCTCTGGTCGGGGCTGGCGCTGCTGGCCGCGGCGCTGCTCTTCGTCATCGCGACGAGCCTGCTGATGGACGCGGACAGGGGTTTTTCCAGGCTGCTGTCCGGGATCGGGAAATGGTTCCGCATCGACTGGAACGGCGAACTGTTTACGAAGTTCCTGCTGAGCCTGCCCGTTGGCCAGTATCTCTTCGGCCTCCTTGCCGGCACCGGGCGGGAGGACCCGGAGCGCCTGCGGGAGCGGGCCGGGGGCTTCTGCCGCTGGCTGGAGCGGCTGCGCCGGGTGCCGAATCCGGTGTGGACGGCGCTGACCGGGGCCTTCTGCCTGCTGTATCTGGTCTTCTTCGCGGTGCAGAGCCGCTACCTCTTCGGCGCCTTCACCCGCAGCCTGCCGGAGGGCTTCATCGTCTCCCGCTACGCGCGGGAGGGCTTCTTTGAGCTGTGCAAGGTGATGGCGGTGAACTTCGTCCTGCTCTGGCTGGTGACGAGGGTGAGCAGGGTTCCCGTGCGGGAGAATCGACCCACCCTGATCCTCTGTCTCGTCCTGCTGATGGAGAGCATGCTTTTCGCGGTGGTGGCCTTCTCGAAGCTGGCGCTGTATATCGACTGCTTCGGCTTCACGCCGCTGCGGCTCCAGTCCAGTTGGCTGGTCTGCGTGCTCTTTGCCGGCTGCCTTGCCGCGGGCTGGACCCTGCTTACCGGGAAAAAGAGCTTCCGCGTCTGGCTGGTCTTCTCCGCCGTCAGCCTGAGCCTGCTGTGCCTGTACTGAAACAGGCGCGCTTCTCATCAGACCGTCCTTTCGGGGGCGGTCTTTTCTTGACATTTTTCCCCTGTACCCTATAATGGAGAAAAAGCTTTCAGAGCGGAAGCGCGCCGAAAGCGCCAGTTAGGAGGAGCAAGATGGCACTTGATACCGATCGCAGCCTGCAGACCCAGGTGATCTATTCCATTTACGTCCGCGCCCACAGCCCCGAGGGGACCTTCCGGGCCGTGATCCCCGACCTGGACCGGATCCGGGCCCTGGGGACGGACATCATCTGGTTCATGCCCATCCACCCCATCGGGGAGGAGGGCAAAAAGGGCAGTCTGGGCTGCCCTTACGCCAACCGGGATTACCGCAGCGTGAACCCCGCCTACGGGACCATGGCGGATTTCCGGGAGCTGGTGGACGAGATCCACAAGAGGGGCATGAAGGTGCTGATCGACGTGGTATACAATCACACCTCCCCGGACGCCGAGCTGTTCCGGCTGCACCCGGAGTTCTATTACCGAAACGCGGAGGGGAAGCCCGGCAACAAGTTCGGGGACTGGGCGGACGTGATCGACCTGGACTACCGGGTGCGCGCCCTCTGGGACTATCAGATCGAGTCCCTGCGCTTCTGGGCGGGGATCGTGGACGGCTTCCGCTGCGACGTGGCCACCCTGGTGCCGCTGGATTTCTGGAAAGCTGCCCGGGCCGCGGTGGCGGAGGTCAATCCGGACTGCATATGGCTGGCCGAGACGGTGCACCGCAGCTTCGGCGCGCTGGCGCGGCGGCTCGGCTTCGGCGCCATGCGCGACACCGAGGCTTACGAGGCCTTCGACATCGAGTACGACTACGACGTGCGGGAGGTCTTCGACAAGGTGCTGCGGAAAACGGCGCCCCTGTCCCAGTGGATCGACCTGCTGGAGTACCAGGAGGCCGTTTACCCCGCCAACTACAACAAGCTGCGCTGCCTGGAGAACCACGACCAGCCCCGCATCGCCTCGGTGATCCCCGGGGCGGGAGAGCTGGAAAACTACACGGCCCTGCTCTACTTCCTGAAGGGCGCCACCCTGCTTTACGCAGGGCAGGAGTTTGCGGACGCCCACCTGCCCAGCCTTTTCGAGCGGGAGCCCATTGTCCGGGACACCGGGCGGGATCTGAGCCCGCTGCTGCGCCGTCTGGCGGAGATCAAAAAGACCTGCTTCTCCCCGGAGGACGCCTTCTGGGGTCAGGGGGACGACGAGCGGCGCATCGCCGTGCTGCGCCGCGGGCGCTGGGCCGGCGTCTTCTCCCTGGATGCCCGCCCTGGCCGCGTCCGTCTGGAGCCGCGGCTCGCCGTCCCCGACGGGGACTATGCGGATCTCCTGGGCGGAGGATCTGTGACCGTGCGGGAGGGGACGCTGCTCTGCACCGGCCGCCCCGCGATCTTTCGCGTCTCATAAGGCGAAAGGCCGCGCTTTGCCTTTTCCCCCCCCTCCGCCGTCGGCAATCCGCAGTTTTCAGGCAGGATGATCCGCCGCGTGCGACGAGAAGGCATTTCTTCGGAATACTGCAACAGCCCTTCGCTGCAGGAAAGCAGCGAAGGGCTGTTTGAAGTTGTTCTCCGGGAAAGCCGAGCCCGGCTCCCGCTTATCGGCTCCCATGCGCGGGGCATCTTCCCGCCGCGGAAAACGCCTCGGGGTTCGGCGTCTCTCCGAAGCGCAGAATCACCAGATGCTGATGCGCTTGTCGGGCGCGATGTACATTTGATCGCTCTCGGTGACGCCGAAGGCCTCGTACCACTCGGCAAAGTTCCGGGGCATCATGTTGGCCCGGAGAACCGCCGGGGAATGGACGTCGACGGAGAGCAGGAGCTGGATGTATTCCTCCTTGGCCTTCTGGCACCAGACCCGCGCCCAGTTCATGAAATAGGCCCGGAAGTCCGCCTCGGGCAGCGTGTGCATGATCTCCAGGGTCACGCCCATGCCGCCGTTATCGGCGATGTTCTCGCTGACGGTGAGCTCGCCGCTGACCTTGCCGCCGTGGAACTCGATGCCGTCAAACTGCTCGATCATGCCCTTGGTCTGCTCCCGGAAGGCCGCGAAGTCTTCCTCCGTCCACCAGTTTTTCAGATTGCCGTGCTCATCGAAGTTGGCGCCGTTGTTGTCGAAGGCGTGGCTGATCTCGTGGCCGATGACCGCGCCGATGCCGCCCAGATTCTCGCTGACGCTCTGGCTCAGCGCATAAAAGGGCTTCTGGAGGATAGCGGCCGGGAAGGTGATGTCGTTGGCGCTGGGGTTGTAGCAGGCGTTGACCATGTGGCCGGGCATCAGCCATTCGGTGCGATCCACGGGCTTGAGGAGCTTGTCCAGCATGTCCCTGGCGCGGACGGCGGTGAGCCGCATCATGATCGGCAGCAGGGACTCGGTCTCGTCAAAGACCAGCTTGCTCCAGATGGGCTTGACCTCGTCGGGATAGCCCATCTTGATCTCGATGGTGGAGAGCTTCTTGATGGCCTGCTCCTTGGTGGCGGGGGCCAGGAAGCCGTTTTTCGCCATGCGGAGCTTGTAGGTCTCGATGATCTTCTTGAGCATGTCCACCACGTCCTTCTTGGCCTCCTCGCCGAAGTAGGCGCGGCCGTAGTAGACGCCGATGGGCTCGGAATACATGTCGGAGGCGGCGCGGTAGGCCTGCTTCTCCAGGCTGGGATCGGCGGCGACGCCGGTCAGCGCCCGGGAATAGGTCTTCCCCAGGGCGGCCAGCTCCTCGGAGAGGTAGGGCGTGGCCCGCAGCAGCGCCTTCACATAGGCCCAGTGGACGTAGAGCGGCAGATTCTCCTCCGTGAAGTAGCCGTTCATCTCCTTGACGGCCCGGGGCTCGTATACGATCAGGGTCTCGGGGGCTTGATCGCCGTACAGCTCCCGCAGCACTCTCCTGATGTCAAAGGGCGCGGCGAAGCCGGCCACCTCCTCCGCGGGCATGGGATTGTGGCACTTGTAATACTCCGACCACTCCAGCTGGCTCTTGACCTTTTTGGCGAGCAGCGCGTCATAGGCCAGGGCGTCGGCCAGGTACTGCTTCCGCTCCTCCTCGGCGAGGGGCGTGAAGGCCAGCACCTTGGCGGCCATGTCCGCGTACAGAGCGAGAAGCTGCTTGCCCGCGGGGTTGTCCTCGGCATAATAGGTGGTGTCCGGCAGGATGATCTCGGGCCCGACGACGATAAAGGAGTTCTTCTCGGCGTTCTCCATGTCGGCCTCCACGCCCAGGCGCAGCGGCAGATCGACGCCCAGAAGCAGCAGCTCCGCCGCCTGGGCGTTCAGCTCCTCCACGGTTTTGATGGCGCGGATCCGTTCCAGCAGGGGCAGCGCGGGGGCGACGCCCTCCCGGTTCCGCCGCTCGACGTCCAGCACCTTTTTGTACAGGGCGACGGCATACTTCATCTCGGGGATATCGGAGCTCTTCGCGCCCTCCGCGAAGGCCCGGAAATCGGCCATCATGGTCTTTTCCACGTCCTGGGCCAGGCTGGAAAAGCCGCCGGTGGTGGGCCGGTCGTCGGGGATCACGGCGGTTTTGAGCCACTCCCCGTTGACGGCCTCATAGAGATCGTCCTGGATTCTGACAGTCGTTTCGCTCATGGTTTTCTTCCTTTCTTATTGTCTGTATCAATACAGTTCCTGTGTTTCCGTTTTTCGAGGCGCTCAACAAAAGTATTGTATCACAAACGCGGCGCCGATTCAACGCTTTCCTGCCCCGCTCCCGGGACCGGAGCATGATCTCACACCGGATCCGATCATTTCTGGGAGACGGTGAACAGGGAATAGAAGTAGCCCTTCTGCTCCATCAGGTCTCCGAAGGTCCCCTGCTCCGAAACCTCGCCGTTTTTCAGGGCGAAGAGGCCGGTGCAGCGCCGGAGGATGTTCTCATCCAGGTCGTGGGTGACGATGACGCGGGTGTAGCCGTCCAGCTTCAGGATGGCGTCCAGCACCTCGAAGGAGGTTTCAGCGTCCAGCGAAGCCGTGGCCTCGTCCACGAACAGAACGGACGTCTTTCGCAGCAGGGCTCTGGCGATGGAGATCCGCTGCCGCTCGCCGCCGGAGAGGCCGGCGCCGTTTCCGCCGCAGAGATAGTCCGCGCCTTTTTCGTCGATGAGCTTGCTAAAAGAAACGCGTTTTGCCTTGGTAGACAAATTGCGTTTCTTTTATGCGAAAGACCGCGTAAAAGGACACCAAAGCATAGAAAGACCGCGTAAAAGACATTAGCCTTTCGCAGAAAACTCTCGTATGACTTCAATCTTCCCGACAATATGTTTGTTAAATTTCGGCAGTTCTTCTGCCGGTACCCACAGCTCTTTATGCGTTTGGTTTCCAACGATATGCACCTCAAATTGTGCGGAATACTGGTCGTCTACCGTAAAACGAGTCACATATCCTTTTCGATCCCCGGTTTTCGTGTTCCACTTTTCCGCAATCTCACACGCATATTCCTCGTTCAAAACCGGATAAAAGATCGGCTGTTCCGGAAGCCGCGGAGGAAAAGCAGAAAAACCGCTCTGTCGGATCAGTTCCAATTCAGCAGTCCCGACCGGTCTAAACAGGATCACACATATCATCTCCTTCTCTGCGGTTTCAATAATACCATATTCGACCCCGCTGTACAACAAGAAAACCTCTTCTGTCCTTCGTAGACAAAAGAGGCTTCTTTGATGGTGCGGGAGATGGGACTTGAACCCACACGTCTATGGTTGGACACAGGCACCTCAAGCCTGCCTGTCTACCTATTCCAGCACTCCCGCATCGGGGTACTTTCTGGACGCTGGAATATTATATCGTGGATTGGCAGAATTGTCAAGCACTTTTTTCGATCCCGTCCCATGTTTTCCCCGGGGACGGAGACCGGAGGAAAGCCTCAGGAACGGGTCTGGCTCCAGCCGGCGTCCTCGATCTCTCTGCCCTTCTTGCGGGTCATCAAGGTACCGAGGGCGGAGCCCACGGGGGCGCCCTCGTAGAGCACCTGGTAGGCCGCCTGGGTGATGGGCATATCCACGCCCACCCGATCCGCCAGGAGCTTCACAGCCTTGGCCGCGTAGTAGCCCTCCACCACAGCCCCCACCTCTTTCATGGCGTCCTCTACGCTCATGCCGTTGCCGATCAGGATCCCGGCCCGGCGGTTGCGGGAGTGCATGGAAGTACAGGTGACGATCAGATCGCCGATGCCGGTGAGGCCTGCGAAGGTATCGGTGCGGGAGCCCAGCTTCATGCCAAGCCGGGCCACCTCGGTGAGGCCGCGGGTCATAAGCAGAGCCTTGGTATTGTCCCCGTAGCCCAGGCCGTCGCAGACGCCGGCGCAGAGGGCGATGACGTTCTTCATGGCCGCGCCCAGCTCCACGCCCACCGGGTCGGAGGATGTATAGACCCGGAAGCGGTCGTTCATAAAGACCTCCTGGACGATCTCTGCCAGCAGACGATCCTCAGATGCCGCCACGACGCCCGTGGGCACCCGGCGGCTGACCTCCTCCGCATGAGAGGGGCCGGACAGGACTACCGTCTTTTTCCCGGTGACCTCGGAGACGATCTCAGACATCCGCTTGCCGGTCTCCGGCTCGATGCCCTTGGTGGCGGACACCAGAATGGCATCGGGACGAAGGTGCGGCGCGATCCGTTCCGCGGTGGAGCGGATGGCGAAGGAGGGCGGTACCACCACCACCATGGTGCACCCGGCCACAGCCGCGGGATCCGCGGTATAGCGCATATCCCCCGGCAGCTTGACGCCGGGCAGGAAGGGGTTTTCCAGGGTCTTGGCCAGATTGTCGCTTTCCTCCTTGGAGTAGGAGATCAAGGTGACCTCGTGGCGGTTCTCATGGAGCAGCATGGACAGAGCCGTGCCCCATCCGCCGCTGCCGACGACTGCGATATCCATGGTATGTAGTGTCCTTTCTCATTCAATGTGTCCCATCAATAATACCTTGCGATCAATGCGCCGCCAATCAGCCACGCGATCGCCGTAACAAGGATCACGGAACGATATATTTTTTTATGTTGATCCTCCTTCTTCCATCCAATGACAGAAAGGCAGAGGGGGATCGGATTGAGCATCCAGACTGGGATAAACAGATTGCCAAGATCAAACGCGCCGGTATTCAGATGGTTTGCCCCATAGCAAATCAACGCAACGGAAAAAATCTCACCCAGGAGAAACACCGCAGAAGCCGCAAGGGTGAGGCATCCCAAAACCGAGATCTTTTTTTTCATTTTTCAGCCTCTCCTTTCGTCATTTGCATTTTGCATTCTTCGCAGAAGCGGGGAAGCGGACGGCAGAGTGCCGTCCCTACGCTTTCTACGGGGGGAGCGGACGGCAGAGTGCCGTCCCTACTTTTTCTTGTGGAAGCTGAATTTGTTCTCGGTGCCCTCCCGGAGGCGTTTGATGTTGCCGTGGTGCATATAGACCGCCAGGGCGCCCAGGCAGAAGGCCATAATGGTCATCATGATGGTGCCCTCTTCGATGTTCTTGTCGATGGGGTAGCGGATCCAGAACAGGAAGGGGTAGAGCACGGCACAGATAATGGAGCCCAGAGAGACGTATTTGGTCAGAATCAGGATCGCCGCAAAGACCACCAGCAGGATCATGATGATCCGCCAGTCAATGAAGGCCGCCAGGGTACCGCAGGTCAGGATGCCCTTGCCCCCACGGAAGCCGAACCAGATGGGGAAAATGTGGCCGATGACGGAGAAGCCCCCGCAGAGCATGGCGCCCTCGTCAAACCAGACGGGATCATAGGAGCGCATGATGGCCCTGCCGATGAAGCAGGCGGCCACTGTCTTGCCCACGTCGATCAGCAGCACCAGCAGGGTGTCGGTGCCGCCGTAGTTGCGGTAGAAGTTGGTCAGACCGGCGTTGCCGCTGCCCTTGGAGCGGATATCCTCCTTGCGGAACCAGCGGGAAATCAGGATGGCGCCGTTGAAGCTGCCCAGCAGATAGCCGATCACCGCGCACACCGCGAACCAGAATACGATCATTCCTCGTCGTCTCCTCTCTGCCGGATGGTGATTTTCACCGGCGTCCCCTCCAGGCCGAAGACGGCCCGGATCTGATTTTCCAGATAGCGCTGATAGGAGAAATGGAAGAGCCTTGCGTCATTGCAGAAGAATACGAAGTGGGGCGGCTTGACCCCCGCCTGGGTCACGTAGAAGATCTTCAGCCGGCGGCCCTTGTCCGTGGGCGGCTGCACCCGGGCTGTGGCGTCCGCCAGGACGTTGTTCAGCATTCCGGTGGTGATTCGCATGGCGGACTGCTCGTTGACGTAGTTGATCAGCTCGTAGAGCTTATCCACCCGCTGGCCGGTCTTGGCCGAGATGAACAGCACCGGGGCGTAGAGCATATAGCTCAGGCCCTTGCGAACCTCCTCGGTCATGTGATCCATGGTGTGGGTGTCCTTGTCCACGGTGTCCCACTTGTTGACCACGATGATGGAGGCCTTCCCTGCCTCGTGGGCCAGGCCCGCGATCTTGGTGTCCTGCTCGGTGACGCCCTCGTTGGCGTCCACCAGGATCAGCACCACGTCGGCCCGGTCGATGGCGGAGATGGAGCGCATATTGGAGTACTTCTCGATGGCGTCGTCCACCTTGGATTTGCGCCGCATCCCGGCAGTGTCAATGAACAGATACTTGCCGTGCTCGTTCTCGAAGTAGGAGTCGATGGCGTCCCGGGTGGTGCCCGCCTCATCGGAGACGATGACACGTTCCTCTCCCAGGATCCGGTTGAGCAGGCTGGACTTGCCCACGTTGGGCTTGCCCACGATGGCCACCTTGACGATGTCGTCCGCCTCGTCTTCTTCGTCGTCCGGGGGCAGATGCTCGGTGACGAAATCCAGCAGGTCGCCGGTGCCGTGGCCGTGGATGGCGGAGGTCTCCACAGGGTCGCCCAGGCCCAGATCGTAGAACTCATACACGTCCGGGTTCACAGGGCCCACCGCGTCGCACTTGTTCACCGCCACGATCACGGGCTTCCGGCTCCGCTTGAGCATAGAGGCCACCTCCATATCGGCGGCGGTGACGCCTACCTTGACGTCGGTGACCATGATGATGACGTCGGCGTTCTCAATGGCGATCTCCGCCTGGCGGCGCATGAACTTCAGCATATCGGAATCGGTGGAGGGCTCGATGCCGCCGGTGTCGATCAGATCAAAGACACGGCCGTTCCACTCGCACTCGCCGTAGATGCGATCCCGGGTCACGCCGGGGGTATCCTCCACAATGGCGGTGCGGCGGCCGGTCAGTTTATTGAACAGCATGGACTTGCCCACGTTGGGCCTGCCCACAATGGCAACAGAATGCTTCATAATCGTTCCTCCTTTCGGGGGTCAGCTTGGGGTCTTACCTATTATGCCATATCGCAACAGTATTTTCAATCAGAATATTTGGAAATATTAGATAAAAATTGCCGAAAAAAAGCAAAAGTAAAGAGGAAGGACACAAGACGCCTTCCTCTCAACTTTCATTCCGCATGGAATTACTCCGCAGCAACTTCGATAACCTGACGACCGTTGTAGTAGCCGCAGGCCTTGCAGGCTCTGTGGGGCAGACGGGGCTCGCCGCAGTGGGGGCAAGCGACCACGCCGGGAACGGACAGCTTCCAGTGGGAGCTGCGTCTCTTGTCGCGTCTTGCTTTGGAAACTTTTCTCTTAGGAACAGCCATGGTGACACCTCCTCGGTCAGAATACCTCTTCTCAAAGGCAATGATTTACTTCTTCAACAGCTGCTTTAACACAGCCAGGCGCGGGTCTCCATCCGGCTGACAGGCACAGGGGCCGTCGTTGAGATCCTTCCCGCAGCGGCAGCAGAGTCCCTTGCAGTCTTCCCTGCAAAGGAATTTGCTGTCCATACTCAAAACGAACGTGGTGGTAACGATGTCGTCCAGATCCGCGCAGCCGTTCTCCAGCAGGAAGATCCAGGGATCCTCCTCCCCGTCGTCGTTGGCCAGCTCCGGGGCGAGAATGGCGTGGAGGGGAAACTCCACAGGCTTGTCCACGTCCTTCGCGCAGCGGTCGCAGGGCCCGTGGAGGGTCGTGCGCAAGCTGCCGCTGAGCACGTAGACGCCGGCTGTGTTGCGGACCTCTCCCACCGCCGTCACGGGTTCGGTCGCGGGACAGCATCCACCAAACGCAAGCTCATGCAGATCAAGAGCGACCTCAAAGGGGATCGCGCCGCCGGGATTATCTTTGAGAGCAGACAGGTTCAGCAGCATCGGTTTCTCCTAATCACATAGTCATGCTGGAATATTATAGCGGCGAATGGCCCGTTTGTCAAACACTTTTTTGACTTTTTTTGAAAAAAGTTTCCCTTGCGGAATGCTGAGAAGTGGAGTATGATGAAGGCAGAGGTGAAACGCCGTGAAAGAGATCGTGATTCAAAAGAACGACGCCGGGCAGCGGCTGGACCGCTTTCTGGCCAAGGCTGTGCCCCTGCTGCCGGCCTCCCTGGCTCAAAAGTACATTCGCCTCAAGCGCATCAAGCTGGACGGCAGGCGGGCGGAGCGGGACACCCGGCTCTGCGAGGGGAACGTCCTGCAATTATATATCAACGACGAGTTCTTCGACACTCCCAAACCGGAGAACGCCTATCTGACCGTCGCGGCCCCGCGGCTGAACGTCGTCTACGAGGACGAAAACCTGATCCTGGTGGACAAAAAGCCCGGTCAGGCCGTCCACCCCCACGACGGGGCGGAATACGGCAAGACCCTGATCGACCACATCCAGGCCTACCTCTACGCCAAGGGCGAATGGAAGCCCCGGGCGGAGAACAGCTTTGCCCCGGCCCTCTGCAACCGCATCGACCGGAACACCGGCGGCATCGTCATCGCCGCCAAGACCGCCGAGGCCCTGCGGATCCTCAACCAGAAGATCAAGGACCGGGAGCTGGAGAAGAAATACCTCTGCGTGGTCCACGGCAGCCCGAAGCCCAGGGCCGGCACCCTGGAGGGCTACATCTTCAAGGACGCCAAACAGAACCGGGTCTACGTCACCGAGAAGCCCCAGCCCGGGGCCAAGACCGCCGTGACCCTCTATCGGACCCTGGAAAGCCGGGACGGCCTGTCCCTGGTGGAATGCGAGCTCATCACCGGCCGGACCCACCAGATCCGCGCCATGATGGCCGCCGCCGGCACGCCCCTTCTGGGCGACGGCAAGTACGGAAAGCTGGACAAGCGCTACGACCGAAGCTACCAGGCCCTGTACTCCTACAAGCTCACATTCGCCTTTACCACGGACGCGGGTTGTCTCTCCTATCTCGACGGCCGGGAGTTCACGGTGGAGAACGTCGACTTCGTCGATGAGTTTTTTCCGCACTGAAGGATTCCGTGAAAAGCTGCGCGGAAGAAGGAGAAAGCTATGAGATACTGCCCGAAATGTCATCAGGAGCTGTCTGAACAGATACCCTTGTTCTGCAACAAATGCGGCCAGGATCTGAGACACGTGGAGACGATCTCCGGTCCCGATCCCGCCGCAGGCTCCGCGGCGCAGCCCTCCGAGCCGGCGGCGGACGGGGCGTACGGCGGAAACAAAACGCTGGCGACCGTCTTTGCCGTCACGCTGACGGTTTCCCTCATCCTGATGGCCGTCATAGGCGTCGGCATCCTGATGAAACGAAAGAGCGGCGATTCGGGAAATAAGAACGCCGCGATGGCCTCCTCCG
>JAEEGH010009952.1_pt1 | contig 21968 bp, 20 predicted proteins | sample 9134181 | NCBI WGS metagenome assembly JAEEGH01 (sample SAMN16246544, study PRJNA631951) | gut metagenome | biome: gut microbiome; feature: rumen; material: DP-attached | host: Bos | place: Iran: Karaj | collected 2018-10
CTAATCTAAAACTTCGGTCATGATGATGTTCCCTAAGGTGCCACAGAGACGAACAAGCGGAAACGCCGATATGAAACGTTTGGTAAACCCCACAAGCGAGAAACCCAAATTTTGGTAGGGGAGGTTGAACGGAAGAACCGAATTCCAATCAGCACGGGCAACCGTAGATAAATTATTATCCTAGACAAAACATGGCTTACAGGGTCGGACACTCACTAAAGGAGAAAAAAGATGAATTTACCTAACAAGATTACAGTCAGTAGAATCATTCTTATTTTTGTCATGATTATTGCCATGTTTGTTTTGGCATTTATTCCTGATTTTTACGTAAAATCTATTGGAAATTCTGGCATAAATCCTGTTTATTTGATCTTTACAATTGTTTTTATTATCGCTGCATTTACTGATATGCTTGATGGAAAAATTGCCCGTAAATGCAACCTCGTAACCGATCTTGGCAAGTTCTTAGATCCAATTGCAGATAAGTTACTTAATGATGCAATGATGATTTTCTTACTCGTTCCACAAGCATACGCTTTGGAGCAACGTAGAGATTCGCTTATGCTAACAATCTTGCTCATCTGCGTCGTGCTTATGATTGCAAGAGACTTAATTGTTGATGCTCTTAGATTGGTTGCTGTTAAGAAAAATATCGTTATTGCAGCTAACATTTTTGGCAAAGCCAAAACAGTATTACAAATGATTGCAATTCCAATGTTGCTCTTAAATGACTGGCCATTTAATTATTTCGATTCAAAGTGGCCTCAAGCACTTCAAATTTCAAACTGGTTCTTCTACATTGCAACAATAATGTCAATCGTTAGCGGAGTCATTTACGTTTATCAAAATCGCAACGTATTTAAGGAATTCTCAAAGTAATGGAAAAGTTATTACAGGAATACAAAGAAAAAGGCTTGACATTAGGCTCAGTCGAGTCAATGACTGGAGGCCTTTTTTCCGCAAAATTTACGGAAATTCCTGGGTCTTCTGCGGTTTTTAAGGGCGGAATTGTCACTTATTCAGCAGAAGAAAAAATAAATATTGTTGGTGTCAAAAAAGAGACAATTGAAAAGTATGGAGTAGTTTCTGAACAAGTCGCCATTGAGATGGCTGAACTTGGAAGAAAACTTCTCAACGTTGACGTCTGCATTTCGGTCACCGGTAATGCGGGACCAACCACAGAACCAGGCGGAAAACCAGTTGGCTGTTTTTATGTTGGAGTTTCTTCAAAAAATGGAACTTTCGCAAAAGAGTATTTAAAACCTCAAAAAAGAAATGAAGTTAGAAATAGTGCAGTTCTCGCTATGCGAGATTTAGCACATTTAAAAATGATTTAAAAATTTTTTCGCAAAAATGCATTTTTTACCTGGATTCAATAATAGGAGGAAATGTTATGGCCAAAAAGACAAATAACACAACAGATCTTGATGAAATCTTAGCCGAAATAGAAAAAGATTTTGGCAAAGGTTCAATCATGAAGTTGGGACAACGCCCTCAAGTAAATGAAGACGTTATTCCATCTGGTAGCCTTCTATTAAACCAGGCACTTGGTATAGGCGGTTATCCAAAAGGACGAATTATCGAAATATTCGGTCCTGAAAGTAGTGGTAAAACCACTTTAGCGTTACACGCAATCGCAGAGGCACAAAAGAAAGGCGGACGTGCCGCTTTCGTTGATGCTGAACACTCAATTGATCCAATTTATGCGAGAAATTTAGGTGTTAACATTGATGATCTTATTCTTTCTCAGCCTGATTGCGGTGAACAAGCACTCGAAATCGTTGAGAAGTTAGCAGTTTCTGGCGCTTTCGATTTAATTGTTGTTGACTCAGTCGCAGCCTTAGTTCCGCAAGCAGAACTTGAAGGTGACATGATTGATTCAACAGTTGGATTGCAAGCTAGACTTATGTCTAAGGCGATGAGAAAACTTGCAGGTGTTCTTAATACACATAACTGCACAGTTATTTTCATTAACCAATTAAGAGACAAAGTTGGAGTTATGTATGGTAATCCTGAAACCACAACTGGTGGTAAAGCACTTAAGTTCTATGCATCTGTTCGTATTGATATTAGACGTGCAGAGGCAATTGGAACTGGAACTGCTATATCTGGTAATACTGTCAAAGTTAAGATTGTTAAAAACAAAGTTGCCCCACCTTTCAAACAATGCATGATTGACATCATTTATGGAAAAGGTATTTCCAAATATGGTGAACTAGCAGACTTAGGTGTGCAATTTGAAATCTTAAAGAAAATTGGAAGTTGGTTTGAATATGAAGGCAATAGACTTGCCAATGGTAGAGACAACTTCAAAAACTACCTAGAACTTCATCCAGAGCTCACAGAAGAACTCGAAAAGAAGATTGTTGAACGTTTAAATTCACAAGGCGAGAAGTAATTTTTGCCTTCCTAAAAATAAAAAATCCGTTTTATTTATAAACTAACTTATATATAATGTTGGTGTACTTTTGGTATAAAGTACTTATTACCATAAATTAATTTTCGGTCATTTGATCGTATAAATATAATTCATCAAACTACTTGTGTAGTTTTAGGTAATAATCTCATTTATTGGTTGATTATATCTTTTAGATATAGATTGACCTTATTTATATAGTTAGGAGTTATAAAACATGGGAAACATGCAATTTAACTGGGTATGGATTATTCTTTGTGTTGCAACATTAATCCTCGGTTTTGTTATTGGCTATTTAATGTACAAAATTGTACCTGCTTTAAGAGAAAAAGATGCCAAGAGAAAAGCTGAGAAGATTTTACGTGATGCAGAAATCCGCGCAGAACAAATTAAGAAGAACGCTCAAATCGATGGAAAACAAACTGTTATTGAAATGAAACAAGAAGCTGAAAAAGATATTCGTGAAAGAAAACAGGAATATGCCAACCTCGAAAACAAACTCAATCAACGTGAACAAAACATCGATCGTAGAGATGCTAACTTACTTGCAAAAGAAAACGCTATTGAACAAAAGAACGAACAATTAAATAGACGTTTACAAGAATGCGACAAGAAGGAAGCTACACTTCAACAAAAAATTGACTCAATCATTGTTGAACTTGAAAAAGTTGGTCAACTTTCTGTTAAAGAAGCTAGAGACCAAATCTTTGAAAGAGTCGAAAGCAAGATGTCAAAAGAAATTGCTTCATATATGAAAAATAAAGAAGATGAAGCAAAGAGCGAGGCTGAAGCAAAAGCAAAAGAAATGCTTAGCATCGCTATTTCTAAGTACGCTCAAGAAGAAGTTCAAGAAAGAACTGTTTCTGTCGTACCACTTCCAAGTGATGAAATGAAAGGTAGAATTATCGGCCGTGAAGGTAGAAACATTCGTACCATGGAACAATTACTTGGTGTTGATTTAATCATTGATGATACACCAGAAGTTATTACAGTTAGCTGTTTTAACCCTATTCGTAGATATATTGCCACTAAATCTTTGGATTTATTAATCAAAGATGGCCGTATCCAACCAGGTAGAATTGAAGAAATTGTCGCAAAAGTTCAATCTGAAGTTGAAGCAGACATTCAAAAAACTGGTGAAGAAGCAGCGTTCAAACTTGGTTTACCAAAGATTAACAAAGAATTACTTTCCTATGTTGGTAAACTCAAATATCGTACATCATATGGTCAAAATGCACTTGATCACTCCATTGAAACAGCTTATTTAGCAGGCATTATGGCTGCAGAGCTTGGTCTTGACCAAAACCTCGCAAAGCGCGCTGGTTTATTACATGATATCGGTAAAGCAGTTGACTTTGAACAAGACGGAAGCCACGTTGAACTTGGCGCAAGACTTGCTAAGAAGTATGGCGAAAACGATGTTGTTATCAATTCTATTGAATCTCACCATGGTGATGTTCCACAAAATTGTCTTATTGCATACTTAGTCCAGGCAGCAGATACATTATCAGCAGCAAGACCAGGTGCACGTAGTGAAACACTTGAAAACTACATCAAACGTATTGAACAACTCGAAACAATTTGCAAATCATTTGATGGTGTTTATCAATGCTACGCAATGCAATCAGGACGTGAAGTTCGTATCATGGTAATCCCAGATAAAGTAGACGATCTTGCCGCATTTAAGATGGCTAGAGACATTCGTGAAAAGATTGAAACCGAAATGACCTATCCAGGACAAATCAAAGTTTCAGTCATTCGTGAATATAGAGCTGTAGAAACAGCAAAATAGTTAAGATTTCCCGGGAAAAACCCGGATAGAAAGTATCTTTATGAAAATCTTATTTTTAGGAGATATTGTCGGTAAAGTAGGCCGACGTACTGTTAGCAACAATTTAGAAAAACTTGTTAAAAAATACCAAGTTGATTTTGTTATTGCTAATGGCGAAAACGTAACACACGGCAAAGGCCTAATTGAAAAGCATTATTACGAATTATTAAATGCTGGTGTTGATTGCATCACATTAGGTAATCACTATATGTCTAAGGATCAACTTTTGACTTATATTGAAGATGCTGATGCATTAGTTAGACCACTTAATATTTCAAAACGTATTGGTGGAGAAGGATCTCGCTTATTTGAAGTAAACGGAATTAAAATTCGTGTTACCAACGTTCTTGGTACAGCCTTCATGAAGGAAGAGGTCTCTTCTCCTTACTATTCACTTAAATCATTAATTGATTCTATAGAATCAGAAGATTCAATTCATATCGTTGATTATCATGCTGAAGCTACAGGCGAGAAGATGTGTTTTGGTTATGCATTTGATGGACTTGTAAGTGCAGTTCTCGGAACACACACTCACGTTCAAACAAATGATGCCAAGATTCTTCCTAATGGCACTGCATTTATTTCAGATGTTGGAATGTGTGGTGCAGCAAACGGAGTTTTAGGTTTTGAAAAAAACTCTGTCATGAGAGTCACAATGTTTGGTGAAAAGGATCGTTTTGGTTTTGATGAACAAGACCAAGGCCTTTTAAATGGTGTTGTTATTGATATTGATGAAGTAACACATAAAGCACGTGAAATTGTCACGGTGAAATTATTAGAAGAAAAGTAGCATGGCAAAGAAGTGTGAATTTAAATCATTACCAGATTCGAAGCTCGAGAGAAGGAGAAATCTTTCTTTCGATTTTTTATATCCAGAATTTGAAGTCCCAAAGTACTTAAAAGAGTTTGCTCAAGGTAAGAAATATTTCATCTTTACTTTTGGTTGTCAAGCCAATCATCGTGATAGTGAAATTATGGGCGGATTACTCGAAAAAGCTGGTTTTTCCCAGACTTTTTCTGAAAAAGATGCCGATTTAATCATACTTAATACATGTGCTGTTAGAGAGAACGCAGAACAAAAAGTATTCGGTAAAATTGGTAACTTATTACACTTAAAAAAGAACAAACCAGAGTTGCTCATTGGTGTATGTGGATGTATGGTTCAACAGAAGCATATTATCGAATACATTAACGAGAAATTTAAGCATGTCGACTTGATTTTTGGAACTCATAATTCGACCGATTTGCTCTTATTGCTTAATGATGTTATTACAAAGCGCATTAGACTTATTGATGTTAAATCTATTCCAGGTGATATCGTTGAGAATTTGCCAAGTTCAAGAGAATCAAAATTTAAAGCTTTTGTAAACATTTCTTATGGTTGTGATAAGTTTTGTACTTATTGCATTGTTCCTTATACTCGTGGAAAGGAACGTTCACGTAAAATGAAGGACATATTGGACGAAGTCCAAGAACTTAAAAATAATAGTTATAAAGAAGTTACTTTATTAGGACAAAACGTTAATGCGTATGGCAAAGATTTTAACGACGGAACAACATTTGCTAAATTACTTGAAGAAGTTGCAAAAATTGGTATACCAAGAGTTAGATTTTTAACCTCACATCCTTGGGATTTTTCAAGTGAGTTAATTGAAGTTATTGCTAAATATGACAACATCATGAAATACATTCATTTACCAGTGCAATCTGGATCAGATGAAATTCTTCATTTAATGGGTCGTCGTTATACTAGAGATCAATATATTGCTTTAGCAAAAGAAATAAAAACTAAGATTCCTGATGTTGCTTTAACAACAGATATTATTGTTGGTTTCCCAAATGAAACATATGAACAATTTTTAGATACTGTCTCACTTTGTAGAGAAGTTCATTATGATTCAGCTTTTACTTTTATTTATTCACCAAGAAACAATACCCCTGCTGCAAAGATTAAAGATAATGTTCCATCAGCAGAAAAGGTGAAGAGATTCAAAGAATTGGTAAAAGCTTTAGAAGAAGATATCACAAAACATTCTGAGAATATGATTGGCAAAGTCTACGATATTCTTGTGGAAGGACCATCAGAGAAAAACCCAGAAATGCTCTCAGGTTATACAGAAAAGAACAAGTTAGTTCACTTTAAGGGTGGAATTAATTTAGTTGGCCAAATCGTTAAGGTCAAAATTTTAGAATCACATACTTACTCCATGATTGGAGAATTAGTAAATGAATAAACTAGATGAACTTTTAAGTTCATTTAAACAAGAACTCTATAACGAAGAATGTGTTAAAGAGTATTTTTATTACAAACAATTGGTGGAGTCAGACCAATCAATAAAAGAGCTTGATGAACAAGTTAGATTTCATCAAAAAGAGATGTGTCGAAATAAAAATAATGATGAGATTTATTTTAAAGAGAAAGCTTTATATGAAGAATTGAAGGCTAAACTTGATAACAATCCAATTTTAGTTAACTATCAAATTGCAAAAGACGAAGTATTTTCGCTTTTAGTAGATATTAAACATATCCTCAGTTAGAATAATCTTATGATTATTGTCATCACAGGACCTACATGCATGGGCAAATCAGAAACAGCCTTAGAAGTCGCTAAGGTTTTTAATGCTGAAGTTGTTAACGGTGATGCTTTTCAATGCTATAAAGAAATGGATATTGGAGTCGCTAAACCTCCAAAAGAGTATTTTTCAATTGTTCCACATCATTTATTTTCTTTTGTAGATATTGATCGAGATTACTCAATCGCTAATTATCAAAAAGATTTAAGGAAAACAGTAGACGAGATTTTATCTCGTGGAAAGAATGTTGTCATTGTCGGTGGTTCTGGATTATATATCCGTTCAGCACTTTATGATTATGTATTTAGTCAAGATCCTGATGTTGATATGTCTAAATATGAAAAAATGAACAATGAGGAACTTCACAAAGAATTAGAAAATATTGACCCAGAACAAGCAAAAATTATTCATAAGAATAATAGAAAACGTGTTCTTAGAGCAATTGAAATATATTTAGGTCAAGGCAGAACTAAAACCGATTTAATTGAATCACAAGAACACAAGCTCGTTTATGATGCAAAATTCTTCGTTAGAAATATGGATAGAAAAGTTCTTTATTCTTTAATCGACAAGCGTGTTGATAAGATGATTGAACAAGGTCTTTTAAGTGAAGTTAAAACCATTTTTGAGAAGTATGGAGAAGGATGCAAAGCTCTTCAAGCAATCGGCTATAAAGAATTAATTCCTGTCTTAAAAGATGAGTATAGTCTTGATGTAGGAATTGAATTAGTTAAGAAAAATTCAAGAAATTATGCTAAACGTCAAGTGACATATATTAAGCATCAATTACCAGTTGTTTTTTATGAAAATACTAGGGATTTATTAGGGATTTTGAATAAATGAGCGATTATTTAGATAGGTCAAGACAACTCTTTGGTGATGATAAAATTAAAGCTTTAGAAGATAAAGTCATTTTAGTTATTGGCATTGGAGGAGTAGGTGGAACAGCTCTCGAAGCATTGGCTCGTTCTGGTTTTAAAAAGTTTATATTAATTGACTCCGATGTTGTCGATGAATCAAATCTAAATAGACAAATCCTTTATACTGCTCAAGATATTGGAAAAGAAAAAGTCCAAGTTGCTAGAGAGCATTTAGAAAAACTTAATTTTGGACTTGAAATTAAAACTATAACTGCTAAAATCGGTGAAACCAAATTACAAGATTTAAATCTTGGTAAAGTTGATTTTATCGTTGATGCTATTGATTTTGTGGAAGGCAAATTGCACATTTATGAGTTTGCTCAATCTAATCACATTCCATTTATTTCATCGTTAGGGATGGGCAATCGATTTGATCCAGAATGTGTGACAATTACAAAGTTAAACAAAACCGAGAACGATCCTCTTGCAAAGAAGATTCGATATCTCTCCAAACAAAAGGGTTTAGATTTAAAAGAGATTCCTGTCGTGTTCTCTAAAGAAACTCCAGCAATCAAATCACCAAAACCTGCATCTATGATAATGGTTCCTTCAACTGCTGGTCTTTTAATAGCAAAATATGTTTTATTCACTATTTTATAGTGTTACAATTATATTATTGAGGTAAAAACTATGATGAAAGTAATTACAGAAGTAGCAAAAACTGCTAAGATCGACGAAAAATATGTCGATATGTATGGAAAGTACAAAGCAAAAATTGATTTATCAATAATGGATGAGCTTAAAGATAAGAAAGATGGAAAGCTCGTTTTAGTTACAGCAATCACTCCAACTAAGACTGGTGAAGGTAAGACAACAATGTCAATTGCTTTAACCGAAGGTTTTGCAAAGGTTGGAACCAATTGTATGCTCGCACTAAGAGAACCTTCTCTTGGTCCTGTTTTTGGCCTTAAGGGCGGTGCTACAGGCGGAGGATTAGCATCAATCCAACCAAAAGATGATATTAACTTGCATTTCACTGGTGATATGCATGCTTTAACTTCATCAATTAACCTCATTGCTGCTGTTATCGATAATCATATTTTCCAAGGAAATGAGTTAAACATTGACCCAACTAAGATTGTTTGGACAAGAGCCCTTGATATGAATGATAGAGCGCTTCGTAGTGTTACTGTTATGCAAGATGAAAAGAAGGGCACTCCTCGTCACGATGGTTTTGTTATCACTGTTGCATCAGAAATGATGGCGATTATGTGTTTAGCCAAAGATCCAGAAGACTTTAGAAATAGAGTCAACAATATTATTGTTGCTTATACATATGATGACAAACCAGTTTATTTAAGAGAACTCCGCATTTCAAACGCAATCATGAAATTAATGCGTGAAGCTCTTAAACCAAATTTAGTCCAGACTGAAGAAAACAACCCAACACTCGTTCATGGTGGACCATTTGCAAACATCGCACATGGTTGTAACTCAGTCATTGCTCTTAAGTTAGCCTTAAAGCTTGGTGATGTAGTTGTTACAGAGGCAGGCTTTGGAGCTGATCTTGGCGCAGAAAAATTCTTAGATATTTGTTGTCCAACTGGTGGATTCAAACCAGACGGTGTTGTTATGGTTGCAACTATCCGTGCTCTTAAAGAGCATGGTGGTGTTCCGTTTGATGATTTAAAACTTCCAAACGTTGAAGCTCTCAAAGCTGGCGTTGGAAACTTAAAACTCCACTTAGAAAACATCCAAAAATTTGGAATGCCTGTTGTCGTTGCAATTAACCACTTTGCAGACGATTCACAAGAAGAAATTGATTGGCTTACCAATTGGTGTAAAGAGAACAACTATTCAGTTAGTTTTGTTGATGGATTCGCAAAAGGTGGAGAAGGTTCAATTGATTTAGCGAATAAAGTTAATGAAATGCTCGCAACTAAGCCATCAAAATACCACAAACTTTATGATTACAATCTCCCAATTAAAGAAAAGATTGAAACAGTTTGTAGAGAAATCTATAGAGCTGGTGAAGTTATCTTCACCGATAAGGCTTTAGAGCAGATTAAACAATTTGAAAAGCTTGGTTATGATAAAACCGCTGTTTGTATGGCAAAAACACCTTTATCAATTACAGATGACCCAAAAATCTTTGGTGCTCCAATTGGCTGTACAATTAATATTCGTGAAGTTAAATTATCATCAGGTGCAAACTTCATTGTTGCATTAACTGGTAAGGTTATGACAATGCCAGGACTTCCAAAAGTTCCTGCAGCTGTCAAAATGGAAGATGAATAATGAAGGATCTTAATTACCAATTAGGTGATATTGTAGAACTTAAGAAACCTCATCCTTGTTCAACGCACTCTACAAAATTCAAAATTGTGAGAGTTGGTGCAGATTTAAAAATTGAATGTCTTGGATGTGGCAACATTTTGATGATTTCAAGAGACAACTTTAATAAACGCTTAAAAAGAATTATCAAAGATAATTAAAAAATTTTTTGACAAAAACTGACATTTTACCTGGATACATATATAGGGGAGCATATGTCAGTTTTTATTTTACAAGACATTAAAAAGACATTCATTGTAAACAAAATAGAGAATGTTGTTTTAAACGAAATCAACATTTCTTTTCCTGATTCAGGTTTAGTTTCAATTGTGGGAAAATCTGGCTCTGGAAAATCAACATTACTTAATATTTTGATGGGCATAGAAAAACCAACAAAAGGGAAGGTGCTTTTTAAAGGAAAGAACATAGCGAAGTTTAATGACAAGCAGTTTTCAAAATTCCACTTAAATGGAGTTTCAACAGTCTTTCAGCATTACAATCTTTTTGATGATTTAACAGCTTTAAATAATGTGATGTTGCCTTTAAAAATGAAGGGAGTAAATTCTAAAAAGGCTAAACAACTTGCAATAGATGAATTTAGGAAGTTAGGCATTGAAGATTTAGCACACAGAAAAGTTAAAAATTTATCTGGTGGCGAAAAGCAAAGAATAGCCATTTTAAGAAGTATTGTTACATCGCCTGACGCAATTCTTTGTGATGAGCCAACAGGAGCCTTAGATGTTAAAAATAGTCGAGAAATCATGGGTATTTTAAAGAATTTATCGAAAGAAAAACTCGTGATAATGGTTTCTCATAATAAAGAATTAGTCGATGAATTTTCAGATTATATAGTTCAACTTAAAGACGGAAAAGTAATAGGGAACACTTTACCTAAAGAGTGTGAAAAAGAAGATAAAAATAAACGAATTAAAAATACTTATAAATCTGATTGGATTGGTCCATTTTTGCGACTTAATCTAAAGAAGAATTTAGGCAAGAATTTGTTTTCAATTTTATCGTGTTCTGTTGGATTTGCATCCTTATTTTTATGTGTTGGATTTTTAATCGGATCAGAGAGTTCTAATGAAGAGGCATTAACTAAAAATTTATCTATTGGTAATGCGACTGTTTCGAAAGTAGAATCTGTCGAAATTACTGATTCTCCTCTTACTTATCAAAAGACAATTAGACCAGAATTAAGTGAAGTAGACGCTGAATTATCTGAATTTTCCACGATTAGAGTAGAAGAAAATATTTCTTATTTTATAAGTAGTTGTGCTACATGCAGTTTTAACGATACCACTTTTAATAATTTTCAAATGGTTCCTTTATATGATTTCTCACTTAAAAGCTATGGCAGTGAATTATTAATTAAAGGAAATGGTGGTAATGATAATTTTGAAGAAATAATTGTTAACAAAGAATTTGAAGATTTAATCGGCGGAAACGTGTTAGGCAAAACCCTTGTTTTAAAGAATTCTGCTGCGACGAATTATAAAACACTTGATGAAGATGATCCTTTTATAAAAGACCAGCTAATTATCGAAAAGCAGATGACCATCATAGGCGTGATAAAAGAGTTTCCGTTTTTAAATAGTCCTAAAATCTATTATTCCTACATAGGAGGCAGAGATTTTCTTAAGAGCCAATTTATGGAAAATCTTTCTTACTATTTAGGTTATCCCTACACTTATTATGATTACTTACTAGACTGTGATCCCGATGATACTGTCTCATCATATTCGTCCTATATTTTTCTAACAGATTTAAGTGAGAGTAAAGAATTCTTTACTAAAATAAAAAACTTAAATAATCAATCGCTCGAAATTACATCAACTGTTGCGGACATAAAGGAAACTTATATTACTTTTATTTCCTCGTTTTCAAAAACATTATTAGTTTTCTCTGGAATTGCATTTATTGGAATAAATTTCATATTGGGAATGATTTCACTTTCTTCTTTTTTACAAAACAGAAAGAACACAGCAATTATGACTTGCTTAGGGAGTAGAAACTCTTCAATTTATAATCTCCATTTATATGAAAACTATATTGTTATTGCTGTCTCATTCTTAATTTCTTTGTTCTTAGCATATTTCGCTCAAAACAAGTTAAATCCTTATTTATCAAGCAAGTTTTCTTTGTCAAATTTAATCACAATTCCATTCGAAACATTTTATGGTTTGAGATATGGACTAATTATCATTTTGACTGCTGTTGTGGTTATCTGTTCAACACTTTTCACTATGGTCCCAATGCTTATTTATCGTCATGGATTTATTACTGAAGAATTGAGGGATGAATGATGATAAAACTTAGTAAAATTACAAAAAAATATGGGAAAAGAGCTATATTTTCAGATTTTTCATATGATTTTCCTGAAAAAGGATTGGTTTGTTTGGTAGGCTCATCGGGTTCTGGAAAGTCGACCCTTCTTAATATGATTTCAGGTGTTGATACATCATACGAAGGTGAAATAACAATTGATGGTACTAACCTCAAGAAGCTTAGTAAAAACGGCGCTGCAAATTATCGAATTCAAAATATTGGTTATGTGTTTCAAAATTTTAGTCTTCTTAATCTAGACACAGCTTTTAATAATGTCATGTTGCCGCTTGAGTCCTCTTTCAAAGCAAAAAGGTTTATTCAAAAGAAAAGAGTTGAAGATGCTCTAGATTTGGTTGGTTTAAAACATCTATCAAAACAACGAATTAACAAGTTGTCTGGTGGAGAAAAACAAAGGGTTGCAATTGCTCGTTCTATCATAAACGACCCAAAGGTTGTTTTGTGCGATGAACCAACTGGAGCGTTAGATGAAAAGAACGCAAAAGAAATATTCCAACTATTAAAAATAGTTTCTCAAAGCACATTGGTCATCGTTGCTACTCATGATGTTGATTCAATAAAAGGAATTGCAAATGTAACTATAGAAATAAAAGATGGCACAGTAGAAATACGTAAACATAGACCAAAAAGAATTAATAAGTCAACAAATTTAATTGGCAAAGGTCAACCAAGAAAACATCCATTCGTGCCACTTGTATTTAAGATTAGATATGCACTTCAAAAAATAAAGGCCAAGAAAGTAAGAAGTGTCATTATGAATCTAATGCTATCTTTATCTTTAACAGGTATTGGTTTGTCATTAATTATTACAAATTCAGTTACAACTAAAGTTGAAGATGCTTTTAAAGCTATTCTTAATGGTAACTTTGTTATAGTGAGCAATAAAAATGAAAATGAGAACACTTTTACCTCTACATATTCGACACCATTTAATACGGTCTACAAGATTTATAATAAATATCAATATTTGTTAGAAGGCATTGGAGTTAATTACTTAGTTAACTTTGAGGACTTTTTTAAAGATGGAAATGAATTTTATGTTGATACTTTTAGTAAAAGAATGCCAGTATCGAGCCTATCAACAAGAAATATTAACGACTTTAAATGGATAAGCGGAGATGAAGGAAGGATTTATTATCCTTTTGATTATGATTTATTGGATGATGATCAAATTATTTTAGGCCTCTCTTATGAAGATATGGTTAATCTTTGTTTTAATTTACAGATACAAAGGAATTACAGTTCTCTAGGCCACTATATTTATGAAAAAGGAATGCAACTTTCTTTGGAAGTTAGGAACGATTATTGGCAATACGATGACGAGCAAATATTTAATGTTATGGCTGTTTGCGAATCTTCAAGTACGTGCATTTATCATACCAATCTTTTATGGAACGAAACTGTTTTTGAAGAAATGATGAGACTACCATCAGATGACGATGAAGTTCATGAATTTCCTTGGGAGATGTACAAAATTTATTATTTGAAAACAAAAGAAAACCCATCAGTTTTTCTTAACTCGGCGATGTATGATGACTTTTTATTTGATTATGTATTTGAAAGAACGAACTATCGATACAATCCGTCAATATGCAAAGTAAACGAGGTTTGCGATGAAAATCGGCTGTACGTGTATTCAGTCGACAAGAATGGAATGTGTGGTTCTATTATCAGTCAATACAAGGATATAAATTCGAACTTTAATAGTTATTATTTTACGAGCGATTATGGATATGCATCATACGCATCAAATTTATTTTCGGGTTTCTCAAAGAATATTTTTGTATCTCTTGAAGAAAGTTTAATAGATCAAGCAATTGATGCTGATACACAAGTAAACGAAGAAACAAATATTGCATTAAATTTACCTGGTGGTGTTGTGCAAGGGAACTACCTAATTTCGCTGAATAACGGGCTTAGATTTTCAAGTGATTTTACAAAACTTGTTGCAGGGCGAAAGCCTTCTAATATTAATGAAATTGTTATCTCAAAAGGATTAGCAAATTCACTAAGTAAAAATGGTGATTATTTAGGAAAATATATGGAAATTGCTGGAGAAATTGAAGAAATTTATGATTCAGAAGGTCGTGTTTATAAGACCTATAATAAGACTAGAGCCTTATTAGTTGGAGTGGTCGATGAAAGTAAAAATTACATTTATCATAACCCTAATTGGACTATTGAATTTTTTAGAGACAAACTTGGTGTGTCGAGTTTTTACTTAATACCTAGAGGTCTCGTTCTTGAATTTGAATCACAAGAAGAAGCTAAAAATGCAATTGAGGATCTGAAAGTGCTGATATCAGGTTATAAGATTGAATCTCCAATGGAAGAATTGAAGGCAAACATAAACACAACACTTGATTATGCGAATACAATTCTTAAAGTTTTTTCTCTTCTTGCGTCAATAATTTCAATTTTGCTTTTAGGAACAATAATGATGCTTACAATAATTGAAAGTCAAAATGATATTCATTTGTTTAGTTTGTTAGGCGTAAAGAAGAGGGATATCAATTCATGTTTTGTGGTTCAATCGGTGGTTCAAGGATTAATTTCTTTCTTTGTAAGTTCTTTTGAACTTATAGGAGTTGATTTTGCAATGTCATATTTATTAGGGAACATGTTAAACATTGGGTTCAAATTCTCATTCAATAGCAAACCAGTTTTAATCATTTTCTTAATGGCAGTTTTTGTTCCAATGTTAGTTTCTAATTTGATGCTTTTAATCTTAAACAGAAAGCGTTTAACGAAAGCTTAAAATGAAAATGTTTTACTTTTATTAATTTTTATTGCTATTATATAGGCAACTTTTATCTATCTATCGAAAGGAACCTAACATGAAAGGCAAAGTCATTAGGTTCAACAAGAAGAAGGGATTCGGATTTATTAAGTCAGCCGATGATAAAGACGTATTTTTCCACTATTCCTCTCTCGTAATGGAAGGTTTCAAGGATATTGCCGTTGATTCCGAAGTCGAGTTTGATGTTGAACAAACAGAAAAAGGCCTGAGAGCATCTAACGTAAGAAAGATTGATTGAGTTGGTGAAGATTTTAATTACGGAAGCCGTTTTCTCACGGCTTTTTCTTTACTTATTTATTCTGCTAATATATTATATTACCTCGGTTAATATAAGTTTATGTCACTAAAAGCAGGAATAGTCGGATTACCAAATGTTGGGAAATCAACACTATTTAACGCTATAACAAATTCACATGTTGAAGCTGCAAACTATCCATTTGCAACTATTTCGCCAAATACTGGTGTCGTTAATGTTCCTGATGAAAGATTAGACTTTTTAACTGATCTTTTTAAACCAAGAAAAAGAGTTCCTGCTACATTTGAGTTTTATGATATTGCAGGATTAGTTAGAGGCGCCTCTAAAGGTGAAGGTTTAGGCAACCAATTCCTTGGACACATTAGGGAATGTGATGCAATTGTTGAAGTTGTGCGCTGTTTTGATTCAAATGAAATCATTCATGTTGAAGAATCAGTTGATCCAAAACGTGATATCGAAACAATTAATCTTGAACTTGCTATGGCTGACCTAGCTACTGTCGAAAAAAGAATTGCTTCAATTGGCAATAAAGCGAGAGTTCAAAAAGATAAAGAATCCATTTATGAAATGTCTATCTTAACCCCACTTCAAGAAATGCTTGCTCAAGGTGAGCCCGCAAGGAAAGTTTCATTAAAACCAGAAGATTATGAATTTGCGTTTAAGCAATATCATCTTTTAACGCTTAAACCTATCATTTATGTTGCAAACGTTTCTGATGCTGATTATTCAGATTTAGAAAATTGCAAATATTTAAAAGTAGTGGAAGAAATTGCGAAATCTGAGAAAGCTCAAGTTATTCCAATTTCATGTGAAATTGAATATGAACTTTCATCTCTTCCTAAGGAGGAAAGAATGGAATTTCTTGCTACTTTAGGTGCCACAGAATCTGGTTTAGATAAAGTCATTAAGTCTGTTTATAAATTGTTAAACCTTTCAACCTTCTTCACTTGTGGAGAAGACGAGTGTAGAGCATGGACTTTTACAAATGGCATGCTTGCGCCTCAATGCGCTGGAATCATCCATAGTGATTTTGAAAGAGGATTTATTAAGGCTGAAATCTATAGCTTTAAAGATATTTTTGAATACAAATCTGAACTTGCTTTAAAGGAAGCAGGCAAACTTAGAATTGAAGGTAAAAACTATGTTATGCAAGACGGAGACTGTGTCTTCTTCAAGTTTAATGTTTAAGGAGTAAACTATGTTTAGAATCGGTTTTTCAGAAGATATTCATAAAAAACAAGAAGGAAGAAAGCTTGTTTTGGCAGGAGTTGAATTTCCGGGTGAAGTAGGTCTTGCTGGCCATAGCGATGCTGATGTAGTTACTCATGCTGTAGCAGAATCAATTCTTGGTGCCTTAGCACTTGGTGATCTTGGGACCCATTTCCCAGATAATGATCCACAATTTAAAGATATTTCTTCACTTATCTTATTAGATAAAGTTGTCGCTTTAATGGAAAAGGAAGGATATAAAGTTTCAAATATTGATGTTCAAGTTGCATGCAAATCTCCAAGACTTCATAACAAAGTTTGTGCTATGAGATTAGTAATTGCGGACCATCTAAAAGTTGAAGCAAATCAAGTTTCAATTAAGGCATGCTCCTATAATGAAGTTGGTCCAATCGGAAAAGGAGAAGCAATTAAAGCCTCCTCCTATGTATTACTTGAGAAATAAATTTCTCCTTGCGTATATAGAAAGTCGTTTATATAATTAAACCTTAAAAACTTATGAATATTGAAGAAACACTTAAGCTTAAAATCCAGGATTCACTTAAAAGTGAAGGGTTAGTTTTAGATATCAAAGATATTATTATTGAAAAATCTAAAACTCCTGAGCACGGCGATTACGCATCGAACGTTGCATTAAAATTCGCCGGCCGTTTTGGCATGAATCCAAGAGATTTAGCAAACAAGATTGCCAACAATATTGATAAGGAAGTTGTTGAAAAAGTTGAGATTGCTGGACCAGGATTTGTTAACTTTTTTGTTAAGAAAAACGCTATAAATTCAGTAGTTTCCCAAATTATTAAAGAAAGCGATAACTTCGGTAGAGGCGAAAATAAAGGCAAGAAGATCAATGTTGAATTCGTCTCTGCAAACCCAACCGGAGATCTTCATTTAGGGCATGCAAGATGTGCCGCAATTGGTGATTCAATTTGTAGACTTTATGATTTTGCAGGATATGAAGTAACACGTGAATTCTATGTTAACAATGCTGGAAATCAAATTCATACACTCGGATTATCTTTAGATATCCGCTTAAGACAATTACTCGGTGAAAAGATTGAACTTCCAGAAGATAGTTATCACGCAAAAGATATCATTGATATCGCTAAGTTATATAACGAAAAACATCCAAATGAATACAAAGTTGGAGATGAAGAAGCATTCAATAAACTTCAACAATTTGGAATGGATGAAGAGTTAGAAAAGATTAAAAGAGATCTCGAACTCTTTAGAGTTAAATTTGATATTTATTCCTTTGAGACTGATGTTCGTGCAAATAATCACGTTCAAGATGTCTTAGAGAACAAATATGGAAATTACACCTATAAACAAGATGGTGCAACTTTCTTAAGAACAACAGACTTTTTAGATGATAAAGACAGAGCAGTTGTTAAATCTGATGGTTCATACACTTATTTAATGCCTGACATTGCTTACCATCTAATCAAGTTATCAAGAGGCTATGACAACCTTATTGATGTCTTAGGCGCTGATCACCACGGTTATATTAACCGTATGAAGAGCGCTTTAATGATGCAAGGTTATGCCAAAGACACTCTTGAAGTTGAACTTGTTCAAGTTGTTAGATTAATCAAGGATGGACAAGAAGTTAAGATGAGCAAACGCACTGGCGCCGGAGTTACTCTTAGAGAACTCTGTGAGGAAGTAGGCGTTGATGCTGCTAGATACTTCTTTGCTGCTCGTGCCGCTTCATCTCACTTAGATTTTGATCTTAATTTAGCACTCGAACAAAGTTCATCAAACCCAGTCTATTATGCCCAATATGCACATGCTAGACTTTGCTCTGTATTAGAGAGCGCTTCAGACATCAAAATTGATGAATCTGCAGCAAATTTAAAAGAGGATTCTGAGAGTGAATTACTTAAAAAACTCATGGAATTCCCGCATATTATTGAGATTTCTGCCCAAAAAAGAGCACCTCACATGGTCGCTACTTGGATTCAAGAATTAGCAGCAGATATTCACTCATTCTACACAAATTGTAAGATGATTGACCGCTCAAATCTTGAAGTGACAGCATCTCGTTTAGCTTTAGCAAAAGCTGCAAAAATTGTTATGAAAAACGCACTTAGCGTTCTAGGAGTTAGTGCTCCAACTAAAATGTAAAGAAAGAGGTAAAAATTTATGAACGAAAAATCTTTACTCGATTATGGCTTTGATGTCTTATCCGCATCAAAAGATCCAGTTAAGTTTATTGATTTATTCAATAAGGCACTTGAATTAAGCGGATTAGAACTTAGCGAAGCTGAATTAAAAGTTAGAATGTCAAAATTCTACACCCAACTCTCCCTCGATGGACGTTTCATCACCTTAACAGATAACTATTGGGATTTACGTTCACGTCACGTCTTCGAACAAGTACATCTTGATATGATTGATGCTTATTCAGACGAAGATGATGATGTCGATGAGGAAGAGGAAGAATTGCTACGTCAAGAACTTGGTGAACAAGAGGAAGAGAGAGAAGAAGAAAGTGATGATCTCGACTTCGATAAACCAGTTAAAGATCCTGACGACGAGGATGAAGACCTTTAATGAATAAAGATATCAAAGAAATCTTTAATCTCATCAAAAAATACGATACCATAACAATTTTCGGTCACATCAATCCTGATGGCGACTGTTACGGTTCAAGTTTGGCGCTTCGTGAATTGATTAGACTAAACTTTCCAAAAAAGAAAGTCTTTTCTCTCGCAGGCACTTTGCCACAACTTGAAAAAAGACTTGCAAAGCAAGACTCTTTAGAAGATGACAACATTATCAAAGATAGTTTAGCCATCTTAGTAGATGTTTCTGAAACAGAAAGAGTTTCAGATCAAAGAGTTACTCTTGCTAAGCAAATTATAAAAATTGATCACCATATTGAATCCAAACCATTCTATGGAATCAAATGGGTTGATGAAGGCGCAATTGCTGCATGTCAAATGATTGCAGAAATGGCATTTACCTACAAATTAAAGATGAACAAGCTTATTGCTGAACTTCTTTATTTAGGTATCTGCACTGACTCTGGTAGATTTAGATATCAACCAACAAATTCAAAGACTCATAGAATCGTTGCAGACTTATTAGAATATGGCGTTGAAACTGATTCAATGTTTAAAATTCTATATCTCTCTGACGAAGCATATGTTAAATATCAAGCATTGCTTGTTAGCAAGTTTAAAAGAACTGCCCACAATGTAATTTATTGTTGTGCAGACGTTAATGATTACACACAATTTGGACTTAAATTTGACCAAATTTCCAAAAACGTTAACGTTATTGGAAACATAAGAGGCTGTCCAGCCTGGGTCCTATTCACTCGCTCTCCAGAGAATTTCATTAGAGTTGAATTTAGATCACAAACATTAAATGTTCAAAAAGTTGCCGCGAAGTATGGTGGCGGTGGTCACTTACATGCTGCTGGAGCAAGACTTAATGACCAATCTGATTTCTCTTTAGCAATGCAGATTGTTGAGGACTTAGAGCAAGAAGCAGCTTTGGAGGCAGAAGGAAAATAATGTTTAAACGCGAACTTGAAGTAGCAATTGAAGCAATAAATTCAGTTCGTGAATTGATTTTAGAAATCTATAACTCCGATAATCTAGGAGTTGAAATTAAGGAAGATAATTCGCCTGTAACAAAGGCCGATAAAGCCGCGGATAAGAAGATTCGTGAAATCTTATCTGGGGCTTTTCCTTTATATTCTTTGCTAACTGAAGAGTCTATCGATGATAAATCTAGATTAAAAAATGACTATGTTTGGATTGTTGATCCAATAGACGGAACTAAGGATTTTGTCGCAAAAAATGGGCAATTTACCGTAAATATTGGTCTTTCATACAAGCATAAACCAGTTCTTGGAGTCATCTTAATTCCAGTAACTGGTGAGATATATTATGGCGTTGAAGGACTTGGTTCTTTTTATCTTAAAAATAAAGATGCTAAACCGGTTCAAATTCACGTCAATGATAAGACTAGTGACTTAACAACACTTTGTTCAAACTTCCACAGTAATCAAACTGAAATGGATATGATTGCGAAGCACTCTGATGTTATTAAACATCAAAGAAAGATAGGAGCAACAATCAAGGGATGTTTAATTGCAAAAGGTGAAGCTGAAATGTCATATAGATTCTCATCAAATACAAAAGAATGGGATACATGTGCGATGCAAGCTCTTGTGGAGCAAGCTGGTGGGTCTATTCTTAAATTTGACGGAACTCCAATCTGTTATAATCGCGAAGATGTTTATAACAGAGATGGCTATATCATTTGTAATAGAAAAGAAAATTTCTTATTATAATAAGTGAGGTAAAGAAATATGAAATTAAAAAGATTATTACCAGTAGTTTTAGTTTTTATAATATCTGGATGTGCTTTAGGAAAGAAAACACTTGAAATACCAGCTGTTGATGTTGATTCTGTTAAAGTTAATCTTCCAGAACGTCCAACTAGAAATGTAGGATCGATTAAAAACTCCGATGGTTTTGATTATATTGATTTATATGAATTATCCGATTTCCATGGGGCTGTTCATTATGAGCCAGATCATTCAGAAGACGTTTATATTGGTCTTCCAAAATTAGCGAATTATTTCGATAAAAAACGCTCTGAAAACCCTGGTGGTACATTACTTTTATCTACCGGAGACATGTTCCAAGGTTCTGCTGAATCAAATTTAACACGTGGTTACATGGTTAATTATTGCATGCAGTACATGGGATTTGATGCTATGGCAATTGGTAACCATGAATTTGACTGGTCAGATGAATGGCTTAAAAAGAATGCTGAGCTTAAATACAATACAACTTCAATACCTTATTTAGGCGCAAACATTCTAAAGAATGGAGAAATTCCAGATTATTTAAAAAAATCCATTGTTGTCACTCGTGGTGATTATAAAATTGGGGTAATTGGAGTTATTGGAAACGACTTAGAGAATTCAATTCTAAAAACTGTGATTGAAAATTATGAGTTTGTTAAATATGCAACAATAGTTGAAGAAGAAGCAGCAAGACTAAGAAACGAAGAAAATTGTAATGCTGTTGTATTATTGGCGCACGAAGATGCTAAACAAATTGAAACTTTAACTAAGAATTGTGTTGATGCAGTTTTTGGGGGCCACGCTCACACAAATACTGAATCTACTGCAGCTGGTGTTCCTTCTCTTGCTACAAAAAATTATGGTACATCTGTAGCACATATTAGTTTGAAGTTTAATTCATCAACAAAAGAAATTGTTTCTGAAGGCACAACAGCAAATATTGAAAAAATGATTGACGTCCATAAGACACTTACTGATGACGCAAACATTACTAGCA
>JAEEGH010009953.1_pt1 | contig 21966 bp, 16 predicted proteins | sample 9134181 | NCBI WGS metagenome assembly JAEEGH01 (sample SAMN16246544, study PRJNA631951) | gut metagenome | biome: gut microbiome; feature: rumen; material: DP-attached | host: Bos | place: Iran: Karaj | collected 2018-10
CCTATCTGCTTGCGATTGTAAAATGTAACGGATTACACAAATTTCTCTTTCCAGATTATGTAAAAAAGACTCAGAAATGTTTGCCTATTCAGAATAATTATCTAATTTTGCATGCAAAACTCTGAGCATCATGAAAAAGGTATTAAGTTATTTGTTTTTCTGTTTGGTTATGGTTGGTTGCGGTCGTGTATCGGGCTTCCAAAACCAATTAAAGCTTGTAGAGTCGTTGATAGAGGATTATCCAGATAGTGCATGGTATATTCTTCAGGATATTCCTGTTTCGTTATTAAGGGATGGTGAAGAATTGGCATGGTACAAATTGCTGTTGACAGAGGCCGACTATAAACTATATAAGCCATTCAAAAATGACACTTTGATCAACTATAGCATCAGATACTATCAACAGACTAAAAACGAACACCGTCTTGCCACCGCCTATTATTATAAAGGAGCTATCAACAACGAAGAGCTAAAGAATAAGGACACGGCGATAGTCTATCTGAAAAAGGCCGAAGAATTATCGCGTAAAAGCAATGATGAGTTGTTGAAATCGAAAATATATGAAGAACTTCGTTATGTGAATGCTCAAATAAACAGCAACCAATTTGCATTTCACTATTCAAAATTATTCCTTGCTTGTTCCAAAAAACTTGGCAGGCCCAATTATTTAGCATGTGCCTATAATAATATGGCTACCATAATAGACTTGGGAATACCCAAGCAGCAAAAGCGTATAGAGACTCGAGTCTGTTCTATATTGACAAATGCGACAAATGGGAGAAAGTTCGTATCTTCAACAATTATGCTAATGACTTGATGAAAAAGAAAGAGTATTCACTTGCCAAGGAATATCTTAAGAAATGCATCCAGCTTGACCCACGGCCAAACCACTATTATATGCTTGGAAAAATTGCAAAGCAAGAAGGTGACACGCTGCAGGCTCGCTTGAATTGGGAAAAGGCAGTTTCTTATAAAGAGCCGAGTTTCTTAATCAAAGCATATAAAGACTTATCACGAATGTATATTGAGCGAGAAGATTATCTACAGGCACTCATCATGTTGGCAAAGGCAGATAGCGTGAATGTGACTTATCAGGAGCAGATGCGCACCTCAGAACTGACAGAAATACAACACCGATACGACAAAGCTATTGTTGAGAAGGCATTGACGGATTGTAAAAACTTCTGGCTGACCATCGCTGTCATTGCCCTTGTGGTGGTGGTTGTCGCGATGTTGATTATTTTCTATTATATAAGAAAAACGAAAGCGTTCAAAGGTATTATTGATCAGAATATTGAGCAAATCTATCAGAACGAACGGCGTATTGAAGAACTACAATTGCTGGGAAAGGAATCTGAACAAGAGGTGAAAGTACTTCAGTCACAGATAGACAATATGACAGCCGCAACGGCTCAGAAATTAGGCAGGGGGAAGAATGTATATGAGACTATCAAAAGAGGGGAAAGAGTGAAGGACCTCTCCAAAAACAAAGAGCATGACTTCGTGGATTTTTATGCGTATACTTACAGCAAAGAGTTCCATGACATGGTTCACATATACCCGTCTCTAACATTACGTCTAACTACCTATTTGATATTAAGACAAATGAATTTAACGGATAGAGATATACAGAATATCTTGAATGTCTCAGACTCCACCATCCGCTCCTATAGATATCGTTTAAAAATAGGTTAGCAAAAGGATGTCGTATCATAGTACTGTTATATACAGAAAGGAAGTGACCCTTCTGACCCTTCCGACCCCTAAGTGAAAACTTATCAGGGGTCACGAGGACCGGAAGGGTCGCATGTTTTTAGGGTATTACAATATACGTATCGTTCTGTTAGTCCAATTGAAAAGAATTACTTCTTTTATTACAATGGTCGTAATAAAAATTCCAAGGGTCGGAACATATATTCCAACCCTTGGAATTATCGCTACAACCATTGGATTCGGATACTATCCGGTCGTGTCTTACCAAAAAAACGTTTAATGAAACACCTAAACCTTACTTCTCCTCGGGAGCCTGGCCGATGAGGTCCATAAACTCATCGAGCTTCGGCGTGATGATGATCTGCGTGCGGCGGTTGCGCTGCTTGCCCAGCTCGGTATCGTTGCTGGCAATGGGGTTGTACTCACCACGGCCACCGGCTGTCAGACGCTTGGGATCTACACCATAGTCGTTCTGCAGGGCCTGAACCACTGAGGAGGCACGGAGGGTAGAGAGGTCCCAGTTGTTGCGGATGTTCTCGCGCTTGATGGGCACGTTGTCGGTGTTACCCTCGATCAGCACGTCGTAGTCCTTGTAGTCCTTGATGATCTTGGCGATCTTGGAGAGGGTCTCAGCTGCACGACTGTTGATCTCGTAGGAACCGCTCTTGTAGAGCATGTTGTCGGCCAGGGAGATATAGACCACACCCTTGAGCACCTGGACATCGACCTCCTTCAGCTCCTCCTTCGAGAGGGAGCGGGTCAGGTTGTTGGTCAGCACCATGTTCAGTGAATCGCTCTTCGACTTCACCTCCACCAGATGGCGGATGTACTGGTTGGACTCGTTGATCTGATCGACGAGCTTCTCGATGGAGATGTTGTTCTGGCTGGCATTGGTCAGGCTCTTGTCGAGCGACTCCTGCAGCTTGGCATACTTGTCCTCGGCAGCCTTCAGGGCCTGCTGGAGTCCACGCTGCTGCTCCTCAAGGGCTGAGATGCGTGCATTCTTGCCTGCGAGATCCTCACGGGCGTCCTGAAGCTTCTCGGTCAACGATTTATTCTCTGTCTGACAGTTCGTCAGATCCTTCTTGCTGGCACAACCGGTCAACATGAGACCTGCGGCCAAAACGATCAATAAAATACTCTTTTTCATACTCATTTCTGTTCTAAAAAGACTTTAATGCTGCAAAATTAGTGAACTAACTCAAAAAACAATAAAAATATGTCGGTTATTAGAATTATTTTAATTAAATTTGCATCCAAAAACGAAATAAGAGATGAATTCTATCAAATTTTTGCTTACTACACTACTAAGTATCATTGTACTCAACGTGCACGGACAGACTCTGTCGAAAGGCGTCTCGAAGGATCTCGCCGACCACAGGAAAGCCAATATCAGCAACGTGATCTATGACCTGACCTTCAACATCCCCGCCAACATGAGCGAGAAGGTGACGGGCAAGAACGTCATCACCTTCGACCTGGAGGAGAAGACGGATGTCATCCTGGACTTCCAGGGAGGATTCAACGGGACCTGCTATGTGATCAGCGGCAAGAGAGCCAAGCGCCGCCAGGCTGTGGCCACCTACCAGAACGAGCATATCGTCATCCCGATGAAGTACCTGCAGGAGGGCACCAACAAGGTGGAACTGAGCTTCACCTGTCTGGACAAGGCGCTCAACCGCCATCAGGACTATATGTACACCCTGTTCGTTCCCGACCATGCCCGTTCGGCCTATCCCTGCTTCGACCAGCCTGACCTCAGGGCCAGATACCTCACCGAGATCAATGCCCCGAAGGGCTGGAAGACCATCACCAGCGACGGCTGCTGCCCCCTGCCCACCTACCTCTACTCGTTTGCGGCAGGCAACTTCTTCGAGAAGACCGGCACCCGTGACGGCAGGGTGATGCGTGCCCTCTACCGAGAGACCGACCCGGAGAAGGTGGCACAGCTCGACAGGGTGTTCGACGAGGCTGCCCAGGCCCTGAAATGGATGGAGGGCTACACGGGGATTGCCAACCCCTTTGCCGACAAGTACGGCATCCTGATCCTGCCAGGCTACCAGTTCGGCGGCATGGAGCATCCGGGAGCCATCCACCTGAACGACCGGAGGATATTCCTCGACAAGAACGCCACGCAGGAAGAGCTGCTGAGCCGTTCGGAGCTGATTGCCCACGAGACGGCACACCTCTGGTTTGGCGACCTCGTAGCCATGAAATGGTTTGAGGACGTCTGGGCCAAGGAGGTGTTTGCCAACTTCATGGCCTCGAAGATCACCCGCCGCCAGTACAACAAGGTGGACCACGACCTGAACTTCATCAAGACCTACCAGGCCAAGGCCATCGCCATCGACCGTACCGAGGGCACCCACCCCATCGCACAGGAGCTGCAGAACATCAACCACGCCAGCCTGCTCTACGACAATATCATCTACGACAAGGCACCCGTGATGATGCGGATGCTGGAGGACATGATGGAAGCCCCTGTGATGCAGAGAGGGCTGCAGGCCTATCTGGCCGACAATGCCTACGACAACGCCTCGTGGGACGACCTCATCAAGGCACTGGAAAAAGTGGCTCCGACACTCGGCATACGCCAGTTCAGCGACGTGTGGGTGAAGCAGAAGGGCATGCCCGTGATCAACACTACCTACAGGGACGGACAGATCATCGTGACGCAGACCGACCCCTACAGACGTGGCATCTGCTGGCCGCAGAAGTTCCAGATCAAGCTGATCTACGACCTGGGTACCAGCCGCACGCTGACGGTGGACATGGACAGGCCCGTCGTGACCTTCAACGTGGTGAGGAAGCCCGACTTCATCATCCCCAACTACAACGGCAGGGGCTACGGCTACTTCACCCTCGACGACGAGTACACCCAGAAAATGCCCCTGCGACTGCTGACCACCCGCAGCGACCTGAACCGCTACGCCCTGTTGCTGACGATCCACGACAACTACCTGCGCGGAAAGGTCAACCCCTCGTACTTCGGTGAGCTCTACCGCATGATGTCGAAGGAGAAGAACCCGCTGATCATGTCGACAGCCATCGACCACATGTTCAAGATTGCCTCGGACATGACGATGGAACAGCGCAAGACCCTCGAGCTCTGTATGATGGACCTGCTTGACGAGAACCGTTCCAAGGAATGCCGCCTGCTCATCATCCGCAAGCTGGCTGCCAATGCCGTGTCGCCCGAGGTGCTCGAAAAGATCAGCAAGCTGCTGAATGCCCACAGCGACCCTGCCTTCAACGAACACGACTATATGGAGATGGCCTATCACCTCGCCATCATGTATCCTGACCAGCGGGAGGACATCCTCAGCAAGGAGCGTGCATACCTCAAGACCGAGGAGCTGAGGAATGAGTTCGACTACGTCAGCCGTGCTTGCGACCCGAATGCAGAGGCCCGCACGAAAGTGTTCAACTCACTGCTCGAACCCGAGAACCGCCAACATGAGCCCTGGGCACTCCACCTGCTGCGATTGCTGAACACGGACATCTATGAGCCACACAGCAACCTCTATATCTCGTCGAGCCTGAAGTCGTTGCCCTATATCCAGACGACCAGCGACATCTTCTTCCCCGCCAACTGGATGAAGAACCTGCTGGCAGGCCACAAGAGCGAGGAGGCAAGGCAGATGATCGAGCGGTTCCTGAAGAGCGACAAGACCCTCTCGGACAACCTCAAGAACAAGGTGCTCGACGCTGCGTGGGTGCTCATGAAGCAGGAGCCTTATCAGGAGAAAATCAAGGCCAAGGTCGTGAATAACAGCAAATCGACTGTCATGCAGAAAACATCAACGAATACATCAACGAAAAACAATAATAAGAAGAAAAAATGATACGTTTCTTTCAGACACCACAAAAATCGGTGATCGCCACGGAAGCCGATCACGCACTGAGTGAACAGGAAATCAAGGAATTATGCTGGCTCTACGGAGAGGCTGCCTTGCTCGATGCAGAGCAGTTGGAGGGCCACTACGTCGGTCCGCGACGCGAGATGGTGACCCCGTGGTCGACCAATGCCGTAGAGATCACGCAGAACATGGGCCTCAAGGGCATCAGCCGCATTGAGGAGTATTTCCCCATCGACGATTCGCAACTGACAAGTGACAACCAGGTTCCCGAGGAGGCATACGACCCGATGCTGCAACGTGCCTATAACGGGCTGAACCAGGGCATCTTCACCATCAACATCAAGCCCGAACCCATCAAGTATGTGGACAATCTGGAGGAATACAACGAACAGGAGGGTCTGGCCCTCTCGCCTGAGGAGATCGAGTACCTGCACGGACTGGAGAAGCAGAACGGCCGTCCGCTGACGGACTCTGAGATCTTCGGCTTCGCACAGATCAATTCGGAGCACTGCCGACATAAGATCTTCGGCGGCACCTTTATCATCGACGGCAAGGAGATGGAGTCGAGCCTCTTCGCGATGATCAAGAAGACCACGCAGGAGAACCCCAACAAGATTCTTTCGGCATATAAAGACAACGTCGCTTTCGCACAGGGGCCAATCGTGGAGCAGTTTGCCCCGAAGGACCAGAGCACCTCGGACTATTTCCAGGTGAAGGATATCGAAAGCGTGATCTCGCTGAAGGCCGAGACGCACAACTTCCCCACCACCGTAGAGCCTTTCAACGGTGCTGCCACTGGTACGGGCGGTGAGATCCGCGACCGTATGGGTGGTGGCGTAGGTTCATGGCCGATTGCCGGTACGGCTGTCTACATGACGGCGTATCCCCGCCTGGACGGAGGGCGCGACTGGGAGGATATTCTGCCTGTGCGCCAGTGGCTGTACCAGACACCACAGCAGATTCTGACCAAAGCCTCTAACGGTGCCTCTGACTTCGGAAACAAGTTCGGTCAGCCGCTCATCTGCGGTTCTGTACTCACCTTCGAGCATCAGGAGGGCCCTGCATGTGGCTGTGACACAGCCACTAACTCGACGAAGTATGCCTACGACAAGGTGATTATGCTGGCCGGTGGCGTAGGTTACGGCACCAAGCGCGACTGTCTGAAAAAGGAGCCCCAGAAAGGTAACAAGGTGGTGGTCGTCGGTGGTGATAACTATCGTATCGGACTTGGTGGCGGCAGTGTGTCCTCTGTTGATACGGGCCGCTATTCGAACGGTATCGAGCTGAATGCCGTGCAGCGTGCCAACCCTGAGATGCAGAAGCGTGCCTATAACCTGGTTCGTGCGCTCTGCGAGGAGGATGTGAACCCCGTTGTCTCTATCCACGACCACGGATCGGCAGGTCACCTGAACTGTCTGTCGGAACTCGTTGAGGAGTGTGGTGGCGAGATCGATATGACCAAACTGCCTATTGGCGACAAGACCCTCTCAAGCAAGGAGATCATTGCCAACGAGAGCCAGGAGCGCATGGGCTTGCTCATCGACGAGAAGCACATCGAGCATGTACGTAAGATTGCCGAGCGCGAGCGTGCCCCACTGTATGTAGTCGGTGAGACCACTGGCGATGCCCACTTCTCGTTCAAGCAGGGCGACGGTGTGAAGCCCTTCGACCTCGACGTGGCTCAGATGTTCGGTCACTCGCCGAAGACCATCATGAAGGATAACACGGTGGAGCGTCACTATGAAAACGTCACTTATTCACAAGATAAGATCGAGGAATACCTGGAGCGTGTGCTCCAGCTGGAGGCTGTGGCTTGTAAAGACTGGCTGACGAACAAGGTTGACCGCTCGGTGACAGGAAAGATTGCCCGTCAGCAGTGTCAGGGTGAGATCCAACTGCCTTTGAGCGACTGTGGTGTCGTGGCCCTCGACTATCGTGGCGTGAAGGGTATCGCTACAGCCCTCGGACATGCGCCTCAGGCCGGTCTGGCTGATCCTGCTGCCGGAAGTGTACTCTCTGTAGCCGAGGCTCTGACGAATATCGTCTGGGCTCCATTGGCTGAGGGTATGGATTCGCTGAGCCTGAGTGCTAACTGGATGTGGCCCTGCCGCTCTCAGGAGGGTGAGGATGCCCGTCTGTATGCCGGTGTGAAGGCACTGAGCGATTTCTGCTGCGACCTGCATATCAACGTGCCGACGGGTAAGGACTCGCTGTCATTAAGCCAGCAGTATCCCAACGGTGAGAAGATCATCTCTCCGGGAACCGTCATCGTCAGCGCCGGCGGAGAGGTGTCGGATATCAAGAAGGTGGTAAGCCCTGTCCTCGTCAACGACAAGAATGCCTCGATTTATCATATCGACTTCAGCTTCGACGAGCAGCGCCTCGGCGGTTCTGCCTTTGCCCAGAGTCTGGGAAAGGTGGGCGACGATGTACCTACGGTGAAGAACGCAGAGTACTTTGCCGACGCCTTCATGGCTGTGCAGCAGATGATTGAGAAGGGTTGGATCATGGCTGGTCACGATATCTCGGCCGGTGGTCTGATCACAACATTGCTCGAGATGTGTTTCGCCAATACCAAGGGCGGCATGCATATCAACCTGCACGACATCTGCACTGATGGCGACGTAGTTAAGACTCTGTTCGCAGAGAATCCTGGTGTAGTTGTTGAGATTAGCGACGAGTACAAGCAGGACTTCAAGGACTTCATGGAGGAGCTGGGTGTTGGCTTCGCCAAGATCGGTTATCCTGTTGAGGATGCTCGTACCATCGAGATTGTTTATCCTAGTATTTCTAGTTCTTCTAGTGAGACTAGTTCTATTTGCTTCGACATCGACGCCCTGCGCGACGTGTGGTATAAGACCTCATACCTGCTGGATCGCAAGCAGAGCTTCAACGGCAAGGCCAAAGAGCGCTTCGAGAACTACAAGCAGCAGCCCATCGAGATGAAGTTCAACAAGGACTTCACGGGCACCCTCGCTCAATACGGTCTCAACCCTCGCCGTTCAGTAGGTTCTTCGCAGAGCGAAGCGGCAAAGCCGAGCGGCTGTGCCACGGCAACAGACAATACGCCAAAGGCCGCCATCATCCGTGAGAAGGGTACGAACGGTGAGCGCGAGATGGCCTACTGTCTCTATCTGGCCGGCTTCGACGTGAAGGACGTGATGATGACCGACCTGATTACGGGTCGTGAGACGCTTGAGGATATCAACATGATCGTCTTCTGCGGTGGTTTCTCCAACTCCGACGTGCTTGGAAGTGCGAAGGGTTGGGCTGGTGCCTTCCTCTTCAACCCCAAGGCCAAGGAGGCCCTCGACAAGTTCTATGCCCGCAAGGACACTCTTTCACTGGGAATCTGTAACGGTTGCCAGCTGATGGTGGAGCTCGGTCTCACTGGCGCTAAGGGTGCCAAGATGCTGCATAACGACTCGCATAAGTTCGAGAGTGAGTTTATCACTCTCAGCATCCCAAAGAACAACAGCGTGATGTTCGGCTCGCTGAGCGGTAACAAGCTTGGTCTGTGGGTGGCCCACGGAGAGGGTAAGTTCCATTTGCCTGAGGCAGAGAGCGAGTACAACGTGATTGCCAAGTACAACTACCACGGCTATCCCGCTAATCCTAACGGCTCCGACTACAACGTTGCAGGTATCTGCTCTGAGGACGGTCGTCATCTCTGTATGATGCCTCACCTAGAGCGTGCCATCTTCCCCTGGCAGAACGCCTGGTATCCCGCCAATCGCAAGAACGACGAGGTGACGCCTTGGATTGAGGCCTTCGTGAATGCACGCATGTGGGTTGAGAAATGCACAATGCACAATGCATAATGCACAATTAAAGCGCAGCCAACTGTGAATTGTGAATTATGAATTGTGAATTGTTTACAACTTTCTTTAGGATTGGCATATTCACCATCGGTGGTGGATATGCCATGATACCTTTGATAGAGGAAGAGGTGGTGAACAAAAAGCAGTGGGTGTCGAAGGACGAGATGCTCGACCTGATTGCCATTGCCCAGAGTTGTCCTGGTGTCTTCGCCATCAACATCGCCACCTTCATCGGCTACAAGCTTCGTAAGACGAAAGGTGCCATCACTACGACCCTCGGCACGGCCCTGCCCTCGTTCCTAATCATCCTCGCCATCGCCATCTTCTTCAAGCAGTTTGAGGACAACAAGGTGGTGGCGGCCATCTTCCGAGGCATTCGCCCTGCAGTCGTTGCCCTTATCGCCGTCCCCACGTTCCGCCTGGGACAGCGTGCGAAACTGAACAAGTTCACCATCTGGATTCCCATCGTCTGTGCCCTCGCCATCTGGGCGCTCGGTGTTTCACCTATTTATATTATAATAATAGCCGCCATTGGCGGATATATTTATGGTAAGATAAAACACAAAGACACAGAGATACAGAGGTCAGATTTGGAGCCTCAAAAATAAAAAAACTCTGTGCCTCTGTGTCTCTGTGTTAATTGATAAGGTATGATATATTTAAGTCTGTTTATCACATTCTTTAAGATAGGCCTTTTCGGCTTTGGCGGGGGCTATGGCATGCTCTCGCTCATCCAGCACGAGACAGTGGAATCACATCACTGGCTCTCGACGGCCGAGTTCACCGATATCGTCGCCATTTCGCAGATGACTCCTGGTCCCATCGGCATCAACAGTGCCACCTACTGCGGCTATACTGCCATCCAGAATGCAGGCTACGGGCACTCGATGGCCTGCCTCGGCTCAGCTACTGCCACCTTCGCCCTGGTACTGCCCTCACTGATACTGATGATACTGATTAGCCGGATGTTCATGAAGTATATGAACACCCCGCTGGTGCAGTCGGTCTTCAAGGGGTTGCGCCCTGCCGTCGTAGGACTGCTTGCCGCTGCCACCCTGCTGCTCTGCAATAAGGAGAACTTCTCCACCCCCTACGAGAATCCCTGGCAGTTCTTCATCAGTTGTGCCCTCCTCGCAGCCACCGCCTTCGGTACTGGCTATCTGAAGATCAATCCTATCCGTATGATCTGCTACGCAGGCTTTGCCGGACTGCTCCTACTCTATTAATTTTAACTGTATGAACTATTACAAAGTAGCAGGACACATTTTCAGCGTCAGTGGCAAGGATAAAGACCTTGAGCTGATGACCAACTATGAACCGTTCGTCTGCCATCCTGTCGAGACGGAGGAGGTTGCCTTTGCGCTGACTATCGGCACAGGAGAGGCACCTGTCTATAGCGAGGAACTGAAGCAGGAGGACGAAGGGCAGGAAATAGCCTGTGGACATACCGTCCAGGGCGAGCCCGTCTTCGAATACAGCTGGTGGAACGAAAAGGCCGGGTGGCTTGTCTGTACTCCCGACTACCGAGAGGGACGGCTGATGGTGACAGACCATCATCGGAAGATGGCCATCGACAATGCACTGATGGTGATGTTTGCCCTTGCGACAGCTGACAAGGGAACAGCACTCTTCCATGCCGCCACTGTGAGCCATGAGGGCAATGCCTATATGTTCCTTGGCAAGAGCGGCACGGGCAAGAGCACGCATGCCAGACTGTGGCTGAAGTTTATTGAGGGGACAAAGCTGATCAACGACGACAATCCTGTGGTGAGAGTAGGAGACAACGGTGCAGCCACCGTCTACGGTTCGCCGTGGAGCGGAAAGACACCATGTTACAGGAACGTGAGTTACCCGCTGGGCGGCATCGTCCTGCTAAGTCAGGCTCCGTATAACAAGATCACCCCGTTGAGCGGTATCAAGGCCTACGCCGCCCTCGTGCCGAGCATCAGCGGCAAACGGTGGGACGAACGTATCGCCGACGGTCTGCACCAGACGGAGAACACGCTGGCGGAGACGGTGCCCGTATGGCATCTGGCCTGTCTGCCCGATGAGGAGGCGGCAAAGGTGTGCTTTGAAAAAGTTAGAAGGTGAATTTTGAATTGAATAAAAGATATGAAGATTAAGAAGGGATTTGTACTGCGCAAGGTGTGCGGTGAGAACGTGATCATGGGTGAAGGGCTCGGTGCCATCGACTTCGGCAAGCTGCTTTCACTCAACGAGAGTGCTGCCTGGCTCTGGGAGCAGGCCACGGAAATGGGAGAGTTCACCATCGAGTCGCTGGCCGAACGGCTATGTGAGACTTATGATGTCACTCCCGAGAATGCCCGCCAGGATGTGGCGGAAATCCTCGGACAGTGGCAGGAAGTCGACGTTGTGGAATAACCTCTTCGGTTATTTATTCTTAATCACTGCTACGCAGGCAGAGGCGATGAGGAAGCTGACACCAGCCACAATCATCATCGTAGACTGATGATGACCGACTAACGACAAGATAACACCTCCACAAAGGGCAGCCACAATCTGCGGAATGCAGATGGTGCCGTTGAACAATCCCAGATAGGCTCCCATGTGACCATAGCCCTGAAGGGCGTTCGTAACAAAGGTAAACGGCATCGCCAACATGGCGGCCCAGGCACAGCCGATCATCAGGAAGGGGACGAACTGCAGGTACTGGTCGTGGATGTAAGGCACCATGCAGAAACCGATGGCACCGATGACCAGACTGACGGAATAGGCCAGTTTCGTATTCTTGAACTGAGGCAGCAAGGCAGCCCAGATGACGGAGCCCACAGCCTGAACGGCGAAGAGGATGCCCGTCCAGTTGCCTGCTTCCTGGAAGGCCTCACTCGAAGCATCAGTGGTATTCCACACCACTTCGGCAATAGAGCCTGTGGTATAGTTCCACATGTAGAGCATGGCAGCCCAGGAGAAGAACTGCACAAGACCGACCTTCCAGAAGGTGGAGGGTGCATTCTTCAGCAGCGTTATCCAGTTGGCACTCTCTTCCTTCTCATCCGATACCGGATTATACTTAGCATAGTCCTGAGGATTCCACTCCTTCACTTTCGAAGTGGTGTAGATGACACAGAGTATCAGGATGGCAGCACCGATATAGAACGACCAGATGACCGAATCGGGCACGACACCCTTCTCAGCGACATTGCTGATACCGATGAAGGTAAAGACAAACGGGAACACATAGCCCATCACCGAACCGGCATTGCAGAGGAACGACTGGATGGAGTAGGCCTTGGCCTTCTGCTTCTCGTTGACCATGTCGCCCACCAGCATCTTAAACGGCTGCATGGCCATGTTGATACTCGTATCGAGGAACATCAGGGCAATCAGTCCGAAGATCATGGCTGCACTGATGGTCAGTCCGAGCGATCCTGAGTTAGGCAACAGACACATCACGAGTACGGCCACGGCAGCTCCTATAAATAAATAAGGTATACGACGGCCAAAGCGTGTCCAGGTCTTGTCACTCAGCGTTCCGACAATCGGTTGCACAAGGATACCCATCAATGGTGGGAGAATCCAGAAATAACTCAAGTTGTGCGGATCGGCCCCTAACGTCGCAAAAATACGCGAGATGTTGGCACTCTGTAAGGCGTAGGCGATCTGCACGCCGAAGAATCCGAAACTCAGATTCCACAATTTCCAAAACGAAAGATCAGGTTTTGTCTTAACTTCATAATCCATAGTTCACAATTCTTTATTTTATCATTCTCTTTCTGTATTCTTCACTATAGAAGTCATGAATTATCTCGTAGTGCCACGGATGACCAAGTGGGTGCGTACGACACGCTTCTCCACTTTCTCCATCGGAGAGAGGCCCTCCACCTTGTCCATCAGGATCTCGGCAGCCTCCTCGCCTACCCGATGTCCTCGCTGCTCCACCGTCGTCAGCATCGGATCACACGACACAGCACGCTGTCCGTTGGTAAAGCCGCATATAGACACTTCCTCCGGCACACGAATGCCAGCATGCTTCACGGTATAGAGAATGCCGATAGCCGTGTCGTCATTCACTGCGAAATAGCCGTCAGGCGGGTTGTCGAGAGCCATCAGCTTCGGCGTAACGATTTCAGCATCGGCACGATTGTCGCAGACACAGATAATCTCATCATCCACTACTAAACCATGTTTCAGCAGTGCATCCTTGTAGCCGTTAAACCGGTTCTTGGAAATCTCCAGCTGTAGCGGACCGCCATAGAACGCAATACGCCTGCATCCCGTCTCTATCAGATGGTTCACGGCATTGTAGGCACCCATATAGTCGTCGACGACGACACGGCTGGCATTTACCCCCGTACATATCCGGTCATAGAACACCATCGGGATGCCTGCATCCAACAGTTTCTGGTAATGATCATAATTTTTCGTATCTTTGGCCTGCGACACGATGACACCACAGACCTTATAGCGATGGAAATTCTCACAGATACGGGCCTCACGCTCATACTGTTCCCCACTCAGGGCCACCATGATACGATACCCACGGGCATCTGCAGCCTCCTCGATTCCCGTCAGGATGGAAGAAAAATAATAATGGGTGAACTCCGGCACGATGACGCCAATCAACCGCTGAGGCATCACCCTGCTGTGGCGCAAGGCCTCACCGATAGCATTGGGATAGAAGTTGTGTTCACGGGCATACTGCTGAATCGCCTTCCGCCGTTCCTCACTAATACGGGGCGAGTCTTTCAGCGCTCGTGACACCGTCGCGACGGAGATGCCAAACTCCCGAGCGATGTCCTTCATTGTCATTGGGGCTTTATCGTCCATCTCTGTATTCAGCTATTCACGATGCAAAGATAGTAAAAACTTTCTAAACTCAAAATGATAATACATATTTTATCTGCGCACGCGCACATGCAAACGTTTGCACAATGCTTTTGAAATTTTTTATGATAAAAAAGAACAACATATGAAAAAGAAAACTAACTTTGCAGCATGAAAGTTGACAAACATCGACTTATCATCAATAAAACCAAAAGCTCGACAGGCGACAAACAATATAACATATAACAAATTAACTCTAATTAAATGTAATGATGAAGCAGGTAAACATTCAATTTCCGCTTAGGATGCTTGGCCTTATTTTAGGGCTGTTCCTATCGGTAAGTGCCTTTGCTCAGATTGAGGTTAAAGGCCATGTGAAAGATGCTACAGGCGAACCCATTATCGGCGCTACAGTACGCGTTGACGGCACACAGACCGCCACCGTGTCTGATTTCGACGGTAATTTCGTGCTGAAAGCTAATGAGGGTGCTACAATCACTATCTCTTACGTGGGTTATCAGAACGCCACGGTGAAGGCTGCACCCAATGTGAATGTCACACTCGTTGATGATGAGACAGTCCTTCAGGACGTCGTCGTCATTGGTTACGGTACTGTCCGTAAGAGCGATGCTACAGGTTCGGTGATGTCGGTTGAGGCCGACCAGCTGAACAAGGGTCTTGCCACTTCTCCAGCCGACCTGCTGCAGGGTAAGACTCCTGGTGTACAGATTACGACCAATGGTGGTGCTCCTGGTGCAGGATCAACGATCCGTATCCGTGGTGGTTCATCACTGTCTGCATCCAACGACCCTCTGATCGTTATCGATGGTCTGCCCATCAGCTCGACAGGTATCTCTGGCGGTGATGTGCTGAACACCATCAACCCGAACGACATCGAAAGTTTCTCTATCCTGAAGGATGCCTCTGCTACCGCTATCTATGGTAGCCGTGCTTCTAACGGTGTGATCCTGATTACCACCAAGAAAGGTAAGGCAGGAGCAAAGCCCCGTATCAATGTGGATATGAGCGGTACCTTCAAGACCGTTGCCAAGAAGGTCGACGTGCTGAGTGCCAGTGCATTCCGCGAGTTCTTCATGGCCAACTACGGCGATAACGAAGGTGCAGTTGCTGCTTTGGGTAATTCCAACACCAACTGGCAGGATGAGATCTACCAGACCGCTTTTGCTGAGGAAATCAATGCCAGCGTGACGGGCGGTTATGTTTCTGGTAACAAGGCCTTCAAGATGCCTTACCGCATCAGTGCAGGTTTCCTGAATAACGACGGTACACTAAAGACCAGTAACATGAGCCGTGGAACCGTTGGTTTCAACCTGACTCCGACTCTGCTCAACGACCGTCTGACCATCAACCTGAACGGTAAGGGCGTGTTCACACACAACCAATTTGCCGACGAGGGTGCTATCGGTGCCGCTGTGCAGTACGATCCTCTGAAGCCTGTCGACAGCAAATGGATGAGCAACGGCGCTCCCAACACCATGTCAACGCTGAACCCCGTTGCCATGCTTAATGAGCAAGACAAGAACTCTTATATCCGCCGATTTGTGGGTAATGCCCAGTTCGACTACAAGTTCAAGTTCCTCGACGGTCTCCGTGCCAACCTGAACCTTGGTATCGACTTCTCCACCACCTCTGGCTGGAATGAGACACTCCAAGGCAGTGAGGTCTCTTATCACGACAAGACCCAGAACGGTACCGGTCTTTGGGAGAACTACACCCAGATGCGCCGTGACCAGACGCTGGAGTTCTACCTGGCATACGCCAAGGAGTTGAAGCAGATCAACAGCCGCTTCGACGTCCTCGCCGGTTACAGCTGGCAGCACTTCTACAACAAGACCACCAGCTACAAGAAGGCCAACGACGGCAGCAACTTAGAATATCCCACGACCCCGCTCTTCAAGACAGAAAGCTATCTCGTGTCATTCTACGGCCGTCTGAACTATACGTTCATGGACCGTTACCTCTTCACCTTCACTCTGCGTGACGATGGTACCTCTCGTTTCCAGAACAACAAGTGGGGTCTCTTCCCCTCTGCTGCTCTCGCATGGCGCATCAATGAGGAGTCGTTCCTGAAGGATGTCGACTGGCTCTCGAACCTGAAGCTCCGTCTGGGCTATGGTATCACCGGTCAGCAGAACATCGGCCAAGGTGACTATCCCTCTATCCCCACTTACCACACCAACCAGGCCGGATCACTCTATATGTTCGGCAACGGCGTGATCACCCCGATCACTCCGAAGGGCTACGCTGCCCAGATCAAGTGGGAGGAGACCACAACCTATAACGTCGGTTTGGACTTCGGCTTTGCCCGCAACCGTGTCAACGGTAGCATCGATGTCTACAAGCGCGTCACCAACGACCTTCTGAACGAAGTGCCCGTGGCTTCTGGTACGAACCTCACCAACTATCTGCTGATGAACGTAGGTGACATGGAGAACAAGGGTATTGAGTTCGCTTTGAACGTTGTTCCCATCGAGAAGAAAGACCTCCGTTGGGAAATCGGCTTCAACATCGCTTACAACAAGAATAAGATCACTCGTCTGACTGCCAGCGACGATCCCACTTATCTGGGTGTCGAGACCGGCGGTATCTCAGGTGGTGTAGGTAACCATATCCAGATCCATCAGGTAGGCAACCCCATCAGCTCGTTCTTCGTATTCCAGCAGGTTTACGGTGAGGATGGCAAGCCACTCGAGGGCGTATATGTCGACCGCAACCATGACGGGCAGATCACTGACGACGACCGTTATATCTACTACAAGCCCGATGCAGACGTGAACATCGGCCTGAACACCGAGCTGAGCTACAAGAAGTGGACGCTCTCAGCATCGTTCCGTTCAAGCCTTGGAAACTATGTATATAACAATGTGGCCTCCAACAATGAGATGAAGGCCGACATGTGGACCAACAACTTCATCTGTAACCGTGTGTCTACTGCGCCTTACTCCAACTTTGCACAGGCTCAGTACCGTAGCGACTACTATGTCCAGAACGCTTCCTTCCTGAAGCTCGATAAGATTACATTGGCTTACAACCTTGCTTCTTGGGTACGTCTGAACCTCACCGCTCAGAACGTCTTCACCATCACCAACTACGACGGTGTCGATCCTGAAGTTGCAGGTGGTATCGACAACAACATGTATCCCCGCTCACGCAACTTTATCTTAGGTGCAAGCTTTAACTTTTAATTAATAGGAGGACAAGAATATGAAATTCAATATAAAGAAAAACGGAATTTATAGCTTTGCCTTTGCTGCCGCCGTGTCGCTGACATCATGCGTGGGCGATCTGGACGTAACGCCTATCGACCCCAATCTCGACACACCGGAGAATGTACTTACAGGTACAGAATCATACAATCAATTGCTGGCAAAGTGCTACTCGGGACTGTCTGTCAGTTCTCCCGACGGTAGCGGTGGTGATCCCGACATCAAGGGTATCGACGGTGGCTTCGGCCAGTACCTGCGCGCCCTGTTCAACCTGCAGGAGCTGCCTACTGACGAGGCAGTGATCGGCTGGAACGACCAGACGCTGAAAGACCTTCACGGACTGCAGTGGACATCGTCTGACGTATTCGTCAGCGCTTGCTACAGCCGCGTGTTCTATCAGATCTCTCTCTGCAATGAGGTGATCCGCCAGATTGACAAGGCTTCTAATGCCAGTGATGCAATTATGCAGCAGTATCGTGCCGAGGCTCGTGCCGTCCGTGGTCTGAGCTATCTCCACGCCATCGATATGTTCGGTAACATACCCTTCACCGATGAGACTTCTGAGGTTGGCGGTGCCAATCCTCAGCAGATAAGCCGTGCCGAGCTCTTCAATTGGTTGGTAAAGGATATGGAAGAAACTGCAGAGATTCTGCCTGCTGATCCCGAGAAGTATCGTGCCGGTAAGGGTCTTTGCTACATGATTCTGGCCAAGCTTTATCTGAATGCAGGCGTCTACACTGGCACTCCTAACTATCAGAAGTGTGCTGAGTACTGCAATAAGGTCATCGGCCTGGGCTACAAGCTCGAGAGCGCTAACGACTACTGGAAGCTCTTCTGCGCTGACAACGACCAGTTCCTGGGCGTAGGTCACGAGATCATCTTCAGCGTCTATCAGGATCATATCAACACTCAGGCTTACGGTGGTACCACCTATATCATCAATGCCCAGGTTGGCGGTAACATGGCTTATGCCGACTACGGACTTGGTGGCAACGGTTGGGGCGGTCTGCGCGTAACCCCACAGTTTGTTGATAAGTTTGAGGATGGCGACCAGCGTGCTACATTCTTCACCAACGGTCAGAGCAAGGAGATCAAGGATATCGGCGACTTCTTCAGCGGTTATGCCTTCACGAAGTTCACCAACCTGAAAGCTGACGGCAGCGTGCTGGCTGATGCCAACTCGTTCCCCGACACCGACTTCGTGGTCTTCCGTCTGGGCGACGTCTATCTGATGCTCGCAGAGTGTGAGGTGGTTGGTGGTGTCAGCTGCGACGGTATCGCCAAGTTCAATGAAATCCGTAAACGTGCTGGTTTGAACCCCATCGCTGCACCCACGAAGAACGACATCCTCGACGAGCGTGCCTGTGAGCTGGCTTGGGAGTGCCACCGCCGTTCAGACCTCGTCCGCTTCGGCCTCCTGACATCGGGTGACTACCTCTGGTCGCACAAGGGTATGAACAGCAACGTAGGAACTCCTCACGCTGTGGATAGCAAGTACAACCTGTACCCGCTGGCATCCAGCGATGTGATTTCCAACAGGAACCTCACGCAGAACCCTGGTTATTAATAATTGATCATTGATAATTGAAAGATTGAAGATTATGAAAACAAAATATTTTAAGAGTGGTTTGCTGTTCGCAGCTTGCGCCATGCTGTTCGCAGCTTGCGATTCCGACCGCGACGACAATCCTGTACTCGGTCCGAATCATACAGCCAACACTTTCGTGATAAACCAGTCGCCTGTAGCAGATCAGTATATCCAGCTTTCTCCTGACAATACTGTGTACCTGACTTGGTCTCAGCCCAACTACGGCGTAAACACTGTGGTGAACTATAAGATTGAGGTTGGTCTTAATGGAAGTTGGGAACCTCTGGAAACCAGCTTTATCTCTTGTGAAGCAAATATCAGTGGCGAGGAGATTGCCAAGGCCATCTGTAAGCTCGACGGTTTCAAGACTGAGGACGATTACGTTGACATGGGCTTCCGCCAGATTGATATGCGTGTTACCGCAAACATCCAGACCACAGCTTCTGAGCTTGTTCCTGGTACCACTATCACATCAAATGTTGTCAGCTTCAACCACATGGCTGCTTACTGCAACATCCCGAGCAAGGCTACTCTGTGGGTAATCGGTAGCTGCTGCGGCTGGCCTGAGCCTTCTGCCGGTAACAAGTCCAAGCTTGTTGAGGGTAACTGGTTCATTATGGAAACCGAGATTGGCAGCGGCATCTACAATGGTACTGTCAATATGCCTGAGGGCGATCTCACCTTCCGCTTCTACGGTAAGCTCACCGGATGGGACGGCGGCGACTCTTATGGATTCCAGGTCGACGACGTGGCAACAGAATTTGCATTTGGTTCTGATGGTGTATTCAACGGCACTATCCTCAAGGGTAAGGGTTCTTACACCTTCCTCGGATTCCCTGGTGGCAATGTGGAACTTACTGTCAACTTGAACAAGGGTACCGTTAAGTTCGAGTGTAAGTAATTTCGTCAGTATGATAACGTAGTTTAATCAAATGAATAAGAAGATGAAAAAATTAGGTTTATATACAATGGCTCTTCTCAGCTTGGGACTCGTGGCCTGTAACCAGGACTTCGAGACGATATTCGAACCGCTGACTAACCCCCAGGAGAGCCTGCTTCAGATGAGCGACGTCAGTGCATCTGCAACTGCGCCATCTATTATCCGACTGGCAGACTATATTGATGAGGAAGCTGGAACAGACAAGTCAATCCCCATTGGTACAGTTAGTGTAAAGGAAGGCGCAATGCCTGCCAATACGATTCTCAAGGCACTGGTTGAATTCTCAAAGAACGCTGATTTCAGCGAGAGTATCACGCTCGATGCCAACAGCCTTGACGGTACCAACGAGATCAGCGTTAAGGCAAGCGAATTGCAGGATACATATTTCTACAATATCACCCGCAATCCTGCTGAGACTCCTCTTTACATCCGTACCATTCTCCACACGGTAACAGCCGGAACAGCCGAGGCCATCGTCGGCAAGCCTGGTGATAACTATTTTGCTCAGAGCTCTGTGAAGTTTATTCCGCTGAAGAAGGTTGTTATTGCGCAGAACTACTATCTTGTAGGTGGTCCGAATGATTGGTATAAGTCAGCTACTGAAAAGATGCTCAAGTTCGAGCATAGTGGTGCTGATGTTTACGAGGATCCTGTCTTCACGGTTACATTCGATGCAAGCAAGGATGGTGACACATGGTTCGCCATTGGCGACGATGCAGCATGCGAGGCCATCGGTAATAACGACTGGAGTAAGCTGCTGGGTATCGTAGGCGGTAACAACGAGGCCACATCTGGTCGTCTTGACTACAGATACAACATGGGTGCCGACAACTCATTCAAGGTTGCTGCAGGTACTGCCAAGAAGATCAAGGTGACGATAAACATGATGGACTACACCTTCACTGTGCAGGCTATCAACGTAGCAGACAACTACTATATCGTCGGCGGACTCGGAGACTGGTATGGAACTGCTTGTGACAAATCACAGAAGTTCTCTCACAGCAACGCAAGTATAGCTGAAGATCCTGTATTCACCTATGTATTCGAGGGTAACGGTGGCGACATCTGGTTCGCTATCGGTGATGACGAGGCATGCGATGCCATCGCTAACGACAATGACTGGTCTAAGCTCTTCGGCACGACATCAGGTAACGGTAACAATGGCCTTACTGGTTCGTTGGCTCGTCGTAGTGCACTTTCCGACGATGGCTCATTCAAGGTTGATGGTAGCGCTAAGTTCATCCGTGTTCAGATCAACATGGCCCAATTGACTTACACCATTACTCCTCTGAACTTTGCAGAGTACATCTGGGAGGCTGGTGTGAACAACAACTGGGGTTCTGATGCACAGCCACTCTACTGCGACGACGGTAACGGAACCTACAAGGGATTCTTCTATGCACAGGATGCCGACTGGTCTGGTGGCAAGGGAGCCTTCAAGTTCCAGAAGGAGTTCAACAACTGGGATGTAAACTATGGCTTCGGCAGTGGCGATGATGCATCTGGTACACTGGCTGAAGGTGGTGACAACATCATGGTAACTCCTAGTTTCTATTATGCCGAAATCGACCTTGCAGCTATGACCTACAAACTGACTCCTATTTCCACTATCGGTATCGTAGGTCCTGCTCAGGCTGGTGGCTGGGGTGAAGACACCGACATGACCTACAACCCGGAGACACGTGCTTGGGAGGCAACAATCGAACTGGCTGCCGACGAATTCAAGTTCCGTGCCAACGACGGTTGGGACATCAACTGGGGTGGTACAGAAGACAACCTGACCGGAGGTGGTCCGAACCTCAAGATTGCCGAGGCAGGCAAGTACTTCGTACAGCTCTTTGCAACCTGTGAGACGAAGTCATATTGCACGATTACAAAGAAGTAATCTGTAACCCATATTCATTCAGGCGAGCCGCTCACGACAACGGCTCGCTTGTTTTTTATGGTACATGCAACCGATTGCGCAATATAACCGGCATATTTCTAGCCGTTTGATGAACAACCAGACGGTTTTTCACGTATCTTTGCAGCA
>JAEEGH010009955.1_pt1 | contig 21965 bp, 22 predicted proteins | sample 9134181 | NCBI WGS metagenome assembly JAEEGH01 (sample SAMN16246544, study PRJNA631951) | gut metagenome | biome: gut microbiome; feature: rumen; material: DP-attached | host: Bos | place: Iran: Karaj | collected 2018-10
TTACGTAGTCGTCAGCCGCGCCGGAGGTGATGACGCCGATCTTGCGGTCCGCCCATTCGATGCGGTTGATGGGAAGGGTGTTCGCATCCTCGGCAAGCCTGATCTCACGCGCCTCAACGACCTTGTGGCGGCCGATCATGTTGGCGGGCATGGAGACGTACTTTTTGATGTCCTTCTTGTATTCCTTGAGCTCGGGAAGCTCGCGCTCGCCGATCTCGACAAGGGTGCGGGCATGAGCGATGCGGGTGGTGAGCCTCAAAATAACGGGAGTGTCATACTCCTCGCTCAGCTCGAATGCGCGCTTCATGAAATCCTTGCACTCCTGGCTGCTGGAAGGATCGAGAACGGGCGCGTGGGACGCGCGGCCGAGAAGCCTCGTATCCTGCTCGTTCTGGGAGGAATGCATACCGGGATCGTCCGCAACGACGACGACCATGCCGGCGTTGATCCCCGTATAGGTGGCGGTGAAGAAGGGGTCCGCAGCGACGTTAAGTCCGACGTGCTTCATACATGCCATGCTGCGAGCGCCGCTTACGGCTGCACCGAGAGCGACTTCTACCGCGACCTTCTCGTTGGGAGCCCATTCGGAATAGATCTCCCTGTAATTCGCGATATTCTCATTGATCTCCGTGCTTGGGGTTCCGGGATAAGCGCTGGAAACACGAACGCCTGCTTCGTATGCGCCTCTGGCAATAGCTTCATTGCCGAGCATTAGCTGTTTCAAAACCTTTACCTCCTTATATCTACAGTCAAGGGACTGCTTTCGTCTTTTTAATTATAATGTAAATTAAGCCGTAAATACAGTATATTCACTAAATATATTTAATCTTTTTTGGGAATAATAGCTTCTAATGGGCTGAATTGACCCGCATCGGAGGAAAAAGTGACAGTATTTACAGATAAAATCAGCAGCGCGTTTGGATTTGACAGGGAGAGGGACGGTTTTGAGCTGATCGAAACGGAGCGCGGCGAGCCGGATCCTTTCTCTTTCAGGCGAAACGCAAAGCGCGAAGACGCGCCCGAAAAGGAGCGGTTCCCGAGGAGTGTCGGCGAGGCTTGCGAAACGTGGAAGCTCGCGTTCAGAACGGACGTCAATAAGGATCTGGTGCTCAGAAGGTTCAGCGTCGGCGGCAGAAGGGACGCGCTCGCTGTCTTCATGAACGGCATGGCTTCGGATGAAAAGATAAACGAATTCATACTGAAGCCGCTCATGGCGTCGGATAAGACGGATACAGAGTCGCTTATCCTGGAGGTCATCCGCATCGGTGAGATAAGCCGATCGTCCGATATGAAGGAGATCAAAAGCGGCGTGATGGACGGGCTGACGGCGCTGTTCCTCGACGGGGAAGCGCAATGCCTGATGCTTGAAACGCACGGGTATGAAAAGCGCAGCGTCGGTCCCGCCCAGAACGAGCAGGTGGTGCGCGGACCGAAGGAGAGCTTCACCGAGAGTTTCAAAACGAACGTAACGCTCATAAGAAGGATATTGCACGTTGAGGATCTCGTCGTGGAGACCCGAAGCGCCGGCGGGGAAAACAACGTAAAGCTCGCGCTTGTTTATCGGGAGGGGCTCGCAAACCCGACTCTCGTGAACGAGGTGAAAAGAAGGCTTGCCCGCGCGAAGCTCAAAACCGTCGCGTCGAGCGGCATTACCGAGCAGCTGATCGAGGATTCAAGCCTCTTCCCGCTGCCGCAGATTCTTTCCACGGAAAGACCGGACAGAGCGGCGTCGCACGTGAACGAGGGCTGCGTTTGCGTAATAGTTGAAGGGAGCCCGTATGCGCTCGTCATGCCGATAACCTTCTTCACCCTTATGAACAGCCCGGAGGACGTCTATATGCGCCGCCCGCTGGGGACGCTGCTGCGGGTGGTACGGTATCTGGGTGCGCTCGTTTCCGTTTTGCTCCCGGGGTATTTTCTTGCGCTCGCGCTGTATCATCAGGGTATGCTGACGACGGAGGTCCTCTCCACAGTGATGGCTTCGCGCAGGATGGTTTTCGAGCCAATCGGCGCGGAGATGATACTGCTCCTGCTGATATTCCAGATGATCAGGGAGGCGGGGCTCCGCGTGCCGGGCGGGATAGGTCAGGCGATAGGCATAATAGGCGGTCTCATAATGGGGCAGGCGGCGGTCGCGGCGCATCTTGCAAGCTCCGTGGTGCTCATTATAGTCGCGGCTTCCGGGCTCGGAAATTTCTGCATACCGGATTATTCGACGCAGATCGCCGCCGCATATTTCAGGATCGCCCTGGTTATCGCGGCATGGCTCGCGGGACTTGTGGGGATGCTCTCTGCGGCGCTGCTTGCGCTGATGCTGCTCGCGGGGATGAAGAGCTTCGGCGTGCCTTTTCTTTCGCCGTTCGCGCCGAGGACTTACTCCAAAATGCCCTTCATGCTCAGGGGACGGATCTTAGTGAACGCGCGTGCGGAGGACTATCTTAACACGAGCGAAGATAAAAAGGCGGCGTCGCAATGAGGATGAATGAAGGCAGGATAGGCGTGACCGGCGCCGCGGCGCTCACGTCTGCCGCAATGATAACGAACGGCTTGTTCGCGCTCGATCCGGAGCTTGCTTATTCAAGCGGCAATTCGGCGTATCTCGCGCTGCCGCTTTCGGCGCTCCTTTCGCTTGCCGTATCGCTTTGGCTTATCGGCTCGATGAAAAGGTCGGGCTCGAGGGATCTTGCGGAGCACCTTCAAAGGGGCTTCGGACGGGTCGGCGCGGCTTTAGCGGCGATACCGTTCATCGCCGCGCTTCTGTTTTGCGCTCTCGAGCCGACGGTCGCCTTTTTGAGGGTGCTGCACCGCCTTGTTTACGACGGAGTGAGCTACACGGCGATACTCTTTTTTGTTTTTCCGATTACGGTTTTCGCCGCATGGAGGGGGATAGAGACGCTTTCGCGCACGGCGATCGTGCTCGTGACGTTGATGCTCGTGTCGTTTGCCGCGGCGTGTCTTGCGGCGATACCCGATTTCGAGACTTACAGGCTGTACCCGATAATGGGGGATGGGGTAAAGCATTTTGCGTATTTGACGCTGACCCAGACGCTTGCGTTCCTGCCGCCGCTTTCGGCGGCGGCGATCCACATGAGCGGCATGAACGGCGCTCGCTCCGCCCAAAGGACGGTGCTTTTTGCCGCTCTGGCTTCCGCGCTGATAATGGGACTCGCCGAGCTTTCCGTTTCCATGATCTACCCTTACAGGGTGCTTGCGGGGCTTTTGACGCCGCTTTACCGGATCAACTTCCTGAGCCTCTCCCAAAGCTATCTTATAAGGCTCGACAAGCTCTATATCACCGTTTGGCTCGGAGTATCGATCCTCTCGTCGGCATACATGATCAATTCGGCGGCTCGCCTGTTTGCCCGATGCTTCGGGCAGAAGGACGTAACTCCCGCCGCCGCGTCGCTTTCGCTGATGCTTCTTGCGTTCGAGCTGATATCGGTAACGGGGGAGTACGGCTTTCTTTCGCGGACGCACCGCGCGCTCGTCCGCTTCGGCTGGCTCGGCATATTGACGCCCGTGCTGGCGGCGGCGCTCATTCGCGCCGGCAGATCAAGGAGGAAGGTATGAAAAGGATCGTGATATCGCTTGCTTTGTTTTTGCTCGCATTCGTGTTCGCGGGCTGTCTTAAGCCCGTTTCGCTCGACGCGTACGGCTACGTCATAACCGTCGCCGTCGACAAGGGGAAGGAGAAGGAATACTATTTCACGTTCGCGCTTCAAAGGGAGCTCGGCGGCGAGAACGTCGAGTCGGAGGGCGGCGCCGCGGCGCTCGCCTGCGATGGCGACACCATATTCGAAGCCGTGAGCGAGCTTGAAGGAAACGTGCCGTATTCGCTCAATTTTTCCCGCACGCATTTCATTATAATGAGCCGTGAGCTCGCCGAGGAGGGCGCGCTCCGCGATTTCGTCATGACCTCGTTCGACTCGCTCAGGATACGCCCGTCGGCGCTTCTCCTTATATCCGAAAAGGAGGCGGGGAAGTTCGCGGGGGGACTCTATTCGAATAACAACGCGAATATAACGAAGCTCCAGACCGCGCTCGCTCTCGATAAGGAGAAGACGGGCATGATCAGCGTAAACAGCATATCGAGGCTGTTGGAGGACTGTACGATGATGACCGGCGATTTTTGCTCGGCATACGGCGCTTACGACGAGAGCATCATCACCGACGCGGAGCAGAAGAAGAACGAGAGCGAGGGAGAAAGCCCGCTGAAGGACGCCGAAACGGGCGACCGCGTCGGAGGATTCAAATCCGAGATCATCGGCGCAGCGATATTCTCCGGCTGGAAAATGACGGGCGTCCTTACGAGGGAAGAAACGATGTACCTTAACATGGCGCTCGGCGAGTTCGAAAACGGGAATCTGACCGTCGACCTCGGCGGCGGGAAAAATGCGACGGTGCTGCTTGAGTTTGTCAGCCGGAAGGTCACAGCGGATCCGTTTTCGGAGGGAGCCGTACCGGTAAAGTCCCGGATCATACTTGCCGCGAGCCCTCACCTGAAGGATCCGGATATTACGGATGAGGAGCTCGACCGGTTCATCACGAACGAGCTCGGGGGCTTCGTTGCAGAAAGGATCGGCGGCGTATTCGAAAAATGCCGTGCGGCGGGGAGCGACGCGATGCGTTTCGGCACGCACGCCGTAAAACGGTTCTCCACCGCCCGCGAGTGGGAGGAGTACGGCTGGAAGGAGCATATAGACCGGCTCGAGCCCGTATTCGAGGTGACAATAGTGAACACCGACAAGTATTATTCGGAGGATATGCAGTGATGCTTTGGGTCTATGCGTTCGCGGCGGGGTGTTTCGTCTATAACGCCGCATACTTTTTTCATTGCATCGGCACCCGGCAGACCTCTGCCGCCGTGAGCGCGGCGCTGCTGTTTGCCGTTTCTTTTGCCGTGCTGACGATGGTCTGACAGGAATGTATATTTTTCCCGCCTCTTGAAAAACAAGTCGATTTGGTATATGATAAATTAGACTAAACATGGAGGTGTTTAACTATGTGGAAAGAGTTTAAAAAGTTTGCTCTCAAGGGCAACGTTATGGACATGGCTATCGGCGTTATCATCGGCGGCGCGTTCGGCAAGATCGTATCCTCGCTGGTCGACGATATCTTCATGCCGCTTATCGGACTCCTGTTCAAGACCGATTCGCTTACCAATAAGTACATCGTCCTGAACGGCGTGGATACCACCGGACTGACTGCCGAGAAAGCGATCGAGGCGGGTGCGAACATCCTCAAGTGGGGCAATCTTTTGAGCATCATTATCAACTTCATAATGATCGCCGTCATCCTCTTCTTCGTAGTCAAGGGCATCAACAAGCTCAAGGACATCGGCAAGAAGGAAGAAGCCCCCGCAAAGCCCGCGCGCGTATGCCCCTTCTGCAAGCAGGAGATCGCGGACGACGCCGTTCGCTGCCCCCACTGCACCAGCGAGCTCCCCGCGCCCGAAACCAAATAATCACCTGACCATCCGCGTCTGAGGGCCGCGCCCTCAGGCGCCCGTTAAACGAAACAAATCACAATAAAAGGAGAATTCTTTATCATGGCAAAGATCCAAATGAAGACCCCCCTCGTTGAGATGGACGGCGACGAAATGACCCGTATCATCTGGTCGATGCTCAAGGAGCATCTGATCCTCCCCTACGTCGATCTCAAGACCGAGTATTACGATCTTGGTCTCGTCAAGAGGGATGAGACGGACGATCAGATCACCGTGGACGCCGCCAACGCCTGCAAGAAGTACGGCGTAGGCGTCAAGTGCGCGACCATTACTCCGAATGCCCAGCGCATGACGGAGTACAATCTCAAGAGGATGTACAAGTCTCCTAACGGCACCATCAGGGCCATCCTTGACGGTACGGTGTTCCGCGCTCCCATCACGATGGATTGCCTCAAGCCCTCCGTCCGCAGCTGGAACAAGCCCATCACCATCGCCCGTCACGCTTACGGCGATATCTACAAGGATACCGAGTTCCGCGTGCCCGGCCCCGGCAAGGCCCAGATCAAGTTCACCGACGCGGAGGGCAACGTCCTCTGCGACGAGACCGTGTTCGATTTCAAGTGCCCCGGCGTGTTCATGGGCATGTACAATAAGGACGACTCCATTGAGAGCTTTGCCCGCGCCTGCTTTAACTACGCTATCGCGACCAAGCAGGATCTGTGGTTCTCCACCAAGGATACAATCTCCAAGAAGTACGATCATACCTTCAAGGATATCTTCCAGAGGATCTATGACGAGGAGTATAAGCCCCGCTTCGAGGAGCTCGGCATCACCTACTTCTACACCCTTATCGACGACGCAGTCGCCCGCGTTATCCGTTCGAACGGCGGCTTCATCTGGGCGCTCAAGAACTATGACGGCGACGTTATGAGCGACATGGTAGCGACCGCGTTCGGCTCCCTCGCGATGATGACCTCCGTGCTCGTTTCCCCGGACGGCAATTACGAGTACGAGGCCGCTCACGGCACCGTTACGAAGCACTACTACAAGCATATGGCGGGCGAGACCACCTCGACCAACTCGATGGCGACCATCTTCGCATGGAGCGGCGCGCTCAGGAAGCGCGGCGAGCTTGACGAGCTGCCCGAGCTCATGCACTTTGCCGATATGCTCGAGAAGGCTTCCCTCGATACCATCGCCTCCGGCTATATGACGAAGGACCTTGCGCTCCTTGCCGATATGGAGGACAAGCATATCGAGACCACCGAGGGCTTTATCCTCAAGATCAAGGAAAACCTTGACAAGCTCCTTGCTTGAGCTTACAATCAGTTAAAATCCAAGGGTTTTGCCCCACGATCCGTTGTGGGGCAAAATTCATGTTAGAAAGGGACGAACTATGAGTCTATATCAGGAATGGATGGCGCTTGCGCAGGATCAGACGCGCAGCCAAAAGGACAACAACCTCTTTTGGGAACAGTATTTCGACCATGAGAAGGAGCTTTATCAGCAGCTTTTGAAGGACCATGAGACCGTTTATTTCGGTACGTTCGACACTCTTGCCGACGGATTCGAGTGGGATCATAAGCATTTCATCGGCTTCCTCGACGGCATCAATACGAGCCTCAAGACTCCCATCGTGCTGGAGGACGTCGATCACGATACCGAGATCACCCTCGATATCGATTATGAGAAGCTTCTCTTCAATATGTACGAGGCGAAGGCGCCCTGGCTTTACGAGCTTACCGAGTGGAACGACGTGCTTCCCGAGGAAAGACGCCAGGAGATCTATAAGGAGTGGAAGGCCTCCAAGATCTTCGTTTCGGAAAAGAAGGTCGGACCGAACGATCCCTGCCCCTGCGGAAGCGGGAAAAAATACAAGAAGTGCTGCGGCAGGCTTGCGTAATAAGGAATAAGACATAAAAAAACTCCCGGGAGTCACTCTCCCGGGAGTTTTTTGTTTGAGATCAGTCTGAGTACGGGATGTTCGCGATGAGATCCTGAAGCACGCCGTTCAGGTAAATGCCCCATTCGGTATCGGTGTTGACGAGCTCGACGCTGATTATGCCGAGACTGCCGTCGGGGAGCAGCACCTTAACGAAGCTGGAATTATCCGTGGAATAGGGCGAGATCTTATCGCCCTTTTTAAGCGTGATCTCTTCGCCGACGGAGCCGTCATCGTTAACGAGATTGAGCGTGAATTCCTTCTTCAGCTTGAGCTCGCTGTCGCCGAGATAGAGATACTCGTCGGAAATGACGGCAAAGCCTTCCGCATTGATCGTCATAAAGCCGGAAATGCTGCTCGTGCCGAGTATATCCGTCCTGTCGATAACGGGGAAGCCGCCTTCGCTCGTGAACCAGGAGACGATCTCGGAAGAGATCTCGACGCCGCTCAAGAAGCTCTTGAAACCAGTCTTGTCTTCGTTGAGGCAAAGCGCAAAGGAGCACCAGTCGTCGCTGTCGAAAACGTAGGAGATCAGTATCTCCATACGGCCGTCGGTGGGATCGCAGTCGACGAGCCACGCGTAAAGATCGTAGCAAAGGCCCGGCTCGAGAATGTGCTTCGCGCCGGCGGCGGTCTTTACCGTGATCTCGTAATTCTTATCGCCGTATTCGTTCGCCGCTGCCCAGACGAAATCGATCTGATCGTCCACGCCGTCAAAGTCGATGTCATACTTGTTGGACGATTTCGTGTCGAGCTCGACGCAGAAATCGGGAATGCCGACGACGGGTTCGGGCGTGGGCTCCTCGGTGGGTTCCTCGGTAGGCTCCTCGGTGGGCTCCTCCGTGGGCTCCTCGGTGGTGTTATCGGCGGGAGTTTCGGTGGGATCCGAAGTCGGATCGACGCCGGGCTTTACGCAGCCGACCAAAGAAAGTACAAGCACTAATGCCAGAATGATACTGAAAATACGCTTCATTTTTTTCCTCCGATTTTAAGGAGCGCAGGGTTTGCGCTCCGTTATTTCACATATATAACGCGCGGACACACGGTAAAGTTCCGCGGCGATGCAATATATTTTTTCAGCCGAGCAGCTTGACGCCGTTCGACGTGCCGAGCCTCGATGCGCCTGCTTCGATCATCCTTTCGGCGTCCTCGGGCGTGCGTACTCCGCCGGATGCCTTCACGCCGAGCTTATCGCCAACGACGGAGCGCATGAGACGGACGTCCTCGGGCACGGCGCCGCCCGTCGAGAAGCCGGTGGAGGTCTTTACGTAATCCGCGCCCGCGCGCATAGCGGCTTCACAAGCCTTGACCTTCTCTTCATCGGTAAGAAGGCAGGTCTCGATAATGACCTTGAGCAGCGCCTTCTTGTCCTTGATGCCTTCGTGAGCTATCACGGCGACGGCGCGGATATCGTTTTCAACGAAGTCCCAATCGCCCTCCTTGGCGGCGCCGATATTGATGACCATATCGACTTCGTCGGCGCCGTTTTCGACGCAGTAGGCGGTCTCGAACACCTTCGCCTCGGTCGCCATCGCGCCGAGAGGGAACCCGACCACGCAGCAGGTTTTAACGCCGGAGCCCTTCAGCTCCTCCGAAACGAGCTTGACATGGCAGGAATTGACGCAGACGCTCATAAATCCGTGCTCCCTGGCTTCCGCGCAGATCTGCTTTATCGCGGAGCGCGTCGCGTCGGGCTTGAGCAGGGTGTGGTCGATGTATTTCTCGATATTGTTCATGGTGATCCTCCTGATCGTATTGTCCGTTAGAATTTGGGAAGCGGCTTCAACGGGGTTATCCTGTCGATCTCGCCGCCGCCGAGGCACTCGTCCCCGTCGTAGAGCACCGCCCATTGACCGGGCGTGATCGCACGCTGCGGCTCGTCGAATTCGATACGGCAGCCGTCGTTTTTTAGTTTTACGGTAACGCCCTGATCGGGCTGACGGTAGCGGAATTTCGCCGTGCAGCGGAACTCCTCACCGGGCTCTTTTGAAATAAAGCTGACCTTGCCGCATTCGAGCGAGGTGGAGAACAGCTCCTCATGCTCGCCCTGCTGAACGAGGAGCAGATTCCTTTCCACGTCCTTGCCGACGACGAACCAGCTTTCCCCGGTGCCGAAATCCTTGCCGCCAATGCCGAGCCCGCGGCGCTGACCGATCGTGTAATACATTAGCCCGTCGTGTCTGCCGAGTTTTTTGCCCTCAAGATCGACTATATCGCCGGGCTGCGCGGGCAAAAAGCCCATCAGGAACTCCTTGAAATTCCTTTCGCCGATGAAGCAGACGCCGGTCGAATCCTTTTTAGCGGCTGTCGCGAGACCCGCCTTTGCGGCAATGGCGCGCACCTCTTTTTTATCAAGGTCCCCGACGGGGAAGAGCACCCTGTCGAGCTGACGGGAATCAAGCCCCGCGAGAAAATAGGTCTGATCCTTGTTGAGATCCGCCGCGCGGAGGAGCCGGAGCCTTCCTTCGCTCCTGCCGAGCCTTGCGTAATGCCCGGTCGCGAGGAAGTCCGCATCCATGCCGAGCGCGAATTCGAGGAACGCCTTGAATTTGATCTCCGTATTGCAGAGGATATCGGGATTGGGCGTTCTCAGCTTCCTGTATTCGTCGAGGAAGTACGAAAACACCCGCTCCATGTATTCCTTGGTGAAATTGATCGTGTAGCAGGGGATGCCTATCCTGTCGGCGACGCGCATCGCATCCTCGCGGTCGGCAGTTGCGGTGCAGACGCCGTTCTCATCCTTTTCCTCCCAGTTTTTCATGAAAACGCCTACGACGTCATGACCCTGCTCCTTGAGGAGCAGAGCCGCGACGGACGAATCCACGCCCCCGGAAAGCCCCACTACGACGCGGCTCATTATACGCCCTCGATCGAAAGGACGGTGAAGCCGAGTTCCTCGACCGCCTTGCGGACGGCCTCGGGCGAGCCCTCGAATTCAACGGTGAAGTCGTTGAGCTCCATGCTCTCGACTTTCGCCTCGAGTTCTTCCATTGCCTTTTCGACCCTCTTTATGCAGTGCTTGCAGCCCATGCCGCTGGTCTTTACCCTGAATTTCATATTACGGTTCTCCTTTTCATTTGCTTTTCTTATTATAACAAATCCCGATGGGAAAATAAATACATAATATTATCTCTTTTTGAAAAACAGGGGGTGTACATCAGACAAGAAACGTGATAAAATATTATGATTAATTCTATCGGGGGCAATCTGTGAAAAGGTTAACATATATATTCATTATAACAGCAATGCTGCTCGTGTCGCTCGTTCCGGCTTCCGCCGGCGCTTCGATCGATCAGCTCCAGGGAATAACCACGCCGCATCTGATGCTTATGGAGGAGGAGACCGGCACCATCCTCTACGAGAAGGACGCTTACAGCAAGGCGTTCCCCGCAAGCACCACAAAGATAATGACCTGCCTCGTCGCGCTCGAGAACTGCTCGGACGTGAACGCCATGTATCAGTGCGGATGGGAATCCCAAAATGGCTTCGGTTCCCAAAGCTCGCTCCTGGGGCTCAAGAACGGCTACGTCGTTTCGATCAAGGATATGCTCTACGGCTTGATGCTCTGCTCCGGAAACGACTGCGGCGCATGTCTTGCCGTCGCAACCGCGGGCTCCATAGAGCGCTTTGTCGAGCTGATGAACGATAAGGCTGCCGAGATCGGCATGACCGGCACGCATTACACAAACCCGCACGGTCTTCACGACGAACAGCATTACACCACCGCCTACGATATGGCGCTCCTCATGCAGTACGGCTTGAAGAACGATATCTTCCGCGAGATAATAGCTACCAAGGAATACACCGTCGTTGAAGCCAACGGCAAGCTCACCAAGACGATACAGACCTCCAACAAGCTCCTCTACACCAAGCAGGGCGTCGATTGGGAGGATAATATCTATCAGTACGCCATCGGCGGTAAAACGGGCGAGACCAATTTCGCCGGCTACTGTCTGGTCGAAGCTGCCCGGAAGGACGGAGTCACGCTTATAGCCGTTCTCCTCGGCGATAACAACATGGGCGGGACGACGACGTATTACCGCTTCCATAACGCCAAGAAACTGTTCGAATACGGTTTCTCGCAGTACGTCGATTACGATCTTGCTCATTACGGTGTAACGAACGCGTTCAACGTGCAGACGGTCGGCTTCGATCCCAACGATCCCAATAACGGGCGCATAACCGCCACGGTGGATATTTCGTCCGTAAGGGTCGCCGGAAACGTAGACGAGATATCGAAGATCTCCGCCGGAAGCTTCGCCTGGGCGGAGCCCGTGCTCGATATGGACGCCGTCACCGCGCCGATAGCGGAGGGAGACAAGCTCGGCACGGTTACGCTCGAGCTTAACGGCGAGCCGTATTTTACAGGCGATCTGATCGCCGAAGGAGCTATGTCCGCACCCGGAAACAGCAGCGGGAATAAAGGCGGGGAAAGCTCGATAGTGGGCGATAAGGGCTCGCAGAGCCGCGGCATCAGCAACCTGTCCGTTTCCAAAAACGGCGGCGATGCGGAGTACACAGTTTGGGTCTTTTACAAGAACACCCTGTTCACCATGCAGGACGGGCTGACGCTCCATTATCTGTTCTTTGACGGCGAGGTCTTCCGTTCCACAAAGCTCAAGGAGACCCCGCATGAGATCTCGCTTTTCAAGCTCACCGAGGATGAGAACGGAAACAGGTCCTTTGTTTATGCCCAGAACCCCGAGGCGGGCTGTTCTTACGTAGTGGTATCCGAAGGAAAGGCGCTCCGTGCCGTCAAAAAGAGCAGGAGCCTTGCCGCTGCGGACGTCATTATCGATAAAAACAGCGTGATAAAATCCGACGTTACGGACGATATGATCTGGTCCTTCAACCAGAACGGCAGCGGATATCAGCTGATCTCGAACGGGCTCTATCTTCACAGGAGCGGCGGTAGCGGACTTCTTTTCTGGATACTCATCGGAATACTCGTTATCGCCCTCGTGATCGTGATACGCATCCCCGCGTGGATAAGGAACAAAAAGCACAACTCGAAACGCAGGAGCAAGTATAAGATCTATAAGAGATGACTTGTCGATCATTGACGAATACTGCGGCTTTGTGCGGCTTCGGATCGTATCGGGGTTGTCAAAGCCGCTTTAATGTACTATAATTTCTTTTATGCAGTACGGAAAATTAGCAGTTTTATATGACAAGCTCATGGCTGACGTCGATTACGACGCCTGGGCGGGATACGTCGCCTCCTTCATGCCGGCGGGAGCAACTGTGCTTGAATGCGCCTGCGGCACCGGGGAAGTGAGCCTTAGGCTTGCCAAAATGGGCTTTGACGTTACGGCGAGCGACGTTTCGGAGGAGATGCTCCTTGCGGCTTCGGAGAAACAGCGCAAGGCGGGTCTTTCGCTTTCAAAGCTCCGCTTTATCAGGATGGACATGCGCGAGCTTGCTTCCCATAAAAAGGCGGACTGCGTCGTCGCCTGCTGCGACGGAGTGAATTACCTTGCCTCGCGCGAGGACGCGAAGCGCTTTTTCAAAGCCGCGCATTCGGTGCTGAAGCCCGGCGGGCTGCTGCTTTTCGACGTATCGTCGCGGTATAAGCTCGAGAAGGTGCTCGGGAACAACGCGTTCGTCGACAGCTCGCCCGATACGCCCTATATGTGGCAGAATTATTATGACGAAGCGGCGAAGCTCGTCCGCATGGAGCTATCCTTCTTCAAAAAGAACGGCGGGCTTTACGAGCGTTTCGACGAGGTGCATATCCAGCGTGCGCATTCCGTAAGGGAACTGACGGGCTGGCTCGACGAAGCGGGATTCGATCCCGCCGCATACGGATTCATGTCCGTCTGCCCGCCGTCGGACGACGCCGAAAGGATCCAGTTTTTTGCAAGAAAAAGGTGTGAATAATGAACAATGATATCGTTATAAGGGGTCTTCTCCTTTGGGGAAGCGTCAATATGACCGCGATTAGCGGAAAGAAACTCGTCGAGGACGCAAGGAAGGCGCACTCGCTTTCGCACGTATGCACCGCCGCGCTCGGGAGGCTCCTGATGCAGACCGCCATGATGAGCGTGCAGCTCAAGTCCGAAACGGATAATCTCACCGTCATATTCGACGGTGACGGCGCCGCGGGCAGGTTCGTCGCGGTGGGACACGCGGGCGGCGTCGTAAAGGGCTATACCGACCGTCCCTCGGCGGAGCTGCCCCTCAACGAAAACGGCAAGCTCGACGTATCGGGCGTCGTTGGAAAAAACGGCGAGATGCGCGTCATACGCGATCTTTCGTTAAAGGAGCCCTACGTCGGCAGATGCGCCATTACCGACGGCGAGATCGCCAATGATTTTGCCAATTATTTCGTTGTGAGCGAGCAGCAGCCGTCGCTCGTTTACCTCGGCGTTAGGGTCGATCCCGCGACGGGCGAGGTGCGCGCGGCGTCGGGGCTCATGCTTCAGCCGCTGCCCTTCTGTCCGGACTCCGATCTTGCCGCGCTCGAGAATAAGGCGGGGGAGATCACAAAGCTGACTCGGATGCTCGAGGACGGCATGACGCTTGAAGAGGCGCTTGAAAAGCTCCTCGGCGAGCTCGATCTTGAGATCACCGAGAACGCAGAGCCCGTCTTCAAATGCGACTGTTCAAGGGAAAAGATCGAATCCGCGCTGATCTCGCTCGGCAGGGAAGAGCTCGAGGACATGATCGAAAAGGACGGAAAAGCGGAGCTCGTTTGCAGGTTCTGCGATTCAAAATACGATTTTACGGGAGAGGAGCTCAACGCGCTTCTGAAGGAAGCAAAGGGCTCCGGTTCAAAGGATGAGCGATAAGGTCAACAAAAACAAGGACGATGCGAACGGCAGGATACTGCATTTTTCGCAGGACCCCGCTTTCTACGTAAAGCGCGGGGATATGAAGCGCGCCCAAAACGACCTTATAAGCGCGATCTCGATGTATAACGAGGCGCTTGAAAAGGATCCCTTCGATTTCGATACGAGGCTTTCGGCGGCTGAGGTGCTGACCGATATGGCGCGGTTCAACGATTCGAACCGTATGCTCATCCCCTATATGCATCTTGACGAGGAGTTCAAGAAGGACGCCTACTGCATGGTGGGCTTCAACCTCATGGGGCTTTCGGAGCTGGAAGGCGCGAAGGCGTGCTTCGACCGCTTCTTCGAGCTCACGGACGAGGTCTCGGAGCGCACCGATGCGATGCTCGACGCGATCGACTATATCGAATCCCTCGATACGGACGAGCCCGCGCTTTCGGACGCCGCCGTCATAAAGCGCAATTCCGATATCCGCAGGGCGCACGAGGCGTTCAATCGCGGCGATTACGAGGAAGCTTCAAAGCTATTCGCTCAGCTTTACAATGACAAACCGGGCGACTCCAATATTATCTATCAGCTCGCGCTTTCGTGCCTCTGCTGTCACAGGGAGGAGGAAGGCGCCGGGTATCTCGAAAAGCTCATCGAGTCGGACGGGAACAACTGGACGGCGCTGAGCCTCAAGCTCATGTACGCCAAGGGCATGAACAACGAGATCGAGATGACGCAGGTCGCCAAAAAGCTCGAGAAATGCGATTCGGAGCAGCCGGACGTGCTCCTTCGCGTGAACGGCGCGCTGATCGAGGCTGGCAGCTTCGAGGCGGCGGCAAGGATCGCAAAGCGGCTTGTGAAGCTCATGCCGTACGACTCGCTCGCAAATCACAGGCTCGCGGTCTCCTATATGAGGTCGAAGGATTTTCCGAACGCCGCGAAGGTTTACGGCAAGCTCCTGCGTATAGACAAGAACGATTATATTGCCAAATACTACCGCACGGCGTGCATAAAAGCGGAAACCGATCCGTCTGCGGCGCGTATCGCCGAAAAGGCGATAATCCATTACCAGCTCCCCGTCGAGAGCATAATCGTCAGGGCGAAATCGCTTCTTGCGAGCAGGGACACGTCCGCGGAGGAGCTTATCGAAAGCTGGAAGAACGACGCATCGTTCCGCGAAACGGTCAGATGGGCGTTCACGCTGAACGAGTTCAACGTTTCCTACGCCATGCTGAGCCTGCTCAGGATGGTTAAGGACGATCATTCCGTAAGGCTCATACGCGAGATAATGTCCGATATCGAAACGAACCGCGCTATCGTGAACGAGGCGATGGGCACGCTCAAACGCATGGGCGCGGCGGAGCCCTTCTTCGCAATAATGGACGGCTCGCTTCTTGAGGGAAGGGTCAATATCATCGACCTTTCAAACGTGAAGATACCGCATACTTACGCCGGCATATTCCCGCGGTTCAGCAAAAAGGCGACGCCGTATTATTCCGGCGAGGTGATATCCACCGGCGCAAATATTATCGAGCGCTTCCTTGCCAATCTGAAAGGCAGCTTCCCCAGGATAAGCGAGGACCAGTCCGTCGCGCTGTCCGCCGCGCTCGAAATACTTGCCTGCGATCAGTGCGGCGCGGAGGTCTGCACCGACATCGAGGAGCGCTACGGGGTATCGAAGCGCCGTCTTATGAACGCTATCGACAGGATTGTCAAAACCGTTATAAGCGGCTTGACCGACGATCCCGACGGGGGAGGCGATGAAGAATGAGGTTCCTGGCTACCTGCAAAATGGGGCTCGAGTCCGTTGCTGCGGATGAGCTCCGCGCGCTTCATATAAACATAGAATCCGTTTCGGACGCGCGTATAATCTTCACCGGCAGCTACGCCGATATGGCGAGGGCGTGCCTGTGGCTGCGCACGGCGGAACGCGTGCTCATGATCGTCGGCGAGTTCCGCGCCGAATCATTTGAGGAGCTGTATTCCGGCGTCCGCTCCGTGAAATGGTGCGATTATATCCGCCGCAACAGCTTCATACACGTCAACGGAAAATCGGCAAAGAGCAAGCTCTTCGCCGTTTCGGACTGTCAGAGCATAACTAAAAAGGCGATAGTGGACTCGCTTTTTGAGGCGTACCGCGTAAAAAGCCTGCCCGAGGACGGGGAGGAAGTGATCGTTGAAGTAGGGCTTCTTCGCGACGAGGTCACGCTTGCGCTCGACTGCTGCGGCGCCGGTCTTTCGAGAAGGGGCTACCGCACCTGGAACGTCGCCGCACCAATTGCGGAGACGCTCGGCGCGGCGATCGTCAGGCTTGCCCGATATAACCGCGATATCCCGCTTTGCGATCCCATGTGCGGCTCAGGCACTATGCCGATAGAGGCCGCCATGATATCAAGGAATATGGCGCCGGGGATGAACCGTACCTTCGCCGCGGAAAGCTGGGCTTTCGTCGAGGGGCGTCCCTTCGATACGGCGAGGGAGGAAGCGAGGGACCTTGTCGTCGATATCGAGCCCGAGATAACGGGGAGCGACATTGATCCCCACGCGATAGATATCTGCCGCCGCCACGCCAAAAAAGCGGGCGTAAAGGTAAACTGGCTCGTTCGTCCGGTTGAGGAATTCAGCTCGCCCTATGAGGGCGGGATAATCGTTGCGAATCCCCCTTACGGCGAGCGGCTCATGGAAAAGCGCGAGGCGGAAAAGCTCTACCGCGCCATGAGGAAGACCTTCGATCCTTTGACGCATTGGGATAAGAACATAATAACCTCGCACCGCGATTTCGAGCGCATCTACGGCAAAAAAGCCGACAGGCGGCGCAAGCTCTCGAACGGGGGCATGACCTGCACGCTCTACCGCTATTTCGCGGAGGAAGGGTTCATCAAGGGCTCCGATCAGATCTGACCGAGTATCTCGAAAAGTTTTCGCTTTTGCTGATCGTTCAGCATCGGCATTATGCTCTCAACGCCCTGTTTTACCGCCGAAGGGTCGAAACGCCCCTCGGCTTTTTGTTTGGCGGTCGCCTTTTTAAGCTCCGCCATAAGCTCCGGTTCGGATAAACCGGAGTATTGCGAAATGATGTTTTCGGCTTCGGCGCGGACGTCCTCGGTAAGAACGTCCGGCTGTTTTTTTGCGGAAACGGATTCTCTAAGACTCTTTTTCATTGATACGATCCTCCTTGCTATCATTCTATGCCGAACGCTCACATAATGACCGCGAAACGAATAGTATAGTGTAAGGAAGAGGCGAACGCCTCCTCGTTTATATCGGCGCAGCTTGCCGGGAAAGGAAGGCTCATCAAAGATATGCAGAACGTATCCGGAAGGAACATCCCGCCGCGGCGCGCCTCGGGCGGGGGAGAGGCGTCTCCGCTTTTAAAGCTCGCAAGACGCATCCGCGAGGAGCAGGGACCGGAGCAGGTGAAGGCCTTTCTCGAGGCGATGAGACCTTTCGCCGCGCCTTATGAGCTGAAAAACATAGGCGACGGATTCGGGATATCGTTCGATCCCTCGCCGTACAGCCCTCCGGTGAGAAAGCTTGAACAGCCGCAGCCGCCTAAGGCGCAGAACCCGGGGAACGGTCAGCTCGAAATGCTCAAAATGATCATGCAGTTGAAGGGTTCCATGCAGAACGGCGCTGTCGATCCGATGAAGCTTTTGGGGCTTTTCGGCGGAAACCGTTAAAAATCCTGTGGACAAAACCCGAATGATATGATAGATTATGCGTATGAAAAAGCTAACGAAAAAATACACAGCTTGGCGTGATTCTGTGCTTGACGGGCTCGCCGCGCAGCATCCCGACGCCGCTCCGGAGCTCGTTTTCAGCAATCCATACGAGCTTCTGATCGCGACAATACTCTCCGCACAGTGCACGGACAAGCAGGTCAACAAGACCACTCCGGCGCTGTTTGCAGCATATCCCGGCCCGAAGGAGATGGCAAAGGCGGAGCCGGAGGAGATCGAGGGCTACATACATTCCTGCGGTTTCTACCATAATAAGGCGAAGAACATCGTTTCCGCCTGCCGCGATATCGTCGAACGCTTCGGCGGCGAGGTCCCTTCCGACAGGGAGGGGCTGGAGTCCCTCGCCGGGGTCGGCAGAAAGACCGCGAACGTAGTGCTCTCGAACGCGTTCGGTGTGCCCGCGATAGCCGTCGACACACACGTTTTCAGGGTTTCGAACAGGATCGGTCTCGCGGACGCCGGCACCGTTGAGGCGACGGAAAAACAGCTCATGGAGAATATCCCGGAGGATAAGTGGTCCATCGCGCATCACTGGCTGATATTCCACGGCAGAAGGGTCTGCTCGGCAAGGAACCCGAAATGCGGCGAGTGCATGATAAGGGAGCTTTGCAGAGAATACGAAAAACGCGGATCTTGATATTGAAAGGCAAAGGAACACAAAATGAATTTCGTTGACAAGATACACATATTCATAAAAGCGGGTGACGGCGGCGACGGCTGTTCGAGCTTCCATCGCGAGAAATTCGTTAACCGCGGCGGTCCCGACGGCGGCGACGGCGGTCTGGGCGGAAGCGTATGGTTCGTTGCAGACGACAATACGAATACGCTGCTCGATTTCCGCTTTACAAAGCATTTCCGCGCCGAACGCGGCGAGAACGGACGCCCCAAGATGCAGACCGGAAAAAACGGCGCCGATATGAGGATAAAGGTCCCCGTCGGCACGCGCGTGCGCGACGTTGAAAGCGGCAAGATAATCGCCGACGTGTCCGAGCCGGGTTATGAAAAATGCGTGCTCCGCGGCGGCAAGGGCGGCCGCGGCAACGCCCGCTTCGCTACGCCCACAAAGCAGGCGCCGAAGTACGCCCAGCCCGGGCAGAAGCTCAAGGAATACGAGGTCGAGCTCGAACTGCTCACGGTCGCGGACGTCGGTCTCGTCGGGCTTCCCAACGTCGGAAAATCGACCATACTCTCCGTCGTCACGAGCGCCCGCCCCAAGATCGCGAACTACCATTTCACTACGCTAACACCCAATCTCGGCGTTGTAAAACGCTATGACACGTCGTTCGTGCTCGCGGATATCCCCGGGCTCATCGAGGGCGCGGCGGAGGGCGCTGGACTTGGCAGGAGCTTTTTGAGGCATATCGAAAGGACGAGGATGCTCGTCCACGTCATCGATATCTCCGGCTCGGAGGACAGGGACCCGATAGAGGATTATTACACCATCCGTTCGGAGCTTTACGATTACAGCCCCGCGCTTCATGCGCTGCCGCAGTTTGTTGCCGCGAACAAGATGGATATCCCCGGAGCCCAGGAGAATCTTGAAAGGCTCCGCGAGGAGCTCAGCGAAGAGGATATCCCGATATTCCCCGTTTCGGCGGCGACGGTATCGGGCTTTGAGGAGCTTATGGACGCGATAATCGAAAAGCTCAAGGTGCTTCCCAGAACGCGCTCCTTCGAGGAGGAGGAGCTCGTACAGGAGCCGCAGTACGAAAAGGGCTTCGTTATAACGGAGGAGGACGGCGTGTTCGTCGTCACCGGCGGCACGGTGAATTACATACTCGATACCACCAATTCGGAGGACGAGGTCTCCATGCGCCGCTTCCAGCAGCTGCTCGTAAAGGAAGGCATTGTCGAGGCGCTCCGCAAAAAGGGCGCCGTCGAGGGCTCCACGATACGCCTCGGCGAGTGGGAATTCGATTTTGTGGAATAAACAAACGCTGTTTCAGCCGGCTTCACGCCGGCTTTTTCTTTTCATACCCGGTCTTATTCGGCAGCTCTTCCAGAAACAGCATAAACCCGCCCGCGGACGCCGAAACGCAGGCGATAAGTCTGTAATAGATCCGGTGATGCATGAAGAAAGAGAAGAGGAACAGCCCGCCGCCGACGAGCAGATATTTGACCGCCCTCTTTCTGCTTACGGTGAGGAATATTTCCCTAAAGCTTCTTTTTTCGTTCATTTCGCGATGCGAGCGTATGATCTCGTCTTCGATCTCTTCCTCCGATACGGGATAGAGTTTTTCAAGAGCTATCCCCAAATGCTCCTGCGGGGAAACGATGCTTATCCCGTTATCCGATCTTTCGATCAGCGCCGCCGCCTTTTCCGTCGGCTCTGCGAGCGTGACGAGCTTTAACGGAAGCCCGTTTTCCCTTACCGAGTCGATGATATCATCCGCTGAAAGCAGGTCGGTCTTCGCCGCCGCGACGACTCCCTTTTGCGGTTTTATGAGTGCGTAAAGCCTGTCCGGATCGAACCGCGCCTTGAAGAGAGCCGCCGCTTCCCGGGCGTCGGAACGCATTTTCAGCTTGTGCCGGACGAAGCGCTCGCGCTGGACGACGCGGCAAATAAAGAAAAAAGTGAGGGTGAAGAACGCGGATGCGATCCAAGCTGCCGCGCGGATCCTGACGTAGGGGATCAGAGTTATCCTCACGGCAAGCAGTATCACCGTCCAAATGAATATCGAATCGAAGGCCACGGCGAACCTTCGCTTGCCGTGGTGAAAGCTGACGAAATCGATATGGGACAGAAGTCTTTTTTTCGACGCCGTACTATCCATGTTTTATTTTGTTTCCCAATTTGCCAAAGGCTATTCACAAAACGTGTTTTATGTAGTATAATATGATATTATGAGGCTTGGTATATATGGTGGAACATATGACCCTGTACATCTGGGTCACATATGGACGGCTCGATCGGTCCGAAAAGAGCTTGAGCTTGACAAGCTTTTTATGGTCGTTGCCGCAGATCCGCCTCACAAGCATGACGATAACAGGCTTTCCGCCAACGTCCGTTTGAGGATGCTCGATAACGCCCTTATCGAAGAGGACGGCATTTATTCCTCCGACGTTGAACTGAAGCGCGGCGGGAAGAGCTTTACAGTCGATACCCTTGCCCATTTCAAGGGACAGTACCGCGGTGCGGAGCTGTTCTTCATCGTAGGCGGGGACATGCTCGAGAATTTTCCCGAATGGCGCGAGCCGAAGCGCATACTCTCGATGGCGAAGCTTGTCGCGGTATCGCGTCCGGATAAGCTCAGGGACATGAACGCCCTGGCAAGGAGCATTGAGGAAGGGTTCGGCGGCACGGTCATCGTTTCCGAATTCAACGGGCCGGATATCTCCTCGACGGAGGTCAGACGCCGCATGTTCGAGGCTGAGCCGGTGGACGACCTCGTTCTGCTCGAGACGGAGCATTTCATGTACCGAAGCGCGCTCTATATGCCTGACGAGATAGTTTCCATACGCTCGCGGCTTGCTTCCGTTATCAGGAAAAAACGCCTCAATCATACCATGCTGACTGCGTGCGAGGCGGTAAAGCTTGCCCACCTATACGGGGTGGACACCAAAAAGGCAAGGCTTGCCGCGATACTGCACGACTGTATCAAGCTTCCGAACAAGGAGCTTTTGGAGTATTGCGAACAGCATTGTTACGATATCAGCGACGAGGAGCGTAAAAACCCGTACCTGATCCATGCCCGCCTCGGCGCGGTCATCGCTATGGACGAGTATGGCGTCAAGGATCCCGAGGTGCTCCAGGCGATACAGAATCACACGCTCGGAAGAGTCGGCATGAGCATGTTGGATAAAATAATCTATGTAGCCGATAAGATCGAGCCGACAAGGGATTTCGAAGGAGTGGACGAAATGCGGAAAGCCGCTTACGACGATATCGATCTTTGTATGCTGATGGTGATGCGGCATTCCGCCGAGTACACTCAGGCGAGCGGCAGGGCGGTAAACCCCGCCACTCAAAGCGTTATGGACTATCTAAAAAAAGAAATGGAGAAAAACAATGGACAATGAATTCTTCCCCACCGAGATAGCGCTTCGCATCCGCGAGG
>JAEEGH010009959.1_pt1 | contig 21958 bp, 19 predicted proteins | sample 9134181 | NCBI WGS metagenome assembly JAEEGH01 (sample SAMN16246544, study PRJNA631951) | gut metagenome | biome: gut microbiome; feature: rumen; material: DP-attached | host: Bos | place: Iran: Karaj | collected 2018-10
GTGAGAATGGAAGTTCCCTGCTGCGGAGGACTTGAACGTGCTGCAACAGATGCCCTTAAAGCAAGCGGAAAATTCCTTCCCTGGCGTATCATTGTAATTAGTCGGGATGGTGAGATTTTGGAATAAGACTGATGGCTTTTGGGAAACCCCATAATTTAATTGTGTGATAAATAGTCATCAATATCTTCAATATCCAGAACTTTGTATCCGGCCTTAATGCAAAGTTCTGCAAAAAGTCCATGTCCCGGGATTTTCTTGCCGGAGAAAGTCCCGTCATAAATCTGCTTAATCCCACATGATGGACTTCGACTCTGGAGAATTATCAAATCAGGATTTTCTTTCCGGACAATTTCAAAAGCTTTTTGAGCACCGAGGGTAAATTCCCCTGTAACGTCCCTGCCCTGTGTGTTCATAACCTGGCCGTTTACAATTTCTGCAGAAGGCCGCGGAGTTGGAAGACCGCCCAAAACTTCATGGCAGACTTTTATCATTTCGTGAGTCTTGAGAAAATCCATCATTTTCTGATTGAGGTTGTTTCCACCGTTATATTTGCAGTTGTCTCCTGCAAGGCAGGAACTGACCAGGATTTTCATTTTCGTTCCTCATAAGCAAATGGCAAGCAAATAAGATCTTACTTTCTGCAACGATATATAGTGCTATTTGTTTACATTTTATAAATAAAACAACACTAGACCAGCATATTTATTACCCCATAAGCAAATAACAAGCAAATGGCGAGCAAATAAGAATTATGCCCAGCCAGGTATATATTTCATATAACGCTGTGAGGTTTCTGCATCAAAAGGTTTTATAAGACCCTCTGAAACAGTTTCTTTAATTGTTGATTTATGCAAAAAGTGCAGTTTCTTCAAGTTTTTAAAAGCCAAAAAGTGCAGTTTCTTCACAAAATTTCTTCAATCTTATCCAGAATCAACAGATCTGCAGGCAGCCAGTCTACGGAACGCAGAGTTTCTTTTGAAAGCCAGCGAGCCGCTTCGTGCTCCAGGAGTTTCAGTTCGCCGGAAACGATTGTGCACGAAATGCAATGCTGTGGAGTTTCGCCTAGTTCAAGCTTTCCGCAGGGAATTCCCAGCCATCCTTGTAGTCGCCGTAACCGCGCGCTGAGTTGCGAATATTTCTTTCTTGTGAGTTTCTGGATTTGTGCGGAGGATGAGCGTAGCGAAGTGCATAACAGCCGACCGGTTGCCCAAAGGCAGCCGGGAACGCCCTTCCTACCCTTGTTCTCCCAAATACCCCTCAATATCTTCAATATCCAGAACCTTGTATCCGGCCTTAATGCAAAGCTCTGCAAAAAGTCCATGTCCTGGGATTTTATTGCCGGAGAAAGTTCCGTCATAAATCTGCTTTATTCCACATGATGGACTTCGACTCTGGAGAATGATCAAATCAGGCTTTTCTTTCTGGACAATTTCAAAAGCTCTTTGAGCACCGAGGGAAAACTCTTTTGTGATGTTCTTTCCTTCAGTGTTCATAACCTGGCCGTTTACAATTTCTGCAGAAGGTCGCGGCGTTGGAAGTCCACCCAAAACTTCAGGGCAAACCTTAACCACCTCATGAGCCGCCAGAGATTCCACCAGCCTCTCATTAAGATTATTCCCACCGTTATATTTGCAATTGTCTCCTGCAAGACAGGCACTAACTATTACTTTCATCTCTTACTCGTTAATTACATTAATCTGGCAGAGCTTCATAGCAGAAAGTGCTGTTTTATGACTTTCTGGAGTTACGCAGGCACAGCAGCTTGCATCAACAGTAATCTTTACTTCCGGGAGTTTTGCTTTAAGAATGAATGCATTGCTGATAACACAGATTCCAGTGCAGAGCCCAACAAGTTCAATCTCTTCAAGATTGCCTAAAGTTGCAACATAATCAGCTAGCTCCATAGAACCAAAAGAAGGCTTATTAAAAATGCGGCTGTCCCCTACTTCCAGCTTGCTCGAAATCTGCCAGCCTTCACTTCCTTCGATACAGTGAAGCACAGGAAGATTCTTTCCTTCCTGAGTTTCCAGATAATTGCTCTGGTGAGTATCTCGTGTGAACACAACGGTTTCACCAGCAGAACGGGCACTGGCAATTTTCTTTGCAACATTGGGTACGATTGCTACAGCTTCTTTTGTTCCAAGCGAACCGTCTATAAAATCATTCTGCATGTCGATTACGATTAAAAGTTTCATTTTATTGTCTCCTTTATCTCTTTAATGAATAAGTTCTGTTTTTATTCTCTCCAGAACCTATAATCAAACCTTCTGCTTCCAGCTTTTTGAAAATCTTACGGACAGCCGCTGATGTAAGGGCAGTTATTTCTCTTGCTTTTGAATTATTTATAGAAGAATTCTCTTTAAGATAATTCAAAATAATATCGCTACTTTTTTCTTTTGTCGCTGTTTTATCGCTACTTTTTGGAGTGTTTATCGCTACTTTTTCATTATATTTAATATGACAATAACGGTTCTTAAGTTCATTCTTTTCACCGAGCAGCAAATTACGAAAGAATCTTTCCAGATATTCTGTATTCATGTAAATACCCTTGTTCATGTTGGTATAATTTGCACGAACCAGAGCATTACGGAAATACCAGCTGTTCTTTTCAAAAGGTTCATTGTTTACTTCAAAGCCAAGAGAATTTAAATATTTAATTGTGAATACAGCAGTTGTTCTGGTATTACCTTCTCCAAAGGGATGTATCTGCCAGATATTTGCAATAAAGCGGGTAAGATGTTTTACAGCCTCTTCCTTTGAAAGCTTTGAATAATCAAAAGCTTTTTCCTGACCAAAATCATAATCCAGAGTTTGACGAATCATATCTGCATTTGCATAAAAAACAGACTCCCCGTCCAGAACCCATTCGCGTTTTGAAATATTGTAATCACGGAACCGGCCAGCTTTTACTTTGTAGAACACACCAGTAAAAAGCCGCTTATGAATCGAAAGCAGTAAATCCGGCGTAAAGCTGAAAGTTTTTTCGGCTAAGATTTCACGAATACGAACGGAAACTTTATCAGCTTCTTCGGCATCGTCTTCATCATCTGTCCTGCCCTGTTTAGATTCATAATACGAATCAATTAGTTGCTTTGCTTCCTCGATTGTAATCTCACCATCAATATTCCGCTTTGCAGTTTCGTAAAGGTATTTAGACGGGGTAAGTCCATCCACCTGCTGCAAGCCGATAGCTGTCTGCCAAAGCTTGCCGTTTTCTTTTTGTTCAGGTTCACTCTGGAGAATGTATGATTCAAAGTCGATTTCAAAAGGATTCAGTTTTTCTTCTTTCATCTCTTACTCGTTAATTACATTAATCTGGCATAGCTTCATAGCAGAAAGTGCAGTTTTATGACTTTCCGGAGTTACACATGCACAGCAGCTTGCATCAACCGTAATTTTTACTTCTGGGAGTTTGGCTTTAAGAATAAAAGCATTGCTGATAACACAGATTCCTGTACAGAGACCAACAAGTTCAATTTCTTCAAGGTCGCTTAAAGTTGCAGCATAATCAGCAAGTTCCATAGAACCAAAGGAAGGCTTATTAAAAATGCGGCTGTCCCCTACTTCCAATTTGTTTGAAATTTGCCATCCGTCACTTCCTTCTACGCAGTGAAGAACCGGAAGATTCTTTCCTTCCTGAGTTTCCAGATAATTTTTCTGATGAGTGTCGCGTGTAAAGATGATAGTCTCACCTGCAGCGCGGGCACTGGCGATTTTCTTTTCAACATTGGGTACGATTGCTACAGCTTCTTTTGTTCCAAGCGAACCGTCTATAAAATCATTCTGCATGTCGATTACGATTAAAAGTTTCATTTTTGCTCCATTGATTTGATTTTTTGAATATTTATTTTGAATTATTTTTTGATGATGACAATTATACAGAATTTATGAGGGGGAAGTCTCCCCCTCGCTCCCAAGCCAAGTCGCTCCACGTATCGTCCCTGCAAGCAGTGCCGATTCTCTCCGCTTTGTTGGCTTGTCCGCTACCCCCTCTGCGGGGGCAATTAGCCTTATAAGGAGGCCCCCGCAACGCCCCCCAAATCTGTGCTTTTCTACATAACAACAAATCCACCGCTTTGAGCATATTTCCACATATCACTTATTAACTGAGGTTTGTAGGTTCTAAACTGATTTTGAACAAAAGCAGAATCCAGTTTTCTTAAATCATCATTCCGAGCCTGAATAATTTTTACATATTCCATAAGCCAAATAATAGATTTTGCAAAATCATGATGTATTAGTTTATGACACCCTTTCGTTCCCCTTTTATCATAGAATTCTTTTCTAGCTTCATATTTTTCGTTGGAAACTATTACTAAATCACATCCACCCCATTCGTCTTTTTTATAATCTTTATATCGTTCATTATTAATTAATCCTTTTACAAATTCAAATGATTCAGCCATAACAAAAACTCCTATTTAGTTTTACTATCTATTTTCTGTAGTTTTTTCAATCACTTATCCATACTTCCGTCGACAACATAAAAATTCTTTTTATTTACTTTTCAATTTTGGAAGCGGAACTTCTAATTTATAAAACTTTGTCATGTGGTTAGCTTTATTCGCCTGCTCTATTAATGGCCTTGATATATCAAAATGAAAATTTACAGCTTCTGCAGAAGTTGTTGGATACAGAATTAAACAAGGGATAACAGTATTATCATCAACTTTTAATGCATTTGTAAAACTTGTTACTCTTGAATAACCAGCAAGCTGACCTACTATATCTCCTGTAAGTCCGTTCCATTCCAGCTGCGGCATATATTTTGTATCCATAATGATTTGTTCTTCTTTCTGCAGAAAGTCCGGTCTCCAACCAAACCAGCCAGATTTTTGATAGGCAATTGCATTACCATAATCTCTTTTTAATAACCCGAGCACATAATGTTCGTATAGTAAAGGCATATCAATCCAGAACTCAGGAACCTTTTCTTTTCTCTTTTGAATATTATTAATTGAATAATCAAAATGTCGTAAAATGGTTTTAGCAATTTTTATTGCTTCTCCATAGTTTTTATATAAACTACTATTTTTTGTATTACGAATCTCCCAGATTTCAATTTGGTCATCAACATTTTCAAAATGGCTTAAACAGTAATTAATAGTTTGATATAGAGTCTTAAAAGATTCATTACCTTTCATTCTAATAATAAATTGCTGACAAAACAGAAGTGTCTTTTTCAATAATCTATTTTCAGGATTATTAACTGACCTTTCCATATATTTGCAATAAACTCTATCATATTTCTGGTTTATGATATTTTTTTGTATATGCTTTGAGATATCAATTTTACCTTTTACTTTTTTTATATTTTCATTTTTCTGTATATAGTCAGCCTTCAAACCTTTTGAGACAATATCTTTTACTAATTGCAAAAAATGAACTATTAATAATGGAGTAATTGATGATGAAAAATTAACACTAGTTTCAATTGGTTTAGAATCAAGATTAATTCCATAAATCTTCGAAAAGTCGTCAGTAGCAATTCCACTACTTAAACAGATACTAAACATTTTCATAAAATCTATAGAATTGATTTTAGGCTCAATTATTAATTCTTCATCCTGAACTCGTTGCACTCCAATTATATAGTTTGCAACATAACTCTTCTTAATATCATCCCAGGTAAAAAAGAAGCGTCTATCTCGTTCATTTGCATATGAATTTAATAAAAGTCCATCTAAGTAATGTTCATTTCGTTCACATGGATTAAAATGAGAAAATTCTTCCTTTTTGTCTGATAAATATTGATGCTCTTTAATTATTGGCATGTATCAACCTTATTCATCACTTTCCTGGGTGTTATGAACTTTTAATTTCAACCAATCATCAAAGTATTCTTTTGCTTCGCTTGTTAAGCAAGTAAGAATACCATCTTTTATGTATTCTTTTACTAAAGGAATAACTTCGTATTGGATTTTCTGTTTTAATACATTAGTATCATTTGTCATAAAATAACTATGACCAACCATTAAATCACCAATATCAATATCTTCAAGTTTGTTATTTTCTATAAATTCTTTAACATCTTTAAACAGAGCTAAAGCTTCATCACAACAATTATTTTTAATAAGTACAGTTTCATCTGCTTCAAGAGTAACGAATGCAAATCTTCGTCTTACAGCATAGTCAAGAGTTCCTGTGCTTCGGTCTGTGGTATTCATTGTACCAATAATATATAAGTTTTTAGGGATACCAAAATTAGTCTCTTTGGAATATGGGAGCTCTACAGTGAGCTCTGTTTGAGGGTTTCCTAAACGTTTGTCTGTTTCAAGCAGAGTAATTAATTCTCCAAATATTTTTGATACATATCCTCTGTTTATTTCATCAATAATAAGAACATAAGGTTCATCACTTGAACTTGTTGTTTCAAGGTTATATTCCTTTTTAACAGCATTGATAAAAGCTTCTGCATAATGTTCCCAATTGTTTTCTACACCTTCTCCTAATGCCTGGAGTTTAATTTTTTCTATATTTAATGGAGAAGGTGAATATTCTGGTCCCCGCGAATATTCAGATAATGTACTTCTTGTAAAAACTGTATCATTTCCTTTATTATGCCAAACAAGTAAACTTGAACGACCAGATTTAGTTGGGATTTCTTTTTTGTTCTCAAATCCCTCAATACTTTCAATATAATCATCAATAGCTTTTATAATGTCATTGCCTCTATTCTTTGAAGCTCTTTCACACATTATTTTGAATATACCAGCTTCTGGCTTATAAACAATTCCTTTGTCGGTAGCATATGGGCGCAAACCTTCAATAAAGTCTTCATAATCCATTGATTGGTGGAATGTACAAAATCCTATTCTTCCTTCTTCACGTAATTGTTTATATTTTTCCATTACTGCATCACGGTTAGAATAGTCTATATCGTCAACTCCACAAATAGAAAGTGCAAGACTTGCAGTAGTATAAGTCTTTCCTGTTCCAGGAGCACCTTGCAGAATAACGTTAAGCTTGTTTCTTAACAGTTCAGTGTACTCAATTAATTTTTCAGATTTTGTAGACATATTATCTTCTCCATTAATCAGGGATATAAAATCTTCTTTTAACATTACATACACAATATTCTGTGCCAGTAATAAATTTGATTGATAATAATTACTGGAATTGTTTGCAATCATTTCCAAAAGTTCATCATCCTTAGAAACAAAACTTTCGAGTTTATGCAAAAGTTCACAATAATGAGGATAAATTTCACCAGATTTTCTGGTTTCAAATCCAAGATATTTGCAATACGCAACATATATTTCATAAGTGTAGAATGTATATTTCTCAGGATATAAATAAGTTAAATACAGTGCTGCAGTTCTTTCATCTTCTGCATAATTTTTTGAATTCAAATTTTTTTGAACAAGAGATTTCATATCTCTTTTAAATTCTGCAAGTCTTTGAATTAAGTCTTTGGTTTCATCTATTACATTATTTACAATTTGTATAAGTTCATTTGAAGCCTTTTCAATTAGAGTTTTTAATGTAGAAGAATCAGAAGGATAAATAAGATTGTTTGAAATTCTTACAGCATTAATTAAATCTAAATCTTTTTTTCCTTTGTTAAGAGTTAATAACTCCCATTTATATACTTCATTATCAAAAGCAGCTTTTTTATTCTTATTGAAAATAATCTTATATTTTTCAATAAGCTCAAGATATTTTTCATCTTCTGTATTCTTTTTTAATTTATATTTATTAGCCCAATATGAATGAGAAAGAAAAGCATTGTAATCTTGTACGGCATTTTCATCAAAAGTAAAATCTAACAATGCTCCATACATCCAGTCATCAGGTTTTCTTTCAATTTTGCTGATTGTTGTTCTATATGTAAAAAAGTACCATATTTTTTGTTTATAATCTTTTTTCCATTCTACATCAACTCGTTTACCATTCTGGTAATTCTTGGTAACTGTTCCAATACACTTAATTGCCATTACAGAAACGGATCCACCTTTGACATCAAAAGGTAAATTATTCTTTTGTGTATAAGAAGATTTTATAGCTATTTTATCACCGATTTGAATTTGATTAACTAAGTCTGTAAAATTCTCATCCGAGTGATTTTCCCAATAACCTTCAGACATAAACTTGTCAGTCATATCCCCGGTACTCCAGACGGCACCAACATACCAGCAAGTATTAATTTGTGATGTATTATCTTCTGCCATACTATTTCTTCCTCAATGCCTTATACAATTCACTAGACATAGCTGCCTCAACTTTTGCATAGAATTCAGGATCTTCAAAAATCTTCTTAAAAGTTTCCATATTATCCATGTAGCACTGAGTAACCAAATCTTTGAATTTATCAGGGAACAAAGATTTCTCAAACATTTCCGGATTATTATCCTGAGCATATTTTTTGTATTTCTCGACATCTTCATCTTTCATGAACATATCGTAAATACCACGGATAATTACTTTATCACTATCCGTAAAATCTCCAGCAAAACGATCATTTACTTTTTGAATAATACTCTCAAGCGTATCATATTTCTTTGGAGCTTTTTCTCCTCCAGTACCAGGCTTAGGCATTAACACTGGTGGTTTTTCATCTAAAGTAATTGCACCGCTGAATGTTTCTGTAAGACTTGCATATTCCATTTTAATCATATCATCAACATAAGGAATTTCAGTATGCTCTGGCGGAAGAATACGAACCAGGTGTGATGTATATAAAAACTCTTTAAACAATTCTTTATCATGAAGTCTTACTATCTGAGTTACATAAGAATATGTGTTATTAAATCCTCGCAGATAGTCACGATAAGTATATCGTTGTTCTTCCAAAAGTTCAGAATAACGAGTAACAACAGGTTTAAACATAGCTGCAAGTTTTCCAAGCGTACCTGGATTCTGCTTTTTTTCTTTTTCTTTATCCATCAGTTCATAGAACTTATTTACATCATCAAAATTATAAAGCATATAATCGTTAATCTTTGCACGATAGTCATATACTTTATTAAGATCTGTATTTCCTTCTAGAACAGTCTGTGTGTAATAAGGATCAAAAGCTTGTTTTATATCTTCGCTTGTATTTTCAAAATCCATAACAAAAGTATTAGTTTTTCCAGGACAAGTTCTGTTTAATCTCGAAAGAGTTTGAACAGCCGTAACATCTTTAAGCTTCTTATCCACATACATAGAATGAAGTAAAGGTTCATCAAAACCAGTCTGATATTTATTTGCAACAACAAGAATATTATATCTATTTGAATGGAACTCTTTTCGGAATTCTTTATCAGTAGTTATATATTTCCCTTTCTCATTCAGATTCATTGTTGCTTCTGAGTATGTTACATCCGGAGTTTCAGATAAAGTAACTTCTCCTGAAAACGCAATCATAACATTAGTTCCGGCACATTCTTCAGGATGATTTTTTATATAGTTTTTAATTGCAAGATAATAACGCACAGCATTTGCACGACTATCTGCAACAACCATTGCTTTTCCTTTACCATGAATCTGATATCGTCCATTTTGCAAGAAGTTAGACATTATCATATCTGTCTTCTGGCCAATGGTAAAACCATTTTCCTTGTAGTATCTAAATAGCGCTTTAGCTGCAGGGCCTTCTACCAGTTCAGGATTTTCTTCTGTAGTTTTTACCAGCTTAAAGGCTTCTTTTATAGTTGTGTAATTCTGCAGCACATCAAGAATATAGCCTTCTTCAATAGCCTGTCTCATTGAATAAATATGAAAAGGTATATGTCTTCCGTCTCCAGCGTCACATCCAAATCTTTCCAGAGTTTCACCTTTTGGGGTAGCAGTAAAAGCAAAGAAGCTCTGATTTTTGTGTTCTCCCTGTCCTAACAAAGCAGCAATGTATTCATCAGTTACATCAATTTCCTCTTCTGGAACACCTGTATCTTCAGCTACTTCTTTTATAGCAACTCCAATATCAATTAATGAGCGGCGCAAAAGTTTTGCATTTTCGCCATTCTGTCCCTGGTGCGCTTCATCAACAATAATTGCAAAGTTTCTTCCCTGGAATGTATCCATGTCTTTATATGCAAAAAGGAATTTCTGAATTGTACAGATGATAATTCTTTTTTTATCATTAATTGCTTCTGCAAGACTTTTGGAATTTTTTCTTTCATCAATAGCTTCAACAAGTCCGACCTTGTGATCAAAACTGTTAATTGTATCCTGAAGCTGTCCGTCCAATACCACACGGTTTGTTACAACAATTACACTGTCAAAAAGGCTGTTGTTGTCATTATCATGAAGAGAAGCAAGTCGGTATGCCGTCCATGCAATACTGTTAGATTTTCCAGAACCTGCAGAGTGCTGAATAAGATAATTTTTTCCAGTTCCGTTTTCTTTTACATCAGAAATGATTTTCTTTACAACATCGTACTGATGATAGCGTGGGAAAATTAATTTTTCTTTTGTTATTGTTTTTCCATTTGAATCAGTTTCTTTTTCCTTTACATAAGAAATAAATTTCTGAAGAATATCCATTAAAGAATCACGCTGCAAAACCTCTTCCCAAAGATAGCGTGTTGCATATCCATCGCCAGTGTCAGGATTTCCTTTACCACCAGAAACTCCAGGTCCGTTGGAGCCCTGATTAAATGGTAAGAAGTATGTTTTGTCATCAGCAAGTCTTGTTGTCATCCAGGCTTCATATAAATCTACTGCAAAATAAACCAAGAAACGGTGATTAAAACGGAATGCAAATTCTTTAGAACTTCGGTCATTCCTGTATTGATTAAGAGCGTTCAAATAGCTCTGTCCTGTAAACTGATTTTTCAATTCAATTGCAACAACCGGAATACCGTTTACACTCAATACCATATCAATAGAATTATTATTATGAGTTGAATAATGAAACTGTCTGTCACAGCCAAGAATGTTTGCTTCGTATCTTTCCTTATCAGTTTGGTTCAAATCAGATTCAGGCTTAAAGAAACATACACGTAGTTTACAGCCCATATCATCAATGCCATTTCTGAGAACATAAACAAGACCTTGGTCCGAGATTACTTTTTCAAGACGATTGTACAACTGTTCAGAAGCTCTTGCTCCATAGTATTTAGTATAGCGGGCCCATTCCTTAGGTTGAGTCTTTTCAATGAATTCAACGAGAACGTCCATATAGATACAGTGCTCTAAATCATTCTTTCTAGTACGAATCCAGTTACCGTCGAGATCTTGTCCGTTAAATTGTATATAACCGCCTTCTGGTGAAATTAAAAAGTTCTCAATATCTCGTTCAAATCTCTTTTCGCTCTTATCCATGTTCTCCTCCTGTTATGCCTGTTTTTTCCCCGTTACATACTCGTAAATGAGAGACTTTTTGTATGCGTTGAGTTTTTCGATTTTTGATTTTTTTAATGAAATAAGTTTATCTAACTTTATACATTTTAAATCAAGATTTTTTACAATTAACTTTTGTTCAGCTAATGTTGGAAGTGGAAGCTCCATTATAGAATATTTATCAGCGCCTATGTTTTGAATTGTAGACTGGATAAAAATCCTATTTTTCCATTCTGCATAACAACTAGTTTGAGTATAATAATAAATATAATCAGCAAAATTATCATTTGATATAGAAGCTTTGATCAAGTATCCTGCAAATGCACATCTTCCATATTTTTGTCTATAAATGAAAGCCTTGCCAACGGTACCTCCACTTCGAGCAAACAAAATATCATTATCCTCTAAAATATAATCCTTAGCTTGTTCTTCGGTTAATGATTGCTTTTGTAAATCTTCTCGTAGTTCATTATCAGAAATATCAGTTATTCTAACATAACGAGGTAACCTTTCATCATATGGAGATCCACTTTCATTTGCACCATATTGTAAAGTTTTCTTTATTAAATTCTTTAATCTTACAATTTTCCAATTTGCTGGAATTTCTCCAATCCACTCAACACCACTATCTTTCATTTTTACATTCTTATCCAAACCTTTTGTTACAGTTTCTGTAATCAAGGCTTGTTTATAAGCTTTTAATTTTTCAATCTGCTTTTCTTCGTTTGAAATAAGAGCATCAATTTTTGTTGTTTTGGACTCAATTGCATCTACAATTGCTTTTTGACTTTCAAGAGATGGCATAGGGATTTTTAAATTTCCCATATCTGATGCATTTAGTGCACTACGTACACCATCACCGCCAAGGCTATTAAAAACATAATTATAATACATACTCATTAAATAATAGTAAGTATATTTTGTGTATTCATTTTTATTTTTTGCAGAAAATCTGATATATGCTGGAGAAACTAATCCTGTATAAGGAGAAAGTCCAACACGACTTGTACTAATATTTTGCAAGTCAATCATTTTAAAAACAAAATCATTGTCTCTTAAGATCTGATATCCATCAAATTCTTTTGGCTGCAAACCTTCAGAATCATCCTTTGGTCTTTTTATTACACCATTTAAAGTAAGAGCAAGTCTTTCATATTCAGATGATTTTTCACCCGCTATTTCTTTTACATTTCGATATTTATCTTTAAAACGGATTACATTCCAATCTTCCGGAATTTCTCCAATCCATTCAACTCCACTGTTTTTCATCTTTGACATGCTCTTCTCCTAATTAAACAATGCTTTCATTAAATCAGCTTCTTCATTTCCAAGTTCCTTAATCTGTGCAAAAATATCATCGCTAGATTCTGGTTGCTCAAACTTATAGAAGAGTCTTGTAAATGGAACTTCGTAGCCAATTTTATCTTTGCTTCTGTCCATAAATGCATTCTTGTTGTATGGAAGAACATTCTTTTCAAAGTATGCATCAACATCGTCATTCAAAGGTATAATCTCGTAATCAGTTTTTCCTTTTTCTGCTACAGTTTTTCCTTTCTTTGTAATCTGATTTCCTTTTTCATCAGTCTGTGCTGTTTCAACAGTTACCTTTGTATATCCAAAGAAAGAATTATCAAGCACTTTTGATTCAACAATATAATCGTCCTGTGTATAAACTTTGTCTTCGTTGAATTCAGAGTAAGCTTTCATAATAAGTTCAATACATTCATCATTAAGGTCTACACGCTTGTTACCAATATTTTTTCTACGTTTTTCAAAACATTTGCTTGCATCAATAAGCTGAACTTTTCCACTTCTGTTCATGTTTTTGCCTTTTGTAATGAGCCAGATATATGTTGAAATACCGGTGTTGTAAAAAAGGTCTGTCGGAAGCTGAATAATTGCTTCAACTAAATCTTGTTCAAGAACATAGCGGCGTATTTCACTTGCTCCGCTTCCTGCGTCCCCTGTAAATAAAGAAGAACCATTCTGAATGATTGCCATTCTTCCGCTTCCTTCCTTAAGCTTTTTAATGCCGTTCATCATAAAAAGCATTTGACCATCACTGATTGCAGGAAGCCCAGCTCCAAAACGTCCGTCCCATCCTTTTTTAGCTTCTGCTTTTACTTCGTCTTCTTCTCGTTTCCAGTCAATTCCAAATGGAGGGTTAGAAATAATATAATCAAAATCATAGCCATCAAATTTATCATCGCTTAATGTATCGCCGTACATCATACCATTTGCATTGCCGCCTTTAATGAGCATATCTGCTTTTGCAATAGCGTAAGTTTCCGGGTTAAACTCTTGTCCAAAACAAGTAAGAGTAGCATCTTTAGAAATATCTTTAAGTCTTTCATCAAGACAACCAAGCATCTGGCTTGTTCCCATTGCCATATCATAAGCAGTCTTTGTACAACCGTTTTTCTTAATGTCATCTTTTTCAGGACTTACTAAAAGCTCTGTCATAAGGTAAATAATGTCACGGCTTGTAAAGTGAGCTCCGGCCTGTTCATCATAACTTTCAGAAAACTTACGGATGAGCTCTTCAAAGATGTATCCCATATCAGCACTTGTGATTTTCTTCGGATCCATATCAGCCTTTTTCTTAGAAAACTCATCGATTGTGGCATAAAGAACGCCACCTTTAATCATTGTCTTAACCTGGTCTGCAAACTTAAAGTTCTCAAGAATATCCTTTACATTTGCAGAAAAACCTTTAAGGTAATCTTCAAAGTTAGAGTCAATATTATCGGCATCAGCCTGAAGCTTAGCAAAATCAAACTTACTTGTATTATAAAAAGCATAACCGCTAGTCTTACACAAAATACCTTCGCGAGCAGCACCATCAATTTTCTGAGAATCCAGTTTCTCTGCCATTTTTACAACAGCATCTTTTGTATCTTTAAGAGCATCATCAAATCTCTTGAGAACTGTCATTGGAAGAATAACTTTTCCATATTCGTGTGGCTTAAAAAGTCCTACAAGGTGAGTTGCACATTCCCAAATAAGATTTGCTTTATCCTGAATGTTTGAATTAGTTTGTTTTTGAAGTGATGACATTGACATAAGTTTTTTTTACTCCTTTATATATTTTACTACGCTTCTATAATATTTGTGTCTAATAAATCCAACAATTTTTCTTTAAAGTTAGATTTTGATATATTTAATCCATTGTTTCCTAATCTGAATACAGGTGGATATCCATCTTCCTGCTCCAAGGCACTAATAACGCTACCATAATCACCTTTTGCTTCACCACTGTGAGGCATAGGTCCAACCAGTATAGCTGATATATTAAAATTATATTGCCAGGACTTTACTTTTCGGTCTATTCCGTCTTCGTACTCTAAATAGAATTCAAAACGATTCTTATCTAGACCAACTTCCTTTACAACTCCTTCCAGATGATTTTGTTTTACATCTGAAGCACCTACTACAATAATCGTTCCTTGTTTTGTTGCCTGGAAAATTTGTTTTCCTGGAATTAAATCCTGGTGTCCTATCATTTTAAGAAATTCTTCAAGTTGATTTTTTCTATTCAACATTGAAATAATTTGTAAAAGTTCATCATCAAAAACTTTTTTTAGGCTATCTTCAATTTCTGAAAGTACATCAACATCGTATAGCATTAATCATTCTCTCCTTCATCAAAGATGTGATAAAGGCGATCTACAGCTTTTGCAAGGCGTAACTTCAAAACTTTAATTTCATCCTGTGTAGCCTGATATTTTTCAGCAATTTTGTTTTGTTCTTCAAGAGATGGCAAAGGAATCTTTAATGTTTTAAGACTTTCTACTCCAATATTTGGAATTGTTGAACCAACTACTATTGATTTTAGAGCTGCAATTCCTTGTTCACTTTCAAAGAAAGCTTTGATGAAATATGGATTAGCTTTTTTTTCATCAATCTCAATAATGAAAAGATTTCCATTAGCTAAAATCTGTTGACCTTCTTTTGGTGATGCAATAGCTATTTTAAATGGATATCCGTTCTTTGAAAGAATAAGATTATTACGTTTAAGACAATATTTTTCCAGATTCTTTTCTATTACAGAAAGATAAGGTAGTTCTTCATCGATAATTCCATCATGAATATTACCAAGCATAAGATAATTCATATTTGTTACTTCGTTTGTAGTAATCTTGTCCAATTCCTCTGCTTTGATTCCTGCACCACGAGTAATATTTGTGATTACTGTACTAAAAGGAGCAAGACTATCTAGATTCATTTCTTGTGCAACATATCTATCAAAATTTAAATTATAATCATTATCTCTAAGTGAATCTTTAGAAAGAGTAATGCTATATTCACAATCTTCTTTTAATGCAGAAATGATAGATTCAATATTATCATCTGAAAGTTCATTTCCACGTCTTCCCGCCTCAAAAATATTTGTAGCATCAACAATTTTTACAGAATTATTTCCTTTACTTAAAATAATCATTGAAGTAGGAATCATAGTTTCTGGCGCAAATAATTTTCCAGGTAGTGAAATAACAGCTTCTACAAAACCATTCTCTATAAAATATTGGCGAACAGCTTTATCAGTTTTGTTCCATGTACTTCCATTTGTCATAACTGCAACAGCTTTCCCCTTTTCTGTAAGAAGGTCACATAAAAGTGAGTTGTAAATCCAGTCAGAAGTAGTTGCTTTAGATATTGAAGGAATTCTTTTTCTCAATTGATTAAGATAATCTTCTCCACAACCCAAATTAGATATTCTAATTTTGAATGGATAATTAGAGAAAATTTTATCAAACTTCTTTGAAGTATCTTCTACAAGCTTAAATGCATCATCTGCAAAATATGAAAAATTCCCATCTAATACCCCTGTTCTTATACGACAGCAATTAACATATGGGTATACTTTTTCACACCCAAAATAAATTGCTTTATCTTGTTTTTTCCAAGCTTCAATAATAAATGAACCTGAACCACAACCAATATCTGCAACATTTTCATTTGGCTGGATATTAAGTATAGAAGTTGCTAATTTTATAATACTTTTTGGTGTAGCAGAACATTCGCTAAATGCATTTAATCCTGCAAAACTAATTGAGAATAGAGCTAATTCTTCTTCTGTGAATTCTTTTTTTGAAAGTGAATCGATAACTGTTTTTAATGTTTTTTTCCATACTTCTTCATTTATGGGCATTGAATTAATTTCCATCCAAGCAGCTTCATCTGCATCTGTTGAACATATTTCTTCTAAATCAGCAAGTTTAATTCCAAATGGATTATCAAATTCTAGAGCTTTACTTATAAAATGTAGAACAGGATGTAGATTAATATCATACAATCCATTGCTTCTAAAGAGATCCATCAAAGACCAAATAATAGGCCCAAATTTACTTTGAAATTTTTTATCAAAATCAATTACCTGTTCTTTTGTAAATAATGACATAAATACCTCTTATATTTTGGTTTTGTATAACCAAAATATACTACCGTTTATTCATTATGTCAATGGTTATTCATAACCAAATTACTATTTTTTTTAAATTATTCCATTTCATTCTGCCCCATAAAATGCCCTCATCTCCCTACCATACTCCTCCATATCCTTCTTCCCTACTCTCTCCATTAAAAAGTGGTTCTTCCACATATTCATGGAACTTGTCCTGAAATTTCTTAAAGAGCCTCTGAAACTGTAAAAGATCTTTTTCCCAGCCCATTTCAACTGAATTATATTTTTTAAGAGCTTCTTCATAGCCTTTCATTGATACGGTAAGGATATTTGAACCTTCAATCTTCATTCTTCCAAATCTGAAAGTCTCACTTGCTCCATCACAAACTCCAGGGTTCCCAATATACTTTGACAATAAGCTCTTTAATTCCTCTTTGTTTTCTTTTATAAGCTTCTTTATTGCTTTTGCTAGTTCCGGGCTGTTGATTACAAGGTCTTCAAAATCATCTGAAAGGCTGTTCTTTATGATCGGCATGGAAATATTATAGTCTTCCCGGATTAACCGGCCGTCTTCCAAAAGGAAGAGTTTATAACTATTACCAAAAAAACACATACAGTCATATTCAAAAACAACCCTGGGAAGTTGCTTACATGCATCAAGAATTCTGAATGGGTCTTCAGAAGTATCAAATTTTACTGTCTTTTCATTTGCCAGGATAACTTGAGGCAGTCCAATTACACATGGCTCCTTATGTCCTGCTATATAAACTTCAAAGTCTTTATATATGCCGCAAAAGTGAGTTGTTTCAAATCCTTCCTTCTTTGCAAGTCTTAATGCATATGCTCTAAACTCAGCTTCTCTCTTCATATCACCAATCCCCGCCGTAAGGATCTGAAGAATCAGAGTAATCGGAAAAATCTCCGCTGCCACCGAACTCTCCGTACATCTCCTCCATGGCATCTGAATCGCCCATGTCTGCATCGTCTGCAACCTGGGCATAGTAAGAACAATAATCATCAGCAAGGTCATCAGAAAAATAGTCTCTGTCTGCCATATCATTACTGGCCGCGTAGTCCGCATAGTTATCAAAATCCTCGTCGTAAGTGTCGCGCTCTTGCAGAAATGAAGCATAGGACTTTGTATTTGAATAAGAACTTCTAACCGGCCTTTTTGTCTGTCCCCTCTTTTCCCTGCTGATTTCGTTTACGACTGCAATTACGACCACAGCCACCATAAAAAAATAGATAAAGAAAAACATATTCTCACCTCTGTAGTGCCATTATAAAGTACAAAGGTGTCATAGAATGACCTTGAAATTAAATATTTTCTGTCATTTCTTTCATTCTGACTGCATTTTTTGCTCCGCTGCCATTTGAATGATTATTAAAGTAGACCTGCACTTTCTTTCCTTCCCGATTTGCCTGCTTTATTATAGGAACAAACTGAGCTAATTCTTTTTCTGAATAGTCATAGCAGTAACGCGCACTGCCATTTAGAGATTCCCCCGTTTGGTACCACGCCCCTTCATTCCGCCCGTGCAGTCTGATATATGCATTGTCCCCAATAAAAGGAGTTCCCGTCACCGTCCCGTCAGGAAGATTTTTTAGTTGAGGCATATCACAAAAGACGATTCCCGCCCTGCGCCGCTCAAGGCCATCAAAAACAGATTCGCGAATCCATTCTTTATGACGAAACTCTATCATCACAGGAAATCCGTCAAACTCATCAATCAGCTTTGCAAGGTAAATTCTGTTGTCCTTGGTGTAATGAAAACTTTCCGGCAGTTGGAACAGAACTGCAGAAAGAGAATCTTTTTCCTGAAGAGGATTCAATGCAGTTTTAAAATCATCAGCCGCCACCTGCCAGTCAGCCCCTATTTCGTGAGTCAAAAACCGATTCGCCTTTACGCTGAAGTTCAGCCGGCCTTCAGACCGCTCATAAAAACTCATCAATCGTTCGGCCGTGGGCATATTGTAAAAGGTATTGTTCAATTCCAGAGCATTAAACTGTGTTGCATAAAAGATGAGAAAATCCTTCCGCTTCAAATCCTCAGGATAAAATACACCCTTCCATTCGGGGTAATCATATCCGCTGGTGCCGATTAAAAGATCTGACATTTACACTTCATTCACCGGTCTCCGCACAGCTGCGACCGAGACTCGCCTACAAACTCACCTCGTGAGTTTGTTCGCTTCGCGACCGGCTCCCTATACATCCCCTCCAATTTCTTCAAAACTTCCGCCTTCAAATACTCATAGCGCAGCCACTTCTCTTCCTTCTTCCAGTGCACTTCTCGGAACTGTTCAGGATTATTCTCATAACAAAGCTTCTCATCCCCAAACTGCTCGCTGGTAAGGTCAAAAATGCACTCACCACCATCAGGGAGCACAACTACATTATAACAGTGAAAGTTCTTTCCCCCTTCCCGAGGGATTCCATACACCTTCCCGCCAAAAATATCCTGAGCAAGAAAAGCCGTAATCGAGCACTGCCCCAAAGTCTGATTTTTCTGGCTCCATTTTTCCCTCATTCGTGGAGCACAGGTATCCGCACACCAGATTTGGCTTAAAATGTCATAAAGCTTCCGCGGATTTTCTATCTTTTCATAAACTGCATCAGCAGGCTTACAATCAGCCGTCTGCCAGCCATAAAATTTGTATTCTTTCATTACTTTTCCCCTACCCTTCATACCTTCCAAGCACTTTCCTGGCACTTTCAATTACATCCTTTTTAAGACTTTCCGGAGCCAGCACCTTTACCGCTGGTCCAAATCCCAATACCCAGCTCAGAATCTGTTTTTTCTGATTCGAAGCAAACTTCAAGTACACCGAACCGTCTTCCCTCTGCTCCATCTGCTGGCCTTTATGCCATTCCCTCTCAAGGATGTAATTTGCAAGGCTGGAATCAAACAAAAGCTCATATTCTTCCGGATCCCCGGTGTTGTGCCAGATACCAAAGCTCAAATCCACTTCCTTACTGATGTCAAAGCCTTCCGGAATAGTAAAATGCTCAGCCGTGATTTTCGGATTTCTGAAGCGGGAAAGAGCATAAATACGGTTCTCCCCTGCCACCTGATCAAATCCAAATACATACCAGTTACCCTTCTGGCACAAAACATGGTAAGGATTCAAAACTCTGGATTTATATTTCGCACTAGCTACAGAACGGTAATCAAAATTCAGAACCTGCTTGGTTTTAATTGCTTCAAAAATGTTTTCAAAAACCCCTTCTTCTATAGAAGGAAGCGGATCACTGATAAAAGAAATATCCTTATTCAAAAAGCCCGAATCAACGCTTACCTGATTTGGCAAAAGCTCGCTGATTTTTCCCATCATGTGACGGAACTGATTTTCCAGCGGAGTGTTTTTGTACTGTTCCATTAAATGCATTACCGTGCTTACAGTAAAAAGATCACCTTCAGTAAGCAAAACGTTCTTAATTGCAAAAGTCGGGTCAGTATAATAGTAACCTTTGCGCCTTCTGTCACATTCAATCGGAGCCTGATATCTGTCGCGCAAAAACTCAATATCACGTAAAATAGTACGGCGGCTTACCCCATGCTTGTCCATTAAAAACTGAATGCCTGGATAAATCCCCGAACGGATATCTTCATCAATCTGAATAATACGATGTGTTCTAAACTTGTCTTCTCTTTCTGCCATAATTATAGTGTAGCACAGTTTTCAAAATACAGTGCCATAAAGTGGCGCAATTCGTAAATTTTCTTTCTAAGAGGGGAAAGCCTTCCCCCGCTCTTATAGGAAGTCCGTTAAAAAACGAGCTGCGACAGCGGGTCGTTTTAGGATTCTCCTCCAAAATGCGCACAGGCAGGCTATGCCTGACTGTACCCCTTCTAACGGGGGTGTGTAAGGCCGCTGGCGGTCGGTGTTCAATAGCAAGGCGTTAAAAAAATTGCGACAGCAATTTTTAGCCTTACCTCATCCCCCGTAACGCCCCCTATGGCCTTATAGCAAATGGATGTCCTTTGTACCACTGTTTACGCCATTCAGAATCCCAGGTGTTTTCTATGTAATACAAATTATGGGTATTTGTTTTCCAGTTCATGCAAAGGATGTAAATATCGCCGCATGGATGAATTGCTATGGATTCAATTTGTTCATCAGAAGAAGTACAATCAATTTTTAATTTAGAACTATTCCAAATATTTACACGAGTATTATCAAATATTTGATAATTTACATGATTAATAGTTGTACCTGCCCAATAATAAACTTGTCCATCAACAGTTAGATATTTTCCTTTATATAAACCTAGATGTTTCATATCATAATCAGAATTGAACAATTGTAGAGTTTTTTCTGGATTTCTATAGTTTTTCCCATTTTCAGCATCATTCATTGAAGGATGTATAATACTATGCAGATTGTTATTTTTATCATGAAAAAATAAAATATCTGTATCTTCATCATAATAAACGAAATTATTCCAAAAAATATCATTTAAGCTAACTTGAAACTTTTTATCTCCAGTTTTTTGATTGATTGCCATATAAGAAGTTATTGTCCAAGTATAATATAAATATTCATTTGAAACTCTGTGCAAACCATGAAGACAAGGTAAATTTGAAAAATCGAATTCAGAATCAACTTTTATAAATGAGTTTTTATCTGATAATATAAATGTTGTTAATTTATCCCAGTTATAAATAAAAAGTTTTCCATTTTCATTAAACAAAAGTCTATTTCCTGTCTCATCATCTTGAGAAGCCACTTCTTCTTGTTTTCTAATAGAAATTTGTTTCCTATCATTTTCAAATCCAGCAATCAGCTTCATCTCAAAATCCTGAGCAAAACTACAAATCGAAATCAAACATCCCAATAAAATAATTACTGCTTTTTTCACTTCTCAATTTCCCCTTCGTAATCAATTATTCCGCCAATCTCAACAACGTTTGAGTATCCCAAGTCCACCAGCTTCTGACTGGCCTCCTTGCTCCGTCTTCCCGATCTGCAATATACATAAATCTTCTGCGCCTTATCCGGCAGAACTTCTGCTGTATTCTCTTTTGTCATGCTTTCATTTGTAAGCTGAACTGCTCCCGGAATATGACCTGCTGCAAATTCATCTGGCCGTCTTACATCCAGAAGGATAAAATCTGAATCTTTTGACATCAGCTTTATTCCTTCTGCCATTGAAAGGGATTTGTAAGTCAATTTTTCTTCCTCCGGCTTCTTTTCTGTCATGCTGATTTTTCCTTTTTCCTTTACTGTAACTTCAAACACGCGTACTTCTTCTGCTTTTTTATTTTCCCTCTGTCGTTTGTATTC
>JAEEGH010009961.1_pt1 | contig 21957 bp, 21 predicted proteins | sample 9134181 | NCBI WGS metagenome assembly JAEEGH01 (sample SAMN16246544, study PRJNA631951) | gut metagenome | biome: gut microbiome; feature: rumen; material: DP-attached | host: Bos | place: Iran: Karaj | collected 2018-10
GGGTCCTGTCGCCTAACGCATCCTCATTTCGCTCCTCCGCTCATCCGCGACCGCAACTCTTGGGAGTCACGGCGTTCGCTGCGTCGCTCATGAGCCTCTTTAGGCGCCACCCCTCGAGATGAATTCAATAGAACACCCTTCTGTCGTCCTGCAATCTTGTTATTTTCGCGTTATCGCAGTACTCCAGGATCATCAGGGCGTATTTGCGGGACGTGTTCAGGTGATCGCGCAGTTCTGCCAGCGTAAGGAAGCCGTCCGCTTCGATCTTTCCGCGGATCCAGTCGACGGTCTGCCGCAGAAACGCGCTGTCCAGGCAGAATCTGTTCTGCACGCGGGTCAGGCGTCCGTCCGCGCACATGGCCGCGATCAGGCGTTTGCACTCCTCTTTGTCCTTTCTGCCGGCGAAAACTTCGTCCGGATCCGGGCTCTCGCAGCCCGCCTGGGCGTACAGTTTCGCGATCTCTTCCATCAGCCGGAGCTGGGCTTTCGTATAGTTTACGGTATGGCCCTGGATCCCCGCGGTCGCCGGGGTCAGCGCCAGCGCGCCGGTCTCCCCGAGATACTGCAGCACCCGGTCCAGCCGTTTCGCATCCGTCACCTTTACCTGGCCGCCAAGCTTGCTGCGCAGTTCCTCTCTGGGCATCGCCGCGAGGAGCGGATTCTTCGCATAATACGACTCCAGGATCGTAAAAGCAGCATCTTTTATATTGTTTACATAATCTTGATGTACGTAAATATTCTCACCCAGCAAGACCGCTTTTCCTTGCGCGGCAAGGCTTTTCAGCTGTTCTTCTGCTTCCGCGGCCGAGAGTCCGAGCTGTCCTGCCAGTTTTTCCGCGCCCGGGAAGGTCCTGCTTTCGTCCCGCAGCACCTGCTCCATCTGCGCGCTGTCGTCGCCCGTTTCGCGCACGGAAAGAGCCTGAAGCACCTTTTCGTCGGAGCGTTTATGTTTCGGCGCGTTCGCGTTCAGTACAACGCCTCCGCCGACAGTTTCGACCGGCGAATAATAGCGCACGACGAAGGGATCGCCCTGCTTCATCACCACCGGTTCTTCCGTGCGAAGCTGCGCATAGCAGCTGCAGCCCGGGTCCAGGGAATCCCTGTCCAGCAGAACGGCCTTGCACAACACCTGTGCCGAACCGTAATGCAGATGCAGGCGCGACCCGTTCAGCACGCTGCGTTTCGAATCGGACAGCACCTGCAGTTTGACGTCGATCATGGAAGCCGGCGTCAGGCTGCCCTTCGCCGCCAGCACGTTGCCCCGGGCGATGTCCTCCTTGCGGACACCCGTCAGGTTCACAGCCGTCCGCTGGCCTGCGTAAGCCGCTTCCACCATTTTGCCGTGCACCTGCAGATTGCGCACCTTTGCGGGGAGTCCTTCCGGATAGACCGTCACTTCGTCACCCGTGCGGATGCTGCCCTGCGTCAGCGTGCCGGTGATGACCGTGCCGAACCCCTGGATCGTAAACACGCGGTCCATGGGAATGCGCAGCAGCGCCGGATTGTTGTTCTTTTCCGCTGTTTTCGCGACTTCTTCGAAGATCAGAGTCTTCAGTTCGTCGATGCCCTGCCCTGTCTGGGCGGATACCCGCACGCAGGGCGCGTTCTCGAGAAAGCTGCCTTTCACCGCGTCCCGCACGTCGGATTCGACCATGTCCAGCCAGTCTTCGTCCGCTGCCAGGTCCGCCTTGGTGATGACGAGTATGCCCCGGCGGATGTTCAGCAGCTTCATGATGTCCAGATGCTCGACGGTCTGGGGCATGACGCCCTCGTCCGCCGCCACGACCAGCAGCACCAGGTCGATGCCGCCGATGCCTGCCAGCATATTGCGGATGAATTTCTCGTGACCCGGCACGTCGATGATGCCGATGTCGGTCCCATCCGGCGCCTGCAGATCCGCAAAGCCCAGTTCGATCGTGATGCCGCGCTGCTTTTCCTCTTTCAGTCTGTCCGCGTCGATGCCCGTCAGGGCTTTGATCAGGCAGGTCTTGCCGTGATCCACGTGTCCGGCAGTGCCGACGATAACGTTACGCATAAAGAATTCCTTATCCGGTCCCTGAGCTTGTCGAAGGGCCAAAAAATACAATGGCGGGAGCATGTGAGAATCGAACTCACCAGGCAGGCTCCTAACCTGCTACAACGGTTTTGAAGACCGCGGGGCACACCGGCACCCATCTGCTCCCGAAAAAGGCGGATAAGACCGCCCGATATATTCTAATTGCCGATCGAAAGAATGTCAATCAGCGCCATGCGGAGCAGGACCAGATCGCCTGTTGTAAGCGTCCTCAGATCGAACAGGACCTCCCCCTCGGAGATGCGCGTCACGATGGGCATCTGCCAGTGCCTCAGTTTCTCCTGCAGCTCGTCCACGGACATCGCCTGCGGCTTCACCCACACGCACCAGGTCTTCAGATCCAGCATAGGCGCGGAACCGCCGCCGACGCGGCTGACGTCTTCGCGGATGCCTACGGAGGCCTGCAGCCCTGCTTCCGCCAGGCCTGCGGCAAATCCCTGCGCGGCAGCTTTCAGTTCCGAAGCGGGCTTCGTAACCATCTCCAGAACGGGGATCTTCTGCAGCGCTTCTTTCGGGTCGCGGTAGATGCGCAGCGTCTGTTCGAGCGCCGCGAGGGTCATCTTATCCACGCGGACGACGCGCGCCAGCGGGTGCTTTTTCATCTTTTCGATGTATTCTTTTTTGCCCGCGATAATGCCTGCCTGCGGACCGCCCAGCAGTTTGTCGCCGGACAACAGGATGACGTCCGCTCCAGCGGCAAGCGCTTTCTGCGCCGTCGGTTCGTCCAGCCCGTAAGAGCTGAGATCTTCCAGCAGGCCGCTGCCCAGGTCGTAGATCAGGGGAAGGCCTTTGCTGTGCGCCAGCTGCGCAAGCTGCTGCGCCGGCACGTCTTCCGTAAACCCGATGACCCGGTAATTGCTGGGATGCACCTTCAGCAGCGCCGCCGTCTCCGGGCCGATAGCGCGTTCGTAATCCGCGAAATGCGTCTTGTTCGTCGTGCCGACCTCTTTCAGGACAGTGCCGCCCTGCTCCATGATCTCCGGCACGCGGAAAGACCCGCCGATCTCTACGAGTTCGCCCCGGGAAACGACGACTTCTTTCTTATACGCCAGCGAAACGAGACATAACAGCGTCGCGGCTGCGTTGTTGTTGACCGCGATGGCATCTTCCGCTCCGGTCACCTGCGCGATGAGCCGGCTCACGTGATCGTGGCGGCTGCCGCGTTTGCCCTCTTCTGCGTCGTACTCCAGCGTGGAATACGAGCAGGCGATCTGCGCTGCCTTTTCCGCAGCCTGCGGGTTGAGCCGGGCTCTGCCGAGATTCGTGTGCAGGATGATCCCGGTCGCATTGATGACAGGCCGCAGCGAAGGGCTGTCCTCCTCCCGCAGAATGGCGCAGGCGCGCGCGGCGGCAGTTTCGGCGCTGACGTCCGGGTCCCCGCCTTCCAACAGAGCCCGGCGCATCTCCTCCACCGCCTTTCTGACCGCTTCCAAGGCCGTTTTCCGGTCCGTAGACGCGAGAAAGCCCCGCAGGACGGGGATTTCCATCACCACGTCCGCTTTGGGCAGATTTTTCAGTTTTTCATGCTTCATATCCATGGCAACAGTATACCATAAAAAAGCTCCCGGCACTCAGCCGGGAGCTTTCGGTCCGTTTTTTATTTTGTTGCCTTATCCAGAGATCTCTTCTGTTCTACCTGATTGTTCACGTAGATCTCGATTCTTCTCTTACGAATGTTGGCCTGTCTTTCTCTGAAGTACTGTTCCATTTCGTCCTGGATATGGCTGCGGATCTCTTCGACAGTCTCCGCGTCCTTATCGCCGGCAGCCTGTTCGAAGGATTCCTTCAGATAGTCGTCCTCCATCTTCGTCTGCTCCGCAATGAAATCGGAGATCTCATCGCTGTTGAGTCCTACGGCAGCAAAGAGAATATAGTCGATCATCGCAGCCTTGATATCGGGGTCTGCATTATCTGTCTGGTTCTGTTTTACGATCGTCGTCTGCAGCGCCATATCGAACGCAGCCTGCAGGAGTTTTTTCTTCTCGTCCATTGTTATCCTCCATTGAGTCGGGCAGTTTTACTGCTTAATACGATTACATTATATACCTTTTATGGAACCTATCCAAACAATTCCTTCGCTTTTTTTGCAAATCTTTCCCCGAAAATCTGGAAATTATCCTGAAAATCTTCCAAACAGGCTTTTTCCACGTTGTGGTTGACCGCGACAGGTCCCAGATGGATGCAGGGATCGCCGCAGGCGCCGCCGCCGGAATAGCACAGCATGCCGATGGTCATCAGGTTCGTCAATATGGACTGGATCACCAGATCGCCCCCGCCGTGGGTGTACTGCACCGTCGCGAACGCGCCGCCCAGTTTGCCGCCCAGGGACAGTTTCGGAGCGCCTTCCAGCAGCCAGGTGCGCATGTCGGCGGTCATGAGCGCATAATAGGACGGGGAACCGATGACGACGCCCACGCTTTCCTTCACGAACGCCTCGTCCACGTCTTTCGTGGAAAATGCTTTTGCTTCGACGCCCGCGACACGGCTCATTCCCGCGGCGATCCATTCCGCGCAGCGCTTCGTATTACCCGTTCTGGAATCGTATATCACTGACAGTTTCATAACGTTTCTCCTTTCTTATCCATAATCAGTATATCATACTCCGCATAAAAAAACTCCCGGAGACGATTCTCCGGGAGTTTCGAGGTTCTATCAGTATTACTGTTTAGCCCTGCATCTGCTTGGCAACTTCTTCCGCGAAGTTTTCGACCTTCTTCTCGATGCCTTCGCCGACTTCGTAGCGGACCATCTCGACGACCTTGATGTCCTTGCCCAGCGCCTTGGCGCAGGAAGCGACGTATTCGCCGACGGACATGTTGGAGTCCTTTACGAACGCCTGGTCTACGAGGCAGACTTCCTTCAGGGACTTCTTTACGCGGCCGGTGATCATCTTTTCGATGATCGCCTGCGGCTTTCTCTTGTTTTCGGGCAGTTCGTTGTTCTCGTTCATAGCCTGAGCCAGGATAACTTCCTTCTCGTGAGCCAGATATTCGGGATCAACGCTTTCTTCGTCCACGTACAGAGGTCTCATGGATGCAGCCTGCATGGCAACGTCCTTGCCGCAGACGGTGACTTCTTCGACAGAAGCGTCGGTCTTCAGACCGATGATGACGCCGATGCGGCCGCCGCCGTGGGAATAACCGACGTACTTGACGCCCGGCGTATTGCACTTGACGGCTCTGCGGAGGTTCATGTTCTCGCCGATCTTCGCGATCTTGGCGGTCAGAACTTCGCCTACGGTGCCTTCTTCGCTGTAGGGCATTTCCTTCATGCACTCTGCGCAGACCTTGTCAGCCTTCAGAGCGATGTCCGCCAGCTTTTCGACGAATTCGACGAATTCCTCGTTCTTGGCGACGAAGTCGGTCTCGGAGTTGACTTCGACAGCTGCGGCTTCGGAGCCGTCTGCTGCGAACGCCATTCTTACCAGACCTTCGGAAGCGATGCGGCTGGCCTTCTTGGCGGCCTTGGCAAGGCCGTTCTCTCTCAGATAGTCGACTGCCTTGTCCATATCGCCGTCGGTAGCGACGAGGGCCTTCTTGCAATCCATCATACCGGCGCCGGTGGCGTCACGGAGTTCCTTAACGAGTGCTGCTGTAACTGCTGCCATTGTTTTATCTCCTTTGACTACTCTTCGACTTTAGCTTCTTCTGCTTCTGCGGGAGTCTCTTCGGCGGGAGCTTCGGCTGCTTCTTCAGCGGGAGCTTCGGCGAAGGATTCGCCCTGCTTGCCTTCGATGACGGCTTCGGCCATCTTGCCTGCGATCAGTTTGACCGCTCTGATGGCGTCGTCATTGGCGGGGATGACGTAATCCACGTCGTCCGGGTCGCAGTTGGTATCGCACATGCCTACGATGGGAATGCCCAGAACTCTGGCTTCCTTAACGGCGATCTTTTCCTTCTTGGGGTCGACGACGAACAGCGCGCCGGGCATGCCTCTCATGTCCTTGATGCCGTTCAGGTACTTCTCGAGCTTTTCCATTTCCTTGCGCAGGGTCTGGACTTCCTTCTTGGAGAGCAGATCGAACGTGCCGTTGGATTCCATCTCCTTGATCTCCGCCAGTCTCTTGATTCTGGTGGAAATGGTCTTGTAGTTGGTGAGCATGCCGCCCAGCCATCTCTCGTTCACGTAGAACATGCCGCATCTCTCGGCTTCGTCCTTGATGGCAGCCTGGGCCTGCTTCTTCGTACCGACGAAGAGAACGGGCTTGCCTTCTGCCGCAACGCTCTTCACGAATTCATAGGCGTCATCCATCTTGTGGACCGTCTTGGACAGGTCGATGATGTAGATGCCGTTTCTCTCGGTGAAGATGTACGGAGCCATCTTGGGGTTCCATCTTCTGGTCTGGTGACCGAAATGAACGCCGGCCTCCAGTAACTGTTTCATAGAAACTACTGACATTTGTTTACCTCCCGGTTAAACTTCCATTCCTTTGTTGCTGCAGAAAAACCCTTGCGGGCACCGAAATGCAGCCTCCGGAATGTGCGAAATAAAATACTGTCACGCAAAAAGGAGCGCAACCTCGTGTATTATACACGCAAGCTGCGCTCCTTGCAAGCATTATTTTATAAGGTTTTGGAGGATCTCTCCGGCGATCCTGAGCCCGGCCGTGGCCGGCATGTACGAGATGCTGGGAATGACGCCGTTCCGGATCTCCGTAACGGGCGGTTCGGGGGAATACACGACCGTGACCCCTTCGTCCAGCCCTTCGTCTCTCAGACGCCTGCGCATGACCTTCGCCAGTCTGTCCTGTTCGGTCTTTTTGATATTGCAGACCTTGAAAGCCGAAGCGTCCAGTTTGTTGCCGGTGCCCATGGCGCACAGGATGGGAACGCCCGCGTCTTTCGCGGCGCGGATGAGCAGGACCTTCGCGTCCACGTCGTCGATGCAGTCCGCGATATAATCCCAGGAACCGACGTCCAGATCCGCTATCGTTCCCGCGTCGATGCGGAACGCGAACTTGCGGATCTGCGCATCCGGATCGATTTCCCTCACGCGTTCCTCCGCGACGTCCGCCTTCCGGCGTCCGATCGTGGACTGCAGCGCCAGGATCTGGCGGTTGCAGTTCGTAGGATCGACGGTGTCCATGTCGCACAGGCCCAGCGTACCGACGCCGGCTCTCGCCAGCGCTTCGCAGGTGTAGCCTCCTACCCCGCCCAGACCGCAGATCAGGACTTTCGCCTTCTTCAGCTTTTCCAGCGCATCCGTCCCGACCAGGGCCTCCGTGCGCTGATACAGATCACGATTTGAGCACATTGTACCTGTCCCCCTGTGTCGTTACGGCAGCAGGTTGACCATGGTGGTCAGGGCCTGCTCCTGGGTGTAATAGCCTAAGGGATTGAAAAGGCATCTCGATGCAGAAGCGGAGCCCATGATGCCCGCTCTGGTGACGAAGTCCACGAAATCCGCCGCCCAGGCGATGTCCTTCGCGTCTTCATAATCCAGGCTTTCGCCGTCCGCTTCCCGGCCGACCAGCTTCGCGGTGTTCGCGAGCATGACGGCGGCTTCCATGCGCTTGATGGACCCGTTCGGATCGAACTTGCCCTCGCCCTTGCCGGCTACGATGCCCATCTGGTACGCCTGCATCACGTCCATCAGATAGGTATCGGAGAACGCAGCCCGCGCGTCGTCGTAGGAGATGCCGTTCCGGTTGAGCAGGGAATTATAGGAGCTGCCCGAGTAGTACTGTTTGACGAGCGATACCGCCAGGCTCGCGAACTCCGCCCTGGTGATGTTGGCCTTCGGCATCAGGTTGAACCCGTCGGGGATCAGGCCCACGTCCTGCGCCTTCTGCACGTAGGCTGCAGCCCAGGCGGAAGGTTCCCCGTTCATGACGGGCTGGTTCTTCCTGGGGATGGCAGCCGTGCTGCCGTAATCCACGAAGTGCAGCATGCTGGCCAGTTTTCTGCCCGCCGGCTGTATATAACCTGCCTGCGGCGTATACAGCGTGGACGACGCGCCGCCGTCCAGCGCCATGGCGTCCACGGCGCCGATGCTCTTCAGATAGTCGATGATCTGTCCGAACGTAGCCGTACACTCGCCGATCATCAGGCTGCCGTCGCCCATGACCGCGGCGAACGTGCGCTGCGCCTTGTAATCTCTGCCCATTTTCGGATCGGAATTCGTATTCTCAGCGAATCTGTCCACGCCGCCTTCCAGCAGCCAGGGGCTGCAGCCTACGGCGGTCACGACTTTATTCCAATCTGCCTGCGTCCCGGCTTTCTCCGGGGTCAGAACGGTTTCCACCACAGCGGAATTGCCCACGTGAGGCTCCGTGTTCCACTGGCAGGCGTTCGCCCAGGCGTTGGCGTTGTACACGATCACCTTTTCGCCTGCGGCAGGTACGTTCAGACGGGTCACGCCCTTCTGTACGTCCGTCACGACGCCGCCCTGGATGCGCACGACGACCGCGCCGCTCTGCAGCGCAAAGCTGTAGCCCATCTGGGACGTGAACAGATCGATCGCGCCCGCGTCGGTGTGATAGGTATTGACCGCCCAGAACGTGAATTTATCCTTGCCGCGGAATATGGCGGAAACCGCGACGTTCACGCGGTCGATCAGATATTTGCCGTCTTCGGTGACCCCCAGAAGCACGTTCTTTCCGGAGCCGCGGCTGATCACTTCGCCGCCGCTCATGAGCATGCCCATGATCTGGGCGCAGTTATCCGGGTAAGACAGCGTCTTCCCACCGTTATAATACGCATTGAACAGCGCGCCGTTGACGGACGCCGTCAGCGTGCCGGGCATCGCGTTCGCTTTCGCGACGTGGTCCGCGGCCGGCATGTCCTTGTTGACGCTGTTCTGCCCTGTCGTGATCACGGCGCCTACCGTGCCGGAAGCAGGGATGGTCACGGCGTTGCCCGCGTTCCCGCCGATCGTGATGGCGTAGGAATTCGCGGCGTACGACGGCTGGCCGCACAGCGGCAGAGCCAGAGCGATGCAGAGCAGGATCGCAAACAGTCTGCGGTAGATCTTCATAGAACACCTCCCGGGCACCGTTACGTGCCCTTCTGTCTACAATATACTGCAGAAAACGCAAAAAATACAAGAGCGGCTTCTGCGCAAAAGCCGCTCTCATGTTTTTCTGTCCTTTAGCTAAAAGTCTTTTACGATCTATCCTATTCCTCGGATACTACCTCTTTGCCGTCATAATAACCGCAATTGGGGCAAACTCTGTGAGGAAGCTTGGGCTCGTGGCACTTCGGGCATAAAGATAATGCCGGTGCGGACTTTACCATATTCGCAGATTTTCTGCTGGATGTCTTAGCTGAGGAAGTTCTTCTCTTAGGTACTGCCATGTGGAACACCTCCTTCTCTAGAAAAATTAACTATTAGAGTATAGTGAAACTCCAAAAGTTTGTCAAGGATTACTTTCCGGTGACGATCTCGTAGGTATCCTTGGCGATCATCAGCTCTTCGTTCGTCGGGATGAGCAGGATCTTGACCTTGCTGGAATCCTTGGAAATGACGGTATCCTTGCCGCGGACGTTGTTGCGCTCGTCGCACAGTTCGATGCCCAGGTTCTCCATGCCTTCGCAGATGGCCTTTCTCATGGTGATGCCGTTCTCGCCCAGACCTGCGGTGAAGACGATCGCGTCGCAGCCGTTCATCTCGGCCATGTAGGCGCCGATGTAGCTCTTGACTCTGTGCGCATAGACCTTCAGCGCGGTGGCAGCCTGTTCGTTGCCTTCGTTGGCGGCGTTCTCCACGTCGCGGAAGTCGGAGGAAACGCCGGACAGGCCGTAGACGCCGGATTCCTTATTGATGACCTTGTCCATCGCGGCCAGGTCCTTGCCTTCCTTCGCGGCTACGAAGCCCAGGATGGCGGGATCGATGTCGCCGCAGCGGGTGCCCATCACGAGGCCTGCTACAGGAGTGAAGCCCATGGAGGTATCGAAGACCTTGCCGTTCTTGACGGCTGCCAGGGAAGCGCCGTTGCCCAGGTGGCAGGTGATGATCTTCAGATCTTCGGGCTTCTTGCCCAGCATCTCGGCGGCCTTCATGGAGACGTATCTGTGGGACGTTCCGTGGAAGCCGTAGCGGCGGACGCCGTACTTGGTATAGTACTCATAGGGCAGCGCGTAGAGATAGCTCTCTGCGGGCATGGTCTGATGGAACGCGGTGTCGAAGACGCCGACCATCGGAGTCGTGGGCATGAGCGCCTTGCAGGCTGCGATGCCCTGCAGATTCGCGGGGTTGTGCAGCGGAGCCAGGTCGATGCATTCTTCCAGAGCCTTGATGACGTCGTCGGTGATCAGGACGGAACCCGCATACTTCTCGCCGGCGTGTACGACGCGGTGACCCACTGCGCCGATCTCATCCATGGACTTGGCGACGCCGTGATCCGGGTCGGTCAGGGCGTTCAGCACGTGGCCGATGGCGTCCTTGTGATCCTTCATCGGAGTTTCCAGGACCCACTTGTCCATGCCGATCTTCTCGTGCTTGATCACGGAGCCTTCGATGCCGATTCTCTCGACCAGGCCTTTGCACAGGAGTTCTTCGTTCTCCATCTCCAGGACCTGATACTTCAGGGAAGAGCTGCCGCAGTTGATGACTAATACTTTCATACGCTTTGTTCTCCTTTAGCTTTTAAGAAATTGGTATTTCGTTTAAACAACATAAATCACAGAGGCAGGAGCGCTGCCTCTGTGAAACATTATAATTCAACTATTCCCTGTTTGCAACACGCGGACTGCGGGGCATTTCCCAAGCGTCGTGGTCCGTATGCAGCAGCTTGTGGGACTTGTGGCCCAGCGGCTTCTGGAAGTACTCTTCGTACATGCGGATGACGTCCGGATTCTCGTGGGAGAATCTCAGTTCGCTCTTCTCGTCCAGCTCGCGCAGGTAGCCTCCGCGGGTCTCCGCCAGTTCTCTGCCGCCGTGGATGGGCTGACCGCCGCCGCCGGCACAGCCGCCGGGACAGGCCATGATCTCCACGAATTCGTACTCCACTTCTCCCCTGCGGATGGCTTCCACGATCTTTCTCGTATTGCCGAGGCCGGAGACGACCGCGCAGCGCAGCTTCTTGCCCGCCACTTCGTACGTCGCTTCCTTCCATCCGTCCATGCCGCGCATCTCGGGGAACGCGTCGGGGCTGGGGTTCTCGCCGGTCGCGAGGAACACCGCGCTTCTGAGCGCCGCCTCCATGACGCCGCCGGTCGTGCCGAAGATGACGGCAGCGCCCGTGCCGGAGCCCAGAGGCGAATCGAACTGGTCTTCCTTGAGTTCCTCAGGACGGATATGGTCCGCGCGGATGAGCCGCACCAGTTCTCTCGTCGTGAGCGAGATGTCCACGTCGGGATCGCCGCAGGCGTCGTTCATGCCGGGGATCGCGCACTCGTGCTTCTTCGCGGTGCAGGGCATGACGGACACACAGAAGATCTTGCGCGGGTCCACGCCGATCTTTTCGGCGAAGTAGCTCTTCGCCACAGCGCCGAACATCTGCTGCGGGCTCTTCGCCGTGGACAGCTGTCCGGTCATGTCCGGATACTGGGACTTCAGGAAACGCACCCAGCCCGGACAGCAGCTCGTGAACATCGGGAACTTATAGACGCCGCGCTTGGCGAGACGGGCCAGCAGCTCGCTGCCTTCCTCCATGATGGTGAGGTCCGCGGAGAAATTCGTATCGAACACGTAGTCGAAACCGAGCTTGCGGATGGCGGACACCATGCGTCCCGGCGTCGCCTTCTTCTTATCGATGTTCCAGTATTCCGCCCAGGCGGTGCGGACCGCCGGAGCGACCTGGATGACCGTGATCTTGTCGGGGTCAGCCAGCGCTTCGAGCACGACGGCCGTGTCGTCCCGCTCGCGCAGCGCGCCCGTCGGGCAGTGCGTGATGCACTGGCCGCAGATCGTGCAGTCGGAATCCTTGATGCTGCGGTTGTGGGACACGTCGATATTCGTACGGGAACCCGTACCTTCGATGTCCCAGATATGCATATCCTGAATCTTATCGCAGACCTGCACGCAGCGCATGCACTTGATGCATTTCGCCATGTCGCGCACCAGGGGGAAGCTCTTGGGCCAGGCGGCGTCCTTTACTTCTCTGCGGTACGTCTGCTGCAGGATGCCCAGGTCGTTCGCCACCGTCTGCAGCTCGCAGTTGCCGGAGCGCACGCAGGTGGCGCACAGGCAGTCGTGCTGGGACAGGATGAGTTCGACGACAGTCTTGCGGGCTTTGCGCACCCGGGGGCTGTTCGTGTAGACCACCATGCCCTCTTCCACCGCGGTGTTGCACGAAGCTTCGAGCTGGCGCTTTCCTTCGATCTCCACGATGCAGACGCGGCAGGCGCCGATCTCGTTGATGCCCTCCAGATAGCAGAGCGTGGGAATGTGGATGCCCACCGTCTCCGCGGCTTTCAGGATGGTCGTGCCCTCTTTGACTTTAACGGGCAGATTGTCTATCGTCAGTTTTACCATTCTCTTAACCTCCCGCCCTTAAAGACGCCGTATCCGAAGTGGTCGCAGCGCAGGCATCTGTTCGTCTCCTGCAGCATCTCTTCTTCGGTCATGCCTTCCTCGATGCACTGGAAATCGCACTTTCTGACCTGCGGGTCGCGCTCGTGCATCTCTACGCGGCCGCAGGGATCCTTGTCGCCCATGCTGGGCTGCGGGATCTCCACGTCGTGGGAGATCGTGTGCTTGAAGCCCAGGTATTCGTCGATGTTGGCCGCCGCGACTTTGCCCGCCGCGATGGCGCGGATGACGGTGGCGGGACCGGTGACGCAGTCGCCGCCGGCGAACAGTCCTTCGGACACGCCGACGCCGCCCAGATCCATGGCTTCGAAGTTGCCTCTCTTGACGGGGATGCCGGCCTTTTCGAATTCATGGGATTCGATGCCCTGGCCGATGGATACGATGATCAGATCCGCCGGGATGCGCTCTTCGTCCAGTTTGGAATCCGCCGGAGACGGTCTGCCGTTCTTCACCTTGGAGATGATCTGCGGTTTGACCCACAGAGCGACGGCCTTGCCCTCCTTGTCCGCTTCGATGCGGGCCGGAGCCTTCAGCGTCTCCATGACCACGCCTTCCGCGATGGCGCCTTCGACTTCCTCCGCCAGCGCGGTCATATCTTCCTGACGTCTTCTGTAGACGCAGGTGACCTTCTTGGCGCCCAGACGGACGGAACTTCTGACCACGTCCATGGCCACGTTGCCGCCGCCGATGACCACGATATTCTTACCCTTGAAATCGGGATAGTTGTCGTCGCCGATGGCGCGCAGCATCTCGACGGCCGAGATGACGTTCTTGCTGTCTTCGCCTTCGATGCCGATCTTCTTGTCGATGTGGGCGCCGATGGCGATATAGATCGCGTCGAACTTCTTCTGGATCTGCGAGATGGGCATATCCTTGCCGATGCTGACGCCCGTCTTCACCTTGATGCCCGTGGACAGGATGTGCTTGATCTCGTCATCCAGCCTCTCTCTGGGCAGGCGGTATGCAGGAATGCCGTAGCGGAGCATGCCGCCCAGCTTGTCTCTCTGCTCGTACACGGTCACGTCGTGACCCATGATCGCCAGATAATAGGCCGCGGAAAGTCCGCCGGGGCCGCCGCCGATGACCGCCACCTTCTTGCCGGTGGGATCTGCCAGCTTCGGCACGTAATCGTTGGAGATATGATCCGCCGCGAAGCGCTTGATGCCGCGGATGTTGACGGAGTCGTCCAGCATATTGCGGCGGCAGCGGTTTTCGCAGGGGTGTTCGCAGATGAACGCGCACGTCGTGACGAACGGGTTGTCCTGACGGATCAGGCGCACCGCGTCGTCGTAGCGCTTCTGGCCGACCAGCGCGACGTAGCCCGGGATATCCACGTGAGCCGGGCACTGGGAAACGCAGGGAACCGGCTGGTTGAGGGTCGCGGTGCAGCGGTTGTGCTGGATGTGTTCGATATAGTCGTCGCGGAATCCCTTGACCCCTTTCAGGACCATTTCCGCCGCTTCGTAGCCGATGGCGCAGTCCGCGGTATCGTAAATGGTCTGGGCCGTATCTTCGATCAGCTGCAGCGTGTCCATGTCGGCGTTGCCGGACAGGACGTCATCCAGCAGGTTGCCCAGCTGAGCGAGGCCGATGCGGCACGGCGTACACTTGCCGCAGGTCTGCGCATGGCACAATTTCAGGAACGATGCCGCCATATCCACCGGGCAGAGTCCCGGGGGGCTGGCGATGATGCGCCTCTCCAGGTCCTTGTACAGCATTTCCACTGTGGTCTGGGCCTGGCTGGGCGTGATGATGCTCAATCTGCTCAATTGGTTCGACCTCCCCTGTAAATTACAAAAACATGCATACAAAAATGCATGTTAATTATATAACGATATGGTGTAAACAAGAAGAAATATTCTGTGAGTTAGTCATTGCTAACTTTTAATTCCGTATTATTTTCGGTATATTCACCAAATCAGAAGAATTATACGGCGTGCGCCCGTTCAAAAGGCCATAGACTTCCGACGCGCGCATATCCAGCAGAAGATTGGACGGAGCGCCGCCCTTTCCCCAGTCTTCTTTGCCCGGATTCACGACGATCCTGGCGAGAGACTTCTCCCTCGCTTCGGAGATCAGCCCCGCGCCGGTCTCGTTGAACGCGAGCACGCGCACGTAGGCCGGTTCCAGCAGCAGATTCGGGAGATGGTTTCTCGTGATGCCCAGCAGGATCTGCGTCAGGATGCGGCGGACGCGGCTCTCCGGATAGCGCTTGCTGCGGATGCGGTCCACGAGATCTTTGTACGACCGCGCCTTGCGGATCTCTCTGCGGACGACGTTCTCCAGCCCTTCCGAAACGCCGGGCGCGGAAATGATCGCGGACAAAGACAGCTGCGGGATCTCGTAGCGCAGCAGATCCATCATCCGGTCCTCCATGTCGGGCATAAAACTGTAATTATCGAGCGCTTCGTACGTATAGGACGGCACTTCGTCCTGAATGTCCTCCAGAACCGCTTCATACTCCAACATCATGCGGATCGACTCGCCGCTGGAATAATACTCCGTGATCTCCCCGCTCTTATGGGCGGCGCCGACCCGCTTCACCGCATAGGGTTCCAGGCCGAAATCCGTCTGTTTCAGCTGTTTTACGTATTCGAGGCCCAGGATATCGTTCGAGGCCGGAAAGTCCGGGAAATCGGCGATCTCGGGCCCCAGAACGGCTCTCAGCGCGCGGGCATAGGCGGTCCCGAAGGGACGGCCGGCTTCCATCTGCCCTTTCAGCGCCTTGCGGAACGCGTCGTCCTCCTTCAGCGCCAGCTCCGCCGCTTTTTCCAGCAGCGGCAGGTTTCCCGTTTCCGAGCCGAAGCACAGATGGGTCACCACGTTCAGAAGGCCGAGCGTGCGGCATCCGCCGTAGGCGAATTCCCTGGCGGCGTTCACCGCGCAGCAGACCGGCAGCTCCACGACCAGGTCCGCGCCGCCCTTTACGGCCAGCTCCGCTCTGGCGAACTTGTCGAGGATAGCGGGTTCCCCCCGCTGGATGAACTGTCCGCTCATCACGCAAACAACGGCCCGGGGAGCGAGCTCCCTGCGGACCGTGTCGATCAGATAGCGGTGACCGTTATGAAACGGATCGAATTCTGCGATGATGCCTGCGACAGACACAAGTCACCTGCTTACTGGGTCTTTTCGACCTGAGATTTGTAGATCTGCTCCTTGACTTCGCTTCTGGAAGAGGCGATGTTGGCGTTGATCTTTTCGAACGTCGCCTGCAGGTCGTCGTACATATCGGTGAAGTACGTCGCGTACATCTGGTCCACCTTCTCCTGCAGGTTGTACAGCATGGAATCGGTGTAGTCCAGGATGGACATCTTCATGACCTGGGAATTCTCCTGTGCGATGCGAAGGATCTCGTCCGCTCTGGCCTTAGCCTTGACGGTGATCTCGTCGTTCTCGACGAGGGCGTCCGCCTTCTGGCGCGCTTCGTTCAGGATGGATTCGTACTCCGCCTTCGCTTCGTCCAGGATGCGCTGTCTCTCGTTCTTGATCCACTGCGCCTGCTGGATCTCGTCGGGCAGTTCCAGACGGATCTCCTTCACGATCTCTCTGACTTCGTTGGGATCGACCATGACCTTGCGTACGACGGGTACGGATGACGCGACTTCGATGATCTCGTCCAGTTCGTCCAGTAATTCTAATACTTTCATGAAATACCCCCTACTTCTCGTATTTCTTCGCGACTATATCCAATACGTTGGCCGGCACCCATTCGCTGATATCGCCGCCGAGGCTGGCCACTTCCTTTATCATCGTGCTGCTCAGGAACGACCACTTCGGGTCGGTGAACAGGAACACTGTCTCCGTATTATTATACAAATAAGCGCTGCCCTGCGCTATAGGCATTTCGTAATTAAAGTCCGCCGTGTTGCGCAGGCTGCGCACGTCGGCCGTGAAGCTGTGGGCGTTCACGTAATCCGCCCGCAGTCCGTCGATGCGCACGACTTTTACGTTCGGCATGTCCGCTGTCAGCTCTTCGATGAGGGCGACGCGCTCTTCCGGGGTCAGCAGCGACTTCTTCGAAAAATTGACGGTCACGGCGACCGTAAACTCGTCGTACATCTTCGCGGCCCTGCGGATAATATCCAGATGCCCGTTGTGGATGGGGTCGAACGACCCTGCGAATATGGCTGTTCTCATCTCTTACTCTCTCTCGTAGATCGTGACGCCCGTCGCGCCGTAGCGGCGGTCCTTGATACAGGTAAATCCGTACAATTCCCCCGGCAGCACGTCCTTGTGGCGGTGTTCGCAGACGACGACGGTGCCCGGTCTGCAGTTGCCGGCTTCGTCGATGGCCTGCAGCGCCTCGGGGATGCTCCGGTCCGCGTACGGCGGATCCAGGAAGAAGATATCCACGGTCTCCTTCACCCGCCGGATGTTGCTGCGGAAGTCGCCGGACAGAAACACGCAGCGGTCCGTGACCCCGCACAGGGACGCGTTCTCCCGGCACAGCGCCAGGCTCTCGCGGGAACTGTCGGAGAAAAACACTTTCGACGCGCCGCGGCTGATGGCTTCCAGCCCAAGATTGCCGGAACCCGCGAACACGTCCATACAGACGGGCGCGTCTTCCAGCCAGGGAAGCAGCATGCTGAATACGGCTTCTTTTACTTTATCGCTCGTCGGTCTGACGTCGTCCGTTTTCGGGGACTTCAGCCGCCGGCCTTTCAATTCTCCTGCGATGATCCTCATAATAAATTGATTATAGTATAAGTTCCCCTGCCGTGGCAAATGTTTGGTCGATTTTTGCCTTCAGTCCCGCGTTCTCCGGTCTGTCGAGCCCCGGATCCTCCGCGAGGAGCTCCTGGGCGTCGGCGGCGGCCTTTTCGATCACCTTGACGTGCCGCACCGGGTCCGCCAGCTTCAGCTGGGGCAGGCCGTGCTGCCGGAAGCCGAACAGTTCGCCGGGTCCGCGCATCTCCAGGTCCTTTTCCGCGATGTAGAAACCGTCGCTGCTCTCGCACATCGTCTCCGCCCTCATGCGGGCGACGTCGCTGTCCTCGCCGGTGACGATCAGGCACCAGCTCTGTTCGCTGCCGCGCCCGACACGTCCTCTCAGCTGGTGCAGCTGCGCCAGGCCGAAACGCTCCGCGTTCTCGATGATCATGACGCAGGCGTTCGGCACGTTGATGCCGACTTCAATGACGACCGTAGACACGAGCACGTCCGTCTCGCCGCGGTAAAACGCTTCCATCACAGCATCCTTCTCCGCCTGTTTCATAGCGCCGTGCAGCAGCGCGAAACGGATGGACGGATACTGTGCCTGCAGTTCGTCGAACAGGCTTTCCGCGGAGCGTCCCTCGATGCTCTCGGAATCCGCGATCAGCGGCGCCACGATATAGCCCTGCCGCCCTTTCGCGACCTGCTGTTCCAGGATATCGTAAGCCTTCTGCCGGTTTTCCTCGTCGAAACGCCTCGTGATAATGGGCTGCCGGCCGGGAGGCAGTTCGTCGATGACGGAGATGTCCAGGTCGCCGTACAGCACGACAGCCAGCGTCCGCGGGATGGGCGTCGCGGTCATGACGAGCACGTCCGGGCTTTCGCCCTTGGCGGTCAGCAGCTGCCGCTGGTTGACCCCGAACCGGTGCTGTTCGTCCGTGATGACCAGCCCCAGCGCCTTGAAATTCACTTTTTCCGAGAGGATCGCGTGGGTGCCGACCACGACGTGCGCTTCGCCGCTTTCGATGGCGGCCAGGATCTTTTTCCGCTCCGACGCCTTCTGGGACCCGGTCAGGAGCACGACGTTCACGCCCAGCCCTTCGAAATCCCGCGTGAGCGTTTCCAGGTGCTGCGCAGCCAGCAGTTCCGTCGGCGCCATGAAGGCCGCCTGATAGCCGCTGGACACCGCTTTCAGGATCGCGCACTGGGCCACGGCCGTTTTGCCCGAGCCTACGTCGCCCTGGATCAGCCGGTTCATGGCGACGGGGGATTCCATATCGGCGCGGATCTGCTGCAGGCTGCGCTTCTGCGCGTTCGTCAGTTCGTACGGAAGTCTTCTGACGAATTCCTCGTCCAAACTGCCGGTAAAAGCGATGCCTTCCCGTCCGCTTCCGAACCTGTCTTTGCTGAGCAGCAGCGCCGTCTTCAGGTCGAACAGTTCTTCGTATACCAGGCGGTAGCGCGCCTGGGCGTATTCGTCCCTGCCTTTGGGATAGTGCACGTTCTCCAGGGCGAATTCCAGGCCGCAGAGATTGGCTTTTTCGATGACGGACGCAGGCAGCGTCTCGCCTTCGCCGGAGAACTGACCCTCCGCCAGTTCCAGCGCCAGGCGGGAGAACCGGCGCATCTCCTTCTGGGTCACGCCCCTCGTGAGCGTGTAGACCGGCAGGATGCCCGTCTGCGCGTCGTCGTCCGCCTTGCTGAACGCGGGCTGGAACATGGCCGCCCGGCCCTTCTCCAACTTCACCTTGCCATAGAAGCGGTATTCCTCTCCTACGGTGAACGTCCGGCCCATAAAACCGGCCATAAAGAAGATGATATCCAGCCTGCCGGTGGCGTCTTCCGCCAGCACGTGGAACGTGCGCTTTCTGCCGAAACCCCGGCCCATGCGGGCCTGGATCACCCGGGCGCAGACCAGACATTTCTCCCCGTCCTGCAGATCCGCGATCTGTTTCTTCGTGCGCAGGTCCTCGTAATCCCTGGGAAAGTCCCACAGCATGTCGGAAAGACGGAAAATGCCTGCTTTCGCAAAGCAGGCTGCCTTTTTCGGTCCGACCCCTTTCAGGTTTTCCATAGGGGAATTCAGTTCGATCTTCGTCACCGTACGGCTCATAGACTGATCTTTCTTGTGTTTACCATCTCGTGGAGATCCAGGGTCAGATCTCTCTTGACGATGTTTCTGTTCTTCGATACGGTTCCGGTGACCGCGATCTCGATGTTGCCGAGCGGCAATTCCAGCATCTCCGTGACGTCACGCGCGATGCGTTCCATCACGAGACCGCAGTTTTCCGTGATGCTTTCGCCCAGGCGGGACACCACGTACAGGCGGACGTAGAGCATGCCGTCCCGCATCTCCACCTTCTTTTCGGCGATGGCGTCGAATCCTCCGATCTTAACGAGAACGTCCGAAACGGCGCCTTTATAATTCGCAAGCCAAAGATTGCCTTCGACGGATTCGAAAGCGTGTTCGATGATCTGGTCTATGATCTGCCTGCTGATGGTCAGCGCGCCGAAACTGTTGTTGGATTGCGTCAGCATAGGTTTCCTCCGGGTTGAAAATATTGTATCATAAGCACGAAAAAAATTGTTGCCTAAGATGATTCTCTGTGGTAAAATATCACCTGTCTGAAATCACAGGCACCGCCTCGAAAGGCGTTAAAAGCTATAATTTTCAACCCTTTTCGGGGTACAAAGGAGGTTCAGAAAATGTCCAAAAAGTGCGATATTTGCGGCAAGGGCCAGGTATCCGGCAACAACGTTTCCCACTCCAACAGACACACCAGAAGAAAGTGGAACGCTAACATCCAGAGCGTAAGAGTCGAGGAAAACGGCACGGTCGTCAGAAAGAACGTCTGCACCAGCTGCATCCGCTCCGGCAAAGTCACGAGAGCTCTGTAAGAAAAGTAATAAAAACCGCCTGATCGTTCAGGCGGTTTTTTCATGCTTTTATTCTTCCTGCAGCACCCGGTACACGATCTCAATGGTGGGTTTCTTTCCCAGCATATCCCGCACCTCCATGCGGAAATCGTCCAGTTTCAAACCCTGCTCCTTCGACCAGTCGTCGCGCAGATACAGGTTGGCGTTGTCCACTGCGCCGCCCCACAGGAAGCCCAGCTTCGGCGTCACGACGGTGCTCGCGTACAGGCCTGCCGGCACCACGTATTCCTCCGTGTCCTTCCCCGGCGTATGGCCGCCGACGAACAGGTCGCAGTTGCCTTTCGCGTCCGTATTCTCCAAGATGACGTAGCGTATGCCTCTGTCGCCGGACCGGGATGTGTACACCATCATCGGATGTTCCCATTCCGTTTCCGCCGAATAGACGTTCGAACGGACCCGGAGTCCGTACAGCGTGACCGTTTCTCTTTCCTTGCATTCTACCGGTACAGGTTTTCTCGCCATATTCTCTACTCTCTCCCGTAATACTCGCCGCTGAGGATCGCCATTTTGTGCAGATCCACGTAATAACCGTCCTTCTTGCCGCAGTGCACGGCGTTGCCTTCGTCTTTGAAGCCCAGGCTTCGGTACAGGTTCGAAGCTTCGTTGCCGGTCACGTAGTCCAGCGTGACCCGCTCCATGTGCTTCTCGTCGAAGCTGTACGCCAGCAGCGCTTCCAGCGCTTCTCTGCCCAGCCCCTTGCCCCGCAGGCTGTCCTCGCCGATGTAGATCCTCGTGATGTCCAGAGAATCGTAGTGCTCGTTGATGTCGCAGATGATGACGCGGCCGACGATCTTCCCGGTCTCTTTCAGCACGATGGTCCACTGTTCGCAGGTATCGTCGAGGCTCTTCTTGACGAAATCCGGCGCGATCTTGTTATAGTCCCAGTCCTTGCTCATGGTAAAGCCCTTGCGCACGCCTTCGGTGCCTTCCATTTCGGCGAAACGGACGCAGTCTTCGAAGACGGAGGGACGGATGATCAATCTTTGCGTTTCCATAGTGAACTCCTTAACATGAAATATTATAGCATTGAAAGCGGTTGAGGAAAACGCACAAAATCGTTATAATGAATTGTTTTCAAACAGAAAGGTTATGAAATGGACGATTACAAATTCACCAGAGACACGTACATGGATACGTATAATACGGATATCGCAAGAAGAGCGACCGCAGGCGGCATCCTGCGGCAGTTCAACGAGACGGCGACGCAGAACATGTCCGCGTTCCGGCCCAGCTATGACGAACTGCTGGACAGCGGCCGCGCGCTGATGGTCTCCCGCATGGACATCGAGATCCTGGACCCTCCGTTTATGGAAGAGCCCATCCAGGTGAGCACCTGGCCCGTTCTCCCCAAAGGAGCGATCATCCGCCGCTGTTACGAAATGAGCAAGGACGGGGTCCTGCTGGCCAGAGCCAGTTCGGACTGGGCGCTCGTGGAGACCGCGAGCCGCAAGATCCTGCGCATGACCCCGGACACCTTCCCGAATTACAGATATGGAGATTACGTCAACTTATTCGACAAGAAGTTCCATATTTCCAAGGAAACCGCCGCGTCCATGGAAACGGCCGGCACGCATAAGGTGACGCTGCGGGACTGCGACTGCAACGGTCACATGAACAACACGTATTATCTGGACGTGCTGTGCGACGCCATCCCGGAACTGTATGATTACGAACACCACTGGGTCAATTCTGTACGGTTGCACTTCGCAAAAGAAGCGCCGCTGGGATCGGAGATCACGCTGCGGCGCTGCAAAGACGGAGACACCTACCTCTTCCAGACTTTTCTGGAAGACGGCTCTCTGAATATTGAATGTCAGATC
>JAEEGH010009964.1_pt1 | contig 21946 bp, 36 predicted proteins | sample 9134181 | NCBI WGS metagenome assembly JAEEGH01 (sample SAMN16246544, study PRJNA631951) | gut metagenome | biome: gut microbiome; feature: rumen; material: DP-attached | host: Bos | place: Iran: Karaj | collected 2018-10
AGACCGGCGGTCTGCAGCGCGCGGATGGCGGCCTCACGGCCCGACCCGGGACCTCTGACAAAGACCTCGACGGTCTTCAGACCATGCTCCATGGCTGCCTTCGCGGCAGTCTCGGCCGCGGTCTGCGCGGCGAAGGGGGTAGACTTCTTGCTGCCACGGAAGCCAAGACCGCCCGCGGACGCCCAGGAAATGGCGTTGCCCTGCGTGTCGGTGATGGTGACCATGGTGTTGTTGAAGGAAGAGCTGATATGGACCTGGCCCTTTTCAATGTTCTTGCGCTCGCGACGGCGCGTTCTGACGACTTTCTTCTTGGTGTTCGCTGCCATGATCTATATCCCTCCTTACTTCTTCTTATTCGCGATGGTGCGTTTCGGACCCTTGCGGGTACGAGCGTTGGTCTTGCTTCTCTGTCCGCGCACGGGCAGGCCGCGGCGATGACGCTGGCCGCGGTAGCAGCCGATCTCGGTGAGGCGCTTGATGTCCAGCGCGGTCTGGCGGCGCAGGTCGCCCTCAACGATAAAGTTGTGGTCGATGCACTCGCGCAGCTTGCTCTCTTCCTCGTCGGTGAGGTTCTTGACTCTGGTGTCGGGGTTGATCCCGGTCATCTCCAGGATCTTCTTCGCGCTGGTTCTGCCGATACCGTAGACGTAAGTGAGACCGATCTCGATTCTCTTGTCCTTGGGCAGGTCAACGCCGGCTATACGTGCCATACTTTTTTATCATCCTTTCGATAATCATTCCCGCATATTGGTCTCCGGGGCTTAATCCCGCCGGAGGGAGCCCTACGGATCCATGCGGCTGTTTTAATTTTGTGGGACTTGAGGTTTTCTCAGCCCTGACGCTGTTTGTGTTTGGGGTTCTCGCAGATAACCATGACCTTTCCTTTGCGCTTGATTATCTTGCACTTTTCGCACATGGGTTTTACTGAAGGTCTTACTTTCATGTTCTTTTAACCTCCCTTTTGTTATTTGCTTCTCCAGACGATTCTGCCGCGTGTGATATCATAGGGAGACATCTGCACCGTAACTTTATCGCCGGGGAGAATTCGAATGAAATTCATCCGGAGTTTTCCGGATATATGCGCCAGAATAATATGCCCGTTTCCGATATCCACCTGGAACATCGTATTGGGCAGAGATTCAACTACTGTTCCTTCCAGTTCGATTACATCGTCTTTAGCCAAAGTTTTTATATCCTCCACACAGTTTTTAAAGGCTTAAATATCATCTGCCATCGTCAGTATTTCAGGCTCACCGTCTGTGATCACAATCGAGTTTTCATAATGACATGCAAGCGATCTGTCAGCTGACACAACCGTCCACTCGTCATCCAGAACTTCAATTTCCCAGTTTTTGCTGGCAATCACCATCGGTTCCACCGCGATTGTCATCCCTTTGACAAGTCTCGGATTCCCACGATGTCCGTTTTTCCTGTCGATTCTGTAATTCGGAACTTCCGGAGCCTCATGCATTTCACGGCCGACGCCATGTCCCACATAGTCTCGCACTACAGAGTATCCGTATCCTTCTACGTATTCCTGTATGGCTGCTCCGATATCATTGATCCGATATCCTACTTTTGCAAACTTAATGCCCTCAAAGAAGCTTTGTCTGGTTACTTCAATCAGCCGTTTTGCTTCTTCACTGATTTCACCGCAGGGATATGTTCCTGCGCAGTCACCGACAAAACCCTGAAATGTCGCTCCCACATCAACGGAAACGATATCTCCGTTCCGGACTGTTCTTTTGCCCGGAATACCGTGAATGACCTCTTCATTGACAGAAATGCATGCGCTGCCCGGAAATCCCCCGTAGCCGAGAAAAGTCGGTTTCGCGCCGCATTTCACGATATAATCATGCACATACTTGTCAATCTGCCTGGTAGTCACACCGTCCCGGATTGCCTGCCTCGCAATGCTGCGGGCTCCGGCTGTAATCCTTCCGGCCTGGCGCATCAGTTCAATTTCTTTCGGGGATTTAATATAGATCGTATCCGACATTGCTTAAATCCCCAGAACTTTTTTGATTTCAGCCGTCGTCTCTTCGATGGTCGGCTGATTATCAGCTGTTACCAGCTTTCCTCTCTCCTTATAGAATGATTTGAGAGGTTCAGTTTCCCTGTGGTATGTCTCCAGCCGTACTCTGACTGTCTCCGGAGTATCATCCTTCCGGATCTGCAGCTCCCCGCCGCAACTGTCACAGATTCCCTCCGTCTTCGGAGGATTGTTGACAACATGGTAGGTTCTGCTGCACTTTTTACAGGTTCTGCGGCCGGACATACGCTCGACGATGGTTTCGTCGTCCACTTCAATGGACAGGGCTTTGTCAATCGTCACTCCCAGCTCTTCCATAGCTTTCGCCTGCGGAATCGTACGGGGGACGCCGTCGAGAATGTAGCCGTTCCTGCAGTCATCCTGAGCAAGGCGCTCCCGGATGATGCCGATAATGACATCATCCGGAACGAGTTTCCCGGCTTCAACATATTCCTTTGCCTTCAGCCCTGTCGGAGTTCCTTCGCTCATCGCTGCACGGAGGATATTCCCGGTTGATATGGTAGGAATATTCAGCTCACGGCTCAGGATTTCTGCCTGGGTTCCTTTCCCGGCGCCAGGTGCGCCTAAAAGAATCAGCCTCATAGCGCCTTCACCGATCAGTCAAGAAATCCCTTGTAGTTGCGCATCATGAGCTGTGCCTCAATGGCACGGATCGTTTCAAGCGCAACACCGACCACGATGATAATAGACGTACCGCCCAGAGACAGACCTGTCAGAGACGCTGTCTTGCTGAATACACTGATCAGGATAGGAACCGTGGCAAGAATGCCAAGATAAAGAGCACCGAACAGAGTGATTTTGTTCAGAACTTTCTGAATAAACTCGCTTGTCGGTTTTCCGGGACGGAATCCCGGAATATATCCGCCGTTCTTCTTCAGGTTGTTCGCCACTTCAATCGGATTGAACTGAATGGTGGAATAGAAATACGCAAAGAAGATGATCAGTGCGAAATAAATCACTGCATACCAGACGGTATTTGTCTTCGCCCAGGCACTGTTGCTGTGCCCTGTCAGAGCAGCGATCGTTGCAGGCAGGGAGGCAATGGACTGTGCAAAGATGATCGGCATAACACCGGACATGTTTACCTTCATCGGCAGATGTGTGCTCTGTCCGCCGTACATCTTTCTGCCGACAACACGCTTTGCATACTGCACGGGCAGTCTGCGTTCAGCATCGTTCACAAAGACGATCAGCACGATAATGGCCAGTGCACCGAGGTACATCAGTACCGCAACCCACCACTTGAGATTGCCGGACACCACATTGCTGATGGTGCTGGCAATGCTTACCGGGAAGCGGGAAATGATACCTGCAAACAGGATCATGGAAATACCGTTTCCGATACCGTACTCAGTGATCTGCTCACCGAGCCACATGATCAGCGCAGAACCGGATGTGAAGGTCAGAACAATAACAATTGCTGCCCATACGCTGTTCTTTGCTTCTGTTTCCAGCAGGCCGTTGTTCTTGATCAGCATATAATATGCAAAGCCCTGCAGCAGTGCAATCGCTACTGTGGAGTATCTGGTGATGGAAGCAATCTTTTTCTTGCCTTCCTCACCTTCATCCTTGCTCATGCGCTCAAGAGCAGGAATGGCAATGCACAAAAGCTGGATAATAATGGATGCGTTGATGTAGGGCTGGATGCTCAGAGCAAAAATTGTTGCCTGTGAAAATGCACCGCCGGACATCACGTTCAGCAATCCGAGTACAGTATTCTGCAGAGAAGTAAAATAGCTCTGCAGAGCTGCCGTGTTGACATACGGAACGGGGATCGCATTACCGACGCGGAAGATGAGCAGAATAACCAGTGTGAAGAGAAGCTTTTTCCGGATCTCTTCCACTCTCCATGCATTCTTTAACGTCTGAAGCACTTAGACCACCTCTGCCTTTCCGCCAGCCGCTTCAATCTTCTGTTTCGCGGACTCGGAGAAAGCAGCAGCCTTGACTGTCAGTTTTTTGGTAATCTCGCCGTTGCCGAGAATCTTCACACCATATTCGCACTTGGAGAGGACGCCGGCATGAAGCAGCATCTGGGCATCAACAACTGCGCCGTCTTCAAACTTATCGAGTGCAGATACATTAACCGCTTCCAGAGGCTTTGCAAAGATGTTGTTGAAGCCTCTCTTCGGAATACGGCGTGCAAGAGGCATCTGGCCGCCTTCAAATCCGATGCGGGTTCCGCCGCCGCTGCGGGCTTTCTGGCCCTTGTGTCCGCGGCCTGCAGTCTTGCCGTTGCCGGTTGCATGACCTCTGCCCTTACGTTTGTCTACATGGGTAGAGCCTGCTACGGGAGAAAGATCGTTGATATACATACTCTTTTCCCTCCTTATTCTTCGGTAACCTTGAGCAGATATCCGATTTTGGCTATCTTGCCGCGGGTCTGAGGATTGTCGGGCTGTACAGTTTCATTTCCGATCTTGTGCAGGCCGAGAGATTTTGCTGTTGCAATGTGGCTTTCAAGCCTTCCGTTCAGGCTCTTGACCAGTTTAATTCTGAGGTTAGCCATTTTCTGTCCTCCTTACCCCTGAACTTCTTCAGGTGTCTTGCCTCTGGCAGATGCAACCTGAGCAGCATCACGCAGAGACTTGAGGCCTTCCATAGTTGCAGCAACAACGTTGGCAGGGTTATTGGTGCGGAGGCACTTTGTACGGATATCCTTGATACCCGCGGCTTCCACCACTGCACGGACAGCACCGCCTGCGATAACGCCGGTGCCTTCGGGAGCCGGCTTCAGCAGGACACGGCCTGCCCCGAACTCGCCGATCACTTCATGAGGAATGGAAGTTCCCTTCAGCGTTACGTTGCAGATATTCTTCTTGGCATCTTCAAGTCCCTTGCGGATTGCTTCGGAAACTTCATTTGCCTTGCCCATGCCGAATCCGACGCGGCCTTTGCCGTCACCGACTACACACAGAGCAGAGAACTTTGCAACACGGCCGCCCTTGACGGTCTTGCTGACACGGTTGAGGGAAACTACTTTTTCAATGAACTCGGAGGGAGCTTCTTCTCTGTTTCTGCGGTCCCTTCTGTCATTTCTGTCATTGTTATATGCCATTTCGTTATCCCCCTTTCTCAGAACTTCAGTCCGTTTTCACGGGCGCTCTCTGCCAGAGCCTGTACACGGCCGTGGTAGATGTAGCCGCCGCGATCGAACACGACTTCTTCAATACCCTTTTTCAGAGCACGTTCAGCAATAGCTGCGCCGACCTTCTTGGCCGCTTCGCTGTTGCTGCCGTTTCCTTCAAACGTCTTCTCTACAGAAGATGCAGAAACGAGCGTATTCCCTGCAACGTCATCGATAATCTGGGCATAGATGTGGTTTTCACTGCGGAAAACACAGAGACGGGGCCTTTCGGCTGTGCCGGAAATCTTACCGCGAACTCTGTTGTGGCGCTTGACGCGCTGTCCTTTTGTATCAGGTCTTTTAATCATTCAGGCACACCTCCGTTTACTTGGCACCGGTCTTGCCTTCTTTGCGGCGGATCGTCTCATAATCGTACTTGATTCCCTTGCCCTTATACGGCTCAGGAGGTCTCTTTCCGCGGACTTCTGCTGCAAACTGGCCGACTTTCTGCTTGTCTATTCCCTTGATAACCACATGGTTTGCATCGGGAACGTCAATCTGTATGTCCTCGGTTTCAGGGAAAATAACCTGATGGGAGTATCCGAGGTTCATAACCAGCTTCTTATCTTCCTTCGCGGCACGGTAACCGACACCGTTGATCTCCAGCTTCTTTTCAAACCCGTGTGTTACACCGACGACCATGTTGTCGATCAGGGTTCTGGTCAGTCCGTGATAGGACTTGTTCTGCTTGGTGTCATCGGGGCGGGATACGTGAATCACGCCTGCATCTACTTCAACCTTCATCTGGGGAACCAGAACGCGTTCAAGTGTTCCTTTCGGTCCCTTAACGGTGATACGGTTGTTCTCATCGACGCTCACTTCAACGCCTGCCGGAATGGTAATGGGTTTCAGACCAATTCTAGACATCTTTCTTCCTCCTTACCAAACAAACGCCAGGACTTCGCCGCCGACATTCAGCTTGCGTGCTTTCTTGTCGGTCATAACGCCCTTGGACGTAGAAACGATAGCGATTCCGAGGCCTTTCAGAACGCGCGGAAGCTCATCTGCACCGGCGTATACACGCAGGCCGGGTTTGCTCACGCGGCGGATTCCCTGAATAGCCTTTTCCTTGCCGGGAAGGTACTTCAGAGTAATACGGATGATTCCCTGGGTGCCGTCATCAATAATCTGATAATTCTTGATGTAGCCTTCTTCGAGAAGGATCTCAGCAATGGACTTCTTCATCTTGGAAGCGGGAACATCAACTGTTTCGTGCTTTGCGCTGCCGGCATTGCGGATTCTTGTCAGCATGTCGGCAATAGGATCTGTGATTTGCATTCTTTCTTTCTCCTTATTTAGAGTTACTGCCCATTTAGGCAGTTTCAGTGGCGAGGTTCCGCGCCAATACTTGATTGGCCGCGGCCTTTCGTCAGCGGTTTATATGATAAGAATCCGATGCGGAATGACAGAAAGTCTCATTCCGTCATTCCTCATTTGATTCCTGTCACTTCTCAGAAGCTGGCTTTCCGTACGCCGGGGATCTGACCCTTGTACGCCAGTTCGCGGAAGCAGATACGGCAGATGCCGTAGTTGCGCAGATAAGCGTGAGGACGGCCGCAGATCTTGCAGCGGTTGTACTTGCGTGTGGAGAACTTTGCAGGAGCCTGCTGCTTCAGAATCATTGATTTCTTTGCCATAATTTTCTCCTTCTTAGTTCATGAACGGAGCACCAAGCAGCCTGAGCAGCTCGCGGGCTTCCTCATCGGTCTTTGCTGTCGTGGTAATCGCAATGTTCATACCGCGGAGCTTTTCAATCTTGTCATACTCGATTTCCGGGAAAATGATCTGTTCTTTCAGGCCAAGGCTGTAGTTGCCGCGTCCGTCAAAGGCATCTGCGGAAATACCGCGGAAGTCACGTACACGGGGCAGAGCAATGTTGAACAGACGGTCCAGAAATTCCCACATGCGGTCTGCACGAAGCGTTACCTTCACGCCGACTTTCATGCCTTCACGCAGTTTGAAGTTTGCAACGGACTTTCTTGCAACCGTTGCCACTGCATGCTGGCCGGTGATGGCGGAAATGTCTTTAATCACGGCTTCAAGTGCTTTTGCATTGTCCTTGCAGTCACCGCAGCCGACAGATACGACTATCTTGTCAATGCGGGGAATCTGCATAACTGATTTGTACTGGAACTTCTCCATCAGAGCAGGAGCAACTTCCTCAACATACTTTTTCTTCATGGTAGTCATTGGTTGTTAATCTCCTTTCTCAGATTTCAGCGCCGCACTTCTTGCAGATACGGACTTTCTTACCGGCTTCAACCTTGTGTCCGACGCGTGTTCCCTTGCCGCACTTGGGGCAGACGACCTGAACTTTGCTGGCATAAATCGGGGTTTCAACCTTGATGATGCCGCCGTCTTCACCCTGCTTGGTGGGCTTCTTGTGCTTTGTAGCAACGTTGACGCCTTCTACAATCACTTTACCGGTTTTCGGTTCTGCAACCAGCACCTTGCCCTGTTTACCCTTGTCCTTACCGGACAGAACAACGACTTTATCGTCTTTTCTGATATTCATTCCGGTACCTCCTCAAATTACTTCAGGAGCAAGGGAAAGGATTTTCATATATTCCTTATCACGAAGCTCACGTGCTACGGGTCCGAAGATACGGGTTCCGCGGGGGTTCTTATCACCGGTGTTGATGAGAACAGCTGCATTCTCATCGAAACGGACATAAGTACCGTCGGCACGTCTGACAGGCTTTACAGTGCGTACGATAACTGCACGAACGACGTCACCTTTTTTCACCTGTCCGCCGGGGGCCGCCTTGCGGACCGAGCAGATAACAACATCTCCGATGCTGCCATACTTGCGGCCGGAACCGCCCAGTATGCGTATCGTCTTCAGTTCTTTTGCGCCGGTATTGTCAGCTACTTTCAGATAGGTTTCTTCCTGTATCATATTACGGCGCCTCCTTACTTAGCTTTCTCAACGATTTCGGCCACGCGCCATCTCTTGTCTTTGGACAGCGGACGGGTCTCCATCACGCGAACGATATCACCGACTCTGCATTCATTGTTTTCATCATGTGCTTTCAGGCGATATGTTCTACCGATAATCTTTTTGTAGGTCTTGTGTGCAACATGGTCTTCAACAATAACAACTACTGTCTTGTCCATCTTGTCGCTTACGACCTTGCCCGTGCGAACCTTACGGAAAGTATTTCTTTTTTCTTCCATGATTGTCTACCTCCTCAGTTCTGCTTCTCGCGAAGAACCGTCTTAACGCGGGCTATATCGCGGCGGGTTGTGGATATCTTGGTCGGGTTGTCCAGATGATTGGTCGCATGCTGCATGCGAAGCATGAACAGATCCTTCTTGAGGTCAACAAGCTTGCTCTCAAGCTCGGCAACGCTCATATTACGAATTTCGTTTGCCTTCATCTTATTCACCCTCCTCTTCTGCCGCTTCCTTTGCAACTATCTTGGTCTTGATAGGAAGCTTATGGCTGGCAAGGCGAAGAGCTTCGCGGGCAGTCTCTTCCGGAACACCGGCGATCTCAAACATCACTCTGCCCGGTTTTACAACGGCAACCCAGTATTCAGGGGAGCCTTTACCGGAACCCATACGGGTTTCTGCAGGCTTTGCAGTGACAGGCTTGTCCGGGAAAATCTTGATCCATACCTGGCCGCCACGCTTGGTATAACGTGTCATGGCGATACGGGCTGCTTCAATCTGATTGGACTTGATCCAGCCGGGCTCAGCAGCCTGGAGGCCAAATTCACCGTAAGTTACGACGTTGCCGCGGGAAGCTTTGCCCTTCATACGGCCGCGCTGAACTCTGCGGTACTTTACTCTTTTAGGCATTAACATCAGTCATTGCCTCCTTCCTGTGCGGGAGCCGCTGCACGCGGTGCGCGCCGTTCGCCGTTCTGGAAAGCAGGTCTGTTGCCATAGCTGCTCTGTCCGTTCTGGCCACGGTTATCGCGGTTGTAGCCTCCCTGGCGATCGTTGTCACGGTTGTAACCGCCCTGACGATCGTTGCCGCGGTTGTATCCGCCCTGGCGACGGTCCCCGCCCTGACGGCGGTCGTCTCTGCGGCGGCGTTCGCCCTGCGGCTTGTTGAGATCCATTGTGCGCGGAGTGGTACGGAGAGTCTGGGACAGGACTTCGCCTTTGTAGATCCATACCTTGATACCGATACGGCCGTAGGTTGTATCAGCTTCGGCAAAGCCGTAGTCAATGTCCGCACGGATCGTCTGCAGAGGAATGGTGCCCTCGTGGTAGGTCTCACTGCGTGCAATTTCAGCACCGCCGAGACGTCCGCCGCATTTGATCTTGATGCCGCGGGCGCCCATTCTCATGGCGCGTCCCATTGCATTCTTCATTGCACGGCGGAAACCGATGCGCTTCTCAAGCTGCTGGGCGATATTCTCAGCAACCAGCTGAGCGCTCGTATCGGGAGTCCGAACCTCAACGATGGAAATCTTGACATCCTTACCGATCAGCTTTTTGACTTCGCCTTCAAGTCTTGCGATCTCTTCGCCGCCCTTACCGATTACAACACCGGGTCTGGAGCAGTGAATATAGATGCGAACTTTCGAGGAGTCACGCTCAATCTCGATTGTAGGAACACCGGCAGAATACAGAGTTTTCTTCAGATATTCACGGATTTTAAAATCTTCAACAACAAGATCACCGACCTTGTCTTCTCTGGCATACCATCTGGAATCCCAGTCTTTAATAACGCCAACGCGCAACCCATGCGGATTTACCTTTTGACCCATGATTCAGCCTCCTTTCCTTATTCTCTCTCAGCCACGGCGATGTAGATGTGGCTGGTGCGCTTATTGATCCGGTACATACGGCCCTGAGCTCTGGGTCTGCCTCTTTTGAGGATTGAGCCGGCTCCGGCATATGTGGTGCAAACGTAGAGCTTCTCAGGATCCATCTCGAAGTTGTTCTCGGCATTTGCCATTGCACTCTTCAGGACTTTCACCATCAGCTCGCATCCGGCTTTCGGAGTATTCTCCATCATAGCCAGTGCTACATTTGCATTCTTGCCGCGGATCATATTGCAGATAATCTCAACCTTGCGGGGAGAGATGCGGGCATATTTATGCTCGGCATATGCAATTTTCTTTTCGTCCATGTGTCTCCTCCTCACTTACCGGTCTTGCTGCCGGAATGGCCGCGGAAGGTACGGGTCGGAGCAAATTCTCCAAGCTTGTGACCAACCATATCCTCGGTTACGTACACAGGAACATGACGGCGTCCGTCATGAACAGCGATCGTATGTCCAACAAAGGAAGGGAAGATGGTGGATGCACGAGACCAGGTCTTGATAACCTGCTTGCTTCCGCTCTTATTCATCTCATCGACTCTCTTCAGGAGTTCCGATGCAGCGAAAGGGCCTTTTTTAATACTTCTGCTCATATCTTTTCCCCCTTACTTTGCGTTGCGGCGCTTTACAATGAACTTATCGGTGCGGTTCTTTGTCTTGCGCGTCTTATATCCGAGTGCCGGTTTGCCCCAAGGAGTTACAGGTCCGGGACGGCCGACAGGAGATTTGCCTTCGCCACCGCCATGAGGATGGTCTACCGGGTTCATAACAGAACCGCGAACCGTGGGACGAATGCCCATGTGGCGTTTACGGCCTGCTTTTCCGAGGTGGATGTTCGCATGATCAATATTGCCGACCTGGCCGATTGTTGCCATGCAGTCAATTCTGACCTTGCGCATCTCGCCGGAAGGAAGACGAACTGTTGCCATTCCGTTTTCCTTTGCCATCAGCTGAGCGGAAACGCCTGCTGAACGGACGAGCTGAGCACCCTTGCCGGGATAAAGCTCAATGTTGTGGATAACGGTACCGACCGGAATGTTGCTCAGGGGAAGTGCGTTCCCCGGCTTGATGTCGGCAGCGGCTCCGGACACGATTGTGTCGCCGGCTGCGAGGCCAACCGGAGCCAGGATGTAGCGGAGTTCACCGTCTTCATACTCACAGAGAGCGATGAATGCGCTGCGGTTCGGATCATATTCCAGGCGCTGAACTTTCGCCGGCATATCGATCTTGTTGCGCTTGAAGTCGATCACGCGGTATTTACGGCGATTGCCGCCGCCCTGGTGACGGACTGTGATTCTGCCGTAGCTGTTACGGCCGGAGTGCTTCTTCAGGACCTCGAGGAGGCTCTTCTCAGGCTGAGCGTGCTTGTCAACACCGTCAAAGCCGGAAACTGTCATTCCTCTTCTGGCAGGAGTAGTCGGTCTGTATGTTTTAATCATTCGTCATTCCTCCTTATGCCATGCCTTCAAAAAGCTCAATGTTCTTGGAGTCAGCGCTGAGCTTTACGATAGCCTTTTTCCAGGAAGCGGTCTTCCCTGCGGGATAGGCGCCCTGGCGCTTCTCTTTTCCCCTGACGTTTTCTGTTGTCACTTTGATAACCGTGACACCGAAAATCTCCTCAACAGCCTTTGCGATCTCGATCTTATTGGCATCTTTTGCAACTGCAAAAGCATACTTTTTGATGTCCTGATCTTCCATGGACTGCTCGGTAATAATCGGGCGAATAATCACATCATATGCTGTCTTCATCAGGCGAATACCTCCTCCATTTTTGTCAGAGCAGCCTTGTCGACAACCATAACACCGTTTGTGAGAATCATGTACGGGCTGAGAATAGTAGCTGTCGTGGTGTTCACGCCCGGAATATTGCGGGCAGACTTTACGACTTTTTCATCCCCATTCTCGGTTACGACCAGTGCTTTTCCGCTGATGCCGAGTTTGTTCAGAAATTCTTTAAAGGTCTTTGTTTTGATTTCATCAACTTTAAGACCGTCAACAACAAGAACTTCATTCTCTGCAGCTTTTGCAGAAAGAGCAGATTTCATAGCCAGCTTTCTGACTTTCTTGTTCAGAGAGTAGCTGTAATCTCTGGGCTTCGGTGCAAACGCTACGCCGCCGTGCGTCCATTCCGGTGCGCCGGCATAACCGGCACGTGCACGACCGGTGCCTTTCTGGCGCCAGGGTTTCTTGGTGGTGAAATCAACTTCACCTTTGGTAAGAGCGCTCTGTGTGCCCTGGCGGCAGTTTGCCAGATGATTCTTGACAGAATCGTGCAGGACACTCTTGTTCGGCTCAATCCCAAAAACGGCTTCGGAGAGCTCAATCTCGCCGATCTCCTGACCTGCCATGTTAAAAACTTTTGCTTTAGGCATTTATGCTGCTCTCCTTTCCTTACTTTGTACGTGCAGATGCTTTCTGCGGATTGACACGTGCAGAAGCCTTCTGCGGGTTGACGGAGATGCCTGCACCCTCGCCCTTCTTGACCGGCTGAGTCTTGACAGTGTCTTTAATGTAGACAATGCTGCCCTTGGGACCGGGAACCGCGCCGCGGATTGCGATGAGGTTAAGCTCTGCATCAACTTTTACAACATCCAGATTCTGAACTGTCACCTGTTCTACGCCCATGTGGCCGGCCTGCTTCTTTCCCGGGAAAATGCGGGAAGGATCCGTGCTGGAGCCCATGGAACCTGCATGACGGTGGACCGGGCCGCCGCCGTGGCTGGTAGGTGTACGGCCCTGGCCGAAGCGTTTGATAACGCCGGCGTAGCCGTGGCCCTTGCTGGTGCCTGTCACGTCAACCTTGTCGCCTTCTGCAAAGACGTCTGCCTTCAGGACATCACCGACTTCAAACTTATCGGTTTCTGCAAGGCGGAATTCCTTCAGATGCTTAACCATGCCGACGCCGGCCTTTTTCAGGTGACCCTGTTCGGGTTTGCTCAGCTTCTTTTCGGAAACTTCTTCGTATCCGAGCTGAACTGCAGTGTAGCCTTCCTTTTCTTCCGTCATCTTGGCCGTTACCACACAGGGACCGGCTTCAATAACAGTTACAGGAATGACTTTGCCGGCTTCGTCAAAAATCTGAGTCATGCCGACTTTTTTGCCAATAATGGCTTTTTTCATTCTTTCTCCTCCTATCGGTTATTGGTTACCTAGCATGGCTCGTCATTGGGGAACGGCCGGAGGCTGGCAACTTAACCCTTCCGCACTCGCAAGCTGCGGAAAACGGGTCAAAACAAATTAATAAATAATAATGTAGAAATCCGGTCAGCTATCAGAGCTTGATCTCGATTTCAACACCTGCGGGAACTTCGAGGTTCATAAGAGCCTCAACGGTCTTCTGAGTGGGGCTCATAATGTCAATCAGACGCTTATGAGTGCGGCGCTCAAACTGCTCACGGCTGTCCTTATACTTATGAACAGCACGGAGGATTGTGACGATCTCCGTCTTTGTGGGGAGAGGGATGGGGCCGGAAACCTTTGCATCCGTTCTCTTTGCTGCTTCGACGATCTTCTCTGCAGCCTTGTCAATCAGCTGATGGTCGTATGCCTTAAGGCGAATACGGATCATGTTTTTGCCGGGGTTTGCCATTTTTCTTTCTACTCCTTTATCGTACGTTTTTTCATGGCGTACGGATGAGGTTTTTCATACACACACCCGTGCGTATCAGGCCAGTACCGAAAAAACAAACCGGCTTTTGGCCGGTCGTTCTCTCATTTCTGCGATATACGCGTGTATACGAGAGCCCTCAGCCGCCCGATTGCGCATCTCAAAACAATGAGATACCGGACATACTCCACGGAAGTTACCTCGTTTACACGAGCAATCTCCCGCTTCATCGCACCATTTGTGCATGATCTGCACAAGCTTGTATACTATACCAAAAACTCTCTGTCAAGTCAAGAAATTTTTTCAGGAAAAATGAGATTTTTTTCGGTGAAAATGCACAAAATTTTATTATTTTGTTTCCCGCCTGCTCTCGCTTCGGTTTTTCGCTGTATGGAACAGTTTTGCTGCCTGTTTTATATGTTTTATATGTTTCCCGGAAAGACGTACTTCAGCTGCTGCCGGGCAATTTCAACAAGTTTCAGAATCGCAGCTTTCTCCGTCGGGTTTCTGTCCTGCATTCTGTAACGCGGGAAAAAACGCGTGATATGAAGCGGAATCTCCTCACCGTGCGGCAGGGACGCGATCCATTGCGTCATGGCACGGATTTCTTCTTCCGAATCATTCATGCCGGGAACGATCAGGCTTGTCAGTTCCACATGACACTGCTCTGCCGCTTTTGCAATAAAGTTCTTCACTGCTGCAAGGTTCCCGCCCAGAATATTCCGGTAGACATCATCCTGAAAACTCTTCAGATCAATATTCAGGGCATCTGTCAGCGGAAGAACAGTATCCGCAATTTCATCATTCACGCATCCGTTGGTAACCAGCACTACTTTCAGATCCTTTTCCCGCAGAAGCCTTGCCGTATCCATCACATACTCATAGGAAATGAGAGGTTCATTATAGGTAAAGGCCACCCCGATATTCCGCTGCGGTCTGAGATGTTCCGCCATATCCGCCAGTGCTTCCGGAGAGACATAATTATCTTCCGCTCTTCTGCCGTGCCGGAACTCCTGTCCGTCAGACATGGATATTTCCCAGTTCTGACAGAAAGGGCAGTTCAGGCTGCATCCGTAGCTTCCGACCGACAAAATTCTGCTGCCGGGATAAAAACGGGCCAGAGGTTTCTTTTCAATCGGGTCAAGGGCAAGAGAAGTCACAAGCCCGTAGTTCAGAGGAACAACGCTGCCGTCTCTTGTTCCACGTGCACGGCATCGGCCGGTCTTCCCCTCCGCGATGCGGCACCGGTGCGGACATACCGGACAGACTGCGGAACAATTCGAATGATCAGACATGACGAACAACCTCAAAGCGTTCCATTTCGAAGTTCTTCTCCCGTTCTGACAGACCGGCTTTTCTCAGCGCAATGGACAGCTGTTCATCAACTGACTCCACGCCGTCCAGATTCGGCAGAAGCAGCCCTCTTCGGAAGCCCTTTGTAACAATAACCCCGTACTTCTTTACATCCAGCTCATCCTTTGAACGGATCTTTTCCGGCTTCCCGAGCACATCCACGCTGATTTCCAGCGATTCCAGTTCCTCCGGAAGTACCGGGCTGAACCGCGGATCCTTTGTGGCAGCGCTGATGCCGTTTTCCACAATTTCTTCCGCAATGTTCTTTCTGACCGCCTGAATCGTACCAATGCAGCCGCGCAGCCGTCCGTCTTTATGGAGAGAAACGAATACACCTGCCTGCTTTTCCATCATTTCTGCCGGAAGATCCCCGGGAAGAACCAGTCTCTTTCCCTCTCCGACCCAGGAACAGACAGATGCACGGGCAAGCCTGACATAGGCGTCTTCCTTCCGGCGTTTTTCCTCCAGATTCTTTTTCTGACGCTCTCTCCAACTGTCCAGGCAGCTTCCGGAGGGATCCCTCCCTGTAACCCGGTAGGTGCAGACACCGTAACCGACGCCGAAGGTTCCTTCATGGCTCAGCCTCTGTGTCTCTACTGACAGTCCATCCAGTGCACCAGCCATGATGCAGAAGCTCCGGTGTCCGCACTCCGCCGCTTTGTCGCAGAACACTTCGTCAAAATCCAGCAGCTCATCAAAAGCAGCCCTGCCCATTACATCCATGATCCGTTTGTCGTATTCCGGACCTTCTTTCGACAGCCCGTACGGCCCGTCTTCCCGGAGTTTATGGGAAAGATCTCCACTGCCGACAATCACTGTACGTCTGTCAAGAGAATCGGCAGTCTGCGAAATCAGCTGCCCCAGGCGGACATGATCTGTCAGAGGAAGGCCGGACAAACCGATTCTCACCAGCTGATAGCCTGTATAGTACTGATTGATGTAATAGAGAGGAATCATCGTGCCATGATCAAGTTCCGGATTCCTTTCTCCCAGCGTCCCTGCCGGGAGCCCCGCAGAGGAAGCGGCATCAGCCAGATTTTTGACAAAAGCACTGTCATAACTGACTTCAATTTGCACCTGAGGTGCACGGAACTGCCGCATATCTCCTCTGGCGCTTCTGCCCGGTGAAATATGGAAATAATCCGCATACATCACGGAATGCGGAGACAGAAGTACGATCGTCTCCGGTTTCAGGCTTCCGACAAATGCCGCCGCTTTTCTGTATGCTTCATCCGTTGCCGATATTTTTCTCTCTTCCCCTCTTCCGACTTCGGGAAGAATGATCGGCGGGTGCGGTACCATAATTGCTCCGACTACTGACATGGCTGTCCTCCGTTTTCGTCTTCTTTGTCCGATCAGTAATGCTGAATGATAAAATCAACCGTCGACTGCTGCTGTTCCGGGCCGGTAATCGCTGCAGCTCCGTCTCCTTTTTGAACACCATAGTTCCCGAACTGGGCATGATTGCCGCCTTCAATCCTATACTCAAAATAATCTGCCGGTGCTAGCGCTCTTCCTGCTTCTATCTTTGCCATATTGAGCACCCGGTCTTCAGAGCCGTAAATACTGATTTCCAGAAGTTCATCGCTTATCTGTTTTGTGGGAAAAGCCGCAAGAAGAATAAGGCCTGTCAGCTGATCGCTGTGTCCCGCTGCGAACTCCGCCGCCATAGCTCCTCCGAGGGAATGCCCGCCGATATAGCAGTGTTCATAATCATACATCCTTATCACCGCATCCGCCTTGTCCGTGCCGAAGAAAGCAAAACGGAGCGGCATCTTCACCAGGCAGACATCCATGCCTTTCCCTGCAAGCTCATGCAAAAGAGGCGCGTACGCTGTTTCTTCCACTTTTGCACCGGGATAAAATATCAGAACATCTTCTGCAGAAGGACCGTCAAAAAACCAGCCATAGGAAACCGGCGTAACAGAAACAGCATCATCCGATTCCAGAGCCGCCAGTGCAGTTGCATCTGCATGGTAATAAATCCCGGCATAAATCAGAAAGCTTCCAGCTAATAACAGGATTATGAAAACGGGAATGAACCATTTTACCGCTTTTTTCATCAGTCAGCCTCTCCATACCATCATTATATTCCGGCAAGCGCTGCACCCGGCTGCCCGTTTTGGGTGCATTCAGGTGCATCGTGTTTTTTTTCAGTTATCCTCAGAAGAAAACGGAGTAACGAGATAATTATGCCACCCGGCTCCGGCTATGGTAGTGATCTTCACGAATGTTTCAATTTCTCCGTACTGATTGATAAACATCGGCTGTTCCGGATCCAGCCAGCTCAGCGTCTCCTCCAGCAGCTTATCACGGGTAAGTTCCGTCTTCACGCCCTCCGGAATCTGAGGACACACTTTCTCAAATACCTGTTTAACCTTCTCTGTCAGCCTTTCAAGATACTCTTCTTTGCTGATTCCCTTCTGCTCCAGGATCATTTCGTTTGTAACCCTGTTCCCGGTTTCAAAGTCATACCCGTATGCACCGTATAGGATAATATCGCCATTCTCGTCGGCAGTAATCAGTATGAAAAGCTGAGAACCGTTCCAGTAAGCCTCCCACTCCGTATGCCACGACCACAGGGAATACCCGCCTTCCATATTATGGTATTGCGTTTCTATCAGACTTCCGAATTCCTCTGCGATCTCGGCGTTGATTTCCAGCGCGGCAGGTGTGTCCGCATTGATCTGCGGAAGGTGGTATGAATAGGTTTCCCGGTTTCCGACATCATCTACATAATAACCGTCTTCACTGTAAAGCTCACAGACCGCGTTTTTCCGCGGCAGCTCCGCAAAGGCTGCAGGCGAAACCGAAAGCATCAGCCCCAGCAACAGCAGCACGGACAGCATTTTTCTCATCGTTGTTTTCATTAGTATATCACCTCAGGTTTTGTATTATCCGGTTAGACTATAGCACAGAACAGGCGGATGCACAAGGGCAGGAGTCGTTTACGGCTTTATCCATCGCCATTTTCCTCTGCCTCCGAGAAACATCACCATTCAGCCAAGTCTCTCGAAGCCGGAGACAAACCCGTTGAACGGCCAGGGAAAAGGAACGATCTGAACCATATAGGAACGGCGTCACATGGCTACCGCAAGCTCCGTATTACCGCCGACCGCCTCGCAGAACAGATTAAAGTTATGGATCAGCGTCCCGCATTTCAGATAGTGCTGATCACTCCGGATATGAAAAGCACCAGCCGTCATAACTGATGCCTTTTCATTTACTTAAGCAATTCTGCATACTTATGATGGTATGGATATAGGATACTCATAGTTCCCCGTTCGATTAGGATGGACGTTCAATCAGCGTACGCAGGGATTTGAGTTTGTGCATGAGAGGAAAGCAGGCGCCGGAGATTCCGTGCGCCTGCTTTCGGGAGGAAATGAGATGAAGATTTTGTTTGTGTGTCTTTGTTTCGCTTATTTCAGTTTCCACACCAAGTCTTTGATTAAGAGTTCTTCTTCGAGTTCCTCCGGTGTGGTGTCCTTTGTGATGTACACAAACTCAATGTCCATCATTCGCGCCCAATCGCGCAGCATGGCGGGCGTGACATCGAAGGACAGCACCGTGTGGTGTGCGCCGCCGGCGGTGATCCAGCACTCGACGCCGGTAGTGAGATCGGGCATAGCGCGCCACATCACGCGTGCGACCGGCAGGTTTGGCATCGGCAGGATCGGCTTTACCGCTTCAATGTCCTGCACGATCAGGCGCATCCGTCCGCCCATGTCGATCAGAGACGTGACAATGCCCTTGCCCGCTTTGCCTTCAAACACGAGCCGCGCCGGATCCTTTTCGTTCATGCCGATTCCGAGATGATGCGTCTCGATGCGTGGTTTGTCCGCTGCTAAACTCGGGCAGACCTCGAGCATGTGCGCGCCGAGGGAGTATTCCTGTCCTTCGACAAGGTGATAGGTATAGTCCTCCATGAACGCAGAAGCGCCGTTGCCGTTCTCGCCCATCGCCTTGAGGATCGCGGTCATGGCCGACACTTTCCAATCGCCTTCGCCGCCGTAGCCGTAGCCCTGCGCCATCAGGTGCTGACTTGCAAGCCCCGGCAGCTGCTCCATGCCGTAGAGATCCTGAAACGTATTGGAAAACGCCTTGCAGCCTTCACGGTCGAGCATCTTCTTCATGGCGATCTCTTCCTTCGCCTGGTAGCGAATCGCGGCAAGGTTGTCGGTGGCGATATCGTATTGGGCTTCGTATTCGGCAAAAAGTGCGTCAATCTCGGCTTCGGTGACATTGTTCATTTCCTTGACGAGATCGCCGACCGCCCAGGTATTGACCTGCCAGCCGAGTTTGATCTGCGTTTCGACCTTATCACCTTCGGTAACGGCGACTTCACGCATATTGTCACCAAAGCGCATGACCTTCATGTGCTTCGACACATCGACGCCGACGGCGGCCTTCATCCAGTCGGACAGGCGCTTATGGACTTTTTCATCCTGCCAATAGCCCGCAATCACCTTGCGCGGCATTCTGAGGCGCGCCGCGATAAAGCCGTGCTCGCGGTCGCCGTGGGCGGCCTGATTGAGGTTCATGAAGTCCATGTCGATCTCTTCATTCGGTATCTCGCGGTTGTACTGTGTAGCAAGGTGGCAATAGGGCTTTTGGAGATTCACGAGACCGTTGATCCACATCTTCGACGGTGAGAACGTATGGCACCATGTGACGATGCCCATGACCTCGTCGCGGTAGTTTGCTTCCTTGACCGTGTCCGCGATCTCCTTATTCGTCTTGGCCGTGACCTTGTATACCAAAGGATAGGGGAGAACCTTGGACAGTTCCGCCGCCATCTCCCTTGCTCTTGCGTCCACGGTGTCCAGTACATCCTGTCCATACAGGAACTGACTGCCTACGATGAACCAAAATTCACGTTGCATTTATTTGCTCCTTATCTTTTTCAATCGAGATTCGTTTCGATCACGCCTGCACCGGTACGGTGGTCTGCGTTTTGCCGTGCTTGCTTTCGGCTTTTACAGTGACGCTGCCGGTTCCGTCCGGTGCTACAATCGCAAGCGCTTCGCCGTAATAGGTGTCGGTCGTATCGGTCTGATATCCTTTTTCATTATACGAGCAAGCGTTGCCGAGTGCAAGCAACTTTCCGTTCATAACTGTCACTTTGATCTCACCGCGAATCGTGGGCTTGATCGTGCCGCTTTGATCCGTGTACCGAATCCGAACGTACAAAAGATCGCCCTGCTTTGTCGTTTCATCTTCCGGCACAAGACGGAGTTCGGTTTCCTTTTGCGCGCTCTTCAGGCTCGTTCTGGCGGTTTCTTTTCCGGCTTTGTCATATCTGTATGAAGCGGTCAAAGAATCCGACTATCCCGTAGAGCAGGCCTGCGCTATGCTGCACATTTCCAGATCTGCATATTACAAGTGGAACAGCGGCAATCTGTCGCCTCGGCAGAAAGAAAACGAGGAAATTGCTGACAAGCTGGAGCAGATGCATTTGGATGAGCCAGAGAAAGGCTACCGACGGCTCCGGGACGATCTGGAAATCTACCACGGGATTCCGGTCAACGACAAGCGAGTTCTCCGCATTTGCCGAAAGCTAGGAATCAAATCCGCAATCAAGTACGCCAGCAATCGGGATGAACTTTATTTCAGTAAAAACGGCAGGGTCACAACGATTTCCGGCGCATTCAAAGATGAGCACACCTGTTCTGTCACCGTCACACAAAATGCCGGGCGCCTCGGAAGGGAAAATCATTTTATTGCAGAGTTCCGGGCGGATCCGGATCTGCTGCAGATTGAAGTGACAGATGATACCGAGGAAAAGCTGTTTGAAGCCTCCCTGTATCATGCAGAGAAAGGCGGTATGGAATTCCTTTACGACGAGGAGAATGCCGTTGAGCTGACACCTGAACTTGCCGACAGCATCCTGCATGGCATACCGGAGGAAACGGTTTCACAGGCTGAGGCAGTTATCACTGAATAATCATGCTGTAAGCGAGCAGTCGTCAGGTTTTTTGCCGGGCGGAGCCCGAATAATGAAAATAGAATAGTATAGAATAACAAATCAGCTCCGGTTTTTTTGCGGAGCTGATTTGTTCTATTCAGTGTTTCTTTAATAATATGTCACGATTATGGGCATGTTCTGCAGCCCTGTTGGATCCGGTTCTCTATTCGGTACCGGATTGGGAAGATAGCGCTCCGGGATTTTGAGCTCTTTGCCCTGGTAGATGATGTGGAGCACTGCCTCGGCGGAGTTTTCAGCACCGTTGGCGTTGCTGAAGGTACAGAAGAAGCGGTAGCCGTCCATGTCAGCGTTTACGTTGTTGATGATCAGGGTGCCTGTGGTGTCACCGGTAATGTTGGAGTACGGGAAGTAGCTGCGGAACTCATCGACCGAGCAGCGGTAGCCGTCGGGGTCGATCACCGTCCAGGTGAGGCCGGAGTACTTTCTCGCATTTGCTACGAATGCTGCGGTTTCGCCGATGAAGTGGTATTCGTCCGTGGGATTCTTCGTAACCTTGATGCCGCCGTTATCTGCGAAAGCGGCTGTGCTCAGACTGAGAACGATTGCAAAGATCATCAAAAACGCAATAGACTTTTTCATTTTAGTTTTCCTCCTAAATTTTTAATTTTTTGTCTGGTTTGTTTTTTAATTTCTTTCTGAGCACATCATAGCACACTAACAGTCACAGAACTGTCACACGAAAGCAAATTTCCAGCAACCTCCATTTTTTAATTGTTTTATGAAGAGAATAAGAGACTGATTACTCCAGGAGAAAGTCCAGAAGGCGGAGGATTTTGATGCCTTCCACGGATGCTGTGGAATTAGTGTTCATGGCGATTACAACTTTTTCATAATTATCCCGGACGGCTTTCAGAGGTGCGAGCTCGCGCTCCCGTGTGGCTTCAGCGGTCATATCATCGGTAACCTGGTAATAGATCTTTGTATCATCCCGCGTAGCGATAAAGTCGATTTCTTTCTCACCGATCTTCCCTACTGCCACATCAAACCCTCTCCTCAGGAGCTCAAGATAGACAATATTTTCGATGATATGGCCAATG
>JAEEGH010009967.1_pt1 | contig 21944 bp, 12 predicted proteins | sample 9134181 | NCBI WGS metagenome assembly JAEEGH01 (sample SAMN16246544, study PRJNA631951) | gut metagenome | biome: gut microbiome; feature: rumen; material: DP-attached | host: Bos | place: Iran: Karaj | collected 2018-10
GAACTGGGGCTGGACCGGTCGGGGCAACGGCTTCTTAAGAATCAACCTGCTCAATCCCGACACGTCCGGCTCGGGCGGTAGCACCACCAAGGATGGATACAACTACAAGCAGGCTGCCCTCATCGGACTACAGCCGCAAAAAGGCTCGTCAGAGGGGAACTACCGCTACCTTTGCAGTGTCATGTGGGATGCCGCTGACGGTGATATTGAGCATGCGTTCGTAATGATTAATTCCTCATACCGCCCCGGCACCTTCACCGTCGCACTGGCCGAGCGCAACGATGACGGCACACCTGACATCGACCGCATCTGCAACTCCAAGGACTATGATTTTACCAGTTACAGCAACGCCAACATCGCAACAGGCGAGAACTGCGGAACACTTGTCCTCCCGCTCTCCAGCGACCTCTTCGGCAACCTCACGCCAGGCCGTCACAAACTGATGTTTGTCAATCGCGAGGCAGGAACCAGCGCCTCTTGGCGACCCGTATTCGGTCCCAGCAGTTACATAGAGGTCAATATCGGAGAGACAGGCGAAGTGACGGAAACCATTATCCATCCGATGCTGCCGCAGCTCGCTGCCGCTGCCGCAGACATCAAGATTGAAGGTCTGAAGCAGTGGGGCATCGCCCAGAACGTCACCGCCACCATCCAGAATACCGGCTCCGAAGACTTTATCGGCTCTGTTGATTGCGGCATCTATTATGTAGAGGACGGCGTACTGAAAGTCCTTAAAAGAGTCTTCCAGACAGGCCTCATGGTGGAGGCAGGCGGCACGTCAGACATCTTCTACGGTCTCTCCGTACCGCATGCTGGCGAGTTCGTGTTCCTGCTGACCAGGGGCGGCGTCGGTAAGGACATTTCGGGCAGTAAAGTCGCCGACATCACTCAGGCTCCGGGCTACATAGGCCACAAGAGCGTAACCTTCGACATACTGAACTTCTACTTGTTGGATATGCAGTACGCCGAGCGCAATGACGATCAGGGCAATCCTGCCTACTACCTCGACCTCATCATTGCCAACGACACACCGATGGACTACGATGCCGTGGTGCTGGCCGAGTTCTACAAACTCAACGCCGGGGGTGGCTACGACCCCGTGGTATTCCCCGCGCAGCCCTACATCTATGAAAATTTCCAACTAGGTAGTAACATGCAGAAAGACCTCTCCATCCGCCTGACCGAAGCCCTTGAGCCTGGCGAGTACGGAGTCAACCTGCTCATCGCTAACGACTTCCACAGCCGTATACCCAACGATTACTTCGTCTTTGCTGCCGGTCCGCTTACCGTCACGCCCCCCACAAGTATTCGTTCAATTGATGATGGACAATTTACAATGGACAATGAGGCTGGCGCGTGGTACGACCTCAATGGCCGCCGCCTCTCCGGCAAGCCTACCGCCAAAGGCCTATATATTGTGAAGGGTCGTAAAGTAGTTATAAAATAATGAGTGCCCTGTCGGGCAGACTAACAAAATAAACACCCCTCGCCCCACTGCCTTGATTCGAAAAGGCCGTGGGGCGATGTTTTTGTGTAAAGGCTGGCGTGCGTCTAAAAATGTTATACTAAAATTTTCATTCATAGAAATGTTTGTAAACACTATTCATCTATTCATTATATTAGCTAATTTGCTTATTTACAGATAGTTATATAGTGAATGGTTGTGCTTATCCATTCATTAACTATTCATTATTTACGTTTAAAATCGTCCATTTGCGGTTTGAAAAGTCGCTTATCGCTTGAATTATAGCAAGTTACGCAATAACAAAAGTAATCGTAACACTTTGTAACTGCCTGCGTAACAAAGTGTCACCACCCTTGTGACAAAGTGTTTCAGACGTTTTTACAACTGCGAAACACCTTTGCGTCATTCAACGAAAACAGCAGAATTTCGGCTAAAACCACGAAATAATGAATAGTCAAAGCACTATTCATACCCACTATTCATTCTGCAACGCATTGATAATGAGTAATTTACCATAGATAATGAATGGATGAATAGTGTTTTGCAAAATCTGCATGAATAATTTTTTTTGCCGACTGTGTCTGCCACTCTGCCAGGCACAGAGTAAATCCTGCTCTTTCTGAGGGCTATGTCCGTCTGCTTTATCCTGACAAGCCCCGGCATCCCCGCCAGAAGTACCTCCTGACGGTAAAGGGCTTGGCGCTCTACCGCGAAATAAGCAAATAGTTTCCCGAGCATAAAAAAGCCCCACCGGCCGTAGAGGACGGTGGGGCTGTAAAGTTGCTATACTTTTTGTTTACGCCAACTGATGCTTATCGTCCGGATGACCGGGGATATAGGCACCGGGGTAAGGCCATGTGTTCGGATCTGTTGGACTGCCGCAGAGTATCTGACTTTGCTTGATCTCATATACACTAACGGTTGGCTTTACATATATCTTTTTCATTCTTCTGTCCTCCATTTATTTAATGACTACTTTATTTCCATTCACGATATACAATCCCTTCTGGGTGGGCTTGCCGGAAAGACGGCGGCCGTTGAGGTCGAACCAGTCATCGGTCGAGATCTCGCCCGTGCGGGTGTTGAGCGTGCCGATGGCGGTGGTAGAACCGTCACTTTCCACGATGCGCACGATGATGTACTGTGGCAGGTCGTTGGCAGCGCCGCGCTTGGGGGCATTTAGATGCGTGTCGGAGCCGCTGTAGATGAGGCGGGCACGGAACGGTGCAAGGCTTGCTCCCTTCACGAAGCGTACGAACGTTCCGGCAGCAATGGTCGCATCGGGCACGTAGGTCGAGAAGCCGTAGGTCGGCTCCGTTGGGTCGGCGCTGCTCCAGTCGATTGCGCTGTAGGTTCCCTTGAACGTCCATGCCTGATCGGTGCCTACCGTTGCGCTGACGGCGTTCGATTCCAGTGCACTGCTATAGTCAGCTGCATCGCTGGCGGTGCCGCTGAAGGTCACCTCCGTACCGGTGCTCTTGAAGATATACGGCGTGTGGGCATTCATCGTCGTTGTCTCGGCGATGTCGGCCACCCAGGCGCCCTGACCTGCAAGTGCATTCTCGTCGTAGTGGATGCCCTGGAATCCGTAGATAGTGCAGCCCGTAGGAGCCGTGAAGTCAAATGGCAGACACACCGTAGAGTAGGCATTCGCCGTGATGCCGGTGCGCTTGAACTGCGCAGGTTTACCAGCTATCTCCGTGGCGATGGCATCAGTAATGCCGTCCGACTCATTAAGGGAAACATTGATTGCTGTATTCGTCACCGTGTAAGTGAAGCTTCCGTCGTCCTTTGTGATTTGGGTCGAGTAATTGGCTACCGGATCCTCAGTGACCGTATAGTTAATGGCAGTGCCATTTTCATACTTCTGCAGATCCGACCAAGTGTGCGTCCATTCGTTACCAGTGTTCAACTCTACAGATCCAAGGTCAGTCTCGCCTTTCATCAGATGCACAGTAACTGACGTCGGACGGAAGCTCTCCACATTATTTTCGTCATCCCAAATTGCCTCTACAGATACCAGCGTCTTTTCGACGGTACGGCTATTGGTGACGGTGTATTCCCATTTCGTTTCGCTGGTCTTTGTGATTTGGGTCGTGTAATTGGCTACTTCATCCTCAGTGACTGTGTAGTTAATGGCGGTGGCATTTTCATACATCTGCAGTTGCGTCCAAGTGTACGTCCATTCGTTATCTGCGTCTAGCTCTACAGATTCAATCACTTCGTTGCCTTTCTTCAGATGTACGATGACTGACGTCGGACGGAAGCCCTCCTCATTATCACTATCGTCCCAGGCAACCGTCACATTCGCGTTTGTCTCTTCATAATCACGGCTATTGGTAACGGTGTATGCCCATTCCGTTTGGCTGGTCTTTGCGATGACAGGGGCTTTGTAATTGGCCAATTGAGTCTGTTCGACCGTATAGTCAATCTCTGCGCCATCTTCATACTTATTCAGCCCTGTAAAGGTAAATTTCCATTCGTTATCTTCGTTCAGCGTCACAGTGCCAGCCTGTTCGCCATTGGCCATTAACTTCACGGTAATGTTGTCCGGCCGGAAGCCCTCCTTATTGCCATTGTCATCCCAGAGAGCCTCTACAGAGACCTGCGTCTTTTCGACGGTACGGCTATTCCTAACGGTGTAAGTGAAGGATCCGTCGGCCTTTGTTATTTGGGTCGTATAATGCTCTACTTCATCCTCCGTGACCGTATAGTTAATGGCTGTGCCATTATCATTTTTAGCCAGCCCCGACCAAGTATGCGTCCAATTGTGATCTGGATCTGAATTTGCATTCAACACTGCAGTTTGAATCACATCTTCGCCTTTCATCAGATGCACGGTAACTGATTCCGTCCGGAAGCCCTCCTCATTGTCATCGTCATCCCAGACCTTAGAAACCTTGACTTCAGTCACTTCGGGCGTATGGCTGTTCGTTATCGTGGTAACAATACCGTCTATTGACGGGTCTGTCGACGCATAACCTTCGGGTGTTCCGTCTTGCCTCCATGTATAGGTGATTTCATTGTTGTCAACTTTATATTTCGGCAGATCCTCGACCGTGGCTGTCCAATTGTTTGTCGAATTCAGCGTGACGGTGTTACTATATTCCGAATCGTCTTTCAGTGTGGCAGTCAGTGTTTCAGGTCGTATGCCGTCCTGATCGTCTGCATCGTCCCACTCAATCTTCACCATGGCACTGGTCTTTAGGGTGTATGTATATGAAGCGTCTATTCCTGTCGAATGATCTGTCAGCAAATAGCCGCTTGGCACACTCTCAATCTCTCTCCACGAATATGCTATTTCCGTACCGTCCTCGTTATACATCGGCAGATTTCTAATCGTGGCTTGCCAGTTGTTTTCTTCATTCAGCGTTATGGTTTGCACTTGTTGAGACTCGTCCCCATCAATTTTAGATAACAACGTAGTAGTCAATTCTGGTCTGCTACTCGTATTGCCGCCATCATGCCAATCTATATCGAAGTTGGCCACGGTCAACTTGATATTCTTAAACGCTGCCTCTGATGCTGTCGTACTGATGGTACCTTCGTCTCCTGTCTTGGTCGTAGAGAAGTCGTTATTAACCATCTGTGTCACAGTATATTCAACCGTGGTAGGCAGACCTGTCGCTGTCCTGCTATTACTATTATTAGATGTCTGACCAGTCAGAGCGAATGTTGCCACACTGTTGTTAAACGTCATTTCACCGTAGTTGCCGTCGATGGTTGTGTCACTCAGAGTGACCGTAAACACAAAGTCCGTACCATTATCCGACGGATACACAGTGTTCGTCACTGTCAGACTGCCCGTCTCACGGGTATTTGTAAATGGTGCCTCTGTTGAGGACGCACTGATGGTGCCCGTTGCTGTGAAATCGGGAGAAGTGGTAAAGCCTTCTACTTCAGTCTGCGTCACGGTATAGGTAGTGCCATACAGGAGGTTGGTCGCTGTAGCAGATTCACCAGCCTTCAGCGTAACAGTTGCCTCACCTTCGTCAAACGTCATGCCGTCGTTGTCGCCGCCGTATTTGCCGTTGATGGACGTATCATCTAAGGTAACGGTAAATGTGAACGCCTTATCAGCATCTGTCGTTAAGTCCGAGACCACTGTGTTCCTCACTGTCAGACTACCCGTCTTCCTGGTAAATGTAAATGTAGCGGTTGCACCTGTAGTTCCAGTGTTTTGAGACACATCCGAATCGTAGTTGTTGTTTACAAGTTCAGAAGTTTCCAAGCTCCAAGTATAATCTATCAGGGTTTCACCATCATAGGGTGTCAGGCCATTCAGCGTTTCTCTCCAGTTATTGCCCTCATTCAGCGTAACAGTACGTTCGGTCTCCGAACCATTCGCAAGCAGTTTGAAAGTCAGCGATCCAGGTCGCAGGCCGCCCACATTATTGTTGTCATCCCAATCCACAGAAATGGTGGCCACCTGTTTGACGGTCAGCGTACCAGGCTGGAAGATAATATTATAGTTATCGCTGGTGAGGCCGTTGGGCATAATCTGGTAAGTGCCGACAGGGCCATATTTGGAATAAGTGTAGTCAAATCCAAGCGTACCGCTGAGCGCGCGCTCATCTTCATCATTCACAAAGCCGTCGTATTCTACGTCGTCATTATCAGGCTCTTCGCCGTAATCGATAGTCCAGTCATTGGCGGTGACAGTCAAGTTCTTCTTTGTGATGCTGCCTGTGGTGGTGAAGTCAGGATTCGTCAATTCATAGTTGTCCTTCTTTTCTCCGGAAAGAGCGAGGCCGGTCACGGTGACCTCCCTACTGCCCACATTCGGGTTTTCAAACACAGCGGAGGCTCCATTGAAACTGATGCTCACATCGTCGCTTCCGACAATCATACCGTCATTGAACGAGAAAGTACCAGAGAGTGTGGCTGCGGTTGTGCCGTCGTACTCCTTATTTTCGACATTCACAGATGCTATGGTGATGGACTTTGGATTGACGGTCAGCGTACCCGGAACAAAGGTGATGGCGTAGTTATCGCTGGTAAGGCCGTAGGGTGTAATACTGTATGTGTCGACAGGGTCAAATTGATTGTAGGTGTAGCCAAAACTAAGCGTACCACTGAGCACACTGGCTTCATCGGCTCCCTCAAAGCCATAGTACGTTACGCCATTGTTTGCAGGCGCTTCGCCGTAATTGATGGTATGATCATTGGCAGTGACGGTCAGAGGTGCTTTTGCCCTGAAACTGACATAGACGGTGACGTTCATCGACTCGTCTTCGGGCAGCGTGAGGGTGAACTCGTTAGTGGCCGTGCAAGTCACGGCGACGGGCTGGCCGACTCCTGGCGAACGGCGTGGAGCCTCAGCCATATTACTGTTGCTGGTTACCTCTGCGGTCAAGTCACCGTTGATGCAGCGCCAGTCGTCCTCGGGTGTCACGGTGATGGTCACCTGTCTGTTGGCATCTGCTTCATCGGCAAATGCGGAACCATGTTGCTCATCGACATAGACGAATTTCACGCGGGGATTGCTTTCTGCATTGGCCCAGGCGTGATCAGTGCCAAGGACGAGAGCCGCGATAAGAATGAATAATCTGATTATCTGTTTCATCTTGTTGTCCTCCTTCATTTATTTGATAACATGTTTCTTACCATTATATATATATAGTCCTTTCGTCGTAGGCTTGCTGTCGAACTTGCGACCGTCGAGCGTGTACCAGTAACCACTCCCTTCGCCTTTTGGAGAGGGGACGGGGATGAAGCCTGTTGTCTCGCTACCTGTGCAAATGCTGAGCAAGGGAGCATTGTTAGTAGTGTTCTTCGTGACGTTAAGCCAGCAGCGGTGGGGAGCGATACCGCTGTCTTCATCAACAGCTACGAAATTGCCATTGCGGAGCACGTAGCTCTGAATGTTGCTGAAGTCGCTGATGGCAAAGATGTTGTTATTGTCTCCAGGGGCGTAGGCTTCATCGCCCGGGATGCCCAGGAAGGTAGCATTACCACTGCCAGCCGTTTCTACGACGCCTGAATTGCTATCATAGCCGTTCTCAGGAGCCGTACCTACCGCGTTGAACACGGCTTTCACAGCATCTGAGCCTGCCTCACTGCGATAGAGGAGCACAGGCATATAGGCAGGAATCACGTCACCGCTCACTTCTGAGGTCAATACCGTGTTATCATCCACACCGCTAACGGTATATACCGTCACGCCCTCGGGCTTCGTGTATTCATTCTTGTCGCACCATGTCATCCACAGGTTTGATGAATTAGCGGCAAAGAGAGGAACCGTTACACTGAGCGTCAGCGTGGTAGCGGTGTATTCTGTAGTGTTGCTCGTCAGTACATAGTCGTCAAGCTGGTCTATCATCTTCCAAGAGTAGTCGATGAGTTCTCCTTCATTGAGGGATGGCAGATCGGTTGCCGTACATTTCCATTCGCCATTTTCATCTGCCGTCAATTCATACGTGTCAACTTTATCGCCATCAGCCATCAACTTCACGTTCACAGATGTAGGACGCTTCTCGTACTGATCGAAATTATCATTCCAGACAATCGTTGCCATCAAATCGATTTTATCAGGAACCTGCTGAAGCGTCTTACCTGCGAGGGATTCATTCAAGGCTTCGAGGGTTTCAAATTTGCCATTGTCCGTATTGTTGCCATCGAAGAGCGTACCACTGTAGTACTTGGAAAGATCGGTCATAAAGAGGCCATCAGCAATCTTGAAAGAACCATAAATATTGTAACTGCTGGCTGTGATTGTAGCATCGCCGAGGGTAATGTCGCTTCCGGCATAGATACCCTTAGCATTTTCTCCAGTAGCAGTAGCAGTTATTTTACCGCCATTGATAGTGATGCTTTCAACTGCAGATATACCATAACTATAATCTCCAGTAGCAGTAACAGTTATTTCACCGCCTTCAATGGTGATATTGGAAGCATAGATGCCTCCGAGGGAATTATCAACCGTAATTGTTCCGTCCTTGATGGTGATGTCATCACAATTGATGCCGTAGTCGTTTTCATTAGCAATATTGATATCACCACTATTGATGGTAAGGTTAGGTGCATTAATGTATCCATCTGTGATGCCTATGCCACTATCGGTGATGTTGATGTTAGATGCTTGAAGGTCTCCACTTGCGATGTCTATGACACCATTTGTGATAGTGATGTTTCCTCTTTCGGAATTACCTCCATCCGATACATCGAAACTTCCACTTGTGATTTCACTACCATTGATTATGATGTCATTTGAATTGAAGCCTCCATTGCCGTCGAAAGTGATTTCACCACCATTGATAGTGATGGTTCCTCCTTCAGGATTCTCATCAGACGATGCAATGATGTTTCCATCTTGAATTGTGATGTTGCCATCGTTTACAGTAATGTTACTAGATGAAGAGATTTCATTGACAATGATTACACTCTCATTAATAGTAATGTTTCCGCTTGAATTGATGACTCCATTGACATTTATTTCGCCCCCATTGATAATGAGGCCTCCATCGCCTGCTTGGAAATCAGAGGAGGATTCAAAATTGACCCCATTGAGAATGATTGCATACGCACTGAGTCCTGGAGCCATGATTGTACCAGGAGTGTTTTCTGGGTTTTCATCATACTGTCTCCAGACACTAATCTTAGTATAGGTAGACAACGTACTATTAATAGTTAGGTTTACACCATCACGGAGGATGATGTTGGCAGTTCCATAGTCAGCTCCAAAAGATAATTCATCAAACGTAAGATAACCACTGACGTAATACCATAAATCACCATCATCGCCACTGTAATCATTTTCTTCTTGTGAAATGGGGGTCGAATAAGGACAGATGAACTTATTGCCTTCAGCATCGAGATAGAGAATATCGAAATTGTTGGCATCACCGACTGTCATTCCGTCTGCCATTGCACTCCATCCTTCAGCCTCTTCATAGCTACGGTTACGAACTATAAAATCAATAGATGTGTAATATTCTCCAAACGCATTATCACCAAGTTCTGGTGCGTCCTCAGGACATACGAAGACATTCTGAGGCCGGTAACCAGCAAAAGCATTATTCCCAATGGTTTCCACGCTGGAGGGGATATAGACGGCAGCTAAACTATAACAACTATAGAAGGCATTACTCCCAATGGTTCCCAACTGTGATTCAGCCTCATATTTAACTGATTCCAGATTTGTACATTCTGCGAAGGCAAAATTGCCTATGCTGGTCACTCCTTTTTTGATCACCACCGATTCGATTTCATCCCTGAAATCTTTCCATGGCTGATCATCTGCTGGTGAATAATCATCCATCGCACCTGTACCACTAATGGTGAGGGTTTTCGAACTGGCATCGTAGTTCCATACCACTTCGCCGCCACATTGCTGGAGAGTGAGTGTAAACGTAGTGACAGGGCCTTCTTTCGAAGTATTCGTCAGAACGTAGCCATTAGGAATGTCTGTCATGTCCCAAGAGTAAACAATGGGGGTTCCATTATTAAGGCATGACGGAAGGGTTGCCGTAAAATTCCATTCGCCAGTTTCCGTCGATTTAATCAATTCAAAATCTTCATCCTTCACGCCATTAGCCATCAGCGAAACTGTCACAGATGATGGTCGCATGTTACTCTGATCGTTATCATCCCAGTCGATAGTTGCAATCAAATCGAGATACTCAGGAAGTTTCTGCAGCGTCAATCCTGTGCCTGCTGAAAGGGCAGCAATCTGCTCTTCCGTAAGCGTACCGCTATAGGTGTTGGAGCCATCGTATAATATGAGACCATCAGCAATCTTGAAAGAACCATAAGTTTCGTAACTGCTGGCTGTGATTGTAGCATCGCCGAGGGTGATGTCGTTGCCTGCAAAGATACCACATCCAGTAGCAGATGCTGTTATTTCACCACTATTGATAGTGACGTCTCCTGATTGTGAATAGATACCATAACTGGTTGCACCAGTGACAGAGATGTCACCGCCATTGATGGTGATGTCTCCATCTAGCGCATAGATACCATTATCATAACCAGTGATTTCGATGGTAACGCCATTGATAGTGATGGATTTACCTGCATGGATCCCAGAACCGCTACCATTTTCGATAGTGATGCTACCTGTGATTTTACCTTCGTCATTCTTTTGGCCATAGATGCTCAAGTTTGCATTGGAACTTATATTGCTGACAGAGAGCGTAGCATTATCACTGAGGATAATGTTGGCCGTACCGAAGGAGTCGTCTTGGTTGAACGAAAGAGAATTCGCTCTATTTACATTATCACTGACGTAATACCATAAATCGCCATTATAACAGTAAAAATTATAATCGTCTTCTAGAACAGCTTCGTCTGATTCTGGAATGGGGATTGCATAAGGACAGATGGCATCATTGCCGTCTGCATCGATATAGGGAATATTGAAATTGGCGGCATCACCGACTTCCACGTTGCCTAATTCTTTCCACCCATCGGCCGTTTTGTAGGCATTGCTACGAACCGTGAATTTTACATTATAGCCACATTCTACAAATACATTCTCACCAAGGGTTGGTGGTGTCTCAGGACATACGAAAACATTCTTAAGACTTCCGCAATAAGCGAAAGCATCATCCCTAATACTTTCCACACTGGAGGGGATATAGGCGCTAGCCAAATAATAACAACCATAGAAGGCATAATTGCCAATGGTTGTCAACTGTGTGCCAGCCTCATAGGTAATTGATTGCAAATTACAGTCAGCGAGAGCATAGTTGCCGATGCTGGTCACTCCTTTTTTGATTACCAACGATTCGATATTATCCCTGAAATCTTTCCAGGGCTGATTATCATCTGCTGATGAATAGTTCGCCATCGCGCCTTCGCCGCTGATGGTGAGGATGTGAGTTTCGGTGTTGTATTTCCATGTGACATCGTTACCGCCGTTCTGGTTTGTGTCGCCACATGTGCCTCTGATGATAGGGCCATCCGCCCACGCCGTCATCGTCGTGAGCATTACTAACATCAGCGTCATCGTTAGGCGCTGGAGTGCGCCCCTAAATCCCTGTTGCCACAAACAACTGGTCGGGGCAAGTCTTGTTGATTTTTTCTTCATTTTGTTGGTTATGATTTATAATCTGGGCGCAAAGGTACGCATTTTATTTCATATTTCGCACCATTCTACCGTTAAAAGAGTAAAAATGACACGTAAAATTTGCGTTATCTGGCGAAAGTCTCAAATAAAAGGTAAAAATCGCAATAAAATAGTTTTTTTGTATTCAATTTACTCAAATTGTTGCTTCATGGAAGTAAAATCCCAGTATATTGCGATTATTGAGAATATAATAAATCCAGCCCGAGCTCGTTGCCCAGGCTGGATTCTTCGGTTAGGGGATATGGGTTATGCCAATCCCCCTGTGTTGATTACCACTGTTCGAGGGTTTCTATGTCGCTTTGTGGAAGTGACTGCTGCAGCGGTGAGCCTGCCAGCAGCTGCGGCTGCGCCTTTAGGCGGTAAACCGCCATTGCGGGTTTCATATATTCTTTTTTCATATTGATTCTATTTTTTTTAGTCTGCTTCGCAGAGAAATCTTTCAAATTATTCAAATCGTTCAAAATCCTTTTTATATTTCTGTTCGATTTGACCTTTGGTCTCCTCCTTCGCACCTCGGCCATTCAAGCGAGCTTGATGGCTCTCGGTTTGTCGTCGGTTGTTAGCTCTGTTCGATTTCTGCCCGATAGGGCACTTCTTTTCTTTTTAGTCTGCTTCGCAGGGTTAGAATGCTTTTTCGAGGGGCTACCAGTCGATGTCGCTGTACTCCGGGGCGAACTGGCCATTGCCGCCCACCTCATCATGTGCATTGGGATTACTTCCCGCCAACATCCGCATTGCTTGTATCTTCACGACCTTCATCTGAGGCTTGTTATATTGCTTTTTCATAATGCTGTTTTTATTTTAGTCGCCTTCGGCGAGAAATCGTTCAAATTTTAACAAATCAAACAGGTTATTTTGATAGATTTGAATAGATTTGTTGGATTTCCGCCCGCAGGGCGCTCATTATTTAATCACAATTTTCTTTCCATTCTTCACATAGATGCCCTTTGCGCTAGGCTCTCCGCTTAGCTTCCGTCCGTCGAGGCTATACCACGCGCCAGCCTCATTATGAATTGTGAATTGTCCATTGTCAATTGAACCGACTCCTGTCGTTTCGTCGCCCGGCAGCCCGAAGAACTCGCGTGCGTTGACAGTGTTCGGCAGTACGAGCCATGCCTTGTGGGCTGCGCTGGTGAACGCTGCGCCGTCAGCGGTGCCCCAGTACCAGCCGATGTTCTCGCCGCTCTGGTTGTACGTCAGTTTGTAGTACTTCGCACCAGCATCGCCGCCGTCAGTTGTCTTTGCCACGTTGCTACCATGCAGATAATTCGTCTGCGTGACAGCCTCTGCCTCGGGTGCAGAAAGGGTCATCTCGATGGCTTGCGCCGCTTCGGCAGGAGCCACTTGCAGCATCACAGGGGTGCTGGCGGGCACGACAGCCGTTGTAGCCTCAGTCAAGTCACCATCGGCGATGGTCTCATACATCAGCGTCCCGTCGTTACAATTCGCCGTCACTATCCGTGCCTTCATTCCTGCGGGCAGCGTTGCGTCCACCTCGCTGTTGTAGTACGTCGCGAAGCCTTCCTTGGCAAAGTTCGCAACAGACGGGCCGACAAGGTGGCGTGCTCCTTCATCATCAGTCCAGCTGTATAGGCCGGGGGCTATCGATACACCGACAGAATAAGATTGATATCCTCCACCGATCGTATTGTAAGCTTTCTTGGCGACCAAGCTGTTAATGTTACCTGTAATGGTGATGCCGTCAGTCTGGTTATAACGATTGTTATTGTTCGTAAATCCAGTGCCAATACTTGCAGCATTATTTCCGCCTGTAGCAGTAACGTTGCCTCCAGCTATGGTGATGGTACCCAAACTAAGCCTTTTATTACCTTCAGGCGCATAACCTGTCCCGATGCCGGCAGCATAAACGCCGCCTATGGCAGTGATGGTTCCACCAGTGATGAGGATATTACCATTAATCGAATATATAGATGCATCACGGCTATTTGTTCCGATGCCTGCTGCTTTAGTACCGCCTGTGGCTGTCAATGAGCCAGACCCCGTGATGGTGAGAGTTTTATCTTTCGAACCAGCGACCTGAATACCGGCAAAACCGTTACTCCCTTTTACTTTGTTACTGCCTTCCAGTATGATGGTAGCATTGCCCTCGCATCTGATGCCAGGAACGTCAGTGGCATTTGTGATATTCACGTCAAGCAGTGTCACTGTAGCGTTGTTAACAATACTGACTTTGGTATTATTACCGCCCTTGCCGGTGAGCGTCTGGCCATCTCTGAGGCGGATAGTTTCTGATGTACTGCTTAATTCCACAAGGCCGATAGGCCTCCACTGTGCATAGAGCGTCACATTGCCCAGGTTAATGACTTGCTGTTCGTTGCGATAACTTGTGCCACTGCCGTCAGCTGCGGTATTCCATTCCTTGAACACGAGGTCTGTATTGGTGAACGTGTTGGGAGCCAGAGCCTGTCCCGTATTCGTGGGAATGACCTGATCGTCCATCGACCCTTCTCCACCGTTGGCATCGAACGTTATGGTATAGCTGCCGCTGGTATCAGACGGGTTGTATGTAAAGGGGCTCTGCGAAATGCTGCCTGTCACTACGCCGCCAATAGTCACTTTGCCACATTTACCGGAGGGTCCTCCGATGCTGTAGGGGGAGCTCGCCCCCGCCGTAGCGGTGACGCAGGTTACGCCGTTAGTGATAGTAATGTCGCCGCAGGAAGACATATTCCCGCCGCCGATGCCCGCACCAGTAAAGTTTCCAGTGGCAACGATGGTTCCACCCTCAATGATGATATTACCACAATTCCCACCATACGGTGCACCGATGCCTGCGGCGGAACTGCTGCTTGCATATAGTGTGCCGGAGCCTCGGATGATAAGTGTGGTGCCTGGGGCCCCCACCTGGATTCCGGGATACATCCCGAATCCTCCCTTCAAGTTATTGGTCGTTCCTTCACTCAAAATGATAGTGGCATTGCCCGCACAAGTGATGCCTGCCCATGAGTTCTCAGTGGAGATAGCGGTGATATCCACGCCATTCAGCGTCACTGTCGCACCGTCGGCAATGGTGAGGTGGGTGTTTGCTCCGCCAGTGCCAGAGACGACGTGCCCATTACCCAATGTGTATTCGCCAAAATCAGATGTCAGTTCTATGGGAATTGGTATCCAGTGCGCCGTGAGCGTTATATCGCCATCTGAATTGTTAGGGATAGTGACGCTCTTTGTAGGCGTATCCTGCCCCTCGTAAGTCCAGCCGTCGAAGGTGTAGCCTAAGCGTGTGGGCTCTGTCAGGGTGATGGCATCGGTAAAATAGGTGTAGGTCGTGGGGTTGGTGTTCGTCACGTAGTCTGTGCCGTCCTCAGCATCGACATATGTAATGCTATATGTTTCTATCTGCCACTGCGCATAGAGTGTCAAGTTGCCAAGGTTGTACACGGTCTCTCCATCAGCGTAACTGGTACCTGTACCATCGGCTTTAGTATTCCATCCCCCAAAAACATAGTGGGGGCGTATGAATGTGTTGGCGGTCAGGGCCTGGGATGTGTTCACTTGGATTTCCTGGGTGGTCATTTCTCCGGTGCCGTCATTAGCATTGAAACCGACCGTGTAAGTGGTGCTTCCCCCAAAATAGGCGTAGGGGTTTATAGTAATATTATCTACCACAACCCCGCCGATGGTGATATTACCACAAGAGGCTCCGGGATCGCTGCCTATGGTACAAGCTGTGCTTGAGCCTGTCGAAGCAATAACGGTGGTTTGAGTACCAGAAATTGTGATGAAGGAACAATTGCCACGAGAAGTGCTTCCAATAGCACAAGAAGTTCTGCTTTTAGCGGTGACAGTGCCACCTGTGATGTTGATGCCACAGCCGCTTATAAAGCAGCCAATGCCTGGTCCCGAATCACTTTCTGCATAGATGGTGCCACCAGAGATGGTGATAGTTCCGCATGATGATGAAGAAGCACCGATGGCAGGAGTATTTCTACTATAGGCAGTGATATTGCCGTCCTCAATGACGATATTACCGCAACTAAGGTTGTTTCTGTACGAATTCAATCCACTACCTATACCCGCACCGAAGCCATAACCGTTGGCTCTGGCAGTGAGTGAGCCGCTGCCTCGGATGGTAAGCGTTTTGCCTGAAGGACTGGCCAGAATGCCGGGATACTCGTCATAGCCGCCCTGTACGGTGTTGTCCGTCCCTTCGGCCAGGATGATGGTGGCATTGCCAAGGCAGGTGATGCCAGCCCACTCGTGGCTATTGTCATTGGGAATGGCAGTAATGTCAACGCCGTTCAGTGTCACCGTGGCATTTGAGGCAATCGCCACTTGAGTATTCTCGCCGCCCATACCGGTAAGTGTAGCACCGTTGCCAAGCACAATGATACCAGTCTCTGGGGTAAGGGTCACTGTGCCTGTAAGTGGTGCCGCCACAGTAACTGAGTATGATCCCATTGTTGTATCATCGTCATCTCCATTGTCGCAAGCAACAACATTCACCCAGTAACTATTTGTATCGAAGGGTATATAGTTGTCAAAGCCGTGGTTGCCCGGAACGCTTTGCAACGCGCTAACGTCAGTTCTTGCTCTGTTGGCACGATATAAATATTTGCCTAATACGGAGTTGTCCTGTTTGGAAAAGACAACTATAAGTATGTCGATAGAGTGGTCAGCATCATCGGGGTCATATGTCCATCCTTTTACATGGATGTAGCCAGGACCTCCACTACATACTTCAACATTCATTATAGGCTGGTTTGCTGCCCACACCGGCATGGCGGTGAGCATTACAAACATCAGCGTCATCGTCAGGCGCTGGAGTGCGTTCCTAAATCCCTGTTGCCGCAGGCAACGTGTGGGGGTAAGTCTTGTTGATTTCGTCTTCATCTTTTTGTTTATGATTAATTTTGCGTGCCAAGGCGACGTTTACGTCGCAAAGGTACGAACTTTTTTTCATATTACGCACCATTCCACCGTTAAAAGAGTAAAAACGACACGAAAAATCTGCGTTATCTGGCGAAAGTCTCAAATAAAAGGTAAAAATCGCAACATGTGACAGGTACCAGTCCCTTGTCATGTCTCGCTGTCGTCGCTCTCGCGTCGTACGTTTACCCCCGCCGAGGTAGACCTGATCTACGCAGAGCTCGGCGAGCCGTAACCGGGACTGTCCCATCTGTGCGACGTGTCGCACTGGGGGACTGTCCCGCATACGTCTAAATTCACAGCGTGCTGCCAGCACGCTTAAATTTTTCAGCAGGAGGCTTCCGCTGTCTCGCCGGAGCCTTCAGCCATTGCGCTGGAGGCTATTATTTGTGACGCTATTATAATGGGTTGGAGTACACGAAGTTATTCACTTATTCACTTATTCACTTTGGACATTAGCATTTTGAGTTTTTCTTAAAATGCTATTATAAGAATTTATTATTATTATAATAATAATAAATTTAATAATATATATAATACAATATTGTAATACATCCAATGTCTCCCCTCCGTTCACCCCATGGGGACTATCCGAAAAACCTTAATGTCCAAAGTGAATAAGTGAATAACTGAATATTTCGAGTAAGCGAGAGCAGAGTGATGCTTGCTTTGACTCCGCCAAGCGGGAGAAATATCGACGAAGTCAATAAGTGAATACAATGCCATGCTCGCATGAGCTTTATTGAATGCAAAAAATATCGACAATGTCAATATTTGAATAAAACCCCCAATTTTCTTTGGTACTTTAGAAATATTTTACTATCTTTGCAACCAAGAAGGTTGCGAGAACGGGCTGCGCCTCGGCAATTGAAACAAGCTTCATTGCTCTCGGCTTGCACCGTCCGTGCCAACAAATATGCTACTACAAAAATGATGAAGTTACGAAATGCAACACATAACTCGCTAAATATGAGGGGATTAGAAGAATTACCCCCCCCCAGGCCGTCCGAGAACCCTGATTTTAAAGGGGTTTTAGCCTGTTTTTGATTAATTTTAAAGCCATATAAAGGCCTCTGCCGAGAGGCAGATTCCATTGTTGATTTTTGCATATTGTTGAGTTTTGTGCTCCTGATGGCCTAAAATGAGCCTCACAGAGCAGTTTTTTACAGTTTATATACTTCCCTATTCTTATCTGAGGGCTGCCACGAGTGCAGGTACGCCTTTCAAGTTAATGGCACGACGCATGTTATACGAGAGACAGAACAAAGCCATCTCTGCAGTCACCTTAGCGAAGCCTTTCAATAAGAAATAGTATTGTCCAAGTGATCGTTTTAGAGTACCGAATGGATGTTCAGACAGACACATTCGCTGTTTCATCTTGTTCTCATCCAAATGGAGTACATATTTGACTACCTTCCTGATTATCGCTTTTCTCTTTCTGTACTTAGAAGACCTTGTATTGTCCGGGTCATCATCAGAAGAGTTTTTAGGTTTATACCCCTTGGCTGTTATGATAAGCTTGTCCTTACTGAAGTCCACTTCTTTATGCTCTGACGTGGTACACTTGTTCTTGCAGTGCTGGCATGCCAGCTTGTTGCAATATCGTATCATACCATTGCGCTTGATTGATTTCTGGCGTAACAATTGGCCCTCAGGGCAGTATACCAGATTTCGCTCTGCATCTCTTATGAAGTATCCTTCAGCGGCCTTGGCTTTCATCTCTTCATCAGACATTGACAGTATCTCTGAGTCTGCTATGTCAGCTTCGTATTTCTTGACCTCGCATACCTTGGCATCTGTCAGGATTCCACTGTATATATCAGGAATAACTCCTGCCTCAAGACAGGCTCTTAGATTCCCTGGCTTGGCACTGGCCTTCTGCTCGTCAGTAATTTCTGCCTCATGATAGTCGAAACAAACATTCTCTGTATTGCCGCTGTCATACTGTATGACATTAGGTACAATGCCCGAGGCAAGCGCATTGGCATGGTCTTCGGGACATACATATCCCTTATCTGCCGTAGTCTCCAGGACATCCACTTCATAGTCCTGTTTTACCTCACCAGAAAGCTTCGTCAGCTGACCATGATCCGTAGGACAATTGGTTACATCAAAGCCTGCTATCATATGGCTCTCTGCATCTACAGCAACCTGAGTATTATAACCTACACAGAAGCCCTCGTTGGCCTTCATCAGCTTAGCATCGGGATCTGTCAGAGAAATCTGTTTCTCACCCGTCTGCTCCAGCTGTTCACGATAACTCTCATAGCGCTGCTTGCGCTCCTTGCATTCTTCAAGCTTATGCTCCAGTTCCTCCTTCGACAGTTTACGTCCCTCTTCGGCATCGTATTCATCGAGCTCTCTCAGGTAGCGGTCGATGTTCTGGTCAAGTCGGGCTATGCGGTCATCCAACTTGTTCAGCGTGAAGTTCCTGTCCTTGGCGTTGACAGCCTTGAACTTGCTACCGTCAATCGAGACAAAACTCTTGGAGAACAGGTTCTCGCCAAGGCAGAAACGGTTGAATTCCTTGAATGTCTTCTCGATGGCTTCCTTGTTGTCTTTGCGAAAGTCGGATATAGTACGGAAGTCAGGAGTGAGCTTGCAAAGAAGCCACATCACCTCGATGTTTATCAGGCACTGGCGTGCCAGCTTACGCGATGAGCGCACCTCGTAGTAATAACCATAAGTGTACAACTTCAGCAGGTCACGGGGATCGTATCCCGGAGCACCTGTATCAGCAGGAACGAAACGTTGGAATCCAAGCTTCTCCATATCCAAATGATCAACGAACGCATCCATCAGACGAACGGGGGAATACTGCTCTACATAGTCGTCTATGCAGTCTGGGAAAAGAGTCCGTTGCCTCCTGTCTTCACCTTTCTTATATGCCATATTCGGTACCTTTAATATAGGTACAAAGTTACTAAAAACAGCTGACATTAAAGAATTTATTAGGTTAAAAACAATTAAAACTCACTGATAGTCAGATGGTTACAAAAGACAAACCCGTTTGTGAACTCAATTTACCTCATGTTAGGTTTTCGGACAGCCTCCCCCAGGCCGTCCGAGAACCCAGATTTTAAAGGCTTTTTAGCCTGTTTTTGAGTGATTTCAGAGCCATATAAAAGCCTTTGTCGTGGGGGCTGTTTTTACTTTGATTTTTACATATTATTGAGTTGAGAGCACCTGAGGGCTTAAAATGAGCCTCACAGAGCTATTTTTTACTGTTTACAGACCTCTCTATTCTTATCTGAGGGCTGCCACGAGTGCGGGTACACCTTTCAAGTTAATGGCACGACGCATATTGTACGAGAGACAGAACAAAGCCATCTCTGCTGTTACCTTGACAAAGCCTCTTAACAGGAAGTAGTATTGCCCTAATGACCGTTTGAGTGTTCCGAAGGGATGTTCCGAGAGGCACATTCGCTGACTCATCTTATTCTCATCCAGATGAAGCACATACTTGACCACCTTCTTCACCTCTGTAGTTCTCTTCTGCCTCGGAGGGTTGGGACGTCCGTCACCAATATCATCAGAAGCCTGCGGTTTATAGCCTCTGGCCAGTATGATAAGCTTGTCCTTGTTGAAATCAACCTCCTTGAAATCTGCCGTGGTACACTTGTTCTTGCAGTGCTTGCAGGCAAGCTTGTTGCAGTAGCGTATCATACCGTTACGCTTGATGGACTTCTGGCGCAGCACCTGCCCCTGCGGACAGTATATGAAATTGCGTTCAGCATCCCTGACGAAATATCCTTCAGCAGCCTTGGCTTTCATCTCCTCGTTTGTCAACTTCAGCACGTCTGAGTCCGCAATATCTGCCACATATGACTTCTCGTCGACCAACTTGACATCCGTGAGAATATCCTTGTAAGCATCAGGTACAACACCTGCTTCAAGACAGGTCTTCAAATCATCAGGCTTGGTACTGGCCTTCTGCTCATCGGTGATTTCCGCCTCATGATAATCGAACTTCACCTCCTCGGTACATCCTCCATCGCGCTGGATGACATTGGGCACGATTCCCGATGCAAGGGCATTGGCATGATCCTCAGGGCACTCATAGCCCTTGTCGGCAGTCGCTTCAAGAACAGGAACTTCATACTCCTGCTTGATCTCACTCGACAGTTGCGTAATGTGTCCGTGGTCTGTAGGACTATTGGTCATCTCGAATCCGGCAATCATATGGCTCTCGGCATCAACGGCCACCTGGGGATTGTAGCCCACACAGAAGCCTTCGTTAGCTTTCATAAGGCGAGAGTCTGGATCGGTAAGCGACATCTGCTTCTCACCACTCTGTTCCAGCTGCTCACGATAACCCTCATAGCGTTCTTTGCGCTCCCTACACTCTGCAAGCTTATGTTTCAGTTCCTCCTTCGACAGTTTGCGTCCCTCTTCGGCATCGTATTCATCAAGTTCTCGCAGGTAGCGGTCGATGTTCTGGTCAAGTCGGGCTATACGGTCGTCCAGCTTGTTCAGAGTAAAGTTCCTGTCCTTGGCGTTGACAGCCTTGAACTTGCTGCCGTCAATCGAGACAAAACTCTTGGAGAACAGGTTCTCGCCTAGGCAGAAACGGTTGAATTCCCTGAATGTCTTCTCGATGGCTTCCTTGTTGTCCTTGCGGAAGTCGGATATCGTGCGGAAGTCAGGAGTAAGCTTGCTCAAAAGCCACATCACCTCGATGTTTATCAGGCACTGGCGGGCCAGCTTGCGCGATGAGCGGACTTCATAGTAATAACCATATGTGTACAGCTTCAACAGATTTCTGGGATCATATCCCGGGGCTCCTGTATCAGCAGGAACGAAACGCCGGAATCCAAGCTTCTCCATATCCAAACGGTCAACGAACGCATCCATCAGACGAACGGGGGAATCCTGTTCCACATAGTCGTCTATGCAGTCAGGGAAAAGAGTCCGTTGCCTCCTGTCTTCACCTTTCTTATATGCCATATTCTGTACCTTTATTGTAGGTACAAAGTTACCAAAAACAGCTGACATTAAAGAATATTTTAGGTTAAAAACAATTAAACTTGCTGATAATCAAACGGTTACAAATAACCACCCTATGCCATCAAATCAGAGTTCTCGGACAACCTCCCCCAATTTGTAAATTTTTAAAGACAACTACACCAAGGTTTTGTAGCGTAACCGCCCCCCTGCTGCATCAGGCTTCAGCCTCTTGTGGCAGGGTTATTTTGTGTCTATGCATGAGTTTGTTCTTGCTGACCTTTACGGCTTGCGAGAAGGAAATTCCCGCTGATGATGCCTTCACCCGCGCTGTCCAGCAAAACGACAGCACTGCAAGTGGCGGCCTCGGGATTGTCGTCACCATCGACACCGGGGATCATGGGGTCGGTTCTACTGATCACTTTTTGAAGTTTCTGTATATCATGGGGTCTGTCCTAGGGTGTTAAGTTAACTCATATTGATTAACTCACTTTTTTGAGTACATTCATTCTTTTAATGGAGGGGTTAGGCAACAAGTTGTTAACCCTCCATTTCTTGATGTCTTCCATCTTCGTCTTT
>JAEEGH010009972.1_pt1 | contig 21934 bp, 19 predicted proteins | sample 9134181 | NCBI WGS metagenome assembly JAEEGH01 (sample SAMN16246544, study PRJNA631951) | gut metagenome | biome: gut microbiome; feature: rumen; material: DP-attached | host: Bos | place: Iran: Karaj | collected 2018-10
CCTAACTTTATGACCTTCTTTATTGTTCCAATTAATGTAAAACAAAAGACGGCCTTGTTGAGCAGTCAAATCATATTCAGATAATCTTCTTTCAAAATCTCTTCTGAATTCTTTATCAATGATTCTAAATAGTGGAACTAATTCTTCTTTTTTGCTAAATTCTGACTTCTTTACCATAGTAATTAAAATTATGGAGTTCGCATACGAACTTGTCAATAATAAAGCATTTTCTTTTTAATAAAAATATTAAACTAGGAGTTGGTAATAATGCGTTGTTTTATAAACAACACGTTTTGGTGTATAATAGATTGGCTATGAAGAATTATGATTATTTAATTGTTGGTTCAGGTTTATTCGCCGCGACCTGTGCTTATGAACTCAATAAACGCGGTTACAAAGTTTTAGTGGTTGAAAAAAGAAATAACGTTGCCGGAAATATCTACACTGAAGAAATTGAAGGCATTCAAGTCCATAAATATGGCCCACATATCTTCCATACCTCTAATAAAATGGTTTGGGATTATGTTAACCAATTCGCTAAATTTAATAACTACATCAATATGCCAATTGCTTACTATAAAGGCAAATACTATAACATGCCTTTTAACATGAATACTTTCCATCAAGTTTTTGGCGTTACTACTCCAGAAGAAGCTAAAGCGTGTATTGAAAAAGAGATAAAAGAAGCAAATATCAAAGAGCCTAAAAACTTAGAAGAAAAAGCTATTTCTATGGTTGGTAGAACAATCTATGAAATGCTTGTTAAAGGATATACTCAAAAACAATGGGGAAGACCGTGTAATGAACTTCCTCCATTTATCATTTCTCGTTTACCTGTGAGATATGAATACAATAACAATTACTTTAATGATATGTATCAAGGCATTCCTATCGGTGGATTTACTCAAATTATTGAAAACATGCTTAAAGGCATTGAAGTTAGATTAAATTGCGACTATTTAGAACACAAAGATGAATTAAACGCTCTCGCGGATCAAATTATCTATACCGGTGAGATTGATCGATTCTTTGATTATAAATACGGCGCTTTAGAATGGAGATCTCTTAGATTTGAAGAAGAAATCTTAGATCAACCAGATTATCAAGGATGCGCAGTTGTTAATTATACAGAATATGAAATCCCATATACTCGTATCGCGGAACATAAATATTTTGATCCAACTCAAAATAGTAACAAAACTGTTATCACAAAAGAATATTCAAAAACTTGGTCTGTTGGAGATGAAGCCTATTATCCAATTAATGACCAAAAGAACGGGGAGTTATATAAAAAATATCAAGAATTAGCCGAACAAAATCCACACATCCATTTCGGTGGTCGATTAGGCACCTATTCTTATTACAATATGGACGTTGTTATCGAAAAAGCTCTTCAACTTGTTGAAAGCCTTGTTACAAAATAGGTTGATTTATTTCAAATAACTAATAAAATAGTCGTGCTATGAAATATATTACATTTACTATCCCATCATATAACTCGCAAGAATACATGAGACATGTTATTGATAACTTAGTCGCTGTTGGCGATGATATTGAAGTTATCATCGTTAACGATGGCTCTAAAGACGATACTGGTAAAATTGCTGATGAATATCAAAGCAAATATCCAACTATCGTTAAAGCTATTCAAAAAGAAAACGGCGGTCATGGATCTGGCGTTATGGCGGGTATTCGTAATGCCTCTGGTCTTTTCTATAAAGTTGTTGACTCTGATGACTGGGTAGAAACTAAAGACGTTATCGATATGCTTGATTTAATCAAAAAACATATTGCTGAAGGTGTTGATATCGACTTATATATCACAAATTATGTTTACGAACACGCTTCTGATAATTCTCAATTTGTCATGCATTATCGTAAGTGTTTACCCGCTGAACAAGTATTTACTTGGGATCAAATGAAGCACGTTAAATTAGAAACCGTCTTTTTAATGCATTCTTTAATGTATCGTCTAGATAAATTAAAGGCTTCAGGTATGGAACTTCCAAATCATACATTCTATGTTGATGATATTTATGCTTATGTGCCGCTTCCACATATGTCCAAAATGTTCTACCACGATTTAGATTTCTATCATTATTTCATTGGTCGAAGCGATCAATCTATTAACTATGGCATCATGTGTAAACGCTACGAACAACAGATACGTGTATTTAATATCATGTTCGATTCTTATAAACTTGATGAACTTAAAACATTCCCAAAACCACTATATAGATACATGTGGCACTTTTTAATGATTATTGGTGCTGTTACTCTTATGACTATCGTGGGCACTAAAGAAGATAAACCAATTCGTAAAGTCGCCTTTAAAGATTTCTGGAAGAGATTAAAAGATAGCGATCCTAAATTACATAAGAAATTCCGCAATAGTTTACCAGGTATCTTAATCTCATTGCTTCCAGGTTATAATCTCAAATCATTTGCCTCGCGTAAGATAGATGGGGGCTACCAAAAGAAATTAAAACTTGGTTAATCAATCCTCTTTATGAGGATTTTTTATTGCAAAATTCTTGTATATGAGTAAAATGCCTTTTGTGAGAAAGGAGTTTATTTATGAAAAACAACAACAAAATCGTTAATATCATTGAAGCAATCGTTATTATCGTTTTAGGTATTATCATCGCTGTTTGTGGCGGCGGTACAGCCTTAGACATCTACTTTGGTATCGTTGCTATCGTTGGTGGCGTTGCTTTAGCCGCTATTGCTGTTTATACATTAGCTAAAACTAAAGTTTTACCATTTGGTACAACATTCTTAAGTATTGCTTTAATTACTGTTGCTATTACCTTATTCGTTGGTGCACTTTCATTTGGTGTCCTTATTGGCTTATTAGTTTATATCATGCTTGCTTTAGGTATTACTTTAGTCCTTTATGGCATCTATACCGCAGTTGCACTTAAAGGTTTAGTTCCAGGTATTGCTCAAATTGTTATTGGTGCTGCTATCATTGTTTTAACAATCCTCTTCTTAACAGTCGAAGATTTCAGAACTGTTTTCTGGATTATTACTGGTGTTTTAGTGGCTGTTTATGGTGTATTAATGCTCATCTCTACATTTATCCCACAAAAGAAAGCCAAATAATTAAACTTACCAAACAAAGAAAAAGGCGGCTTACAGCCGTCTTTTCATTATATAGAATCATTAATCTTTTTAATGACATCAACATCCACTTTTATTTCTTTTCTATCGTATGATATAAAACCGTTCATTTCCTCCTCAACATCGCTCGCCTGCGTGTATATGAACGCGCTCATCCCATTATGCTTAGCGGGTATGATTTCTTCTTTAATGAACCTTTCATATTCTTTTTGGAAGTCTTCTTTGTTATTAAAGAGGAGATAAATAAATCCTTCTTTTTTCTTTGCTTCTTTTAATCGCTTATCCAGAATGTACGCTCCACATTCACTACAAATAAACGCTCTATTTTTTAGTTTTCTTTTGCTTGGAACTTTCACTTTCCATTTATAAATATGCATTGATTTGAAATCGCCTGAACCTTGGTCGTGCCAGCCTGAAGCGTGGTCATATAGTCTTGTTGGATCAATAGCTTTTAATTTTTCATAGATTTCTTTAGCGTCGAATTGACCCCAAGCCTCATTGAAGATAGTCCACAAAACGATACATGGAGAATTATAGAGAAGATCAATTGTATCTAAAAATTCTTGGTAAGCTTCTTTTCTTCCTTCTTCGTTTTCACGGAAGAATTTTTTATATTTTTTATCTGAAATCTTATATCTCACAAATAATGGAACTTGATTTAACCAGAAGTCATATTTGGTACAGCCGTTAACAAAATCTTGCCAAACAAGGAGTCCTAAACGGTCGCAATGATAGTACCAACGTAGAGATTCGACCTTAATATGCTTTCTAGAAACGTTAAATCCAAGAGACTTAATGAGGTTAATATCATTTATGTAATCTTGATCTGAATTTGGAGTTAATAAACCATCAGCATAATAGCCTTGATCTAAGACACCTTTCATAAAATATTCCTTATTATTTAAAGCAATGACAAGTTGACCTTTTTCGTTTTTAATCAAAGATATTTTACGCATCGCAAAATAGCTATGAATTTCATCAACTTCATTGCTTAATTTGAATTTATAAAGATATGGATTTTCTGGTGACCAAAGATGTATGTCGTCAATTTTTATAATATTGTCAAAATCAGCCTGAACATCAAAAATTCTGCCATTTAATTCGAGTTTTGCAAATTTTTTGGAAGAAGAGAATCTAATTTTGCACACTTTTTGATCAATATCAGGAGTTATCTTTAGTTTTTCTATAAATCCTTCATTAACACTCTCCATCCAGACAGGCATATAAATTCCAGATTGAGGTTTGTACCAAATTCCACCTGGGTTCAAAGATTGCTTTCCTGAAGAATGATATGACATGTTAGTGGTGTCTTGAACTCTTAAAATAATTTCCGCTACATTGCCTTTTAAGAACGGTTTGATGTCGCATGAAAACGGCAAAAATCCCCCAATGTGTTTGGTGACATATTTTCCGTTTATAAATACTTCACAAATTTGGTCAACTGCGCCAAAATGTAGTATAACTTTATCTTTAATGAAGTCTTGTGGAATTTCATAATATAGGTGATAAAAGAGGTAATCATCAGGCATGACAACTCTATTAACGCCACTTTTTTCTACTTCAGGAGAGTATGGAACTAATATCACACCATCAAAAGCAGTAGGAATATCACTTTCCTTACTAATGGCGAACTCCCAGTTACCGTTTAAACAGATATAAGAATCTCTTACAAGCTGTGGTCTAGGATATTCCGATAGTGGTTGTTCACTCTTCACTCTTAATTTCATCATTTTGTTCTACTTTTTTAATTTTCTTTTCAGTTTTAATCATCCAAATGACAGGAATAATAGCTAATGCGAAAATAATACCAGTCACTAAGAATAACCATTTATTTGGAGGATAGACTGTTTGATCAAATTCGTTTTGATATGGTGTACCACCAAAGTAACATAAGCCTCTACCGATTAATGGTCCAATAATCATGGGAACTAAAACAGTAAATAACATTCTAACACCTTGGAATAAACCAACTTCTTTTTCTGGTGTGTAATCTCTGACTTTAGCGCCTAAAACAGCGGTGCTGATTAAGTAACCGGTCATTAAGATAATTCCACCTATGATTAAGCCAATTTGTGTGCCTACGCCTGTCATAGCAGGAATAAAGAAGATAATCGCGCCACCAACGGCGCCTACTATTAATGCAGGAATCATAATCTTGTTTTTACCAATTTTATCCATGAATAAACCAAATATGACAGTAATCGCACTAGCGCCTAATAAAACTATGCCTAAAGAGATAGTAAAATCGTTATCGACAATGCCTAAAACATTCTGTACATAAAGGATGAAATAAGGCATGAATACTTGCAAACCAATATTGAATACCATGAAGGCAATTAAAGTAATATATAAAATTGGATTTGCTTTAACAACTTTTGGTCTAAAACCATATATTGTATTAGCCCAATAATTATCTTGTTTATTTGGTACACATACATCTTTTGGCGTTAAGAAAATAGAGACAATACCGATGACTAAAGTGATGCCACCAAAGATATAAAAGAAGATATCCCAGTGCTTAGGATCACCAACTGGAACATCAACAAAAGCACCCGCTACAACAATAACGGCAATAAGTGCTAATAATGGTAGCACGGATAAGACGCTTTCAACTTTTGCTCTATTATTTTCAGTAGTGTTATCAGTGACTAAAGCATTAAAAGCAGCATCGTTTGCGGTACTACCAAAGAAGGTCATAACACAGTCCATAATGACAATCATTGTGCCGCTTAAAAAGACACTGTTTGCCACTAAGTTAAAGGATGAAGAAGGATCTAAGAAAGCGAAGAATAAGATGGATAAACCCCACATAATATATCCTATGGATATAAGTGCTTTTCTTCTCCCTAATCTATCACTGACTGCACCCATCAATAATGTGGTGATCGTGGCGGTTGCCGCACTAGCGATAACCATTGCTGTTATGAAGCTATAATTCTTCGTACAGTCATAGACATAGACATTAAAATAGTTGTTTTCAATGGCCCACGCTAATTGGCCAACAAAACCTGCCAATATGAAAGTTAGCCACTTTCTAATTCCTAGCTTATTTTCCATACACGTCTCCCTTATTTAAGTTCTGAAGGTACTTCGTTTCTAACTGCGATTTTATAGATTCTATCTTTACCGTATTTTTCTTTGACGGCTTTAATTACGTCAGCTAATTCATCATCAGGAACTAATGCGATAACAGAACCGGCAAAGCCACCTCCATTAATTTTAACACCTGCTTTATGATGAGATACTCTATAGATGAGTTCACAAGCTTCTAATGGAGAATCTTTTTTGACTCCGTTTATGCACATATTTTGTAATAAATCAGTAGATGATTTTCTTGATTCGTTCATTAATTTAACTAAGACTTCAACTTCGTTATCTTGAATAGCTTTTAAGGCTTCTTCCACTCTTAAATTTTCTTCAAAGAAATGGATAGCGCGGTTATATGCTAATTCACCACAATTTTCGATAATTTCGTCTTTGTTATTTTTTAATTCTTCATAATCAACTTCTCTAAGGAATGCTTTTTTGAAGTGATCAGCTACTTTATACATGTCTTCAGGAATTGAACTATATAGTTCAGACAAACCTTCATGGCTTGTACCTGTATCAACGATGATGAATGAATAATCTTTAAAAGCGGTTCTAAGCGGTAAAACTTGTGGATTATCGATTTGTTCAAAATCAATAAAGACTAAACCACCATAAGCAACACCGATTTGGTCTAATAGACCACATCTTTTACCAAAATAATTTCTTTCCGCGGATTGACCAGCTTTACATAAAGTCATTAATGGGATTTCACCAGCATTATATAAACAGTTAAATATCTCAGCGATGATTAATTCATAAGCCGCGCTGCTAGAGGCGCCTATGCCCGCAGGGATTTCGCTCTTTAAATAGACATCAAAGCCGCCATATTTAAAGTCATTAGATAAGTAAGAAGCAATACCTCTAACAATTGAGGCTGGTTTACCATCTTCATCATCGACTTTTTCTAAACTATTTAAATCGACTTCAAAGAAACCAAAACCCTCACTTAAAACATGCACGAGTTTATCGTTTCTTTGTTTAACAGCGGCGTAAATTGATAAATCACATGTCGCGGCAATACATAAACCATGGTTATGGTCGGTATGATTTCCTAAAACTTCAAATCTTCCGCCACAACTGAAGTATCTTTCTGGTTGTTCTTGATAAGTAGTAACAAACTTCTCATTGAGGTAATTCTTCATTTTTATTACTCTCCTTCTCTTCTAGGGCGTGTTTTCTTTGTGCTCTTACTAATAAATAGCTTAAGAAAGCGGCACCTGCTAAAACGATAACCCCTATTAATATTTCTAACCACATTGGTAACAATTGATGAATTTTAAGTAAATCAGATAAGCTTTGATCATTCCAAACTCGATAGTAATTAAAGATATCGAAATTAAAGAATAAAACTAATATTGAACCCGCGATAAAACCGATAATGACAAAGAATGTTCCGTGTCTCCATTTATTAAGTAAGATATTCATTATTTTCGAAACAATAACAACACCTATGAGACAACCAATCGCGAAGCATCCAATCATGCCAATTAAAGGAAGCGTGTGTTCGAAATTGCCTGTAAACATTTCTTTGGCCCAAGTTTTGGCGGAGTCCACTAAAGGACGATAAAAACCTAAGATTAGAAGAATTAAAGAACCAGATAATCCTGGCACAGTTAAAGCAACTGCAGCTACTGCGCCAACTGGTATTAAAACAAGATATAACCACCAAGGCATATCTACAAAGAATTGAGCAACACTAAAGTCATTCATACCAACGATGACACTAAGTGTTCCTAAGCCAATGACAAATAAGGCCCCAATAGCGATTAAAAAAATCGCTTTAGTGGTGATCTTAACGCCTTTAACTTCATCGGTAATGCCAGGGAATGAACCAATTAAAAAACCAGCAAATAAACATATGAGAATAAACATCACATGTTCAAATGCCCATGAGAATAAAACGATACATACGGCAACCGCCACTAAGATACCTAATAAGATTGGAATTAATACTTTAATAGCCCAACCAAATTTCTTTCTAAAGTTATTAACGGCACCAATGATATCTTCGTATACTCTAAAAATAACAGCTATAGCGGCTCCACTAACTCCTGGAATTGCAGCGCCAGCGCCAATTGCCATACCAGCAATTAACTTTCTAAACCATTCTTTAACTTTCATACTATATTGAGTATACAAGTTTTGTTTTTCTAATTAAAGTGCGCAAATGCGCGTTATGGTGTATAATAAGCGCACGAGATTTATGAAATTAATCGTTGGTTTAGGTAATCCTGGTAAAAAATACGAAGGCACTCGTCATAACATGGGCTTTATGGCGATTGATCTTTTAAGTGACCAAGCGCAGATTGATGTTGATAAAGAAGTCTTTCATGGTCTTATGGGTAGAGGAAAGATTTATGATGAAGATGTCATACTTTTTAAGCCAACAACATTTATGAATCTCTCCGGGACAGCGGTCCAAGAAGTAGTCCATTATTTTAAAATAGCTTTAGAAGATATCGTTGTCATTTATGATGATATGGCGATTCCAATTGGTTCCATTAGACTTCGTAAAGAAGGTTCTAGTGGTGGCCATAAAGGAATGCAAAATATTATCGATTGTTTATCAAGCGATCAAATAAAGCGCATTAGAGTTGGTATTGGTGAACCAGGTGAATGGGATACTATCGATTACGTCTTAAGTAAACCTTTAAAAGACGATATGCCTTTAATTGAAGAAGCAATTGCGAATGCCGTCAGAGGAGTAAAGGAGTACTTAAAGTCTGATTTTGATCGGGCGATGAACAAATACAATTAAGAGGTGATAATTTGAACCTTTTTGAAAAGCTCCAACTAAATAAAATCACCCCCCTCCTAGAAAGGAAAAAGGGGCATTTTGTCGTTGATGATAATAATGGTATTGCGCTTCTTGTTGCCTCTAACTTTAAGAAAAATAAAGGCTCTTATTTATTAGTTACTTCTAATTTATTTAAAGCACAAAAACTATATTCTTCATTAGTGTCGTTCTTAAATAAAGATGATGTTTTACTTTTCCCATGTGATGAATTAATAAGAGCGGAACTAATCGCAGAATCTAAAGAAATGTCCGCTCATAGACTATATGTTTTAGATGAAATTTTAAAAAGAAAGAATGTCATAGTTATCGCTAATTTAGCGAGTGCGTGTCGATATTTACCCGCTCCTAACTTATTTAAAGAAAGAACATTTAATTTAAAAGTGGGACAACGTTACGACTTAAGTGAATTAAGAAAGAAATTAGTCCTTAATGGTTATATCAATGTTAATAAAATTGATCAATCATTACAGTTTGCGATTAGAGGCGATGTTTTAGATATCTATTCCGTTAATAATGATTATCCAGTTCGTATTGAATTCTTTGATGATGAAGTTGAAAGCATTAGGTATTTTGATTTGGCAAAACAAACATCAATTAAAATGGTGGACTCAGTTACCATCTTGCCTGCCTCTGATATCTTATTTTCTCCTAACGAATTATCACTAAGTGGTGAAAAGCTATATGCCGCTTTAGAAAAAGAACAAGGCATTTTAGATTATTCAACATTTGAAATATTAAGAAATACCGTTGATGATCTAGCGTATCAATTCTCAGAATCTCAATTAGATGAAAGAGTTTATAAATATTATGGTTTTTTAACTAGTAATCATTATTCAATATTCGATTATTGCTCTTCTTTTACAAGAATCCTTGTTGATATGGTGGGAATTATTAATTCCAACAACATTCTTCAAGAAGATTCTCATAACTATTTATATGAGTTATATGAAAACGGTAAAGCTTTACCTAGATTAGAAATCTATCAAGATATTAATCGTTTAGTAGACTTTAATAATAACATCACAACATCAAGTTTAATTAATAGTCCAAGCGATATTGTTTTCCCTATTAAAAATATCCCATATCAAGCAAGCAAAACTAACGATGCATTAAATATTATTCATTCCTATTTAAATGAGAAATATCAAGTTGTTTTAGCCCTTAATAATAAAGAGCATATTTTCACCATTGAACAATTATTAGATTCGCAGCACATCGAATATCAATTACTTAATTCCTTTGATTTACCAAAAGAAGGAAAAATAGGTATTACTTTACTTAATTTAGGTAACGGCTTTGCGCTTTCTGAAGATAAAATCGCCTATTTAACAAGTGCGGAATTATTTAATGAAAAAGTCAGGACCGCTCGCTTCGATAATAGATTTAAAGAAGCAACTATTTTAAGAAGTTATGAAGAACTTGAACCGGGTGATTATGTTGTTCATGAATATCAAGGTATTGGTCAATTTATTGCTCTTCAAACTTTAGAAATTGATGGTAAGCACCAAGACTATCTAAAGATTGCTTATTGGGGCAATGAATTCTTATATGTTCCAGTTGCTCAGTTCCAACTAGTTAGAAAGTATTTAGGTAAAGAAGGAATGACTCCTCGCTTATCTCATTTACATTCTAAAGACTGGGAAAACACTAAAAAGAAAGTTAAAGCCCGTATTAACGATTTAGCGGACCGTCTTATGCATCTATATGTTGAAAGAAGTAAAATCAAAGGCTTTGAATTTCAGCCTGATGATGAATTCCAAAAACAATTTGAAGATGAATTTGAATATGAATTAACTAGAGATCAGGAACGCGCTTTAAATGAAATTAAAAAAGATATGGAAAGCGCTAGTCCAATGGACCGCTTATTATGTGGTGATGTTGGATTTGGTAAAACTGAAGTTGCTTTTAGAGCGGCTTTTAAAGCCATCCTTTCTGGTAAACAAGTTGCTATTTTATGTCCTACTACATTATTAGCAAGGCAACACTACGAATTAGCGCTTAAACGCTTCGCTAATTTTGATGTGAATATCGCTATCTTTTCTCGCCTTATCACTAAGAAAGAACAAACTAAATTTGAAAAAGAAGTGGAAGAAGGCAAAGCTCACTTAATTATAGGCACGCACCGCTTATTATCTAAGAATATTCACTTTAAAGAATTGGGTTTATTAATCGTTGATGAAGAACAAAGATTTGGTGTGGAACAAAAAGAAAGAATTAAAGAACTTAAGCAAGACGTTGATGTTTTAACTTTAAGCGCTACACCAATTCCAAGAACTCTTCAAATATCTTTAATTGGTGTTAGAAGTATGTCAAAAATTGATACTCCTCCACAAGATAGAATGCCAATTCAAACATATGTCACCCCGTTTAAATTAGATGTTGTTAAGGAATTAATTGAAAGAGAATTAGGAAGAAATGGACAAGTCTTCTTCCTCCATAACAACATTGCAACTTTATATAACCGAGTGGCCACTCTTCAAAAGATGATGCCTAATGTTATTTTCGGTGTCGCACACGGTAAGATGGATCGAGAAGATATTGAAGATGTCATGATGAGATTCTACGAAGGACAAATTGATGTCTTAGTTTCTACTTCCATTATTGAAAACGGTATTGATGTACCTAACGCTAATATGATTATCGTCGAAGATAGTGAAAACTATGGCTTATCACAGTTATATCAAATCAAAGGACGTGTTGGTCGTTCTTCCCGTATTGCTTATGCTTATTTAATGTATAGCGAATTTAAAGTATTGAATGAAAAGGCTCAAAAGAGACTTAAAGCATTACAAGATTTTACTGAACTCGGTAGTGGTTATAAGATTGCTCAACGTGACTTAATGATTAGAGGTGCTGGTGATATTTTAGGACCAGAACAAGCTGGTTTTATCGATTCTATTGGTTTAGATATGTATATTAAACTTCTTAATGAGGCCATTAAAGAAAAGATGGATGGTGAAGTTGAAGAAGAAAACGTCGAAATTAATCCGGTTTTAAATGTCGATGCTTATATTCCAAATAGTTATGCTAAAGAGGGCGATAAGATTGAACTATATCAAGAAATTTTACATGCATCTAGCCTTGATAGTCTTCAAGCGATTAAAGAAAAGACAAGAGACGTGTATGGTAGATTACCAGAGGAAGTTGAACTCTTATTCATTAAACGTAATATCGATTTATTGAGTAAAGATGCCCATGTTTTAAAGCTTGAAGAGAAACCAAAACTAGTGGAAATTAAGCTAGGTGATGAATATATAAACATCCGTGGAATTGGAAATATTTTGTTTGAAGCACTTATTCCATTTTTAGCTTTCGTAAAAATAAGTTATGCTAATAATGTCTTCAAAATACAACTTAATAAACGCAAAGAATGGATGAATGATCTAGAAGGTATTTTACGTTCTTTACTTGAAATCCAAACTCACTTTGTTGCAAAAGGAATCGAATAATATGAGACTCGACTTAGTTTTAAAACTTTCAGGTTTAATTAAAAGAAGAACAGTGGCTAAGGAACTAGCAGACCGTGGCCGTATTTTAATTAACGATAAAGTAGCTAAACCATCAAGTGAAGTCAAAGAAGGCGATATCCTTGAACTCAAACTAGGTAATCGCGTTTTGATAGTGGAGATTAATTTTGAACTCAGATACAAAAAAGAATTCCCGACATATAAAGAAGTTTTAACGAAGAGGATTAATAGTGATGCTTAACTTAGAAAAAAACAGACATTATTTACTTGCTTGCTCATTTGGTCCAGACTCAATGGCCTTATTTGATATGTTGTTAAAAGAAGGTTATAAGTTTTCAGTGGCACATGTCAATTATCACTTAAGAAAAGAGTCTAATGATGAAGAGTCAAAATTAAGAGATTTTTGCGTTGAACATAATATTGGTATTTATGTAAGAGATGTTAATGAGGTTTTAGGCGAATCTAATCTAGAAATGAAGTGTCGAGAAATCCGCTACAACTTTTTCATTAATGTCATGAAAGAAAATAAGTTTGATGCCCTATTAGTGGCCCACCAAGAAGACGACTTAATTGAGACTTATCTCATGCAAAAGAGACGTAAAAACCTTGTGAATTACTTTGGTATCAAGGAAATCTCATATTTTTCTGACATCGAAATTATTCGCCCATTGTTAAGATATAGAAAAGAAGAATTAATGATGTACTGCCGTATGTTTAATGTTCCTTACGCTATTGATAAAACTAATCTTGAAGATCATTTCTTACGTAATCAAATTAGACATTCTGTCGTGGAAAAATTATCCCCAATTGAAAGAAAAGATATTCTTTCTGAAATCGATCAAGCTAATGAAAAATTATCTCAAATTTTCATCACAATTTCTAAGATTAACGACAATAAGATAGAATCGTATTTGAGGTTAAATGACGTTGAATTTTTATATGCCATTGTGGCCTTAGGTCGTAAGCTTAAACCAGACTTCATCGTTTCTAAAAAACAAGGTGAAGAATTAAGAAAAGTTTTAGAATCTGATAAACCAAACATTGCTCTTAATGTTGATGGACTTTGCTTCTTTAAAGAATATGATGTTTTAGGTTTTAGAGAGTTCGATGAGAACTTAGATTATTTTTATGACTTGGTCGAACCAGGCATTCTAGATACTCCATATTTCTTTTTAGATTTCACTGTTAATTCATCTAATCGTAATGTTAAGGAAGATGATTATCCACTCGTTATCAGAAATGCCCATAAAGATGATGAATATGAAATCAGTGGTTATAAAAAAGAACTCAGAAGATTATTCATCGACTGGAAGATGCCTGAATCCGTTAGAAATAGATGGCCAATAATCGTTAACAAAGACGGCATTATTGTCTACGTACCACGCTATCAAAAGGATTTCGTTCCTGAAGAAAACTGCAATTTCTTCGTCAAATTATAGTTTATATGGTGTTTTTCTTTTCAATAGAAAGAAACTCAATTATAATTATTCTCAATCATCATTAAAGGAGGATTATTATGGATCAAGAAAATCAACAACCTCGTCCAAGAGCATCAAAAAGTTTTATTTTCTCCTTAATTCTTGTTGCCGCAATCATCGGTTTGCTTGCTTATTTCATTTTCTTCAGCGGCACAAATGCTAAATCCATTAATTACACGGAGTTCGTGAATCACTTATATAACGGTAAAGTTAACGATGTTCAATTAGTTCAAGCTGAAACCGTTATCAAAGCAAATGGTCATTATACAGATGTCGATTCTAAAGGTAAGACAGTCAAGATTACTTTCACAACCGATATCCCGGTTCAAATGTATGATTCCAACAACGATTGGTATGTCGATATCAATAAAGATGGTACAGTCGGCCCAGAAGAAAAGATTAATACTTCCATTACACAATTGATTATTGACGCTCAAAATGCTAATCCAAATATGAAGGTTACCGTTAAGGATCCTTATGTTGTTTCTTGGTGGGAACAATGGGGTCCAACAATTATTTTAATTGTCGGTTCTGGCTTAATCACATTATTCCTCTTAAGTAGAATGACCGCGACAGTCGGTGCTTCTAATAGACAAGCCATGGATTTCAATCGTTCACGTGCTAGAAAAGCAAATTCCAAAGTTAAATTCGCGGATGTCGCTGGTGCGGATGAAGAAAAAGCCGAAATGCAAGAACTCGTCTACTACTTAAAAGATCCAAGAAAGTTCACCAAATTTGGTGCTAAGTTACCAAAAGGCGTCCTTTTAGTGGGCCCTCCAGGATGTGGTAAAACATTATTAGCAAAAGCCGTTGCGGGTGAAGCTGGTGTTCCATTCTTTTCCATTTCTGGTTCCGACTTCGTTGAAATGTTCGTCGGTGTTGGTGCGGGACGTGTGAGAGACATGTTTAGAACCGCTAAAGAAAACGCCCCATGTCTTGTCTTTATCGATGAAATTGATGCTGTCGGTAGGCAAAGAGGTGCTGGTTTAGGTGGTGGTAACGATGAACGTGAACAAACACTTAACCAATTACTCGTTGAAATGGATGGCTTTAATGATAATTCAGGTATTATTGTTATTGCTGCCACTAATAGAGATGATGTCTTAGATCCGGCCCTTTTGAGAGCGGGTCGTTTCGATAGAAAAATCACTGTTTCTTTACCAGACAAGAAAGGTAGAGAAGCAATTTTCAAAGTCCATTCAAGAAATAAAAAACTTGATGATGATGTTAACTTTGAAAACTTAGCCAAGAGAACAGTTGGTTTCTCAGGTGCTGATATTGAAAATATCATGAATGAAGCTGCTATCTTAGCAGTTCGTGCTAATAGAGAATCTATTTCTGTGGATGATATTGATGAAGCTATCGATAGAAGAGTAGCGGGTCCAGCTAAATCTTCTCGTTCATTAACTCCACATGAAAAAGAAATGATCGCCTACCATGAAAGTGGTCACGCTATCATTGGTTTAAGATATCCTCACTCTAATAAAGTACAAAAAATCACTATCATCCCACGCGGTAACACAGGTGGTCACGTCCGTATGACTCCTGAAGATGATAGATTCACTAATTCTAAGAGTGAATTAATCGCTACCATCGTTGGTTATATGGGTGGTCGTGCTTCAGAAGAAATCTTCTGTGATGATATCTCTAATGGTGCATCTAATGACATTCAAGTGGCTACCGCTATTGCGCGTGCTATGGTGTGCGAATGGGGTATGTCTGACTTAGGCCCAATTCAATACGAACGAGATACCGGTAGTGTCTTCTTAGGAAGAGACTATACCAATACACAAAAGAACTTCTCTGTTGAAACTGCTACAAAGATTGATAATGAAATTCGTAAGATCATTGATTTTGCTCATAACGAAGCTCTTCGTATCATCAAAGAAAACAAAGATGATGTCGTTCTTTTAGCTAAGACTTTGATAGAACACGAACAAATTACAGCGGAAGAGATTGATTACTTAATGGAAAATCGCCATTTAAAACGCGATGAAAAGAAAGCGCCTGTTGAACCAGCAGTGGAAGTTCCTCCAGATGCAACCATTCCAGAAAAGGAACCAATTGAAGTTCCTGAAGAAAGCGCTGAAAAATAATTAATTAGGAAGGCCCGACCTTCCTTTTACTATGTGGAAATTAGGTAACTTTGAAATTGAAGGGAAAGTCGTTCTTGCCCCTATGGCGGGAATAACAAATGAAGGTTATAGAAAATACCTCAATTCTTTTGGTGTGGATATATGCGTTACCGAAATGGTTTCCGACATGGGTTTAATCTATGAAAATAAAGAAACTGAAAGCTATGTTGAATTTAAAAAAGATAATGTTTTAACTGGTCTTCAATTATTTGGATCTAATCCTGATAACTTAGCAAAAGCATGTACACTCGCCTTAAATATCAATCCAGATATTGATTTTATCGATGTTAATATGGGTTGTCCTGTTCCTAAAGTTACTAAGACTGGAGCAGGCTCTCATTTAATGCTTGATCCGAAGTTATGTGGCGATATTATTCGCGCTCTAAAAAGCGTTACTGATAAACCAATTACTGCAAAAATTAGATTAGGCTATAATGAGGTTAACTTTAAAGAAGTCATAAAAGAGCTAGAAAATGCTGGTGTCGCGGCTATTGGAATCCACGCTAGAACTAGAAAAGAACTCTATTCTGGCTTACCTCATTTTGACTTGTTGAAAGATTTAAGAAAAGAGATGAATGTGCCACTTATGGTGTCAGGTAATATCTATACTTTAGATGACGCAATTAACGCAATTGAAATCACTGGAGCAGATGCAGTAATGGTGGCTCGTGGTGGTGTTGGTAATCCTTTCTTAATTACTCAAATCAAACATTATTATGAAACTGGTGAAAGATTACCTAATCCTTCGTTTTTAGAGCAATGTGAACATTGCTTAGCGTTAGCCCGTTCCATGATTGAAGTAAATGATGAATATACCGCCATGCGATTTTATCGCGGTATAGCGCCAAAATTTTTCCAAGGCTTTCCAAATTCCAGAACATTAAGAACAGTTTTAGCGACATCGTTAACTGATTATCAATCTTTAGTGAAGATAATCGATGAGTTTAAAGAAGAATATATGAAAATGTAATTTTGACTTTTTTGAGTCAAAAAACTCGCATATACTATTAAGCGGATATTTGTAAGGAGACTAGTTATGAATATTAAAGAATTAAACGACCAAGAACTTAACAGATTAGAAAAAATTAAAAAATACCAAGAATTAGGTATTGATCCTTTTGGTCAAGCTTATAAAGTGACCCATTCCTTTAAGGAAATTAGAGAAATCTGCGGCAAAAAGAACGCTGCTAAATTAGAAAAACTTAATCTTGTTGTTTCTGTAGCAGGCAGAATTAAAGCCATTAGAAAAATGGGTAAAGCCTCTTTTATGAATATTCAAGATAAGACTGGCAATATGCAAGTCTACTTATCTCTTGATGGTTTAGGCAAAAAGAACTATGAACTTTTCAAGATGGCGGATATCGGCGATATCGTCGGTGTTAAAGGTGTCATGAATTTAACTAGAACTGGTGAATTAACAATCAAAGCTAAAAAGTTTGTTCATTTAACAAAATGCTTACATCCATTACCAGAAAAATTCCATGGTTTAACCGATGTTGAAGAACGTTCTAGAAGAAGATATTTAGACTTAATTATGAATGAAGATGCTCGTAAAGTTGCCTTTATGCGTCCTCAAATCATTCGTAGTATTCAACACTTCCTTGATAATAAAGGATTTGTTGAAGTTGAAACATCAATTCTTTCCCCAATTTTAGGTGGTGCTTCCGCTCGTCCATTTGTTACTCATCACAATACTTTAGATAAAGATTTCTATTTAAGAATTGCTACTGAACTTAACCTCAAACGCTTAATCGTTGGTGGTATGGAAAGAGTGTATGAAATCGGTAGACTTTTCCGTAATGAAGGTATGGACGCTTCTCATAATCCAGAATTCACATCTATTGAAATTTATCAAGCTTATACTGATTTAAGAGGTATTGGTGATTTAACTGAAAAGATGATCAGAAATGCCGCTAAAGAAGTGACAGGTTCGACACTAGTTAAATATGGGGACCGTGAAATTGATTTCGGTAAGAAGTTTAAATGGATTTCAATGAACGATCTCATTAAAGAAAAATGCGGTATCGACTTTAAACAAGTTAAGACTTTTGAAGAAGCAAAAGCTCTCGCTGATGCTAAAGAATTACATTTGGATAAGTTCAAAAATACCATTGGTTATGTGATGAATGAATTCTTTGAAGAGTTCTGCCAAGACGAATTAATTCAACCTACCTTTGTTTATGAATATCCAATTGAAGTTTCTCCATTAACCAAGAAAGAAAAAGATCCAAGATACGTCCAAAGATTTGAATTATTTGTTAATGGTAAAGAGCTTGCCAATGCTTATACCGAACTTAACGACCCATTAGACCAAGAAGAAAGATTCCTTGCTCAACTTGAAGCTAAAAAGCTTGGTGATGAAGAAGCAAGTGAGATGGATAAAGACTTCGTGGAAGCGCTCGAATACGGCATGCCTCCAACAGGCGGTGTAGGTATGGGCATTGATAGATTAGTCATGTTATTAACCAATCAACCACAAATCCGTGAAGTCATTCTCTTCCCAACAATGAGAGATAGATAATTAGGAGTCTAAAAAACTCCTTTTTTTTGTACATTTTTCAAAAATTCCGTACTAAAAACAAAAAATCCCCCTATATGTAAAAGTAGAGGGACTTTTTAGGATGTGCTTTTATTTGGTCTAACTTTTCCTGAAAGTCTTTCAAAAACTTAGGCAGTAGTGCTTGTTGTTGTATTACTTTTGGTGGTTATTATTAAGCGTCGCTAGGCGCCTAATAAAAGGGTCCTCGATGAGGATCCACAAACCAAGATTATTATAACACTAGCATAACGTCTGTCAACGGGCTTATGCCCGCCTAAGTGCTGTGACTTACATACGCGCTTGCAAAATGATATTTACACTAGTATAATTGACACGCTTACTAAGATAAGCACAAATCTCTGCTACCAAGAGAATATGGTAGCCATTAGACCAAAGGGAGGTATATAAAATGCGCAATTACGAAATTATGTACATTTTGAAAGCCGACTTAGACGAAGCCGCTCGTGAAGCTGCTATGCAAGATTTACAAAAGCTTCTCGAAGACAATGGTGCCAAAGTTAATGGCACTGACGTTAAATTAGGTTTACGTGACTTAGCGTACCCAATTAACGACGAAACAAAAGGTTTCTATGTCGTGCTCAAAGTGTCTGCCGATGAAACTGCACTTAACGAATTCAGTCGTTTAGTCAAAATCAAACAAGCCGTGTTACGTTTCTTAGTCACAGTTGATCAACAATAAGGAGGACTGAAACATGGTTAACAGAGTAGTTTTAGTTGGTCGTTTAACAAAAGACCCAGAACTCAGAAAAACCACTTCTGATGTTAGCTTTGCTACATTTACTCTCGCAGTCGATAACCGCGTGAGAGAAGCTGATGGAACTAGAGGCACAATCTTCATTGATTGTCGTGTCTTCAGAGATCAAGCTGAAAGCATGGTTAAAAACACCAGAAAAGGCTCAAAGATCGCAGTTGACGGCAGTCTCAATCAAAGAAACTTCGAACGTAGAGATGGTACTAAAGGCAAAGCCATCGAAATCGTTGTTGACAGTGTTACTTTCTTGGATCCAAATCCAAATAGAGAAAATAATAGTGTTGAAACACCAAAATTCGATGACACACCAGCACCAATCAACGGCAGTAACTTAGATTCTATTGATTTGCCAGATGACGATCTTCCATTTTAATTAGAAAGGGAAAATAATTATGGCATTTAGAAAAGTTAGACCACATAAAAAGGTTTGTATCTTCTGCAAAAACAAATCTAAATTCATTGATTACAAAGATGTCGAACTCTTAAAAACAATGATTACCCCAAACGGTAAGATTTCCACCAGAAGAGCAACAGGCACATGCGCCAAACACCAAAGAGAATTAGCCAAAGCTATTAAAAACGCTCGCTTCATGGCTCTTCTCCCATACGTTGCTGACTAATTACAAATATAGCAAAGCAACGTTGAGTATTCTCCGTGAGGCACAAATTCGCATTCAGGAGCAATTACTCAGAACGTATGGGATAAGCCCCAGAAACCAGGCTAAGATAAGCATCTCGAAAGAGGTGCTTTTTATTTATATAAACCCTCTAGTTAATACCCATATAGTTATACTCTCAGTCTAGTAGTAGTAAACGATTAAAACCTCAGGATACGAAATTGTGTCATAAGGAAGATAAATGAGAGTGACTCGTTATAACAAACTTTTTAGTAAATAAGCCACCTACAATTTGGGTGGCTTTTTTGTTGCTTTTCTAACGATTTTTTCTTATGTTCGTGTAAAATAGAAGTATGGAATCCATCATGTCTATTTTTACCCCTAAGAAAATGACTGCTTTTCTTAGTGAAAATGCGACAGTGCGACAAGCAATCGAATTATTTGATGTTCATAAATACGCCGTCATTCCTTTAGTGGATGATGAAGGTCATTTTGTGGGTACTCTCTCAGAAGGTGATTTGCTTTGCTTTTTGAAAAATAAAGCGAACTATGATATCAAAGCCACCGAAAAAGTATTAGTAAAAGACATGGAAAGATATAGAGAATATCGTTCTTTAGAAGTCAATTCTTTATGGAACGAATTCTTTGTTCTTTCTTTAGACCAAAACTTCATTCCAGTTACAGATGATAAAGGCGTTTATATTGGCATTGTCAAACGTCGTGAAATCATTAAATTCCTCTCTGATAAAATTGGACTTATTTAAACAATATGAATTTAGCAAAAACACTTTCGAAAATTATTAATAAAGCCGCTTTGGTAGTAGTGGGCATTTTAGGCATTATATTTACCGCTCAATCATCCGCTTTTATGGGTGGTGGTTCTGTATTTTTCTTTTTCACTGTTCAATCAAACATCTTCATTATTGCGATGGCGTTACTATTCTTAATTAATGAAATCGTGCTACTAATTACTAAAAAGAGTTTTATTAATCAAACACTGTTATTTATTAAATATGTGGCCACTGTCGCGATTACAGTGACATTCTTAGTGTTCTTTACAATGCTTGCTCCTTTAATGGGCGTTGATTATTTATTATCATTTAATAATTTCTCTTTACACGCTATTGTCCCTATCTTAGCAATTATCGATTTCATCATTTTTGATACAGACATCAATTTGACTTATCCTAACTCATTATTAGCGACCATATCGCCTATTTCTTATGTCATATTTGTTTACGTGGGCGCTATTTTTAAGCTTCAATATGGTGAGAATCTCTATTATCCATATTTCTTCTTAGACTTTGAAACAAATGGCTTCCTATTTGAAAAAGGAATGGGCATTATTCCTTGGATCATTATTCTTTTAGTGGGCATATGTGGTCTAGGTTTCTTATATTGTCTATTTATTAAACTAAGACAAAAAGCAATTGCTAAAAAAGCGCAATAAAAATGTCGCCAACTAATGCGACTTATATTTAACTGATATACCAATACTGTAATAAAATAACCCCCTAATTCACCAATCCAATATTGACCAATTTGTCAATTTGTATAATTTAATGTGTTATTTACTTATATTATAAAAATATTGTTTTATAATGTTTGAGTAGTGGTGTGGGGGAAATTACTATGAAAACAAACAAATTATTAATATTAGGACTAATCACATGCGGGTTGGTCCTTTCTTCTTGTGGCGCTAATAAGCCAAGTGAAGACACTAAGAGCGAAGGTTCTATAAGTGAAAGTTCTCTTCCAAGTGAAGAATCACTTAGTAGCAGTGAGCCTGAATCAAGCGATGATCCTTCTGGTTCTTCTCAAGAACCTGCGATCACTTACTTCACCGTTAGTGAAGCTTATGAGCTTGCTCTTCAAGTCGGTGATGCTGCCACAACTGAGAAACAATATGTTACTGG
>JAEEGH010009973.1_pt1 | contig 21933 bp, 18 predicted proteins | sample 9134181 | NCBI WGS metagenome assembly JAEEGH01 (sample SAMN16246544, study PRJNA631951) | gut metagenome | biome: gut microbiome; feature: rumen; material: DP-attached | host: Bos | place: Iran: Karaj | collected 2018-10
GTGATTAGAGACTTTACTGAGTTTAGATTTGAGAAGTCGGTGACCTATATCGTTGGAGGCAACGGATCGGGAAAATCGACGTTACTCGAAGCGATTGCAGTTTTGCTGCGTATCAATCCCGAAGGCGGCTCCCGTCATTTCAACTTCCATACCGAAGAGACCCATTCATCACTGTATGACGCACTGATCGCATCCCAAGCAAGCCTGAGTTATAGTGATACGTATTTCTTCAGGGCCGAGAGTTACTACAACGTCATCACCGAAATCAATCGCCGTGGCCTAAACAAATACTATGACTATCTCAATTTTCACGAATTCTCCCACGGTGAAGGATTCATGGCACTGCTTGAACACCGGCTGATCGGTAAAGGCATTTACATCTTTGACGAGCCCGAGGCAGCGCTCTCCTTCCAAAACCAGCTTCAATTCCTGTTATGGATTAAAGATGTGGTCGAGAAAGGAGCCCAAATCATCATCGCCACCCACTCACCCGTCATTCTTTCATATCCAAACGCATCCATCCACGAGATCAAGGATGGCCAACTAGTGCCCACACAATATCGCGACTGTAGTGTCTATCGCGACCTCTATGGCTTTCTTCTCAACCGTGAAGGCTGCCTCCATGAACTCGGCCTCATTGATGATGAATAATACCCTTACATTGTGGTTTCCCGGCGCTCCCACCACGATAGGCGCTTCATTTATATGGCACACCATCCAGGTGTTGATGCACAGGGACTTAATTCTGGCTATTACATGTACCTTAACATCCTACAATTAAGCCAACGATGTTGGGAATCCTTGTCCCGTGTCAAAGCGGTAGTTTCTGATTGACAATAGTTGTCTTGAGAAGAAATACCATTTTATTTGGCTCCAAATTCCCTAGACTCATGGGGATTAACAAGATTTATTGGAAAATCTCTTGCAAGCTTAGAGAATTTTGACGACATTTGCATATGAGTAGAGTATTTGGTGATTTGAATTTGATGTGTTTTGCAACTAATCGAATGAAAATCAGCAATATAAACAACTTCTTTAAGTGCGTTTTATTGGTCATTAATCCCGCCAAATGGTTCAAATATTTATAATTTTCGAACTACTGTAAAAAGTGTCGTAACACAAAATGATAATAGATATGAATTGGATTGAGATTCTTTTGATTGCACTATTGGTACTGGGAGAATTGTTATCCTTGTACCTATCAAGTACGGCAAAAAGACTAGGTGAGAATAATGCTGATATTCTCCAGAATCGTTTGAAGGAATACGAGTCGGAGAAAGGGAAAAATCTGGCCACCAAAGAAGATATTGAGGAAATCACCAAAAAAGTTGAGGATGTAAAAACAGAAATTTCCCTGTCAAAACAGAAGCGTTATGAGCAACTTGCAGAGCAAGAACGCATTCTTCTTGCTATCTTAAACGAAGCCTCACAGGTGTCTCAGTCGCAGAACAAAATTATTTTGTATCTGTACGATACTTCTTCAAGAAAACGCTATGACGCTCTGGTTGAAAACGTGAATGACACCCTTACGCGCTTTTATCATCTCTGCAACCTTGCTGTCGTATGCGTTCCTTTGGATGATATTGAAGATGTGGTAAAAGACCTCTCTATTGCTGTAACCTATCTTGGAGCGCAAGTCAATGTTACAGCAACAAATGCAGCTAGTTTGGTTGAACAGTACAACAAACAGATGGACTATGCGATGGATCATGCTGAAGATGCAAATAAGGCCGCATGGTTTGCTGCCAGCATCCAAACAAAACAACAGCTCGAGGCTATGAGAGGAAAGTCCATAGATGGAAAGGATGCCCTCAGGGTGGCAATTGAAAAGTACTGTGCCTGGCTTAAACAGCAGTACGGAAAAGACGTATTTGTATTCAAGTCATAAACAAAGAATAAGTGTAATATGGAAACAGCCCAAATAGTAGATTTGTGTGTTTTGAGTGACACGATGCCTGACTTGCCAGCCAGGTTTATTCCTCGTGATAACTATCTTGACTCAATGGTTGAGAGCCTTAAGGTAAAGGATGTTTTTTTCCTTGATGCAGAAGAAGGAATGGGCGTTACAACTACCCTTGCCATGTTCGCCAAGTGCCACTCATATAACTGTATTTCCTATTTTAACAATGGTCTGGTAAAGCAACTTCTTGAGCCTGCATTCATTGAACAGAGTCTTATTAAGCAACTTTATTTCTTCATTGACAATAGCGTTCTGCTAACCGACGAACAAGCTGGGAGTTTAAGCCTAAAAGCGTTATATCTAAAGCTCAGAAAAAGAATACGTCAAACTGGCGAAACCTTATATTTTGTCTTTGATGGATTTAATGACGTTCCGTCTCAGGCGCGCGATAACATTCAACAGGTAATGGCTTCTCTCCCATGGGATATGGGTAAATTCATATTCTCTGGCAAATACGAGAACATCAAAGATTTTCTTCCCAAAAAAGTCAAGTGTCACCCCGACCAAACGCTTCAGAAGTTTTCAAAATATGAGGTGACTACTTTCCTGAAAGAAATCCAAAGAGACCTTTCACCAGAAGATTGCGAAGCATTGTATCGTATTTCCAGTAGCGTTGGAGCTCAGTTACAGGCAATGTTGTTTATCTATGACAAACATAATTCATTTGCGCCAATTCTTGAAATGGATGATGACCAAATCAAGGATTTATTTGCTTATAATTATCGGGCAATTGAGGAGAGTGATAATTATGATTTTGCACAGAAAGTTCTCGCAACAGTTGCTTTTATTGGTATGCGGTTAACAAAAAAAGATTTGTGCTATATTCTTGCAATGAATCCTGATGATTTGGATGCTGCACTTGTGACCTGCGAGGACTATTTGGTTCTGCGAGATGAGCATGTCGTATTTAACACGGAATGTAACCAGCGATATATACGAAACAGGCTAGCAAAACTGCGCAATGAAATAGAACTTCTTTTCTATCAGCAGTATAAGAATGTTCACGATAATCCTGAAGTCTATTCATACATGCCAGTGCTGTTAAAGTCAATGAACAACAAGAAAGGTTTGGTGGAGTATCTCAATTCCGAGGTTGTTCTTCGAAATCTTGAACGCCAGCAGTCACAAGCGGCTCTAAACGAGCAGTGCGAACTTGGATTTTCCGCGATTAACTTGTCTGACCTGTCGCAGACACCCAATTACTTTAGGATTTCTCTTAATAAGAGTTCTTCTCGTGAAATTGAGCTTAACGAATTATGGGATAATCAGATAGATGCATTTTTAGCCGTTGGCTTTTATGAGCAGGCCTTGGGGCTGGCATTGACTGTTTGCCTCAAGGAAGAGCGCTTGAAAGCTTTGCTTCTTATTGCGAGAAAGAAAGATTCTATTCCCAGCCCTTTGATGGATGAGGTCAGAAGCAATATTTCACTTTTAGTGAAGGAGATAGATTTCAAGCATATTCCTGACAAATCAATGGAACTGGCCAAGCTCATGTTCACTTATGACTATAGGATTGCTGTTGATATTTTAGAGCAAGTTGCGGAGGTGTCAAAGAGCCGCCTTCCAATAGACAGACTATATAGTCTTCTTTCTATGTATTCAGGACAGGAACGTGACAATGAGAATGGAGATAAGTTTGATGTTCTATCCTCGAAGATTGAGAATGACGAATTGAAGCAAATGACAAGGGCAGCCCGCTCTATTTTCAACAAGAGCAATGTCGAAGAAATTCTTGATGAACTACGATCACTCCCATCTATCCAGCAGGGTTTATATCTCCTTCAACTATGGATACCGGAACATACCAAAGAGAATGGAATTGGCAAACTTGTTATCTATGCCGTGCAGACGGTTATAGCATTGTCGAATATCGAACGCCCCAAGGTGGCCCTCATAAGTGATTTCTGCACGGCACTTCCTAAGATGTCACCGTCAGAAATAGAACAGGTTATTTTAATGCTCGACAGCTTTCAATCGTCGCTTCTCACACCCAGTGAAGAATATGTTAGACTTGAACTGAAAGTTGTTGAAGCTTTGTTTACATTTAATAGTGAACGTGCTTGCGAACGCATTCAGAATCTATATTTGAAGGTGGATGATTTTGTCAATAAATCAACATCTATAGCTTGTAAAAGCATTATTCTTGGCAAGTATAAGAGCTTGGGGCATGAAGATGATATTACGAATGCCTTGATGTCTGATGTGAAGTTGCAGAAAGAGATAGAAAAGGAGATTTCTGAACTGTTCTCTCAGACTGCATATCATCTGAAAATTGTTGAAGAACCAATCCGCTCATTAGTTGTAAACTATCATGATAGCATCGATACTATTATTAATGGTATCAACACCCAAGAGCGAAGAAGCCGTTCTTACCTAATAGCTGCAGAGGCTTATGTCCGGCAAGTTAAGCCCAAAGACTGGGATTGGGATTTTCTGACAGACATGATTTCGAAAATCGATTATGAGAAGAATGATTTGTCGCAGGTCATTTATGCGCTTACGAATGAAATGGTTCATAGTAAAGACCTAAACAGCGATTTTCTGCAGAATGTAAAAAGGCATCACCATCTTTTTTATGATGTTGAACATGCTTTTGCAAAAAGCAGTGTGCTTTCCAATCTGTATGTTATCTTCAAACAGATAATACCCGATGATAGTTTTATCTCTTCAATTTCCAACGAATTGTCGTCATGTTGGGAAAAGATAGACCTTCGTTGGGTCAAAGTAGATTTGGGATTCCTGATTGCCAAAATCATTGCAAAAGTTTCTGTTGACGAGGCAAAGTTGTGGATTGATAAAGTAACGACCATTCAGAATACAAGCATTATGGCTTCGTCATCCAGCCTATCAGCATTTCAGGAGAGCATGGATTTATATACAAAGTCATTAGGCTTGCTTATCCGTACTGACTTGGTTGATGATAATGCACTTGAAGAGTATGCTCATGTTTTGAACGAGTTTGAATCCGATGGTGAGGAAATTATATCATGGAGCAAGATAGCATTGTATTATTATCTGAAAGAAAATAAAAAGAAGTTCGATGATATTTATACAAAACATGTAGCAAAGAGTCTTGATAAATATTCTGATTACTACAAGAAGTATATTCTATACCACGCTTCTCCTACGTTTTTCATAGGTGGTAAGAGTTTTTTCTATTCACTTTTAGATAATCTTGATCTTCAGTTCCAAGATCTCTGCATTTCAAGAGCCGCGAAATTCATCTTTGTCAAGTATGTGGAGATTAATGATGCGGAATACTATCATGGCGCATATGAACTTGACTATAACGATTTCGACAATCTGCTTGATTTGTTGGAGCATTGTGTTGCCGACAATACTTTCTTCGAGATATTTGATAGTTTTTGCCAAAGTCTTGTAAAGAGTACAAAGGGAGTCAGTTGGGATCAAAAACAACATTTCATAAGCCGCCTCGCCTCTTTGGTCGATACAGCCTTGCCTATGGAGAATTGCATTCGACACGATGGCTACAAGATAGCATGCCAAATATCTTTGAACCAACTGCTCAATACAAACCAGAATCAATCCTTATTCAATGAATGGGAGCAGAAAATAAGCAGCATAGATAATATTACAGACCAGGTGTTTCTATATGTACATGCGGCCCATTACACTCATCAGACTAATAACCGCCAGAAGTTTATTAATAAGGCATCAATACTAATCAAAGAAATACCCTCCACCCTTGACCAGAGCAGCCGTCTTGATTATTGTATTGACGAGTGCAGGGATACCACACAAGGTATGACAAGGGATATGGTTCTCTTATTTATTGAGGTGATGTGTGCTGAAAAGGACGGTAGGCTGTCTGATGTCGTAAAGGCATACGATTGCATCTATGACTACGACCCAAGTTTAGCTGAAGTATTTTTGGAGCGTGTGGATAACGACCCTGCAAGGTTGTATTACAAAGGACAATTGACAAGGTATTCAGAGCGGACAAAACGGATAGCATCAGCAAAAGAAAAAAGGATCAACGTCAAAAAGCTTAAGAATAAGGAACAGAAAGTCTATTTTTCCAAACAACTGGCAAACCAAATTAGTAATAAGGCTGCCATATATGATATTGCTGATACGGTGGATGTGCTGCCCATCATATATAATAACCCGATTTCAGAAGTGCGCGATGCGATTGGCTCGTTTGTAGAGAACATTTATCGTAAGCATACGCTCAGCAAGAATCAAAGAAACTTAATACTTGGTCTTCATAGTGCAATTCTATTTAATTTGAAGCTTGTGTTGGCATTGTCATCAGGCACACAGGAGAAACTGAACAGAATAAGTCAGACTATCGGCGAAACTAACAAATCTCAATCTCCTTCTTTTATTCCTGCAGGAGATAAAGAAAAAGCTGTTAAGTATATCTTTGATTGGTATAATAGCCATCCCTATGACAATCTATTTATTGTTGATGCATATTTCTCACCTGCCGATTTATATCTGATAAAACAACTCATGAATATAAATACTAATTTGACAGTCACCATTATTGCTCATAGAAAGAATGTGGCAGATTTGTCAGAATATCAAATCGGTTGGGAAAAGATATCATCCGACTTGACGGGTAGATTAATCGTGCATACCGTTTGTTATGAGAACGACCCTAGTTCGGGACCTTTACACGCCCGCTGGTGGTTGTGCATCAACGATGATGACGACAAACGAGTAGGAATCAAGCTAACCTCAATAAGTGGTCTAGGAAATAAAGATGAAGATATTTCACTAATAGAAGAAGAAAAGATTGCAGACATAGAGCGTTTAGCAAATAGCTATGCTTTAGGAAAGAAAAAAAGAGTAGATGGTTATGTTTTGAAATACGAAAGTATAGAGATAAAATAGGATGATAAAACGCTGCACTGATCCAACAGGAGGAAAAGCGTAAGCCATCGGTGTACCACGTATTGGCCTGTTGAGTTTTTTTGAGAGTTCCTTTGCGCATTATTCCTATTGCGTATAGGGCATACATGACAATGGAACTGTTCCGCCAAATTCATGACGAGTGACTGCAATGTCGCCTCTACGTCCAGCGGTATTGTGAGAACATCGGCATCCGTGAGATCCGATTCTATTATTACTCGAAGCTATCGCCCTCTTGCTGCACAATAATTCCGAGGATTATCTCATAGAACTAGGTTTGAAGGGGAATGGCTGTAATGGCTGTTCCCTTTCATTTTTCCCCGACCGAACCGAAAAAAAAGAAGAGCGACATCAACACTTCTCCAGCATTGATATCACACTTCAATCGGACTCTCTTGATTTGAATCGACGGTGGCAGCTTAAGGCCGGTGTCTATCCAAAACAAGATAATAGCGTCCGGGATGGTGGTTTTCCAACTAACTCTTCGCTAGTCGGTCCTTTTCCATCATTATATTATTGTCGCCCCTTACATATCCGCCGGCATGTCTCTTCTATTAAAGCCAGCAGTCCAAATGGGGCGTAATTCTCTTTAGTTATTTATAAGGCAGCTGGGGGATTTGAGGCGGAGGAAATTGAGGTGGATATCTATTGTCAATTACTTAAAGTCGGGTAATGTGGTGGATGCTGATCTGACGTAACCGCTTATAAGATGTTGAAACTCACGAGGCATATTTTCAGCAATTACACTACAATATAGTTTCCACTTATCGGCATCTGAGAGAAAGATTTCATCTTTTTTCCAAATTCTCGCTCTTTTTTTGTAAATGAGTGTGACTTTTTTGTCCCATTTTCTGTATTCCTGGATTTCTTCAACCAATCCAAGCCGCCCCATGCAATTAAGGACAAACTCCATATCATAGAAAAGAGCGGTCGATATATTCCCAACCATTAGAAAATAATCCATGTTAAACCCATTTCTGTATATACATGGAAGTGACTTGTTTTCGTTGATGAAATGAGCAATCAACCTGTATAACATCTCTGATGCTTTCCCTTCTTTAATAGTGCCGTGTGACTTTGCCTGTACTAGAAGAAAACCGAGGTCACGATTACCATAACGATCCTTCAATCGATCAATTTCCAGACTAAAGAGTGGATGGTTCCTAAGTCTGATACACAATTCTTCATAGTTCTCGCCTGGATATAATGATACTATATTCTCGATTAAGTAATCTACAGGAAAGTGTTGAATGATAATCCTCTCACATTGTTTTTCTTTGTATTTCTCCCATACGAATTTGAAATCACCAATCAGAGAATCATCCCAACAATAGTCGTTGATGCTAAAATAAACCCAATGCCTGTCTTCTTTTGATCCATGTAAAAAGGCTCTTATAATTTGGGTTTGGGTTACATGAGATTGCCCCTTAAAACGATCCCTTAGTCTATCTCTGGCATCTAATCTTGTAACATTATCCTTGCTGCCAAAATCAATTATTAGTGAAGATATTGATTCATTCTTTCGCTCTAGAACGAAATCTGCCTGCTTATACAACTCGTTTGAAAAACAATACCGATAACGTCCACACTGGATTATCTTTCGCTGAAGGGTTTTCAATTCTTCATGATTGAGAGCAAACACTAATGACATCAATACAGAACCAGCGCCTTCATTTTCCGATTCTTGATAATGCTTAAGTATGTAGTCTAATGGCTTCATCGTCAACTATGACACTGGATTTAAATAAATGCTGTTAAATCGCCTTTGACGATCTTCCCATCCTTGATCTCTATGACGTAATAAGTTGGTTCGCCGGCAGCCTGCACTATGGCAATAGCGTTACGGCCAGGCACCTCATGGATGGTTAGACTAGAGCCACTGTTCTTTATCGTGTTGAATTTTCCTCGAATGTAATCGGCATAACCATCATGATCCAATGATTCAAAGACCCACATGGAGTCATATTGAAATTCCGGTGCAAGGTGCTGTATCAATAATTCAGGATTTAGTGTACGCCAAGCCTCAGCAAGGTCATGTACTATTTGTTCGTTTGTATTCATGATTTTGTATTGTTTGTGTTTTGTTGTCTTTTGTATCTGATTAATCCCACATGCCAGCGGGTTCCAGTCTCATGAAGCCACCGCATTTCGGACAGATGTTATTCCATTTTATCAGATTAGTCTTCCCGCATCGGTCACATTCCTCGTGGCCTTCAAGAATCTTCCAATCGTCATTAATCGGCTTCTCCATGATGTGGTGGCAATCCTGGCAAATAAACGCTTCCAGAAAAACGGCAAAACCAGGCCCCAATGACAATTCATCGGTTTCAAATCCACACTTATCACATATAAATATCGCTGATGCTCCCATATCGAAATTATTTATATTACAATTTCTTAGAATGGCCACAAAAGGTCATTCCTACGTTTTATATTTAGATACTTTATTTACGTTTTTTCTTTTCTTCTGGAAGGTCTATTTTACCAAGAATTTTTGGGCCTATTGGTTTAATCTTTTTCTCAGGAAGCGACTTGGCGTATGTTTCAATTTCTGTTATTGATTCATAACCAGATTTTACGAACTCAACATACTGTGAAAGCCCTCCCAAGAACTTAAAATAGCAAAGCGATTTAATTGGCAGAATTCTTTCAAGAACCTTTTCCTCCCAAGGATAGAGAGTATTCCCTTTATGATTCATGTTACGGCATTGATAAATATCTTGCATCAACGAGGCAAATTCAATGAAACTTTTATAATCACTGCTGCTCAAAGCCGCTTTATATCCAATGAAATATATTATAGACCGCACTTTGTCCATCGCATACTGTGCTTGTAGGGATACTTTGGGTTTCTCAATATAATTCGGTTGGCCTGTCTTTTCCTGTTTTCGTCAATGGGACACCCAAGTCATTTGCGACAGTGTTTTCTTACCAGATCATAGATGGTTTGTTGGTCTTCATCCATCTTCATGATGGCAGTCCTCTCCCTGCGGGACTCAGGAAGCGTATAGGTTAATTGGTACATGTTCTTGGTCAGCTCTCTTGCCCTGTCAATGGTGATTGAGGACTGAGCCTGTTTCAGGATCCTTTCCAGCTCAAGCAAGATGGCATAGGCGGTAAAGCAGATACAGATGTGTGCGTCTATACGGTTTTTCAACCTGTGGTATATGGGCCGCACCCTTAAGTCTGTCTTGCTCATCCTGAAAGCCCGCTCAATGTACCAGAGGTTGCTGTAGTTCTCGATCACCTCGCTTTCGCTCATCGTGGTGTTGGTCACATAGCCTTTGATGCCGTCCCAGGCTGCGTCCGCTTCAAATCTCCCCATGTCAATGGATATGTGAACTTCTCCATCCATCTTCAGATACTTGTTGTAGCCGCGGTTATTGATGTTGGATTTGGTCAGCCTGCCAGCCCCGAGACGCCTCTGAAGTTTGCCGAGCCCCCTTTCGCGGTTGAAGCGGTCTTTGGCCGCACGCCGCTCCGTTTTCGACACGATCAGCCGGTTTCCGTCGTTCCTCGTGATTACCGCGGTCTGGCCACAATCGAGTCCCATGGCAAGTATCCTGTCTTTGATGTCATTCGGCTCGTTCTTGACCCTTGCGCCAAGCACATACTCGTACGCTGCCTCAGACAGTGCGCGCAGGTTCCTTTTGGACAACAGGCCGGCATCAGCGATTACCACCGGCTTGCCCAGGCCATACTTTTCCGTCATCTTGTCCAGTACGGGGATGAGCGTGTCGCCTTCGAAGATGTTACCCTCAAAGATGTCATAGCCTATCGGGTTCCCGCCGCTGCCCACCAGCACACCGAGGAAAATCTGCGGATTGCTGTGCTTGCCGTCTTTCGAGAAGCCGCATCGGCGCAGGTCATCCTCCTCTGATGCCTCGAAGTAAAGCGTTGTCATGTCATAGAACACCGCATCAATCTTGCCGCCTACAACCTTTTGGGTGTGGGCATAGGCTATCTGCTCCACCTGTGACTTGATGTCTTCGCCGCCACGTCTGTCGCACAACCTGTCCAGAAAACGGTAAACGCTGCTGATCTCGTACAGATGGTTCTGGTATCTGAGCAGGTAATCCACTGTCCGCAGTTTGCTGCCCGGGCTGAACAGTCTGCTTATCACCAGGTGACGGAACATGTCCTCCTTAATGGCGCCAAAACCGATATGGTCATACAGTGAGCCAAACACCAGTTCCGGACCAATGACTTGGATCTGCCCGTTGCTGATGGAGCCAACGAAATCCTCGACCCGGTCATCCTCATCGCTGCCGAACAGACTCGGACCATTCAGAGAATTGATGTACACACGCGCCTTGCGCTCAAGCGACAACAATTCAGCCTCAGTCCTGCCCGTGCCAAAACTCTTGATCACACGATAAGAGCCACGGCTTTTGTCAACAACCTGGACACTAGTCGTGCCGGATTTATTGGGTTTCCTGCGTATAAACATGGTGCAAATTTAGCACGGGACACCCAATTTTCCAAATCATCGTTTGTAATCTGCTGAAATTCAGAACATCAAAAACCGCTCAAAAAAGTGTGACGAAAACAGGTGTCCATCGCATACTGTGCTTGTAGGGATACTTTGGGTTTCTCAATATAATTCGGTTGGCCTGTCTTTTTGTTATCACCTAAGAAGATGAGTTTAGCTATAATATAATCGGAATCGGGTCTCTCCTCAATCTTACCATCTTTGACATATGCAGGGTATGCCCAAAGTTTTTCTGCAATACCAGAGATGGATCTGTTTTCACATAATTTATTGGTAATATTCTCAATCTGTTGGTAGAGAGCAAGACAGAAGTTTCCAAAATCATCTTTGCGCCTAAAGAATTCCATCTTGACAAAATCCTCTATTAGTTCTAATGTGATTGACTTTAATGGAAAATCCTTATAAAACTCAGTTGCCTGTTTTCGGATTATCTTTTCGATGCAATACTCATAAATCTGATCGATTTTTTCATCCGATATAGAAACAGAACTTGCGGAAGGCACTATTTCTAAAGCCTTTCGCAGTTCCATATCAAACTCACTATTTTGATTTGCAAGACGTAATATCTTATCTAAAGTGGGTTTAAACTTCTCGTCCATATCATTACGTATTTAGGAGTGAATCAAGCTCATTATTGAGTTCATCAATGTCCACAAGTTTAGGCTCTGGGACAATGTCTCTATTGGATCTATGGATCAGCCAGAAAGACTTGCCGGCTGAATCCTGACAATGGGATATCGAAAGTAGTTCCTTTCTCTTTAATTCACCATCTTTTATGCTTTTGTTGATGGATGCTACAGTTTTCTTGTCAGCAAAGGAAAACTGAGCATGACGATGAATGACATGATTGTCTTTAGACGGTCCCGCTACATCATCAAGTTGAGATGTTACAAATTCAATAGTAGTACCAAATTTAGTCTCAAATGCATTGATTGACCAAGTTTCAATGTAAGTAACATCCTGGCTTGTGGTTTTTGCTGGGTCATTTATTTGGTTAGCCAACCGCTGAAACTTGTCATGTAGCTTTCTATAAACGGCATCTTCCTCACCTTTAACCATTTTGAGATACATCAACTTGCCGTCTAAAACGTTAACAAGTTCAGGTTTCCCTTTCTTAACATGACCCTTTTCGGACTTATACTTTGGCCAAAAAACGGACATAGCTGTCGTATATCCGTGGCGTTCCCAAATATAGAGCAAGTTGCGGATATCTCGAACATAGTACTGGGTGACATTCAGTTTATCGCTTACGATGATGCCGGTAACTTCCTGCCTTGATCCTCTTTTCTGTAATCTGGTCTTCGCCTCGTTGATCGTAAAACCTTGCTGCGTTATGATGCGTGAAAGTTCCTTTCTGAAATCGCCTTGTTCTCGATAGACATAGTGCATGGAACTGAACGAGATATCATCAGCATAGCGAGAGTACCTCAGCCCAAAGCGTTTGGCAAGACCAGCCAAACGACGATCAAGATTATCACAAATCATGTTTGTAATGATCGGTGATGTCGGTGAACCTTGAGGCAGCACGTAGTCACTTCCATCTTTATGGCCACTGGAGACCTTCATTGAGCAAAGGCCTGCAATAATAATAGCGATATCTTCATTGAAATTGAATGGCTTTGCTTGTAATCTTGCTCGTACACGGACACGAAAAATACTGGGGAAGAAATCTTTTAAGTCAAGGTTAAAAACGTAATTCTGCCCCTTATGAATATTCGCATTTTTAACCACAGAACGTCCCTCTGTGAAGCCCATAGCATAATCCGAAGGTGTGTAGATTGACTTGAACATTTCGTTCAAGCACATTAGCATAAGCCTAAAGGCCTTATTTCGGGGTGAGGTTATCTGCCGATAGCCTCCAGATTTTTTTTTGATTCTGAATTGATGGAATCGATGAAAAGTGTTATTCGGGTTGCTGTAGTAATTGAGTTGTCTCATTGTGAATGGATGGAACATATCAGACATTCCAATATCTTCGTACCAAGACATCTTGATTCGGTTGAGAAGAGCCAAAAGATCTTGCTTTGTCTCTATTCTGGCTGCCTGTTGTGCGATGTAGTTCCTATCCATTTTATTATTTCAAAAAGCGGTCTTTGAGTTCCGGTCGCTGAAAAGTCTTTTCTTTAAGAACACAGAGCAATGATATACAATAGATACAATCAATATCATTGATACTAAAAACACCGTACGCAGTACGAAAGCGAACGCCAGTGAAGCGTAACACATCTAACGTTGTTATCCACAATATCCCAAGGGAATTATGGACATCCAGCGAATACGCCGGACGAATTTCAAAATGCCTCTTCAGCTTCCAGACTTGTCAAAGACCGCTCGTTTTCTTTTATGTTACAAAGGTAATATCCTTTTACGAATTCTATGTTCAGGTTGAAGGCTTTTTATTGACAAGTGTTTATTGCTTGTTAAGGTAGTACTTTAAAAACTCCTCACCTTTTTGCTGGTCATACATGTAGCTGTGAATAGCCCATAATGCATTTGATAGATGGAATAATCTAGAATCACCTAAATCAATGTCTAGTTCTGCGAGTTTGTCAAGGAAATTATGGCAAAGCGAAAGACATTTATGATGAAATGCTTCATCAGTAATATGGGCCTGAGGTAACTGGCTTAGGAGGTTTGTGATCTTACTAGCGGCATATACTAAAACAATATATTTTCCTTGCCATAGTCTAGTTCTTTCATCGTTGAATTGTCCATGAATGGAAATTCTATCTTTCTTAAGAATGTTTTCAATACCCTCAATGTATTCAATTGAAGATAAGGGACATTGATCAGATAAAGACTCGTTATACCGTTCGATTATCTTTTGAAATAACCCCATCCAATCTCCGACGTGTGCTGTGATTCTCTCAACACCACCGCCATTTAGAATCTGCAATTTGGACTCATCAAAATCAAGTACAATGTTTTCTCCATTTCTTATAGTAGCATAGAAAAACGAATTGTAACATGATCCAATTTTAGTGTGGGTTTGGATTATAGTATCAGTACCTGGTATTGATGCTTTATTGGTTCTTTTCCACTCTTCATTATGAGAACGGAGCAGAACAATATCTTCACCTTCACCTTCAGACAGACGTTCTACAAACAATCCTTTTTCTTCGGTGTAACACAGACAGATTGAATAATTGTTATCCATAATCACATTCTTTAATTGGTTCTATGATATTGACCGGTATTCTTGGCTTTTTATTGTTTGACGATGCAAATATCAGCACAAGTTACGAACTCTTTGTTCGTAATTGCAGATAGCCTTCATGCATCAATTTGATGCGACTATAGACCTTATCCTGGATCTCAGTTGGCTCAAGGACAATAAGCTCATTCCCAAACGAAGTGAGCTCGCGGAACAACTCATAGTTCTCTTTGCAGTCAATGCGAAAGAAAGCTCCATCTTTAAGCATTGGGAATCGTTTTCTCATTTCTGCTTCTTTGTCGCCTTTCAGACAACGTTGAGAGTCATGCAGAGGCTTTGTTGAAACATAATTTCTTGAACGCTCACTGACCCAAAAGTATATCTTATAAACCGGACTGTCCTCATAGAGTGTTACTCCAATTATGTCTTCGAAGCGTTCCATCAAGTCATTCTGCGGTTCAATGAACTTATATCCACCCTTTGGTTTCACTCCATCGATACGATCCAAGCTAAAATTGAGCATCTTTTGATCGATGTCAGCCGCAGCAATCAGGAACCAGCGTCGATTATACTCTTTAAGCAGATAAGGATGAATGACCACATTAAGTTTTTCATCTGGCCTTGAGAATGTATGGTATTCCAATTCTATTACCTGCTTGTTGGATATGGCAGTAAACAACTCGCCTAGTAGGTTGGAATTTTCCAAAGGGTTTTTGGTAAATGATATGATGTGCCGATCTTCTTTCTCACCCATGTCTAAACTTAGCCTGAGTTTCTCAAGCGCATCAAGGTTCGGCAGTCCGTCAAACTGGCCAAGCAATGAAAACGCCTCTTTAAGAAGAAGCTTTTCGTCTACTGACAGCTCTTTCTTGAATAATGAGAAAGATGGATCTTTATAGCGTAAGCATTTTTTGCTTGTTGTCTTGCCGGTTTCTTTGTTGATGCATGGTACCCACCTGCGTTCTATTTCAACCAAGAACGGACCCTCATATTCAAGGTAATTGATGTCTTTCTCAATGGTTCGGCGCACCACACCCTTAGTATCGGAATACATTTCCGATAGTCTGCGACTCACTTCTTCGGTCAAATCATCGAGTGAATAGTCGTGATACTGATTACTTAATAGTTCGTCTAGTATCATGTAGCGGGTCATAGCATTCTTATTCGCTGGCATAACTATTTAAATATAGGTTTCTAATAATGACAACACCATCGTTCCCAACCATCATAATGCGATTGTTATCATTTGAAAAAGATACTGACGCAACAGATTGAGCCATAAAGGAGTCCGCAATGCCTTTGCCAAAATCTGATAAATCGTTAAACTGAGTTATCTCTCCTTGGGGATTATTCGTTGCTCTAATACTTACAAGAGATGAATGCTGATGTCCCCAAACCGTCCTCGTCTCTCCGTTTCCTTTTCGGTATGATATATATTTTTGCCTAGAGCAAGCAAAGTATTTACCGTCAGGGCTGAATGATAGGAAGTTCAAACCATTAATAATATTTTCATTTAATACAGATTTGGAATAGTTTTGTTCTGAGCTAGCAAAAAACGAAATTGGAGAGCTTGTATAAGCTGCAATTGCACCATTCTTACTAAAGGATGTGGACCAGACGGCTTTTTCTGTCATTGATTTACATATCACGGATTGGTTTAAGAGATCGTAAACCAAATACAGTCCGCCGCCGGTTCCTAAAGGATAACAGCCAGCAATAGCTACATATCTATTGTCATATGAAAAAGCCGCATAATTGATATACCGTAGTGGCAGACCTAAAGGAATCCTACAATATTCGTCTTCCGTGCTAACTTTGCGAATAATCGCAACTCCTCGTATTTCAATAAAGTTGCAAACAAATGATGGTTCTATCAGAAGCTTTTCTTTCTCCTCGTCGGGAAATTCATCAAAATATTCTTGATGACAGGAAATGAAGTTTTTGCGAGCTATTATTGCATCCCTCTTTTTCTTGTTATAGTCTTCTTTTGTTGTCCAAATAAATGCTGGAAAATCAAATAATATTATGAGTTCACGGTGCTCTTGAGCATCAATGACCTCACTTGTGATTCTATTGTAATGCTCGATGTACTTATCCAGTTCGCTATCTGCATATAATTCACCATTAGGACTGAGAAATTGATAATTAGAGATTAAATCAAAATCTACTGGACGCCCAGTTATAGGATTAATAAGGATCGCCTGTCGGGATTCATCTAACTTAAACAAAGGCTTGGATCCATTAATATGGCTAATATAGTGGAGGTTCTCAAATTCCGTTATATTGGTTGTATCAATATCAAACATCGTAAACACATTATTGTCCCTATATAATATCTGATGTCCATCCTCACTAAAGAATACATTCATGTATTTCGATGCGTCATAAAGTTCGCTTAAAATTCTTTTGGGTTGAGAGAATCCGGAGTTTTTACCTTTACTTTCATAAAGATAAATTTCATTGTTAATCAATTCGACGCCAAATTTGAATTTGGGCGACAAGTCCGATGGAAGATATTCTACATTCTGAGTCCAGAGAGTAGTACCATCAGGTCTGATAATTGCATTCTCGGTTTTAATATAATTCTTTTGATGATCACGAACAATAAAACGACCGAGAGATCTATTATTTACTATTTCATTGGTTTCTTTGTCAAGTATGATTCCATAATCACTATAATTGTAAAAATTACATTTCTTCTCTATGCTTGCCTGCCAAAAGCCATATTGGTTAAGATGAGAATATGAGTTGTCTTTTTCGATAACCATTTTATCTTTATAAGAATGAATTATTCCTGATTGTTTGTGAGTTAAACGATGACGGTATCTAAGAGGAATGACAACAGATTCTTTAGAACCATATATGCAGAAAAAGTCATCGGTTAAAACCACTTTATGACAATTCTTGATCTCTTCAGATAATTCTGTACTGGTTGATTTAAGAACATATTCTTCCTGATAACTCCTTGATTTTGATGATAATCTAATGAGTGTTTCTTTAAAGAAAACATCTTCTTCACAAGGAAAAATGTCATACTCTATATATTCGGCAGTAATGATGGCTTCAGGAAAATCTGATTCTTTAATATTATAGTTCTGAATGGATATATATCTTTGGGAGACATCTATTAACTTAGCGTCATTAACGCGAGACAAATGACCAGATACGAATATCCTGCCTTTTACCGTACAAGTTTTCAGATTATATATTACCAATTCTTTTCTATTATAGGAATCTTCGATAAATACAGCATAAGTAGTAAAAGCAAATGCAACAAATATTCCCGTTATATTCAAGGAATCAACAACAAAGTTCTCGTCATTACTGATATTAATTGATTGCACTTTATCGTTATTGACGTAATAAATGCGGTTATCGTGTTCATCAATAGATATCTGTGAATATCTGTTTCTGAACACAACGGCTCTTTTGTTTATAGAATAAACGACCAGTTCCTTGGGCTGATCATCATCATAGCTTACACTCCATAACATGAAGTGAGGGTTATGATATAAGATGTCACTCGCACAAATAATAGGTTTTTGCTCAATAAGAGAATATAGGGTTTCTTCCTTTTGCCCATCGTTTTTGAAGAGAACATAATCCTTGGATACTTCGATAATCGTATCCGGTGATAAAACTTCAACATATTCTTCATTGGTCTCCCTATTATGGAAATAAGTACGATCATGCATTACCACAAAAACCCAAGGACATGTATCAAAGATAAAATTTTTCTTATGTTGGCCGCCTCCAAATCTATATCCATCTTCCACCGTGATCTCAGTAGTCGAATCATCGCCGAAATGAACATCATACGATCCTGGTTGTGGCATCTTAATTCTAAAAGGCTCATTAGGATTTAGTACACCGTCAATCATCTCAGTTGCGTCGTTTTTAGAACTAATAACGAATGATATGGGCTCACAGCATTGTGAGAAGAGTTGAAACTCAGTGTTTAAGTAACCTTTGTATGGATGAATTGTAGCTTTCATAATTAATCAGCTTGGTTTTCTGTTGCAAATATAACAAATAATTGCGAACCCTATGTTCGTTAACGGCTGTAATTACATATTTGTAATACCAACCACTCATTATTCCTTTTGAGACACGTAATCCTATGAAGCGAAAAAGAAAATGGCACGAAAGCCATTTTCTAGTCATGATCGCTTAAACATCACCTCTACCTCATGGTAAGACCTTTTGAGGTCTCAGTACGTTTTAGTTCGTTTAACCACTCGGATGTACTTGGCGTTGGGATATTTCTTCCTCGCCTTATAGTGAACATACATTCTGCTTCTGCTCATGCTCTCGATTGTGATTGTCCTGCCATCTATTTCCACGTCATACGTGTAGATCGTGGGTAGGGGCATTTTGGTGGTAGTGTTTCCAGCCCACCATTCAATCAATAATTCTTTAATTGTCTTAATCATTTCAGTTGATATCGGTTTATGAGGATCGAGACCTGCTTGGCGGTGAACTTACCTCCTCTGCTAGTCGTAAAACCCTCGTTGTTTAATGTTCTAGCCATCTCGCTCAGGTTGTTGGTTTCTCTTACCAGGATCTTCAGCATTGCAACAGCTCTCTTGTTGTGAGGATTGTTGGCTGCTTTCTCCTGGTTCGTTTGCCGGCTGTTCGTGATAGCTTTCTCCATATTGCCCGTCAAGTTTTCAGGTTTACCAAGTTGACATCCTTGCTCCTTTTTCACTTGTAGGGCCGCTCTGGTACGCTGACGGATCAATCCAGCCTCATATTCACTGATAGCTGCAATAATCGTAAGTACCAGTCTGTTTGCTCTTGGGAAGTCACAGAATACGATTTCTATGCCCGAATCCAAAAGCTGGCTCGTAAAGGTCACGTTTCTTGATAGTCGATCCATTTTCGCCACAATTAACGTTGCCTTCATCTTCTTGCAGAGTTCCAATGCCTCGTGTAGCTTGGGACGCTGTGTTTTTCGTCCTGATTCAATTTCCACGAATTCAGCTATCGGTTCTTCTCCGCTAAGATAGTTTCTGATAATTTCTTGTTGTGCTTGTAATCCCAATCCTGACACACCTTGCCGTTGTGTCGAGACCCTGAGATAAGCCACATATGCATTATTATCCATTGTTTGAAATATATTAAACGAACGTTTAGTATTGTTCAAGAATAGTGGGACTCTCCAAAATTGCTTGGAAAATCCCACTATCTATCATTTTTCCGTTTCTGTGATAATTCCGTATTCTTGAGAGATGCGTTCCTGATAATTCTCACATTTCTCTATTTCACTATCCAGAATAGAAATCAGATTGTCAACGAAGATGTGTTCTATCGTTTTCAAAGTTTCACCCTCTTCAGAAATGAGCGTTACTTCAAAAAGATCTTCTCCTTCGTTCAATACCACTTGGACAAAGCCAGTGTGAATGAATCCTTGTACATGGAATTTCACTCCAACTTCAACGATATTAATGCTTGCTGGGTTTATCCCCCAACTCATTACCACAAAAGGATTGGTTCTGAAGATGCTGAGAATATAACCAGCGATCACCTTGCTATATTCTTCGTCCATGTCACTTCCTCCTTTTGTTAATGTCCGCGATTAGTTTCCGGTTAAGAGCATTGAGGGACTTGTAGATTCTCTCATAGCTCTTTTCATACTTAGTGCCCTGGAGTCTTAATCCGGCACTCACGAGATCATTACCGGCATTGTAGATATCCCTTTGTGCCAGGCGTAATTCTCTCAGTCGGTCTTCTTCTGTAAAAATCATAATCGTTCAGTTTAAGTAAGTGTTGTTTACTACGGTCTTGTAATAGCTTCCGGGGCCAGGTATTCTCACTTTCTTGAAAACCAGTTGCCACCAGTCGCTCTTTAGGTCAGGTTTCTCATTCATCAGCATCTCAACGATAGCCGGATGAATTGGGTAACAATACTGGAGAGCGCGTTTGCGGCTACTCTCACTGAGTGAGTTCCAATACTTCAATGTCATTTTCTTTGTTTTCTGTGCCATTGTTGTTTCTGTTTTATGAAGAAGGCCCCCACATGTTGAGTTTTGTGAGAGCCTTCATCGGTTAATACTATGTCCGCCTCAATCAGATAAAGGGGACGGGTTGCTTACTCATGATTTCCGCTACAGCCTTTGAACCTTCCCATGATGCCCGGTTCCTGAGGTCGATGTAACGGTTCTTCTCGTCCGCCATCCATAAGATTGTCTCTTTGATCAGGCGGAAAAGGTTCTGTTGCAAGGTGGGATGCATGAAACGGATTGACTCGGTAAACTTCTTGTAATCAAAGCCATAATCGTTCAATGCTTCCTCGAGTTGCTTAGCCGCTTTATATTCACGGCTGTTTTCTAATTCTGCTTGTGTCATTTCGTTTGGTTTTTATGTACTTGCTGTCAATCTCAATCAATTGCTCAAGTACAAGTTCGCTATTAAACAATACTGATCTGCCTATTCGAATTACTGCTGGTGATTGGATATCTTTTCTTGCAACCATTCTACAAGCAGTCGGTACCGAACACTGCAGAAAATCAGCTAATGCTTTATAACCACGAAGCAGGTTCGTTGTTTTCTGCGGTACAATATCAGGAGTGTCAATAGATTTGATAGCTGCAGTGACGATTTGGTAAATATCCTCGCCAGTCAAATCCACACCTCGTTTCTCCAGCAATTCTTTCGGTAATTGGATGTCATCAATAATGTCTTGCATAATATTCTTCCTCCTTTCTCCAAAAATCCAGGTCTGCTTTTACCATTTCGTAGGTTGATTTCAGCTCAGTCCTGTCAAGTCTGGGATTGTGTTGCTGATATGCCGCTTCTACTTCCCCAAACGTCAAGTCGGGATAGGTTTGCAGCAGTTCGTAAATCTCATCGTAGTACTCATAGAAATAATCGTCGTAGAACCCCATCGAATAATCGCACTGATGTTGGTATGTTCCAGTGCAGTTCTCGATGATATGCACGACGAATGACAAGCAATTAAGAAGGTCTCGTTTTACCGTAAATTCATGATCGCTGTGGGGGTCATAATAGCCACAAGAAACATTAATGGCTGAAACCCCAAGACCATTCTCTTTAAGGGTAAGTACATCAGTCATCATTCCTTCCTCTAGATGATAACCGAATTGCTCATGTCCGGTAGCCTCAATAAATTCCTTAGATGCTATTTCAGTGGAGCAGATGGAAGCGATAAGGTCATCACTCCCTCTTCTATCACACTGAATCACAAATCTGACGTCATTGAAGAATTCCATGTTGGCCTTAGAACTTCCAACACATCCGACTTCCTCTCCAACGAAAAATGCTGCTTTAATGTTCTGGTATTTCGATATGCATTTCAGTGATACCCAGACTCCGTTTTTATCATCAGCCCCTAATCCCTCAAGTCTTTTATTCTTGGGACTATAGCCGAAAATGATGTCCTTGGTCTCTATTGCCTGAAAATCACGTGAATGAATGCTTTTTACTTTA
>JAEEGH010009975.1_pt1 | contig 21924 bp, 23 predicted proteins | sample 9134181 | NCBI WGS metagenome assembly JAEEGH01 (sample SAMN16246544, study PRJNA631951) | gut metagenome | biome: gut microbiome; feature: rumen; material: DP-attached | host: Bos | place: Iran: Karaj | collected 2018-10
GCAGCACATAGTCTTTCTTGAAGCGGCCTTCGATCTCGTTGCCGTCCTCAGCTTCGCGGACCTTGAGTTGGAGGATGCCGTTCTCGCCGACGGTCTCGGGATGGGTGATCTCGGGGTTGCGCTCGATGAGTTCCTCGATGGTCTTGTCGAGGGTGGCGTCGTCGGCCACGACGTGAGCGAAGTCGATGGAGAGCTTGCTGTAGTCGACCTTGATTTCAGGTCTCAGGGCTGCTTCAAAGAAGAAGTCGAGCGACTCCTGGCTTTCGAAGTCGGCGGGTTGTTGCTTGTCGGGGTCGCTGAGGGGGAAACCGATGAGGTCGAGTTTGTTGTCGACGATATATTTGTTGAGGGCATCGGAGACAAGGGTGTTGAGCACCTCGACGGTGGCTTGGGCACCGTACATCTTCTTGATCATGCCGAAGGGCACCATGCCGGGACGGAAGCCCGGGACTTGGGCGCGTTGTTTGAGTTTGTTGAGTTCTTTCTTCACCTGAGGCTCATAGTCGTCCTTGAGCACGTTGATTTGGATGGAGATCAGTTGTTCTCCCTTCTGAGTTTGAGTAGTGTTCATTGAAATGTCTGTTTGTTCCTATATTCAATCTGAAAGTGCGGATGAAGGGACTCGAACCCTTACTTCTTTCAAAACCAGATCCTAAGTCTGGCGCGTCTACCAATTCCGCCACACCCGCATTTGGGCGGCAAAGATATGAAAAAAAAGAAAAAGAACAGCAAACTTGCTGTTCTTTTTCTTCTGAGGGTGGAATGTGGGATTCGAACCCACGACCCACGGAACCACAATCCGGTACTCTAACCAGCTGAGCTAAATCCACCATCTAGTTTGCGGCTGCAAAGATACAGCTTTTTTTTGATTTGCAAGTAGTTTTTCAAAAAAAATCTAACTTTGCAGCATGAAAAACAAAAACAGACAGCAGTCACCGGCCGCCTTGGCATGGCAACGGTTCCGAAAAAACCGTCTCGGGATGGCCTCTTTGGGCCTCATAGTCATCGAGGCGATGCTGGCACTGTTCGCCTATTTCATCATCCCCGATTCGACTCCCCATGCCAACAGGCAGCTGCTCGAACTCAGCACTCGCAAACCTGGCTTCGAGGTGGACATGCTGGTGATGCCCAAGGAAGTGCCGCCAGAGCCAGTGGGGTTCTTCGAGAGGCTCCTCAACGGCAAGCCCGATGATTGCACCTACCTTCCTTTTGACAGCATCCGTGATTGCGGCGATTACACCTTGGTGTATCTCTTCAATCCCGAACATAGCGGCAGCGTGCGTGTGCAAGAAGTCCCCAATAGCGAGATAGCAGGCGTGAGACACCAGAAGTTCCTGTTGGGCACCGACCAGTTTGGACGTGACTTTTTGAGCCGTCTAGTGCTTGGCAGCCGCATCAGCCTTATCGTAGGCTTCATCGCCGTGGCACTCAGCCTTGCCATCGGTATCTTCATTGGCAGTCTGGGGGGCTTCTTCCGTGGCAAGGTGGATGATGTGGTGGTGTGGCTTATTAATGTGGTGTGGTCCATCCCCACGTTGCTGTTGGTCATCGCCATCACCTTCGCCTTGGGCAAAGGTATCGGGCAGGTGTTCATCGCCGTGGGTCTGACGATGTGGGTTGAGGTGGCGCGTATCGTGCGCGGGCAGATTTTCTCAGTGCGTGAGATGACCTACGTTGAAGCTGGCAAAGCCTTGGGGTTCAAAGATATAAGGGTTATCCTCCGGCATATCCTTCCCAATATCCTGAATCCCATTATCGTGGTGTCTGCATCCAACTTCGCCTCAGCCATCCTGCTTGAGGCGGGTTTGAGTTTCCTCGGCATCGGAGTGCAGCCCCCCATGCCTTCGTGGGGTAGCATGATCAAAGAGAATTATGCTTTCATCATCTTGGATGCGGCTTATTTGGCCATCCTGCCTGGTATCGCCATCATGCTGTTGGTGCTGGCCTTCATGCTGGTGGGGAATGCCTTGCGAGGAGCGATTGACACTCATTCTTGATCATTTGTCCATTACGATTGGTGTTTTCGTAATCTTGACAGTCTCCTCGGTGTCATCAATTGATAATAGCACAATGTGGCTGCCCAAGGAAATGATTTTGGTGTTTTTGACGATCTCCTTTTTTAATTCTAAGGAATGGATCTCCATTGGTTTTTGTGGATTAGATAAGTGCCAGATGCAGTAATACGAATTTGTTTCATCAGTGATGATTCCAAGCAGCACGTTGTCATGTATGCAAAAATCCACAAGCCTGAACGGGAAATTGGTTATCTTATCGAATAGTGCCTGAAGCCTGTTGGAAATGTTGGGAAGGGAGAGATGGTGTTTTTCTTTCTCTTGATATAGGGAATCGGGTAGTTGGTTGAGTAGGTTGGTCTGACGATGCAATGCTTTTGTTTTCCTGTCGTAGATGAACAATTCGCCCGTGTAACAATCTGCTAAAACCATTTCTTCTTGGTTGAATTGGACTTTGGGATTGAAATAGAAATAACCACTTTTCAGTAACTGATGCTTTGAGGGAATCGTTCCAATGTGTTGGACGAAAAGGCCATTGTCAAGAGTGAATTCAGCTAGCATTGGACAATGCAGATAGAAACCCTCTGTTTCGGGATCCTCCTCGGGAATACTGGGCTCATCAGTGGTTCCTATGACTGGCCATCCTTTTTTGATGGGAAAGAATAGGGCTTCATTTTCGCAGTCAAAAAACAACTCTGTATGATCCGCCATTGTTTCAGGAGTAATTTGCAAAGGGATGATGGTTTTTTCTTTGGTTTCCAAATCGTAGATAAGAATACAGGCCTTGTTTTTGTATGCGAGGTCTTCGGTTTCGATGTTTTCCCAATAGAGTTCCGGTAATGATGCAGTCGCGATTATCCTGTTCCTTTTGAGGTCGAAAGCTAAGTCAAGATAAAACACGTTGAGGACGTTCATTTGCTGAAGTAATGTTGTAAACTCGTCTGGAACATCGGGTGACTTGAACAAGGAATACTCAAGTGATGAAGGTCGGATAATCTCGGAAATGGCATAATGGTCTCCTTGCAATTCGCAGAAAATGATATCCGAAGTGATGTGGTCAATCAGTGCCAGTTTTGTGAAGTCTTCGGAAACAGTGTAATTCGAGACTTTCGAGATAACCGTGTCCGATCCGATTATTTCATGACAGGTTTGTGCGGGTCTCAGGTCTTGGGTAAATTCATCATAAAAAGATTCGCTGTATTGCAAGCCTAAAGTGGACGTTGAATTGATGAGCATACCTGTCTCATTGTCGAAAACCATCAGGTAAGGCACGCCAATATAGCCTGTCTCGAAGGTGAAATGCTGTAGGAAAGGTGAATCCGTTGTCATGAATACCGTTGTGTCAGCACCATATTGTTTTTTCGATAAAGCAATCTGTGCGGCTTTGGTTTTATCACTGACGGCTATCAGAATCCGATTGCTATCGGAGTGTTTTTTCTTGGCATGGTTGAAGAACAAGGGAATGGCCCCTTCGCACCGAGGGCAACCTCCGACTGGAAGTATGACGGCAAAGGAGTATTCAGCATGGCAACTGTTTTCATGCAAGAAACTCTTGACTTGCTGTTCCGTGGCGGGTTGTTGGTGGATTTGATACAAAAGTTCTTGCGAGAACGAGAATATCATTGGCCATAGAATGAGTAGTAGTATGGTTGTTGTCTTTTTCATGGATCCAAAAGACAAGGCGAGGGGGTCCTCGCCTTGTAGGAAGTTAATACATAATAAAATCAATAAGATCTCCTTGGATGTCGTGGTGTTCATCGCCCTGCAATAAAGAGGGATCAATCCTTGCAATTTTGCATCTGAAGGTCTTGTCTGCTGTTCCGACGGCATTATTGACGAGGGTGATTTTAACAACTGGGCTGTCATCCAAGACGCCGGTTAATGTATCGCCCTTGCTTGTTATCCACTCCCATAGATCCTTCCAAGAAATATCCAATGTGGCACAAGTTCGTAAAGCAAAACCGGGACAAACTTTGATTTGGCCGTTTTGGATGGTTGCTCCCGCTTGTCCCCAAATGTGGATACTAACGGCACTGCTGTTTTTTGTACCGAATAAAAATAGCATCAGAAAACTTGCGGCTATAATGAAACGTGTTTTCATGGCTTTCATTTTGGGATTAGTTTGATTCTGATGTTTTGTCCAAGGATAATACCTCCTCCGGCCTCATGTGGAAAGTTTTCAATGACCAAGGTGTATCTTTCCATAATGGAAGCGATTTCTCCATTATCACCTCTTGCTAAGATGATATCTTTGATTTCTGAGCCGTTGACAACTAAAGTTGCACACTCTTGGGTCGATGGATTAGGGCAGATTGTGCCTTCTTTTAGATTGACTCCACCACTTCCGTAGATGGTGAGAGTTGCAGCAGTTGAATGGCCTTCGAAAAGCGATACAATCGATAGTACAAAAGCCACTGCTAAGATTTTTATGATTTTCATGGTTTTGGCCTCATCTCACGGTCCTTGAGTCCGTGGTCTTTATTGAGATGATTCTAACCACAAAGATACAGTGTAAAGGTATTGATAATCAATATGGTGTGATTATTCCTTAGAGCGTAGGCTTCTTGTCTGTGAGCGTGTCATTTCCGCTTTTAGATGTGGAGAAGTTTGATGGTGTTTTTGAGTTCTTTCCATCGTCTGAAGGCAATCGGAAACTCATCGCCGTTGCTCATCAAAGCGCTTTTTCTGTTATTATTACCGCTCTTGATGGCTGAAACATGCTCGACATTGATCAGCGTATTCCTGCTGATTTGTATGAAATGGTGTGGCTGAAGCAGTTTGGCGTAAACGTTAAGAGACTTTGAATGCGAATAACGAGACCCTCCCTGTAATACAAAAGTGCAAAGGTAACTCTCGCAATGGATGTAGATAATGTCTCTAACGTTGAGGCAATGCATCGTTTTACCATCTTTAATGAGTATGGTTTTAGGTTTCATGATAGGTAGTTATATGATTGGTTGTTGATGCAAAGATAATAGAAAATCCCAATAATCAAAGACTTTTTCGTATTTTTGCACTTTCATTCAGATGCTATGGCAAGAATAATGGCTATCGATTTAGGTCGTAAACGATGTGGTGTGGCGGTCACGGATCCGCTGCAGATCATCGCTAACGGACTGACTACCGTGGAGAGCGGCAAACTGGCCGACTGGGTGGTGGATTACGTGCGCAACGAGGAGGTGGAAACCATCGTCATAGGTGAACCTAAGGACATGCATAACAACCCCTCCGACTGCTCCAAATACATCGAACCCATCGTGAACCGGCTGCGTAAGCTGCTCCCACAGGTGAACATCGTCCGCTACGACGAACGTTTCACCTCGGTGATGGCTCACCAAACCATGATCGATGCCGGCCTGAAGAAATCGAAACGGCAGGATAAAGCCCTCGTGGACACCGTGGCTGCGACTATTCTGCTGCAATCCTATATGGAAAGTGGAAAACGGAAAACTGAAAACGGAAAACTAATATGATTTTACCTATTGTTGCGTATGGTCATCCGACTTTAAAGGCGGTGGCAAAAGACATTGACAAAGACTTCCCTGAGTTGGAGAAATTGCTTGCCGACATGTGGGAGACATTGGCCCATTCCGAAGGTGTGGGCCTGGCAGCACCCCAAGTGAACCAGTCGATACGCCTGTTCCTGGTCGATGCCAATCCTTTCTATCCCGATTACCCTGATGCAAAAGACTTCAAGAGGGTCTTTATTAATGCGCATCTGATGGAGACTTTTGGTGACGATGTGCCTTTCAAGGAGGGTTGCCTCAGCCTTCCTGGCATCTATGAAGAGGTGGTCCGCCCCGACGGCATCCGCCTGCGTTACCTTGACGAGAACTTCGTGGAGCACGAGGAAGAGTTTACCGGCATCAAAGCCCGAATCATCCAACATGAGTATGACCATCTGGAAGGCCATGTGCACGTCGACCGCATCGCCCCGCTCCGCAAAGTGCTTCTTCAAGGCAAACTGCGCGACATCACGGAAGGGAAGTGCGACGTGGATTACAGGATGATCTTCCCCAAAAAACAAAGAAGAAGATAAAACCCCAAATCCTCCGCACCCCATCGGGGTGCCACATCGGTAGAAAAAAATGAAAAAATCAATTTTTGTATTATCCCTCGCCGTGTTTTTTGCCCTGGTGGGATGCAACAACGGCACGAAACCCGTCGAAAACACCAACACCGAGGAAACCCAACAGACCTTTGATTCCCCAGATGCCTTGTTTGAAGCCATCACGGAATCCATCAATGCCAAGCAGGATGCCCAGAAAAGCATCGACCTTGTGAACCGACTGGTGTCCGACTATCCTGATTACGAGAACAACTCAGCCGCCTTGTTTATGTTGGCCACTTTCGTCTATGACGATCAGATGCATGACCTCGACAAGGCACGTGAGACCTACCAGCGTATTGTCGACAACTATCCTGACACCCCTTTCGCCAACGACGCTGCCATCGCCATCACCCAATTGGGAATGACGCCGGAGGAGTTGGTGAGGATGTTTGAAGAAACGGAAAATGGAGAACTGAAAACGGAAAACTGAGAATCTTGTTTAATTTTCCGTTTTCAGTTTTCCGTTCTCAGTTTTTTAAAACTGTTTCCTGAGCTGATCTATCAGGTCGAGTTCTTCCCAGCCGAAGAACTTCACTTCCTTGTAGGTCTTGCCGTTTTCGACGAAGGTGGTCTTGTCCTTGTAATAGACTTCCACCTTGCGGGTCTCAGGGGTGCGGCCGAAGTGGCCATAGGAAGCGGTCTCTTCGAAGATGGGGTTGGTGAGGCCGAAACGTTTCACGATGGCATAGGGGCGCAGGTCGACAATCTTGCGGATCTTCTCGGCGATGGCTTCATCGCTTAAGACCTTCCCGTCTTTGCCTTTGACATGAGCGGTGCCCTCGGTGTTGACATAGAAGCCCACCGGTTCAGCGATGCCGATGGCGTAGGCGATCTGCACCAAAGCCTGGTCGCAGATGCCGGCAGCCACCATGTTCTTGGCGATGTGACGTGCGGCGTAGGCTGCGGAACGGTCAACTTTGGACGAGTCCTTGCCCGAGAAAGCGCCGCCACCATGGGCGCCGCGACCGCCGTAAGTGTCGACGATGATCTTACGGCCGGTGAGACCTGTGTCGCCGTGGGGACCTCCGATGACGAACTTGCCTGTGGGGTTCACGAAAAGTTTCATGTCTTGGTCGAACAGCTTGCGGAGCTTGGCCGGCAACTTGCGTTTCACACGAGGCAACAGGATGTTGTAAATGTCGGCTTCGATCTTGTCGGCAGTGACATCCTCGTCGTGCTGGGTGCTGATGACGATGGTGTCGATGCGAATCGGTTTCCAACCGTCTTCATATTCCACGGTGACTTGTGACTTGGCGTCGGGACGGAGATATTTCATCTGTTTGCCTTCGCGCCTGATAGCAGCTAACTCGCGCAACAGGAGATGTGAGAGGTCGATGGTCAGAGGCATGTAGTTTTCGGTCTCCTTGCAAGCGAAACCGAACATCATGCCCTGGTCGCCCGCACCCTGCTCCTCGGGCTTCTTGCGGCCGACTCCCATGTAGATGTCGTTTGACTGGCCGTGAAGAGCCGACAAAACGCCACACGACTGGGCGTCGAATTGGTATTCAGACTTGTTGTAGCCGATGCGGTCGATGACCCGACGGGCGATGTCTTGGATCTCGACATAGGCGTTGGTGCGGATCTCGCCGGCAACAACACACAGACCAGTGGTCACCAAAGTCTCACAAGCCACTTTCGACTTGGGATCGTAGCGAAGGATTTCGTCCAATACGGCATCTGAAATCTGGTCGCATACCTTGTCGGGATGACCTTCCGACACTGATTCTGAAGTGAAGTAATAACCCATAACAAATTGATTATTAAGTATTTAATAAATTAATTTGTGTGGGAAGTTGTTGACTGAAAGGTAAAGGAAAAAGCATTGGTTTAGCATTTTTTCTTGTGGTTGCAATCAAAACAAATCTTTCCACGAATGACGCTGCAAAGATAAGGATAATTTAGAATTAACAATTTATAATTTAGAGATTTTTTTCGTTCCCTCTAAATTCTAAATTCTTAATTCTTAATTCCCCTTGGTTAGCTTTTGGAAGGCTTCCTCGATGCTGATGTCTTCTTTTTGTAAAGTCTTGATAATGATACTGTTATCAACGGACCATTTCATTAATCCGGCACGGATGTCGGTGTCGCCTTCGGGTTCGATGATCCAATGGTTGTTTTTTACGCGTTGAACCTTGGCAACTTGTGGGATGCTGAGCAGTTGTTGTTGGGTGACCTCGCTCTCGAACTCGACGATGACGACGTTGGAGGCGGTGTTGGTCTGTTTGAGGTTCTCGATGCGGTCGTCGGCGACCACTACACCTTTATTAATAATAATGGCTCGTTCACAGATGGCTTCCACCTCTTGCATGATATGGGTGGAGAGCAGGACGGTTTTCTCTTTGCCCAGGTTGGAGATAAGGTTTCGGATGTCGATGAGTTGGTTGGGGTCGAGGCCCGAGGTGGGCTCGTCGAGGATGAGCACCTGTGGGTCGTGCATCATGGCTTGGGCTAGGCCGACACGTTGGCGGTAGCCTTTTGAGAGGGCACCAATCTTTTTGTGGGCCTCAGGTCCGAGGCCAGTCTCGTCGATCATTGCCGCGATGCGGTCCTTGGCGGCTTTGCCTTTCAATTGATGGATTCCGGCCACAAATTCCAGGTACTCGCGCACGTACATGTCGAGATACAAGGGGTTGTGTTCGGGCAAGTAGCCCACGATGCGTTTCACTTCCATGGGTTGTTCCAGCACGTCGAACCCGTTCACGGTCACCTTGCCCGAGGTGGGTTGGATGAAGCATGTGACAATTTTCATCAGGGTGGACTTGCCCGCGCCGTTGGGTCCGAGCAAACCGACGATACCTTTATTAATACTGAGTGTCACGTTGTTCAAGGCGAGCTGTTCGCCATATTGTTTGGTGATATTTTGAATCTCGATCGACATTTTTTTTCGTTTTGGGTGCAAAGATAAGAAAATTCTTTGTAATTTTGCGCCCTCGTTAGTAAACACTGTTCTATCTATTTTTGTAAAAAGCGTGGGACTATGGGCGAAGATAATCTTACGCGAGCATTAATTGGATAAACGTATTAAAAAGAAAATGAACACTTTAAGTTACAAGACTGTTAGCGTAAACAAGGAACATGCCGATAAGAAATGGTATGTTGTCGACGCTGAAGGACAAATTCTCGGTCGTTTTGCCTCCGAGGTTGCCATGATTCTCCGTGGCAAGCGTAAACCCAGCTACACTCCCCACAGCGATTGTGGCGACAATGTTATCATCATCAATGCCGAAAAGATCCAACTCACTGGCAACAAGATGGCTGAGAAGTACTATGTGCACTACACCGGTTATCCCGGTGGCCAGCGCTTCCGCAATGTCAGCGAGCAGTTGAAGAAGAAGCCCGAGGCTGTTCTCGAACACGCCATCAGAGGCATGCTTCCCAAGACCAAGCTTGGTGACGCGATCTATCGCAACCTTTATGTCTATGCTGGTTCAGAGCATCCGCATGAGGCACAGAAACCCGAAGAACTCAAAATTAACACTATTAAGAAATAATCATGGAAGTAATCAACGCTTTAGGTAGAAGAAAGACCGCCGTTGCCCGTATCTATATGAAAGTCGGTGACGGTAAAATTACGGTGAACAAGCGCGACTACAAGGAGTACTTCCCGACGAGCATCCTCCACTATGTGGTTGAGCAGCCTCTGATGCTTACCGACAACCTCGGCAAGTTCGACATCAAGGTCAACCTCGACGGTGGTGGCATCAACGGCCAGGCCGAGGCTCTCCGCCTCGCCATCAGCCGCGCGCTCTGCGAGATCGATCCCGAGTATCGTCCTACCCTGAAAGCCAAAGGTTTGATGCGCCGCGACCCGCGTATGGTCGAGCGTAAGAAACCCGGTCAGCCAGGTGCCCGTAAGAAGTTCCAATTCAGCAAACGTTAAGCTATTCTCAGCCGAGCGATTTTGTTTAGTATCCAAATTGCTGCGATTTTTCATCTTGAGAACTACCCAGCAATTGTTTTTAGCGAATGTAAACATTAAAAAGAAAACTCATGACACAAGTAACTTTTGAAGAATTACTGGATGCCGGTTGTCACTTCGGGCATCTCAGAAGAAAGTGGAATCCTGCCATGGCTCCCTATATCTTCATGGAGCGCAATGGTATCCACATCATCGACCTGTACAAGACACAGGCCAAGGTTGACGAAGCCGCAAGCGCCATCAATCAACTCGCCAAGTCAGGCAAGAAGATCCTCTTCGTCGCCACCAAGAAACAAGCCAAGGACGTTGTTGCTGAACTCGTCTCCAAAGTCAACATGCCTTACGTGACCGAGCGTTGGCCCGGCGGTATGCTGACCAACTTCGCCACCATCCGTAAAGCCGTCCGTAAGATGGCCAGCATCGACAAAATGATGGTTAGCGACGGTTACAAGAGCCTCTCAAAGCGTGAGAAACTCCAAATCCAGCGTGAACGTGAGAAACTCGAGAAGAACCTCGGTTCCATCAGCGACCTGAGCCGTCTGCCCTCAGCCGTGTTCGTCGTCGACATCATGAAGGAACATATCGCTGTCGCCGAAGCCCGTAAACTCAATATCCCGGTCTTCGCCATCGTCGATACCAACACCAACCCCAACATGGTTGACTTCCCCATCCCGGCCAACGACGATGCCAGCAAGTCAATCGCCCTCATCGTAGGTAAGATGGTCGACGCCATCGAAGAAGGCCTCAACGAACGCAAACTCAACAAGGAAAACAATGTTGAAGAGCCCGAAGAGACCGACGAAGAAACCATCACCGTCGAGACCGAAGAGGAAGAAAACAAGGAAGAACGCAAGCCCCGTAACCGCCGCCCGCGCAAACCCGTTTCAAAAAACTAACCCTTTAGCATAACAATACCATGAATATTACCGCTTCTCAAGTCAATGAGCTGAGACAAATGACCGGCGCCGGCATGATGGACTGCAAGAAAGCCCTCGTCGAAACCGACGGCGACATCCAAGCCGCCATCGATATCCTCCGTAAGAAGGGTATGGCCAAAGCCGCCAAACGCGCCGACCGTAACGCCAGCGAAGGCTGCGTCCTCTCAAAATGCACCGACGACCATAAGTATGCCGCCATCATCATGGTGAACTGCGAAACCGACTTCGTTGCCAACAACGCCGATTTCGTGAAATTCACCACCGACGTGCTCAACATGGCTGTCGCCAACCGCGTGACCGACATCGAAGCCCTGAAGGCCATGACCATCGATGGACAAACCGTCGAAGCCCTCGTCGCCAACCAGAGCGCCGTCACCGGTGAGAAGACCGAACTTGGCGCTTTCAAAGTGCTCCAAGGTGAATACGTCACCAACTACAACCACCCCGGCAACCGCCTCGCCACCATCGTTGAAATGAACAAGAGCTTCAACGGTATCGAGGAAGTCAGCCACGAAGTGGCCATGCACATCGCCGCCATGAACCCGCTGTCAGTCAGCGAGGATTCAGTGCCGCAAGAAGTGAAAGACCGCGAGTTCGCCGTCGCCCTCGAAAAGACCAAGGAAGAGCAAATCGCCAAGGAAGTCGAGAAAGCCCTCCGTAAGGCCGGTATCAACCCCAACCACGCCGATAGCGACGATCATATCTCGTCAAACGTCACCAAAGGCTACCTCACCGAGGAACAAGCCGCCGTTGCCCGCGAGATCAGAGCTACCGTCCCTGGCACCGTGCAACTCAATGAGAACATGATCCAGAATATCGCCAAAGGCCGTCTGGGCAAGTTCTTCAAAGAGAGCTGCCTGCTCAACCAAGTCTCCCTGGTCGCCGATCCTAAGACCGTCGCCCAGTACATCCAAGACGCCGACAAGGAAGCCACAGTGAAAGCTTTCTTCCGCATCAAGTTGGGTGAATGATTCATTGAGGAGATTCGATGATAAAAAAGCTGACCGTAATGGTCAGCTTTTTTTTTGTTTACGTTTTACCTCCCGCTCGGTCGGTGAGCCCTTCGGGGTTCCGTTTTCCGTTCAATGGTTCAGCGCTTCCGCTCCGCCCACGATGTCGATCAGTTCGGTGGTAATCACATCCTGACGTGCCCGGTTGTATTCGCGACGCAGCTCTTGTAACAATGAGCTGGCATTGTCGCTGGCGATGTGCATGGCGGTCATGCGGGCACCATGCTCCGCAGTGAGGGTGTCGAGCATGATAGAATAGAATTTGGTGCGTATGACTTTCGGCACCAGGGCGTTGACGAAGGCTTCCTTCGAGGGCTCTACGATATAATCGTATGAATTGCCTTTCGGAAGCGTGTCGGTGGCCAAGGGGATGATGGTCTCGCTCTGCGCCACCTGGACCCCCGCGTTCTTGAAATGGTTGTAAACCATCACCACACGGTCGATCTCATGGTTTAAGAACCGCTCCGTCATCAAGTCGCTGAGCCGACTCGCCGTCTCGAACGACAACTCGTCGCTCAGACTGGGGTGGACGGCTGTGACACGTATCCTGCTTTTCTTCGCGAAATCGCAGATCTTCTTTCCAAAGAGATAGACATCCACGTTTTTTGTTCCCAACAGTTGGACATATCCTTGGTAGGTGTCATGGAAGAGCTTGCTGACATTGCTGTTGAAGACTCCGCACAAGCCGTTGCTCGAGGAGAAGGCGATGATGGCCACACGCTTTACTTCACGTTGTTCGGCCAAGGGGATCGACACCTCCTCTTCCAAAGCGCTGAGATAGTTCGACAACGCCTCGCTGAGTTTGTCACGGTAGGGCAGAAAACTCAGCGTCGTGCTCTCCGTCTTCTTCAGCTTGGCCGCCGAAACCATCTTCATGGCGTTGGTGATCTTCTCCGTCGAGGCGACGGAACTGATACGGGCTCTTATTTCTTTTAATGACGACATGCTTATTTAACTGCGAATTCCGCATTCCGAATTAACAACTCGGCTTCTTCTTTCAAGACGTTCTTTATCTCATCAGTGACGATGCCTTGTCTTAATTGGTCCAAGACATCTTTGTGCTTGACTTCAAGAAGATTGAGGAACTGTTTCTCAAACTCGTGCACCTTTTCGACGGGAACTTTGCTGAGCAGTCCGTTGGTTCCGCAGAAGATGATGGCGACCTGCTTCTCGACGGGCATGGGGGTGTATTGGGGTTGTTTGAGCAGCTCCACGTTCTTGCGTCCTTTGTCGATGATGGCAAGGGTGGCGGCGTCGAGCTCGGCGCCGAAACGAGAGAAGGCTTCCATCTCACGGTACTGGGCTTGGTCGAGTTTCAAGGTGCCTGCGATTTTCTTCATCGACTTGATCTGGGCATTGCCGCCGACACGTGACACCGAGATGCCTACGTTGATGGCGGGACGGATGCCCGCGTTGAAGAGGCTCGACTCCAAAAAAATCTGGCCGTCGGTGATGGAGATGACGTTGGTCGGGATATAAGCCGAGACGTCGCCGGCTTGGGTCTCGATGATGGGCAATGCCGTCATTGAGCCACCGCCTTTCACGATGTCTTTCATCGACTCGGGGAGGTCGTTCATCTGGCGGGCCACGTTATCGTTCTTGATGATCTTGGCGGCTCGCTCGAGCAGACGGCTGTGGAGGTAGAAGATGTCGCCAGGATAGGCTTCACGTCCCGGGGGACGGCGGAGGATGAGAGACACTTCACGGTATGCCACGGCTTGTTTTGACAGGTCGTCGTACACCACTAAGGCATGTCGTCCCGAGTCGCGGAAATACTCAGCGATGGCGGCACCAGCGTAAGGGGCGTAGAACTGCATGGCGGCTGGATCGGATGCTGTTGCAGATACTACAATAGTGTAGTCCATAGCTCCGTTGTCCTGCAAGGTCTTCACGAGGTTGGCAACGGTGGATCCTTTTTGTCCGACGGCGACATAGATGCAATAGACGGGGTTGCCTTGTTTGAAGTTCTCTTTCTGGTTGATGATGGTGTCGATGGCGATGGCGGTCTTGCCAGTCTGACGGTCGCCGATGATGAGCTCGCGCTGTCCGCGTCCGATGGGGATCATGGCGTCGATGGCTTTGAGGCCTGTCTGCAGGGGCTCGTTCACGGGTTGGCGGAAGATGACGCCTGGAGCCTTGCGTTCCAGGGGCATCTCGTAGGTCTTCCCTTCGATGGGTCCCTTGCCGTCGATGGGACGGCCCAGGCCATCCACCACACGGCCCAGCATGCCTTCGCCTGCCATGATGGAAGCGATGCGCTGGGTGCGTTTCACAGTCTCACCTTCCTTGATGCCTTCGGTGGGACCGAGGAGTACCACGCCCACGTTGTCTTCTTCGAGGTTGAGCACCACGCCCATGGTGCCGTTCTCAAACTGCACCAGTTCGTTGGACTGTACGCGGTCGAGACCATACACGTGGGCCACACCGTCGCTGACTTGCAGCACCTTGCCTATCTCCTCAAACTCGGAGCGGTTGCTCAGACGCTGAAGCTGCATCTGCAGGATACTCGAAATCTCACTTGCATTAATGTCACTCATATATTCAGTTCTTTTTTCAGTTTGTTGAGTTGTCCGGTCACGCTCGCATCCATGCGTTCATCCTCGATGTCGAGCATGAAACCGCCGATGAGCGAGGGGTCGACCTTCACATGCATTTCCGCGGTACAGTGGAAGTATTGTTCCACAAACGTGCGGATCTGTTCGAGCGTCGTGTCGTCGACCGCCATGGCGGTGGTGACATCGGCTCGGAGGATGTTGTTTGCCTTGCGATACATCTCCTGATACTTCAGGGCGATCAGGAAGACTTTGTTCTCGCGCTGTTTGGCGGTTAGGAACTCCAGAAAGCGGACGACGCAGGGATGGATGGGCTCGCCGATGGCGGTGTGGAGCAGGTTCAGCTTCTCCTCGTCGCTGATCATGGGGTTGGAGAGCACCTCGTTGAACTGTGCGATAGCCTGGCTATAGCTGAGGGTCAGCCTTGTCAGACAGGCATAAACCTCGGCGGCGCACTGCTCTTGAACGGCTTGGTTGAACAGTGCCCTTGCATATCGAACCGAAATCTTCCCGTTGTCCATAGCTTATGCCTCGATGTTAGGGTGTTCGTTGTTCTTCAGGAGTTCCTCGATATAACGGCTTTGGGCGTCTTTGTCGGCAAGCTCGCGCTGAAGCAGCTTTTCGGCGATATCCACGGAAAGGGTGATGACCTCGGCCTTGATCTGTGCCATGGCTTCGGCTTGCTCCTTGGCGATGCGCTGACGGGCTTCGGCGAGCATCTGCTCGGTCTGGACACGAGCTTCGTTGCGGGCCTCATCGAGAAGCTGCTTGCGCAACTCCTGACTCTCGTTCATGATGCGGATCTGTTCCGCGTGCGACTCGGCGATGGCCTTTCTCTTGGCGATCTCGATGCCTTCCAACGCGTCGTTTGCCTCCTGTGCGGCCAACAGCGAGTCGCTGATGTGCTGGTTGCGCTTGGTCACGGCACCCATGATCATCGGCCAGCCCACCTTTGCCAAGATGAACAGCACGATGAGGAAGCCAATGAGCATCCAGATCATCAAACCGCTTTCAGGAAGAAATAGTTCCATCGCGAAAGTTATTTAACAACGGCGAGGATACAAACGACGACGGCGAACAAGGTGGCACCTTCCACCAAAGCTCCGGCGATGATCATGCTGGAACGTACGTTGCCTGCAGCCTCGGGCTGGCGAGCAATAGCTTCCATGGCTGATTTGCCAATGCCTCCAATTCCCCATGCAGCTCCAAGAACAGCGATGGCAGCAGCAAGAGCGGCGATACCAGGTACGTAAGCGCCAATTTCAAGTAAGGTTGTCAAAATGATGTTTAACATAGCGTTTAATTATTAAATAGTTAATTGTTTGTATGTTTAATTGTTTATATGTTAATTGTTTAATTGTTCGTTTGCTTAATAAACTTTCCACTTTCCATTTTCCGTTTTCCGTTTTCCGTTTTCCGTTCTCCGTTCTCCTCCGTTTCCTCCTGCGCCATCCCGATGAAGATGGAGCTTAACATCGTGAACACGTATGCCTGGATATAGGCCACCAGACATTCCAGAGCGGTCATGAACACCATCATGAAGATGGAGATGACCGAGGTGGCGGCACCCAGACCGGCGCCGTACATACCGCCGATGATGAAAATCAAGGCCATCAGCACCATGATGATGATATGTCCCGCCAAGATGTTGGCAAACAGACGGATCATCAAGGCAAAGGGTTTGGTGAGGGTGGAGATGAGTTCGATGATGGGCATCAGCGGGATGGGAAACTTCAGGAACATGGGCACGTCGGGCCAAAGGATGTCTTTCCAATAGTGACGGTTACCTAAGACGTTGACAGCCACGTATGTACAAAGGGCTAGCACTAAAGTGATACTCAAGTTGCCTGTGACGTTGGCACCGAATGGGAAGAAAGGAATCAAACCGAAAAGGTTGCAGAAAAAGATGAAGAAGAACACCGTCAATAAATAAGGTGCGAACTTCGGAACCTTGCTCTTCGGGATGGAGGGGCTGATGATGCCGTCCAAGACCATATAGGTGAGCCATTCCACCAAGCCTTGGTATTTGGTGGGCGTCGCCATGGGGTCCTTTTTGTATTTCTTTGCCGCTGGCAGGAAAAACGCCAGCATGAAACCGCACACCAGAAAGATGCCGAAAGCGTTGCGCGTGAATGAGAGGTCGAAAGGCCGTTTGACTTCACCGGAACTGGTGAGTTCCACAAGCTTTCCAGGATATTTTGGATCCGTCATTGGGGCAATGTAAAATCCTTGATAGTCTTCACCTTCCTTGAGCTCGCAGACATGCTTCGAAGAGAAGACGTGCCAACCCGACTCCTTGCTGTGGGCGATGACAGGGAGCCATACGCACACGGGCTCGCCTTTGACCTCGGTGAGGTGGAAACAGTAGCCGTCGCCAGTGTGGCCGAAGATGAACGACTTCACGTCGAGCGACTCCTTCTCCTCGGCTCTCAGGCTCACCGAAAGGATCACAAGCAACATGAGGATAATATGCCGTAGGCTGTGCTTCATTTAGCGTGATGTTTCAAATAATCCATAAAACTGTAGGTTTCAATCAACAAACCTATCAGGTAGGCGATGGCGGTGATAAGCACAAAGGCTCTCGCCCCTTGTTTGACCAAAAAGATATAGAGCACCAACATGGCGATGGTGAGCACCATCTTGATGCCTTTGTAGATGTAGTACCAGCCTTGTTTGTTCACTTGTGCGTCGAGGTTCTTCTTCATCAGAGGGCAGTAGAGCGCTCCGAGAATCATGAAGAGGTTGGGTGCGGTCACCATCCAGGCGTTCCACCAGTCCTTGTGACTAAAGAAGCAGAGTAGGACACCCAATTCGATGATGTTCACAATCAGGAACAACGCCAGATAATATGTTGTCTTATCCCTTCTCATTCTCCGTTCTCCGTTTTCCGTTTTCCACTTCCGCACAGATAATAATGTAATTGTCGTGTTGCTCGCAGAATCCGCCATTGATGGCGAACTCATGCTGCTGGTTCTCGTCGTCGGTCAGCACAATCTTGCCGGCTTCGAGGATGGCTGCGATGGGGGCATGATGCTCCAACATGGTGAAAGGCCCTTGTAAGGAAGGGACAGTCACCGAGATGGCTTTGCCTCGATAGAGTTGTTTTTCCGGTGTGATGATCTCGATGTTCATACCTTAAGCATCTCTTCTCCTTTGGCGATAGCTTCGTCGATAGTGCCAACCAGGTTGAAGGCGGCTTCGGGGTACTGGTCGACCATTCCGTCCATGATCATGTTGAATCCGCGGATGGTCTCTTCGATGGGAACCATGACACCCTTCATGCCGGTAAACTGCTCAGCCACATGGAAGGGCTGGGATAGGAAACGCTGCACACGGCGGGCGCGGTGCACCACCAGCTTGTCCTCCTCGGAGAGTTCCTCCATGCCGAGGATGGCGATGATGTCTTGCAGCTCTTTGTTGCGTTGCAGGAGCTGGATGACCCGTTGGGCAGTGTTATAATGGTTCTCGCCGATGATGTTCGGGTCCATGATGCGTGAGGTGGAGTCGAGGGGGTCGACGGCGGGATAGATGCCCAGCTCTGCGATCTTACGGCTCAACACGGTGGTGGCGTCGAGGTGTGAGAAGGTCGTGGCAGGGGCGGGGTCGGTGAGGTCGTCGGCAGGGACGTAGATGGCCTGTACTGAGGTGATGGAGCCGTCCTTGGTGGAGGTGATGCGTTCCTGCATCTGGCCCATCTCGGTGGCCAGGGTGGGCTGATAGCCCACGGCCGAAGGCATTCGGCCAAGCAGGGCCGACACCTCTGAGCCTGCCTGGGTGAAACGGAAGATGTTGTCGATGAAGAGCAGGATGTCCTTCTTCTCGTCGTCGGTCTCGTCACGGAACGACTCGGCGACGGTCAGACCGGATAGTGCCACCGACACACGGGCTCCAGGGGGCTCGTTCATCTGTCCGAACACCAGGGTGGCCTGAGAGGTGGCAAGAGCCTGATGGTCGATCTTGGAGAGATCCCAGTCGCCTTCTTCCATCGACTTGCGGAACTCGTCGCCGTATTTGATGATGCCAGACTCGATCATCTCGCGCAGCAAGTCATTGCCCTCACGGGTGCGCTCTCCCACGCCGGTAAACACCGAATAGCCGTTGTAGCCTTTGGCGATGTTGTTGATGAGCTCCATGATGAGCACGGTCTTGCCCACACCGGCGCCACCGAAGAGGCCGATCTTACCGCCTTTGAGGTAAGGCTCCAACAGGTCGATGACCTTGATGCCGGTGAAGAGTACCTCTTTGGAGGTGGCCAAGTCTTCATATTTCGGAGGTTCCCGGTGGATGGGGTATTCCTTGTTGCGGTCCAAGGTGCCGATGCCGTCGATGGCATCGCCCGTCACGTTGAGCAGACGACCCTTGATCTGGTTTCCGATGGGGATAGAGATGGGCTTCCCAGTGAGGGTCACCTCCATGCCGCGCATCAAACCGTCAGTCGAGTCCATGGCGATGGCACGCACCGAGTCCTCGCCGATGTGTTGCTGGCACTCGAGCACAAGGACCTTGCCATTGGGACGGACCACCTGTAAGGCGTCATGGATCTTGGGAAGGTCGGCTTCGCCGCTGTCGAAATACACGTCGACTACGGGGCCGATGATTTGGGTGATGTGTCCTATGATTGTTCCTGACATCTCTTTACTGTTCTTTCTTTGTCTGATGGAAAACGCAAAGATACCAAATTATTGTTTGCCGCAAATTTTTTTGCCAAAAAAGATACCTCTTCTTGCAAAACTTTTATTTCGTATAATGTTTTTTTTTACTCAGATTTTTGCTACCTTTGCCCCACTAAAAAATGGATAATAAATAAAAGTATATGCAAGACAAACTTCAAGAACTAACCGACAGGCTCTATAACGAGGGTCTATCGAAGGGAAAACAGGAGGGTGAGGAGCTGCTTCAGAAGGCCCATGCCGAAGCCGAAGCCATCGTGGCCCAAGCCAAAGCTGAGGCGGAACGCATCATCGCCCAAGTCAACAGGGAAGCTGACGAGCTGAAGACCAAAGTGGCTGCCGACGTGAAGATGGCCGCCACCCAAAGCATCGCCGTCACCAAACAGGAGATAGAACAGATGGTGGTCGCCAAGGCGGCCCAACAAGGTGTCAAAGCCAGCATGGGCAACGCCGAGTTCGTGAAAGAGCTGATCGCCAGCGTGGTGAAAGCCTTCAACCCGCAGAACGCCAGCCCCGTGGCACTCGACCTCATCCTGCCCGAGGCACTGAAAGCCCAACTGGAACCGTTCGTGCAAAACGAAATCGCCAACCAGTTCAAGGGCGAAGTGAAAGTGGACTACTCCAAGAAGATGAACGGCGGCTTCAAAGTGGCCCCCAAAGACGGAGGCTATGTGCTCCAGTTCACCGATGACGAGTTCACCCAACTCATCGCCAACTATCTGCGTCCCGCCACCAAGAAAATCCTCTTTGGCTGATGGATAACTACGTCTATATCGTGGCCGGCTTGCCGGAACTGACTTCGGGCTTCGAGAACACGAACTTCGACTATGCTGCCGTGAAGGAGTCCATCATGGAACTGCTCTCCGAGAAAGACCAGCAGCTGGTCGAACTCATGGAAGAGGGCTTTAATGAAGACAGCCTCGGTTCCGACTTCTACGCCAAAGCAGCCAAGAGCAAGAACCGCTTCATCCGCGAGTACTTCGACTTCGACGGACGGCTGCGCAACATGAAGGTCCAATACCTGGCCAAACGCCTTGGCAAGAAAGGAGAGGACTACATGGTGGAGATGCCCGAGGCCGACTTCGAGGAAGGCAAGCGGATTGAAGAAATCCTCGCCGACGCCGACTTCGTGGAACGTGAACATAAGATGGATGAGCTGAAATGGGAAAAAGCCTCCGACATCGCTCGTCTGGATTACTTCAACATGAACGCCATCCTCGCCTTCCTGGTCAAGGCCAAGACAGTCCAACGTTGGGCTGAACTCGATCCGGTCAAGGGACAGGAGATGTTTAAGAAACTGGTTGAAGAAGTCAGAAGTCAGAAGACAGAAGAAGGAAGTAAGAATTAAGAATTACCTATATGAAAACAACAGGAAAAGTTACAGGAATCATTGCAAACCTCGTCACTGTTGAGGTGGACGGCCCTGTGGCACAGAATGAGATCTGTTTCATCGACCTCGACGGCGTCGAGCTGATGGCAGAGGTCATCAAGGTGAACGGGAACAAAGCCTCCGTGCAGGTGTTTGAGAGCACCCGCGGCCTCCAAATCGGCGACAAGGTCGAATTCCAAGGCTACATGCTTGAAGTGACCTTGGGACCTGGTCTGCTTTCGAGCAACTTCGACGGCCTGCAGAACAACCTCGCCACCATGGAAGGTGTGTTCCTCAAACGCGGTGAATACACCAAGGCCCTCGACGAAGAGAAACTTTGGGACTTCACGCCTATCGCCAAGGCAGGCGACCAAGTCGTTGCCGCCGACTGGCTGGGTGAAGTCAAAGAAGGCTGGCTGCCTCATAAAATCATGGTGCCGTTCAGTTTCAATGGCACGTACACCGTGAAGTCGGTGGCCGCCGCCGGACAATACAAGATCACTGACACCATCGCCACGCTGACCAACGCGGAAGGTGAGGAGGTGAAGGTGAACATGACCCAGAAATGGCCAGTCAAAGTGGCCGTGGGTGGCTACGTTGAGAAGCCGCGTCCCTTCAAGGTGATGGAGACGGGTGTGCGTTGTATCGATACGCTGAATCCTATCGCCGAGGGCGGCACGGGCTTCATCCCTGGACCTTTCGGCTGCGGTAAGACTGTGCTGCAACACGCCCTTGCCGAGCAAGCCGATGCCGACGTCATCATTATGGCGGCCTGCGGTGAGCGTGCCAACGAGGTGGTGGAGATCTTCACCGAGTTCCCCGAGCTGAAAGACAAGCACACCGGCCGTAGCCTGATGGAGCGTACCATCATCATCTGCAACACCTCCAACATGCCGGTCGCGGCCCGTGAGGCTTCAGTCTATACGGCCATGACCCTCGGTGAGTACTACCGTGCTATGGGTATGAAAGTCTTGCTGCTCGCCGACTCCACTTCGCGTTGGGCACAGGCCTTGCGTGAGATGAGTAACCGTTTGGAGGAGCTGCCCGGTCAGGATGGCTTCCCAATGGACCTCTCGGCCATCATCTCCAACTTCTACGCGCGTGCAGGATATGTGAAACTCAATAACGGTCAGTCGGGCTCCATCACCTTCATTGGAACGGTGTCGCCTGCTGGCGGTAACCTGAAGGAACCCGTCACCGAGAGCACCAAGAAAGCCGCACGTTGCTTCTACGGCCTCTCGCAGAACCGCGCCGACAAGAAACGTTATCCCGCCGTCGACCCAGTGGACTCCTATTCGAAATACTTAGAATATCCGGAAATCATCGAGTATCTCGACAACAAG
>JAEEGH010009976.1_pt1 | contig 21922 bp, 23 predicted proteins | sample 9134181 | NCBI WGS metagenome assembly JAEEGH01 (sample SAMN16246544, study PRJNA631951) | gut metagenome | biome: gut microbiome; feature: rumen; material: DP-attached | host: Bos | place: Iran: Karaj | collected 2018-10
CAAGCCGACAAGGCTTGGCATATCATCGACGCGCAAAGCGCGTTGTATTTCATCGCGGCGCAAGCCGTGTATATCATCACACCGCAGGTGTGTATGTTTTGTCGGCTTGATGATATGCAAGACTCCGTCTTGATGATATACAATTCCTGCGGAATTGATGATATACAATGCTTCGCATTGATTTTACAGGATAAAGAGACTCCGGTCGAGAGCCTCGACACGCAATTACGCGTCAAGGCTCTTGCTTTTTTATGTTTAATCTTTCGCGGAGAAATTTTTAATGTAATTTAAGCGAAAAGGATCGCCTGCGGGCGCAGTCGGGAGTCCCGACACGCAAACTCGCGTACGGGGTTCTCGGCTTTTTTATGTTCTTTTGCTCGCGAGGCAGATTTCATAAAATATAGCAGCATATCTGCTCTTTTTATTACGGAAAAATATAGTAAAAATTACAAGAATATGGTATAATGTTATTTACAAAATATATCCGCGAAAAAACGTGAAAAAACGAGATACCGGCTCATTCCGAAATATAATTGTGTGGGAGCGGAATGCAATATAAAAAACCGGTTTATTATTATAAACGTATTTATAATGCTTTCAGAACAGGAATACGACGCAAAGACATATTCGGAGGAACAGTTATGAAAAAGATAGGAAGACAGGTTTTGTTTCTTGAAGCAAAAGAAGGAAATCCGAGAAATGGAGAGGTAGCCTTTTTGAGAATTGATGATCACACGATTATGTATGCTTATTCAAGATACGAAGGAAATGAATGGAATGACCATTGCCCTGCGGATATTTATGCATTATATTCCTATGATGACGGCGAAACCTGGCAGGATGAGAGGCTTATCGTAAAGCACGATTCAACAAATGTGATGTGTGTGTCGCTTCTGCGATTTGACAACGGGGATATAGGCACATTTTACCTGAAAAAAGAAAACGAAACATGTTCTTGTGCTATATATATGATAAGGTCAGCAGATAACGGGAAAACCTGGTCAGAGCCTTTAAGATGTATAAACGAAGACAAGTATTTTGTAACCAACAATGACAGAATTATTAAGCTTAAAAGCGGCAGAATTCTTATTCCCGCAAACTGCCATCCTTTCAGAGACGATAATCCGCCAACGCCCGGTAAATTTGATATCAAGATGGCGGCAAAGCTTAATATCTTTGCATCTGACGACGATGGATATACATGGTATAAATTAGCAAAAGATATTGAAATGCCTGAAAAAGACAGCAATTCAGGCCTTCAGGAAAGCGGACTTTATCAGAGAGAAAACGGGGAGTTGATTGCCTGGTCAAGAACGGATATGGGATTTCAGTATGAGTGTATTTCCTATGATAACGGCAGGTCTTGGACAACACCTCACCCTAAAAAGTTTTTCACATCACCTTTATCTCCTATGAGTATGAAAAAGGCGTGCGAGAAGGTTATAGCGATTTTCAATCCTATCCCGTCATATACAACCCGGGTGCTTGCAAATGAGCGCACATGGGGAAGAACGCCTTATGTCTGCGCCGTTTCGGAGGATGACGGAAATAAGTTTGATAAGATTTTCTGCTTAGAGGATGACGATAAAAACGGATATTGCTATGCTGCGATCTTTGACGGCGGAGACTATTTTCTTGTTGCGTATTATCATTCAAATAATTCCGAAGGGTGTCTAAACTCCAATAAAATAATAAAGATAAAGAGCGACGAACTGTTTTGAGAAATTATTTGAGAAAGATAATGGCAGACGGATGGGAACAGTGTGTGAAAAGTGAGGAAAAATAATTATGAACAACAGGTCTATCAAAGAAATAAAAGAAACGCTGAACGTTCTGCTTGCGGTAGGGGCGGTATGTGCGGTATACGCGGTACTGCACGTTTTCGGAATAACCTGCCCGATAAAGTATCTTACGGGCATATCCTGCCCGGGATGCGGCATGACGAGGGCGTACCTCTGTCTTCTGAAGCTTGACGTATACGGGGCGTTTTATTATCATCCCCTGTTTTTTATGCCTCCCGTCGTACTTACCGTATATTTTTTCAGGAGCCGCATACCAAAAAAGGTTTACAAACTCTTTCTATTGACAACGGCGGTTCTGTTTGTTATCATATATGTAGTTCGACTGTTTTCGCCTTACAACGACGTTGTGGTCTTTCGTCCTCTTGAGGGGAAAGCGGCCGAATTATTCAATTTAATTTTTCACGGAGGAAATTGAACATGTATTGTAGAAACTGCGGTCAGCAAATAAGCGACAATCAGAAGTTTTGTCCCAACTGCGGCGCGAGCACGTCGTTCGGTCAGCAGGCTTACGACTCTGCAAAAACGGCTTTTCAGTCTGCGGAAAATCAGCTTGACAACGCGATAAACGATTTCAGAGGCAATCAATATCAAAATCCCGGTTTTCAGGCTCCCCTGCAGACAGACAGAAGTCTCTGGATGTACATACTGCTTTCGATAATCACCTGCGGCATATATTCCTACTATTTCATATACAAAATGGCAAAGGACGTAAACGTTGCGTGCAGCGGCGACGGAGACAACACCGGCGGACTTGTTCAATTCCTGCTTTTGTCGCTTATAACCTGCGGAATTTACGCGTGGGTATGGCACTACAAGCTCGGCAACAGGCTTGCCTACAATGCGCCGCGTTACGGTCTTGTTTTCCAGGAAAACGGAACGACCGTCCTTATGTGGATGCTTTTCGGCTCGCTTCTGTGCGGAATAGGCGCGTTTGTCGCGATGAATATTCTCATCAAGAATACCAACAGCATCTGCTTTGCATACAACCGTGCGAACGGTTTAATGTAACATCAAACCCGCCGACTTTAAAAGTCGGCGTTTTTTAACGCAACTGCAAGTTGCTTGCGCGGATTATTATTCCGTGATAAAATACTTCCGAGGTGAAAATAATGGAGACAAAAGACGTTATACTTGAGCTGAGTACAAAAAACAACTTATCGCAGGACGAGCTTGCGGAAAAAGTGTTTGTTACGCGCCAGGCCGTTTCCCGCTGGGAAAACGGCGAAACTACGCCTAACACGGAGACGTTGAAGCTTTTATCAAAACTTTTTGACGTTACCATAAACACGCTTCTCGGAGCGCCGAACCGACTCATCTGCCAGTGCTGCGGAATGCCGCTTGAAGATGAAATTACAGGCAAAAACAAGGACGGCTCGTTCAACGAGGACTACTGCAAATGGTGCTATGCCGACGGAACGTACACTTACGGCAATATGGACGACCTGATAAACGTATCCGTACCCCACATGGTTTCAAAGGATTTTTCCGAGGAGCAGGCGAGAACTTACATGAAGAAGCTGCTGCCGACGCTCGACTACTGGAAAAGATACAAGGAACTCAGTGATGACGGTGAATTTGAGGCGTTCAAAAAGCGGCTTATCGACGAAATAAACGGTCTTCACATTGAGGGCATGCCGAAGCTCGAAAAGCTGAACGCGCTCGTCGGAAAATACGTAAATCTTACGTATGCGCTTCCGAGCGGAGAGCGTGTAAAATTCTTAAACGACGGGACAACCTATCTCGGAAACCAGCTGGAGCCGGAATTCGGCGGCGGAAGGTGCTTCGGGGTCCTTGCAAACATGGATTTTATCCTGATTTGCACTTATGAAAAAGACGGCGAAAATCCGGAATTGGTTTTATATAAAAAGAGATAAAATACAGATAAAATCCCCCGCTGAATTCTCAGCGGGGGATTTTTTTACTGCTCAATATATTCAATCATTCTGTTTATTGCGACTGCCGCTTCGGCGCGGGTGAGAAACGCTTCGGGATTGATTTTTCCGTCCTGATTTCCGGAAACAAGTTTTGCATTTTCCAAAAATATTACCGCTTCCTTTGCATAATCGGAAACCCCGTCAAAATCGGCAAAGAGGCTGTCGGTTTCTGCTTCCGAAGCAATGCCTTTTTCCTTTAAGATGCGGTAAATCATCACCGCCATATCCTGCCGAAGTATATTTTCACCTATTCCGAAGTGTTCTTCGCTCACTCCTTTGACGATTTTTTTGTCGAACGCCGCGGAAACGTAAGGGTAACACCATGCGTCCGGGTCCACGTCGTCAAAGTTCGGTTTCAAATTTTCGTTTCCCTCGATATTCGCCGCGATTACGAGCATTTTTGTGAATTCTTCCCTTGCAACCGCCGCCGACGGGTCGAACACGCCGTCTCCCCTGCCCGAAACGACGCCTTTTTCATACAGTTTTTCGACGCTGTTTCCTGCCCATTCATAATCGCTCATGTCGCAAAACGGGCTATATGTCGTTTTTTCGTTTGCGGTCAGGTACATATTCAGTTGTTTGAACATTTCTTTCGCAATTTTTTCCATGCCCGCGTCTCCGGGGTGAACCTGAACGCCATGCGACCATTCGGGGTGGTCAAACGCCTGATTTTCGGCTTTCGTGAGCGGCGCAAGGTCTGCACGCGGACTATTAAGCTTTTTTGGGGTGTTTTTTGCGTCGTTTATCTTGGCGCTTCCGCCCCAAAAGGGCGTTGTTATAAGCACGACCGCGTCGGGAGACGCGGATTTTATAGTATTTACAAACTGTGTAAGTCCGTTTTCGTACGCGGCGGCGTTGGTACAGTTCGAATTTTCGCCGTACTGCACCGTAACGACGTCGGGCATTACCTCTTCCGACTCCTTTTTAAGTGCGGAAAACGCGTACGACAGGTCTTCGTCCTCCTCATACGCCGATGAGCCGGACTCAAAGCCTCCGGAGTGTTCACCGTGGACCCACTCGACGCTGCCGGCTCCGTATTTTTTTTCGAGATAAAATATAAGTCTGTGAATGTAGTCCTTTTCCTCGGACGACGCCGCCATGCCGTGGTTGCCCGTCCAACCCAAAGATTCGCTCGGGCCGTGTTTCAGTATCGAATTCCCGTAGGCAAGCAGTTTTATCTTTCTTTGCGCAAACCTTGTTTTTTGGCCTGTTATGTTTATTTCGCAGCTTTCTTCATACGTCTCGCCGTTATAATTTATATATCCGGTAACTTTTATTTTTCCGTTTATCTTTGCTTTCAGCACAAGGCTTCCGTCCTCTTTCACTTCGGGAAAGACGTTTACCGAGTCGAGCGCCCATTTTACGTCTTTGATATTCGTGATTTCCGAACCGTTTGCCGTCTTTACGTACGGTCTTACGACGGCGACGCCCTCGTCTTCGGTTATTTCATATTTGTCGGCAAAGACGCCTGCGTCGGACGCAAGTGCGCTTACGCACAGCATAGCGGTGCTGAGCAAAGCGAAAACAACTTTTTTTCCGAGCTTCATAAAATCAGGCCTCCTTTTACAGTACTTTAACAAATTATATCATATATTTACCGTGATTTCAAATTGCCAAAAACAAATGTGCGGCATATATGTTATATTGACTTAATTTTTTAAAAATGGTATAATTTAATGTAGAAAAGCGCATACGGGAAGTGAAATAACATGTATCTGGAAAAATTTGTATTACCGATAGAAAAAGAAGAAGCTCTTATTGAAAAGCGCATGTGGGAAAACGCCGGACCTTACGGATACATAGATAACGCATATCCGTGTGGGATGTTTGACCGAAAAGGGCTGTCTCAAATCGATTTTGAAAAAATAACCATATTTTGCGGCGGCAACGGATCCGGAAAGAGCACGCTTCTGAATCTTATAGCGCAAAAACTGGAATTGAACCGTATAGCGCCTTACAATTCAAGCGAAATGTTCGCTTTATATGTGAAAAACTGCAAATATTCGCTCGGTTACGATGATGAAGGATTCAAATACCGTATACCGAACGGAAGCAGAATCATAACAAGCGACGATATATTTGATTACATGCTTACGGTCCGTACCAACAATAACGATATCAGGGAAAACATAGAAAAAGCAAGAGAAGGATGGGGCGATCTTAAATTCGGCGAGACTATAAAGATGAAGGGCATACAGGATTATGACGAGGTAAGGCTTCAGGTTCTTGCGCGGGAAAAATCTCTGACCAGAAGACAGTTTATTCGCAGAACCGCCGGCACAGAAGTTAAACTGAACAGCAACGGCGAAACGGCGCTGCTTTATTTTGACGAAAAGTTGAAAAACGACACGCTTTACTGTCTGGATGAACCCGAAAACAGCATGTCTCCGCAAATGCAGCTGGATCTTGCAAAAATGCTGGAGGAAATGGCCCGATATTGCGGCTGTCAGTTTATAATTGCAACGCATTCGCCGTTTTTGCTGGCTTTAGACGGCGCAAAAATTTACGATCTGGATTCCGAACCTGTGGAAATTAAAGAGTGGTGGGAGCTTGAAAACTCCAAAATCTACTTTGACTTTTTCAACAAAAAACGCCATCTCTTTGAAGACAAATAAAGTGTTTTTCGCAATAAATAACGAAAAAAAGCGTCAACTTTTTCAAGTTGGCGCTTTTTTAACCTGAAAGCCCATAAATTATAGATTTTAATCCTAAAAATCAAATATCGATACTTGACCATTATTATTGAATTTTGAATCTTTAACAATAGATTGAGGTATAAGGTTTAATATTTTATCTGCTGCCAGTGTAATGTGATAGAAATTCACGTCAGGTAACTTTCCGTTCTCTTCGGTATATCCCCTTAAATATTCATATGGATTTGACAGTTTTATGCCAAGAATTCTGCAAACGAGATTTTTAGTCAATTCTGCTTCACTTTCCATTTGATTTATTGTAAGGTGATCGTTTTTGCGATCAGGAAAATGAATATTTTTCGGCGTATATTTACCTTTTGGAATGTGTCCACAAAACAAATGTCCCAATTCGTGCAAAATTGAAGTGAATTTTGCGCCCTCATCACTCATAGAATTCACTGTAATGCAACAATCCGTTGTTTTTTCTTTGTTTTTAAAATGATATGTGTGCGAAAAAGAGTCTATGATTAGTTCTGCTCCCTGTCGTCCTCCAAAATTCTTTTCAGCATAAAGAATGCCATTATCCATTAGTGAAGAGATAAGTTCATTTGCCCACCATTCTTTTATATCTAGACTCTTGGAACGCGTCAACCGCTCGGGATATAGCTCTTCTTCACCAAAAGTATCGTCATACTCATAAATAAAATCAACAGGACCGAAGGGTTTTAAAATCACAATTGGAGATGCCTCGGGTTTAATGTGCCTGCCATAGCGTTCTTCCCATTGTCTTTCATCAGCAAGCATTATTGCACCCGGACGCTGAGCATAAATAAGAATACAATTAAAAACAGAGTATCTGTTTTCAAACCAAAAATATTGGATGAAATTTATAAGTGATTCAATGTCGGCTGTCATTAAAATTTTTATAATTATATTGCTCACGACTATAATCTCGCTTTACATTTTTTATATTTCAACGATATATTTTTCGTATGCGTTTATAAACGTCGTTTTGCCCTTTATGATTTTTCGCTCGTTTCTGCCGTAATTCAAATGATTATGCCCGTAGAAAAAGTACTTCGGAGCGGTTTTTTCTATAAAATCCTTAATTGCCCGAAATCCTGAATGCTCAGCATCGGCTCCGCTGCCGAAACCCTGTGCGGGGTAATGCGAGATAACGACGTCGGCTCCGCCCTTTTTGTCAATTTTCTTACAAAGCTTCTCAAGCTTTGCTTCCATCTGCTTTTCGGAATATATTTTGCCGTTTTTTCCTAAACATCCGATTCCGGCAATTTTAATTCCGTTATAATCTATACATTTCCACTCGATTAATTCGCGGTCAAGCAGTTTTATCTTAAACTTATCGTGATTTCCCCTGACATAGAACAAAGGCGCGTTTAAATTTGTCTTGATTATATGCAGATAATCGCTTGAAAGGTCTCCCACAGATAAAATCAAATCAATATTATCAAAATGATTTTCTTTATAATATTTCAGAAGCACTTCACTTTCAACATCTGATATTAATAACACTTTCATTTTATGCCGGCTTACTCAACAAAATAAATTCTTCCGTCCTTACGCGGTGCGGGAGCGGGGATTTCGCCGTCGACATAGCCTATCGCGCAATGTCCGATGCCTTCCCATTCCCCTTCAATTCCGAGGTCTTTAAGCATCTGTTTATATTCGGGCATTTCAAATTCTTCCTTTGCCCTATGAATCCAGATACTGCCGAGTCCGAGGGCGTGAGCTGCGAGGAGAAGATTTCCCATAACGAGGCTTCCGTCGTATTTATACGTCGGGTGATTTTTATCCGCAAGCACGACGAGCACGACCGGCGCGCCGTAGAACGGGTCGGAGCCGTCGGGGCGTCCCATTATTTTACGGTTTACCTCAGAAAGCTTATCGCGCTGTTGTTTATTTGTTATCGCAATCGTTATGACAGGCTGTCTTCCCATGCCGCTCGGAGCGAAAAGTCCCGCTTCGAGTATTGTTTCAATATCCTTTTTCGGCGGCATATCCGGTTTGAAATTTCGTATACTCCGACGCTCTTTTAAAGCTTTGATTACTTCGTTCATTACGCATGCCTCCTTTTATTAGTATTTATAAAACGTGATAATAAGGGCAGATATTCTCATAACTGCCGTCCCTCATTCTAAAGCCTTTGGGAATTATTCCGAGCTGTACGAAACCGAGTCTTTCGTACAGGTGTCTTGCGTGGATATTACTTTCGACGACGGCGTTGAACTGCAAAATGCGAAAGCCTTTTTCTTTTGCTTTTTCAAGGCTGTCTTTCACAAGCGCTTCCCCTATATGCCGCCCGCGAAAAGCGGATGAAACCGCGTAGCTTGCGTTGCATATATGGCCGCAGCGGCCGACATTATTTGGGTGCAGTATATAAAGTCCCGCAATCTTCCCTTCAATTTCGGCAACGCCCGTATAGCTTTGCGACGCAAAAAAATCTTTTCCGCTCTCAAAATTTAAGCACTCCTCCTGCGGAAAGGCGATTCCGTCTTTTACGACCTCGTTCCAGATTTCAATCATGTTTTCAAGGTCCTGCGTATCATACTGTCTTATCATAATTTACACTCCGCATCCGCAATGCCCAAAGACTCAAGAAAACAAACCAGTCTTCCGGGCAGATCTTTTCCGTCGTCAAGTCCCGTATCTCCGAGCTGTACGAGTTTATTATTTCCGTGGTAATCGCTTCCCGCCGAAACGTACAAATCGTATTTTTCCGCAAGAGAAAGCGCGTCGTTTACAAGTTTTGCCGAAAATCCCGAATAAAACGCTTCAATGCCGCAAAGCCCGTATTCTTTAAGTTTTCGTATACGTCCGTCCATTTCATCGCCCAGCAGAAGCTCGTCTCCGCTTCCGAAAAACGGGTGTGCAAGCACCGCCTTTCCGCCGCTTTCGATTATGCCGGAAATCGCTTCCTCGGGGCGGACGTATTCGCTTTCAAAATGAATCCCGTTTATATATTCGGTTATCGCTTCCTCTTTGGAGTGTGCATAGCCGTATTTTACCATAAGGTTTCCGATATGCGGTTTTCCGGGATTATTCAGCGATAGCAGTTTTGAAATTTCTTCTTTCGGGAAGGAAAAGCCGAAGCGTGTTTTCAGAAAATCGAGTCTTGCGTTTACCTTTTTCATGCGAAGGGCGTGTCCGTGTTCGACAACGCTCTTTACCGCTTCATTATCCATGTCGAAGCCGTAGCCGAGGATATGATATTTACCCTCCTCGTCCTTACAGGAAAATTCGGCGCCGTTTACAAAGGTAATCGGATCCTTCGTTTTTTTGAGTACTTCACGTATTATTTTACAACCCTTCGTCGCGTCGTGGTCTGTAAGTGAAAAAACGTATATTCCTTTTTCTTTCACGCGTGAAAGTATCTCTTCCGGGCTGTCCGTCCCGTCAGAGACCGTGGAATGCATATGTAAATCGATTTTTCCGTATCGGTTCATCGTGTTTTACGCTTCCTTTCTCCGCGTTTTTGCAATACTATTTAACAAAGAATTTATACAGTCTTTCGCGATAGTCGGGCGCCGTGTCGAATGCGGCGTGTCCGAAGCCTTCATACATGAAAAGTTCGAAATCTTCCCTGTCTTCAAGCTGTTTTGCGATTTCAGAAGTCATTTGCGCGTCAAGCACCGCGTCATCGTATGCACCGATCACAAACGTCGGGCATTGAATCCTTTTAAGGCTGTCCGTGATATTGAAATTCCTCATTCCGTCGGTAAGAACGGCAAAGCGGGCAAGATCATCGTCCGTTACGGTCTCTGACGCCGCAATCAGCGCGTTTTTATGCCGTTCAAAGAAGTAAAGCGGATATATTTTACTGCCGAAAGCAAGATACAGTCCTTTTTTATCCTTTTTTTCGGCAAGGTTAAGCCATTCGTCGAGCACGGGCGGCCATTTATCCGCAAGATTTGACGTTGTGGAGCCTACGGCTGCCTTTTTTACGATTTCGGGGTAGTCTGCCGCGATTTCGAGTACGATCATTCCGCCCTGCGAGGCTCCGAACAGATACACCTCGTCAAGCCCTGCTTTTTTCAGTGCTTTCGCGGTATCGTCCGCCATATCTTTTACGGTATAATTTTTCGGAATATCGGTCCGTCTGTCGAACACGAAAACCGTAAAATCATCCGAAAAACAGTCATACGCCGCCGCAATCTGCTCAGACGCGCCCATAACGCTCTGAATACTTAATCCCGGAATAACGACGAGATTCTTTTTCCCTCTTCCGAAGCGGAAAAAGTTCATCTCAAAGCCGTCCGTTTTTACTTTTTCTATCGGTATACTCATTTTTTCGGTCAACCGGAAAATTACAGGTTCTTTTTAAGCGTTAAGATATTTTTGCCGTCCGAATAAGCGTAGCTTATATCGTCCACCAGTCTTTTTGTCATAAAGATGCCGAGTCCGCCGATTTCGCGGTCTTCCGCGGAAAGCGTAACGTCGGGGTCGGTTTTTGCAAGCGGGTCATACGGAATTCCGTGGTCGATAAACGTTATGGACACTGCGAGCGGATCGTTTGAAACCTCAATTCTCACCGTCGCCTTTCCCTTTTCGGGCGCATAGGCGTAATGTGCGATATTTACGAAGATTTCCTCAACGGCAACGTTTATCTGCATCATTGTTTTCGGCGAGCAGTTTTCCGCCTCGACCTTTTCGCTCACGAATTTCTGCACTTCATCAAGATTTTCTTCCGTTGCCTCTATATCAAGCTCGTTGGTTTTGAAAATGAGGGTATCGGTCTTTTCCAGAAGAGAAACAAGCTCCTGTTTCCAGAATTCGATATTCTTTTTCTCGGTTTCGGATTCCAGTCCGTGTCTTCTTATTGAACGGCGTATAAGGCGGGTATAACCGATTATGCGCGCCTTATCCTCAACCTCGCGCAGTTTTGTTTCGCAGTTTGTTTCAAGATAACTTTCTAAGAATTTATGCCAGAAAGTACATCCGGTTTCGAAATCGAAGCCCTGGAATTTCTTTATGTTTTCGTGGTCCGTTTCCGAAAATCCTATAAACGCGTTAAATATGCTTGCAAGCTCGAAAATCGGGTTGCCGACGGCAAGCGTGTCCATATCTATAAGCAGCACCTCGTCGTTCTGCAGCTCAAGATTTTTGGTATGGTAGTCGCCGTGAATCATATGGTCGTCTTGCGGTACGGCTTCAACCAGTGAAAAAAGCTTGTTACCCGCTTCCTCCGGCAGATAGTCCTTCATGAACTTCGCCCACGAAAGCACGTTTTCCCTCATATCGGGAAGTTTTCCCTCCGGCACGAGAGTGCCGTGTATTTTTTTGAGCATTTTAACGTATTCTTTTACGCACCAGTCAATCTTTTCCGGCTCGGTTGACATTATTTTTGAGAAGGATTTCGCGTTGAGAAGCTCAAATACCGAGCCGTAGCTGTCGCCCACCTTTACGACGTCGTACGATATTGCCGTGGGGATTCCCAGAACGAGCGCAAGGCGTGCGACTTCCCTTTCATGCTGAATGTCCGCAAGTGCGTCTGCGTTATTGTAAACCTTTACGACGTTATCCTTGTCAATGCGGTAAATCGTGCCGTTCGCGCCGCGACCGATTTCTTCGCAGCCTTCAACGGAAACCGTGCGGTACGCCTTTTCCACTTGCAGCATTTCCGTAAATCCGGTCATATCAAGAATTTCGTACACGTCGGAATTTACGTTTATGATTTTCATGTCGGGATACGTTTTTTTCACGCGCAGGATTATGCGCAGTCCCGCGCTTGAAATATACGCAAGGTCTGAAGCGTCGATTATAACGCCGGTGTTTTGGCGTCCGTCAAGCTGTGCAAATATATTCTGCTCCGTTTCGGCGGCATTTCCCGAATCGATTCTGCCGGACAATTTTATTGTAATGAAATTTTCAGCATTTTCGTTTGTCATAATTAATTTCTCCAAAATAATGTTTTTATTCTATTGTTAAAATATCGGAAAAGCCCGTTACTTCGAATATTTCCTTTACAGTCTCGTTAAGATTTTTAATCTTCATTTCGCCCTTGTTTGCAATTATTTTCTGCGCCGAGAGCAAAACACGAAGTCCTGCGGACGAAACGTATTCCAGCTTTGAAAAGTCAAGCGTAAGGTTTTTCAGGTCGGGAATCACGTCCTTTAACGCGTTTTCCAGATCCGGAGCCGTTACGGTGTCCAGCCGTCCTTCCAAAGCAAGTACGGTTTCCCCGTTTTCTGTGTTTTTGTTAATGTTAAGCATAGTCTGTCCTCCGTTATTGTTTTTTCCTTATCGATAGCAGCGGTAAAGGAACGTTATATACATTGCTCTTATGCATGCGTCTTCCGGATTAAATGCGGCGCCCGCGCTTATAAGTCCGCGGTTTTCAGCCCAGACTACCGCCGGCGCATACCATTCTCCCGATCCGACGTCGCCGAACGACGAAGTTCCGCTTTGTGCGGGCGAGCCTTCGGCGCGGTACAGGAACGTAACCGCCTGAGCGCGCGTAGTCGCGTCTTCCGGATGGAACTGTCCGTCGTCCGATACCGAAATAAGTCCGTTTTCAAACGCCCATAAAACAGGTTTGTAGAAGTAATCCTCTTCTTTTACGTCGATAAAAGGACTTACCTTCAATGACGGCTCGGGTTTGCCCTTTGCGCGCCAAAGGAAAGTCAGAGCCTGAGCTCTTTCGCACGGATCGTCGGGTGAAAACGTATTTCCCGCCACAATTCCGTTCTGCGACGCCCATATTACAGGGTCATAATACCAGTCTGACTCAAATACGTCGGAAAAATCTGCGGCTTCGGTCGTATTCGTATTGGTATTTGTATTTGTATTCGTATTGGTTTCCGTGTTGGTATTTATATCGGTTTTCTGCGAGCCGCCGCCTTCGTTTCCGGAGCCGCGAAGCAGGAAGAAAATTCCCGCGCCTATTGCGGCTAGCAGAATTACGGCGATTATCGCAATAATTACGCCCTTGCCCTTTTTCTTTTTAGGCTGCATGCCGTAAGGCTGCTGAAAATTATTGTAACCGGGCTGTCCGTAAGGCTGCATCTGAGGTCTCGGCTGTGGAGCAGGCGGCGGAACGGGCCTTTGAAAATTCTGTGCGGTTTGTCCGTTCGGCTGCTGCGGTTGAGGCTGAGCCTGAGGTTGAACCTGAGCCTGAGGTTGTTCTTTCGGTTCGGGCTTTTTCTGTTCTGTGGTTTGCATTTCTACCGGTGTGCCGCAGGCAGCGCAGAATCTCGAATCCTCCTCGAGCGGTGCGCCGCAATTCTGACAAAATTTAGCCATGTCTTAAGTCTCCTTTTTCCCTTTTTTATTCCGTTATATCGCCGTCGGTACAGTGGACGGTAAAGCTTTCCGCGCCGATTTTCCAATCTTTCGTCTTTTCTATTGCGTTCCACTGTTCCATACTTCCGTTATACGTGATTTCCTTGAATTCCGGGCAGTATTCGAAAATTCTGCTGTCGCCGTTATATCCGATTTTGCGCACGGTCGAGGGAATCGTTACTCTTTCAAGCAGCGGGCTGTATCCGAAGCCCGAACGGATTTCGAGAAAGCCCTCGGGAAGCGTTACGCTCTTTGCTTTTTGCATACCGCGGAAGCCGTTTGCGTCATCCCAAAGATAAGGAAGCGTTTCTCCGAAATAATTCATCCTTCCCTGCGGAACGATTACCTCTTCGTCCTCGCACGAGCCTATACCCGTGATGCTGTAACCCGTTTGATCTGTTATTTCATCGTAAATTGCGTCAAAATCAAATCCTTTTGACCCATCGGTGTTGATACCGGTATTGTTTTCGGAAACGCTTTCGTTTGAACCGTCCGTTTCTTTTCCCGCGTCGTCTTTTCCGCCTTTTTCACATGCGAAAAGTCCGAGTAAAAGGACAGCAATGAGAAGAAAAACCGAAATTTTCAGAAATTTTTTCATAAATAAGCCCCCTATATATAAAATTTCATTATTATTGTATCACACAGCATCTCCAAAATCAACCGTATTTATTGTTTTTTTCACTTTTTACCGCTTTTTTTCAAAATATTTTATAATAGGCGCTTTACAAATAAAACAAAAATCCGTTTTACACGGTAAAACGGATTTCAATTGACGTTTTTTATTTTTCGTAAGTCTTTATTACCTGCCAAATTGCCTTTTTCTGCTCGTCGGTAAGCGACGACCATTTTTCAAACAGTTCTTGCAGTTCGGGCGTCGTTTCGATCATGTTCCCTTCCGCAAAAAACTGCGACATGGTAATGCCGAACGCCTTACACAGCAGTTCTATCGTTGCAAGGCTCGGAGTAAATCCTCTTTTGTAAATATTCGAGACGGTGTTCGGGGACAGCCCCGCTTCTTTTGCGATTTTGTAATCGGACCACCCGTGCGTTTTCTGCAGTTGGAGCAGTCTTTCTCTTATATTCACAAAATCACCCCCATTTCTTACTATATTGTATCATCTAACCGGGTGATACCGTTATAGCAAATCAATGGTGTTATTATCTCAAATTTTTACGATAATATTCGGAAACGTTCAGTTTTTCCCTCCGTTTTCATGCATTTTTCTACTATAATGATAACATGATTTTTCATTAAAATCAAGTTATCGGGTTTTACGGCGTGTTATCGCAAGAAATTGCGATATTTTTCTTGAAAATATCACCTTTTCATACTATAATTATGTCAAAAGGCGGTGATATTTTGGTAGTAACTTTTTTCGGGCATGCGGATATTTACGATGCGGAAAAAATGAAGGCGGAGCTTCAAAAAGCGATTGAAAGGCTTATTTGTGAGGGTGCAAACGAGTTTCTTCTCGGCGGATACGGTAATTTCGATTTGCTTGCGGCGAAGGTTGTTTATGAAGCCAAAAAAATCCGTCCGGATATTCGCTCGTTTCTTGTAATTCCGTATCCTGACGCGCGGTACGACGTATCTTTATATGACGGTACGGTATATCCGTCTCTTGAAAACGTGCCGAAAAGGCTTGCGATTTCAAAGAGAAACGAATGGATGGCTGACAGCGCCGACGTCGTCGTTTCATACGTCGTTCATTCGTGGGGCGGCGCGGCGGCGGCTCTTAAATACTGTTTGCGGAAGAAAAAGCGGATTATTGCTATACGGGAGCCGTCAATTCCTCTTGATTTATGAAAAAATCCGTGATACAATAAACCAGAGACTCCAAAAATATACCGAAGGCGTCTTTTTCGTCTCCGGTTTTTTTATAAAAAGGGTGTATATATGCTTTTCGGAAAATATCTAAACAAATATTACAAAAAATACTGGTATATGTTTATAATCGGCGTTCTGTCCCTTATAGCCGTTGACTACGTTCAGCTTTTTGAGCCGATTTTTTTAGGGCAGATTGTCGACCATCTGTCGCAGAACGAATCCGCCGACGTTTCCTTTATAGGCTCCCTGTGCATAAGGCTTCTCGGCGTTGCGCTCGTTATGTTTCTCGGCAGAATGCTGTGGCGTTTTACGCTTTTCGGAGCTTCGCGCAAAACGGAAGCGGGAATGCGCCGCGAAATGTTTCAAAAATGCGAGCGGCTTTCGCAGAATTACTTTCACTCGACGAAGGTCGGCTCGATTATGTCATGGTTCACGACCGACCTTGAAACTATAGAGGAATACACGGGCTTTGGAACGGTACAGATTGTGGACGCGACGTTTCTCGGAATTCTCGTCGTAATAAGAATGCTTTCTCTTGACTGGCTGATGACGATTTTCGCGCTTATTCCGATGATTCTTATCGTGGTACTCGGCGCGCTTGTCGAAAAATTCATGGCGATAAAATGGGAGCAGCGGCAGAAGAATTACGACCGTCTTTATGATTTCGCGCAGGAAAATTTCACGGGTATTGCCGTTATCAAGGCCTTTGTCAAGGAAACAAAGGAAGTGCTTGCCTTTTCAAAGGTGGCAAAGAAAAACAAGGACGCAAACATTGATTACGTGCGTGTTTCGATTGTATTCGACACGCTTATCGAAATAACCATAGCGCTTATTCTCTCAATGATACTGGGGCTCGGTTCCTGGTTTGTATGGGCGTGCATAAACGCGTCTCCCGTACATATTTTCGGGCATGCGGTAAACCTCACGCCCGGAAATCTCATAACCTTTATAGGATATTTTGACACTCTGGTCTGGCCGATGATAGCGCTCGGCTCGCTTTTCAGCATGCGTGCGCGTGCCCGCGCCTCGTTAAAGAGGGTTTCCGATTTTCTTGACGCGCCCGAGGACGTAAAGGACGCGCAGGGCGTATCGGAGCTTACGGACGTACAAGGCGAAATAGAGTTCAGAAACTTAACTTTTGCCTACCCTTCCGCACCCGACAGAAAAGTTTTATCCGACGTATCCGCAGTAATACGTCCCGGCGAGCTTATAGGCGTTATAGGGCGCGTGGGAAGCGGAAAAACCACGCTTATCACGCTTCTTTCAAGGCTTTACAACGTGGATGAAGGCACGATATTCATTGACGGCAAAGACATTATGAAATGCAGTATAAAATCCGTGCGAAACGCCGTGGCATTTGTTCCGCAGGACAATTTCCTGTTCTCCGACACCGTCGCAAACAACATCGGCTTTGCGTCATCCGACTATTCGAGGGACGACATAATAAAAGGCGCGCGTTTTGCAGACGTTGACGACAACATAAAGGGCTTTTCAAGCGGCTACGACACCGTTTCGGGAGAGCGCGGAATCACGCTTTCCGGCGGTCAGAAGCAGCGCATATCCCTTGCGCGCGCATTTCTCAAAAACTCCCCCGTGCTTGTTCTCGACGACTCGGTTTCGGCGGTTGACGTCGACACGGAAGAGACCATTCTTAAAAACATAAGGTGTGAAAGGAACGGAAAAACCACGATAATAATCGCGTCGAGAATTTCCTCCGTTTCACACGCCGACAGAATACTCGTCCTGTGCGAAGGAAAAGTCGAGGCGTTCGACACTCCCGACAGACTTCTTGAAATATCGCCTACCTACAAAAAGATGGTATATCTTCAGGAACTTGAAAAAGAAGTGAAAGGAGGAAACTGAAATGGCAATGGCCGATCTCGAAGAAAAGGACCGACTTAAAGGCGACAAAAAGATACCTCTCGGTGTATTCACGCACCGTGTCCTTCTTTATCTGCGTCCGGAATGGGCAAGATTCGTTCTTGCCTTCGTACTCCTTGCGACAAACGTATTTTTAGACATTCAGCTTCCGCTCATCACTTCGCGCATGATGGACCACCTGGCTCTCGGCGCGCCCGATCTTCACTACATAATCGCAATGTCGATAACGTATCTTATAATCTGCCTTGTAAACAACGTATTCGTTTACGCGGAAGCAATGCTTCTTCAAAAGGCGGGACAGCAGATAGTTTACAATCTGCGTATGGACATATTTTCTCACATTGAAGAGATGAGCAGCAATCAGTTTACCGAAATGCCCGTCGGTGCGCTCGTTACGCGCGTAACCTCCTATACGCAGTCGATGAGCGACCTGTTTACCAACGTTATCGTAAGCGTTATAAGGAACTTCTTTACGGTTTTCGGCGTTTACGTGATAATGTTTTTCATAAACGCGCGTCTTGCGCTGATATTGTTTGTTCCGGTAACGGTTATTTTCGTTTCGTCGCTTATTTTCTCAAAATACGTCGGCGGCGCGTTCAGAAAGGAACGTCAGAAGCTATCCGAGCTCAACGCCTTCATAAACGAGAACGTTTCGGGCATGAAAATAATTCAGATTTTCAACCGCGAGGACAAAAAACTGGATGAATTTGACGAGAAAAACGAGGGCTACCGGCAGTCGCGCTTTAACGTGATAAAGGGGTTCGGCATTTACAGACCGTTCGTTACGTTCGTCCGTGTTGCCACAATCGCGCTGATTTTCTGGTTCGGCATAAAGCTCGGGCTTTCCCCCGGCGCAATCGTCGCGTTTTATCTTTACACCGGCAGATTTTTCCGCCCGGTCGAACAGCTTGCCGACCAGCTCAACAACATTCAGCGTGCGCGAAGCGCTTCCGAACGTCTTTTCAACCTTCTTGACGTGCATCCCGAGGTAAAAGACGCGCCCGACGCGGTCGAGCTTGAAAAGGTTGAAGGCAAAATCGAGTTTCGCAACGTATGGTTTGCATACGAGGGCGAAAACTGGATACTCAAAGACGTGTCTTTCGTAATAAATCCCGGCGAAACCTGCGCGTTCGTGGGTGCCACGGGTGCGGGCAAAACGACGATTCTGGGACTCATCGTTCGCAATTACGAAATTCAGAAAGGTCAGATATTCATAGACGGTATCGACATCTCCCACATAAAAATAAAATCTCTGCGGCGCGCAATCGGTCAGATGCTTCAGGACGTATTTCTGTTTTCGGGAACGATAAAAACCAATCTTTCGCTTCACGACGAAAGCATTCCCGACGAGGAAATAATCGAAGCATGCAGATACGTAAACGCCGACGGCTTTATAGAGAAAATGCCGCAAAAATACGACGAACAAATCATCGAAAGAGGCGAAAATCTGTCTCAGGGACAAAGGCAGCTCCTTTCGTTTGCGCGCACCGTGCTTCACCGCCCCCGCATACTGATTCTGGACGAGGCGACGGCAAATATAGACGCCGAAACGGAATCCGTCATCAAAAACTCGCTTGAAAAAATGCGCAGTATCGGTACGATGCTCGTCGTCGCGCACCGCCTTTCCACAATACAGCACGCAGACCAGATTATCGTGCTGCAAAACGGAAGCATTGTCGAAAGAGGCACGCATCAGGGGCTTCTGGCTAATCACGGATACTACCGCAAGCTCTATCTTATGCAGTTTGACGAGGGAAATTCCGGGATTGTTGACAAAACGTGATTTTAATGCTAAATTGTATATGAAGGCAGTCCACACTTTTTCTTTTCGCGGCGTAAACAAGGAGAATTATCATGGAATACAAGCAAATCATACCCAAATACGAAAGTTCGTTGCGCCACAACATACTTAAAATGCCCGAGGCCGTATACGAAGCAAGCGGTATCGTGATAAACGGCAGAAGAATAAAGTCGCTCGTCTTTACGACAGATATTGCGATTATAAGAAACTGCGACGCGGACGCCGTCTTTGCGGTATATCCCTTCACTCCCCAGCAGGCGATAAGCGACGCCATTATAAAAGCGTCGTACATACCCGTTTTCTGCGGTGTCGGCGGAGGTTTTACAAACGGACAGCGTACGGTAAGCCTTGCAAAAGACGTCGAGGCGCAGGGCGCAATGGGCGTCATACTCAACGCTCCCGTAACAAACGAAAATATGTCTCAGGTTGTCGAAGCGGTCGACATTCCCGTCGTGATAACCGTAACAACGCTCGACACCGACGTGGAGGCAAGAATAGCGGCGGGAGCCGCGATTCTCAACATCGCCGGAGCACAGAACACTCCGAAAATAGTCGCCGAGGTGCGCAGAAAACTGCCGAACGTTCCCATAATCGCGTCCGGCGGCAACACAAACGAAAACATCAGAAAAACCATCGAATCGGGCGCAAACGCGATTACCTTCACCCCTCCTGCGACAAAAGAACTCTTCAGAAGCATTATGGACAGTTACAGAGACAAATAAAAAAAGACCGGCTGAAATAAGGATTTTGTTCCTTACTCAGCCGGTTTTCGTTAACTGTCATTAAGAGTATCTTACCTTTCCGGAGGTCTTTTTTTAGTTTTCTTTATGCGCCTGTTTTTTCATTTCATACATTTTTTTATCCGCTTCCAGCACAAGTTCTTTAAACCTGCTTTCATTTTCGGGCTTTCCGCCCGATATTCCGAAGCTGAGTTTTACACCGAAAAGCTCGTTGTTTATCAGAATCTCTTTATTTCTGTAATTCTCGCAGATTTTTATTACATCATTAACGTCCGCGTTCTTTATAACTATCAGGAACTCGTCGCCGCCGTAACGGTAAACAAGCGCCCCGGGGAAATATTCCCGTATGTATTTTGCCGCTTCCGCTATCGCGTTATCCCCCGCGATGTGCCCGTATTCATCGTTAATTTTCTTGAAATAATCTATATCCGACATTATTATCGTAAGCTTATGATTCAAAAAAGTCTTTATATCCTCTGAAAGCGCTGCGCGGTTTCGCAGACCCGTAAGTTCGTCGTGCCGTGAATTGTACATTATTGCAAGATTCTTTTTTGAAGCGTCTGTCTGACCGTAATAACGGCTTATCATTCCGATAAGGCTCATAAGCGCAAAAACGATATAATTATAAACGTTTATTTCAGAGGCGCCGTTTACTAAAAACATTATGGCGTACATTCCGCCGTATGCCGCCGACATGAGAATTAAACTTGCAATCGGCTTATACGTTACAAAGCAGACAAAGCAAAGAATTACCAGGTAAAAAACCAGCATTTGCTCGTTCTGCGCATAATGCCTGTACGATATCATTTCCGCCCAGTCAATCATCAGAAAAAAGTATAAAAATGCAAACGCAGTAACCGCTCTGTGATTGTAAATCTCTTTTGAACGCATATATTGAGATATTACGATTCCGACGACGGAAACACCTATACAGAACAAAACGCACAACACTTTAAAAAAGTCGTATTCTTTGCTTATAAGGAAATAAAAGCAAAGAACAAAAGTGTTCAGAATACTCGCCGCAACCGAGAGCAAAAACATACTCTTGACGTTTGCTTTGTCAATTTCTTCCTGTACATCCGGCCTGACGTCCGCAAAGCAAAATGCTTTTAATCTTTGGAGCATCTCTTTCATATTTTTACACTCCTTTCTCCTTTTTCAATTTAATTATGTGCGTATGGTATAAAAAAAGCAAGTGCATTTTGTAAATTTTATACAAATTGAAATTTTGAATTTACTGTTTGAGCATGAACGAATAAATAAATTACATTTTATTAACAAAAAAGAGAAAAAACATTTATATAATAAATTATCATAATATTTCGGAGGGCTTTTTATGGTATATGCGATAATCGACGCGGTTTCCGACGTGGAAGAACTTATAACGGTAGCTTATGCCGAAACGCCGTCGGAGCTTGCGAAATGGTTCGTCTCGGAGCTTTGCGACACCGCTGATATGTATCTTTCGTCGGAAGATGATATGCGGCTTGTTGAAGAAGCGTGCGAAAGCCTTTCCGTTATATGCGAGGACGAAAGCGCACTTCTTTCGGACGTTGACGGTATAGTTGTGGAAGCGGGCACAATATCGCTTTGCGTTGCGGGCGCGTATTACAACTATGAGGATATGAAAAGAGGGCTTCTTGAGTTTATAAGCGATAAGCCGGCGTATAAAAAACTGAACGTTCCCGATAACGAAAACGAGAGCATAAAGATACTCGACGACCTCAACGCCGAGCTTATAAGATACAGTTTATAAAGAAAGCGGGGTTATCTTTTATTTTTTGAAAAAATCTATTGACAAAGCATACCCGTTATGCTATAATACCATACGTTAAGCGAAAGAAACGCACCTTTAGCTCAGTTGGTCAGAGCTACCGGCTCATAACCGGTTGGTCCGGGGTTCGAGTCCCTGAAGGTGCACCACAAAATCCCTGAAATCACTAGGTTTCAGGGATTTTTGTTATTGTGCCGGATGCTGAAAAAGGCTAAAAATGGGCATTTTTA